>Ga0123337_10006979_pt1 | contig 10636 bp, 11 predicted proteins | sample frozenSSSSmetaG_FD_89792 | JGI IMG/M metagenome (GOLD analysis project Ga0123337, IMG submission 89792) | Glacier valley bacterial and archeal communities from Borup Fiord, Nunavut, Canada, to study Microbial Dark Matter (Phase II) -... | ecosystem: Environmental > Aquatic > Freshwater > Ice >...
AGGCGGCACGTTCTGCTTCGCTTTGAACGAGCGTCGCCAGGGAGAAGGGCGAATGCAGTGCTCTCTTGTCTCCCCCTCTCCCTGATGAGGTACGAATGGCAGGGAGAAGGGTTGGGATGAGGGCTCATGCGGGCTCACAAGGGCTAATGAACAAGAAAAGCCCTCGTCTATAATGTAGACGAGGGCTTTTCTTTACCTTCATGCAAAGGCAGTCTTTACCTGCCGACTCTACTTTCCGTCTTTACTTTCTGGCGGGCGCTTCGGGACGCTGGGGGTTGACGATGATGCCGTCGAAGATCGCGGCGTCCGTCTTCACTTTACAGTCCTTGCCGACCACACACCGCTCGAGATGCGTGTGCCGCATCACAGTCGCACCCTCCCACAGTATGCTGTCCTGCACCGTCGCGCCCTCCTCGACCGAGCAGTTGTCCCCGATTACCGTGTTCTCAAGCACCTTCGCGCCGGCCATGATCTTGACATTGTTGCCGATCGCGACCGGGTAGCCGATCTCCGCCGTCGGGTCGATCTCGACGTTCTTGCCCATCCAGACGTATTTGCGCACCTCTTCGAACGGCAGTTTCGTATCGACCCTGCCCTCGAGCACGTCTTTATGCGTCTGCTGGTAGATTTTCAGGTTGCCGACATCCTTCCAGTAGGCAGCCGTCAGATGCCCGTAGAGCGGATGGCGCTGTTCGAGGAGCATCGGAAAGACCTGTTTGCCGAACAGATGAAAGGTGCCGCGTGGGATCAGCTCGAAGATATCCGGCTCGAATACATACACCCCTGTGTTGGCGGTGTTCGAGAAGATCACCTCGCCTTTGGGTTTTTCCAGGAAGCGCGTGATCCGGCTATCCTCGTTCATCAGCACGATGCCATACTCACTGGGGTCATCGACGAGCGAAAGGGCGATCGTCGAAAGTGCCTCCTTCTCACGGTGCGTTTTGACGAGTTTTGTGAGGTCCATATCGGTCAGATCGTCGCCGCCGATCACGAGAAACGTTTCGTCCTTAAAGAAATCTTCGACACGTTTCAGACTGCCCGCATCGCCCCAGAGCTTGTCTTCATGTGACCAATGGATTTCGACGCCCCACTTCGAGCCGTTGCCAAAATACTGCTCGATCTGGTCGCCCAGGTAGTGCAGATTGACCATGATCTCGTTGAAACCATGCTTCTTGAGCAGTTCGATCAAGTACTCCATCACTGGACGATTGAGGATCGGAACGAGGGGTTTGGGCACATTGCGCGTCAGTGGATCGAGGCGCGACCCGACGCCTGCTGCAAGTATCATCGCTTTCATTTACGCAGTCACTCCTGTGAGAAATCTTTTGGAAAATCTGGTGAAAAATTTGAGTGGAAAAGTCCGAGTGGAAAAGTTCGATTTATCGGTACGGCTGGCATGACAGTTTCGGCGGCGCGTACAGCTTTACGTCGTCAAAAAGTCTACGTCGAGTAACTTTCGAGTAACTCTATTATAGTATCGGCACAATGGATCAGGAATCTGGCGGATCGAAATTATCAGATCGGCAGTCGCGTGGATCGAAAGAATCAGGACGGCGGCCTCACAAGCTGAACAGATGCAGAGTCTCCGCGACGAACTTCTGTTGCGCGTCCGACATTTCCGGGAAGATCGGTATCGACAGCACCTCTTTTGCGACGCGCTCCGCGATCGGAAAATCGCCTTCTTGATAGCCGAGATAAGCGTAGGCGGGCTGCAGGTGCATCGGCAGCGGGTAAAACACCTTCGAGTCGATCTCGTGCTGCTTCAGGAAGATTTGCAGTTCGTCGCGGCGCGTGTGCCGCAGTGTGTACTGGTGATAGATGTGGTGACTGCCTTTTTCGCAGCCCGGAAGCGCGAGTTCGGAGCCGCTCAAGTCGGCGAGCATCTCGTTGTAACGCGCCGCGTTGCGGCGACGGTGATCGTTGGCTTCCGTCAGGTGCGGAAGTTTCGCGAGCAGCACGACCGCCTGCACCGTATCGAGGCGGCTGCAGTAGCCGATGCGCTCGTGATGTGCATACGAACTCTGACCATGTGCATGCAGGCTGCGCAGACGCGCCGCAATCTCCTCATCATTGGTCAAAACCATGCCGCCATCGCCGTACGCGCCGAGGTTCTTGGTCGGGTAGAACGAAAGCGTCGTCGTATCGCCGGTGACGGCGATCGGCTGCCCGTTCTGTGTCGCGCCGATCGACTGCGCCGAGTCGTTGATCAGCCGCAGCCCATGCCGGTGGCAGATGTCGGAAAGTACAGCGCGGTCCGCCATCTGCCCGAACAGATCGACCGGCAGGATCGCTCTGGTACGCGGCGTAATCGCCTGTTCGATCCGGCTCGTATCGAGGTTGAAAGTGCAGAGGTCGAGATCGACGTAGACCGGGATCGCGCCGACGAGCGCGATCGCTTCGGTCGTCGCGCCGAATGTGAACGGCGTGGTGATCACCTCATCGCCGACTCCGATGCCGCACGCGACCAGAGAAAGTACGAGCGCGTCCGTGCCTGAGGCGACGCCGACGCCGAAGCGTGCGCCGCAGAACGCGGCTATCTCACGCTCCAGACGCTGCACTTTTTCGCCATCGATGAAGCTGCCGCTCTCGATGACCGCAACGATTGCCGCGTCGATCTCGCCTTTGAGGGCAAGATACTGCGCTTGCAAATCTGCGAGTGGGACTTTCAAACCCTTCCTCCCTGCTCGAATCAGGCGGCATCGCCAGCGCAATCCGAGTCCGGACGGCTCACTGTCGACAGAGCATTTCTGTCTTGCACACAGTGGCCCGTCTTTACAAAATCTTCAGAATAACAGTGCGCTCTCGGTTTCAGACGCATCGGCGGACAGCCTCTGGATGAACAAATCTGCTCTCTCGTGAGCCTGATACAAGCCGCAATTCCCACTCAATATACCCGGAAAACATACTTTTTCGTACTTGGAGCAACAAGTTTTGCAGGTTTCATCCTGCGTAACGGAAAAGCGCTCAAGACAATAGATTGCTTTCCCGACTGGCGTGACGGGTACGGCAGCGCGAAAAAACCGGTTCCATAATCAATTTATCGCGTTGTCGGTGTGTCATACTACATATCAGGAGCACCTCAATGAAAAGTAAATTCTCAATGAAAAGTAAATCGAAGGGTAAATGGAATCAAAATGAACAGGGACGATAAGGCAATCGGCTGGCGCGGCGTTTTTCCGGCGGCGATCACCCATTTTCATTCCGATCAGTCGCTCGATCTGCCTGCGACGCTGCGGCATATCGATGTTATGATCTCGGCTGGCATTCACGGTCTGATCATGCTCGGCACCGTCGGCGAGAACTGCTCCCTGGAGTATGGCGAGAAACTCGAAGTTCTGAAAGCGACGATCGATCACGTTCAGGGGCGTATTCCCGTGTTGTCGGGAGTTGCAGAGTACACGACTTCGCTCGCCTGCCGCTATGCTGCCGATGCCGAAAAATCAGGCGCGGATGGGCTGATGGTTCTGCCGCCGATGGTCTACAAATCCGATCCCCGTGAGACGATGCAGCATTTCCGATCGGTTGCAGGCGCCAGCGCTCTGCCGATCATGTGCTACAACAACCCGGTGGCTTATTCGACCGACATCACCCCGGAAATGTTCGCAGAGCTGGCGGATCAGCCGACGCTGGTCGCGATCAAGGAGTCGTCTGAGGACGTGCGCCGCTTTACCGATCTGCGCAATGTCGTCGGTGATCGCTACGTGCTTTTTGCCGGAGTGGACGACCTCGTGCTGGAGTGCCTGCTGCTTGGCGCAGAAGGCTGGGTTTCGGGACTGGTGAACGCTTTTCCGGCTGAAAACCGGCTGCTCTGGGATCTGGCTGCCGCCGGACAATGGGAAGAAGCGCGGAAGCTCTATCGCTGGTACATGCCGCTGCTGCATCTCGACACCCACGTCAAGCTGGTGCAGTACATCAAACTGGCGGTGGCGGAGTGCGGTTTCGGCTCCGAACTGACACGTGCGCCGCGTCTGCCGCTGATCGGTGAAGAGCGCGAACGCATACTCGCTGTCATTCGCCGCTCGATTGCCGCCCGGCCGCACATACCGGCACATGTACGCTAATTCCTACTTCCCCGGGCGCATATTCCTGTCGGAGAAAGTCACTTTTGTGTGCAGGCTTTCGCAGCAGGTACAATACTATTTATCCGATCGTGCAAATCCGATCGTGCAAATCCGATCGTGCAAAAGGCTGTGAGAGCTAAAGAGTTCGGGTTGTGCCTCAAGGAATGATGTCCGATGAATGCTCCCGAAAACGAAACGCGCATTCTGATTACCGGCGCGAATAGCTTCATCGGGCGGCATCTGATCGCGCATCTGCTCTCAGAGACTGCGGGTCGCCCGATACGGATCACTGCCGCTGTACTGCCCGAACAAGCTGCTGAGTTGAGCAAACCACATTCCGAGCTGCAGTCTTCAGCTGGATGGAGCGGTGCAACGCTGCTTCCGCAGACGCAGCTGGCTTTTGCCGACAACGATTTTGCTCCCGGTATTCCTTCTGTGGAGACGGCGGCACAGACACTGTTACCGGAAAACGAGCGGAGTGCGTCCGGAGAGGAAGCATTCCCGTACGCTGTGCTGCTGGAAGTGGCTGGCGCAGATTTTACCGACCCCGATTCTGTGACCGAGTTGATACAGCGAACGCGCCCGACACAGATTTATCATCTATCCACGAACTCCGCTCAGGAAGCGGAGCGAAACAGTGGCGTCGACGCAGGCAGGATTTTCGCGGCAGATGTGCAGACGACACGGAATCTGCTGGAAGCCGCCTCGCGCCTGTCGCCCTTCCCGCGCGTATTGCTGGCAGGCGAGGGCTGTGTCTATGGCAGCGTAGCCCCGGAGCGTCCGGCGCGAGAAGAAGACCCGATAGGTCCGCTCTGGCGGTATGGCGGGTATGTCGACAGCCGCATCGAGATCGAGACGGTGGCAAAGGCTTATCGTGCGCTGGCGATTATGGCGCGAACATTCACGACAGTAGGACCGGCGCAGTCTTCACAGTGTACTATTTCCGGTTATGTCCGGCAGTTGGCGCGAATCAAGCTTGGGCTGGAGCAGCCACAACTCACCGTCAGCAGCCTGGAAGTTCAGCGCGACGTGCTGGATGTGCGCGACGTTGTGCGCGCCTACCGCCTGCTGATGGCACAGGGCGAGTGCGGCGAAGCGTATAATGTATCGACCGGTAAACCTGTTTCGATGCGCACAATTCTCGAACGCCTCTGCCTGATCAGCGGCGGCGCCGTCTCCTTTGTCCAGGATAGTGTTCAGGACAGGGAATGTTCGCTTCCCGCTGAAATCGCCTGCTCGACCGGCGACACACTCCGCACCTGGGCGGCGATCGGCTGGCAGGCACGTCGAACACTCGACGAAACGCTGAACGACCTGTTCGTTTACTGGCTGCAAATAGAAAAACTGCAGCGCGAATAACTCATGACGACGGCCGCGTGGGGTAGACGAGTGAATTGTGTTCGGAAAAGAATTTCATGATTACAACAGACTTTCAGGACAAGGATATCGACAGCGAAGACTGGATCACTTTCGGCAGAGAGGTACTCGAAGTCGAGGCGGCTGCGATCAAACATGCGGCAGACCGGCTCGACTCGACCTTCCTTCGCGCTGTCGAACTGCTCGATGCCTGCGCAGGCAAAATCGTTACGACAGGCGTCGGGAAGTCCGGCATCGCCGCGCGTAAACTGGCGGCGACCCTGACTTCCAACGGCTGCCCCGCCGTCTATCTGCACCCATCGGAGGCGATGCATGGGGATCTGGGGATCGTTGCGACGCAGGATATCGTGATCGCGCTGAGCAACGGCGGCGAGAGTGAAGAGCTGCTGGCGATTCTGCCCGCGCTGCTGGCGCGTGGGGTCCAGATCGTCGCGATCGTCGGCAGCGGCGACTCGACGCTCGCACAGCGAGCCGCTGTCGTTCTCGATGCCTCGATCGAGCGCGAAGCCTGCCCGCTCAACCTTGCGCCCACGACGAGCGTAGTCGTCGCGATGGCGATCGGCGATGCGCTGGCGATGACACTCCAGAAGAAGCGCAACTTCCGCGCCGAAGACTACGCGCTCAATCATCCCGGCGGACGGCTCGGGCGGCGACTGACGCTGCGCGTCAGCGACATCATGCGGCATGGCGAGGAGGGACGTCCGGTCGTCGCGCCGACAGCGACGTTCCAGGAAGTGCTCTGCGAGATCACCGGCAAGCACCTCGGCGCGACCGGCGTTGCCGACAATCATGGTTCGCTGGCTGGCATTATCACCGAGTACGATTTTCGCAGCACGATCCAGAAGCATGGTAAAGAGTCGTTCGCGCTCACCGCTGAGTCGATGATGAACTCACGCCCTGCGCTCGTCCTGCGCCCGGATCAGATGGCGTTCGAGGCGATGCAGGCGATGCGAGACCGACCGCACACCCTCTCGATCGCGCCCGTCATCGATGCACAGGAATGTTATATCGGCATGATACACATTACCGATTTGGTGCGTGCCGGGCTGTGATCGCCATTGTGCTGAGTAGCTGTGAACAAAAAATGCGCCGGGTCAACTGCGCTCATTCGTCTTGTAAGAGGTCGAAACGATGGCAGATGTGATGCGCAATACTGCGGAGGATGCGGAGGCGCGAATCGTCCGCATCGGCGACCGGGCAATCGATTTCGAGACGTTCCTCGATTTGAACGTCGAGTATGATATGGAGCTTCAGAATGGAGTGATGGTCAAGAAAATGGCGGCTCAAGGGGAACACGAACCTTTGTATACCTGGCTCTTTACGCTGTTGTATCTATTTACGAAGTAGAAAAAGTTGGGCGTTGCGGGCGGATCGCGCACTGCCGTCCGAATCGACGAATTTCACAGCAGACTGCCTGATCTGTTTTTTGTCCGGCGTGAACACGAAAGTTTTATCCAGTCGTGTGCGGTTTACGGAACGCCAGACCTTGCAGTCGAGCTCGTTTCGCCTAATGACCGTCCCGCTGCAATCTTTGAGGTCGAGGCGGACTACCACAGAATCGGCGTCCCGGAAATCATGTTTATCGACCAGCAAAAACAGCGTGTCAGAATACTCCGCAAGCGCGGGACCGAGCAGGACACCGACTATACGGAAACGATTTTGACGGAGGGTGAACTGGCTTTTGAGACGGTTCCGGGTTTCGTCTTGCAGGTACAATGGCTGTTTGCTGCCGTGCGCCCTGATGAACTGGAACTGATTACCGCTCTGCTCAGCGCATAGTGTTTTGTTTGTCTGCCCGCAAACGCCTCGTGATGAATGTTTTTGATAACGATACGACTTTTGAGATGAGGCAACCGGGCATGAATAGCTTGCGGAATGACAATGGCGCTGTGGGCAGAGTGCTCTGGCGGGCAGTCGATGACGAGGCATTCCGACGGCGCACTTTCAGCAATCTCGGATTGGCGCTGGCGGAGTTCGGTTTTATCCTGACCGATGCGGAGATGGCGGCAGTGCGCGACCTCTGGAGCAGTTTCGACACCAAGAACGAACGAAGCGCCTATCAGCGGATCATGGCAGCGGCTCGCCGCTATACCCGTTGAGACTGGCATGTATCCATTTCGATTATGGAACATTTTGATGGGTGGAACCCTATAAATAGAAATTTTGTTGTAGTTGGGACAGAATCAACGAGAGCAAGCGCTCGAAAGAGTACAATTGGAACGAGTCGGGGTTGGTTTTTGACAGGCTCGATTCGCATGTGCTGGCAGAGTATTCAGCATAGATTTATCGATTTTGACCTCCGAATTCGCGAATATCAGCCTATTTTGATATTTTTTTGAAAAATAAACTGAATTTGGAACATATGGCACGATTATTGCACTATGTGTAGAATGAGGAAAGCGTAATTTCGCAACCCTTTGTGAATGCCGTGCTTGCCGAGCCTGACATGTTTTCAGGAGAGGGTTCCGGACTTCTTCAGTCTGGCTCCGCCTATCGGCATTCATTAACAAAAAGAGCGGTCGGAACTGCTAACAGCAGTCCGACCGCTCTTTGATTAGTTTTAGCAATTCACCACCAGTCGCGCCTCCCCTTTGTCGGCTGAGACAGTATGTTTTTTCTCGTTACGAGAAGCAAAGTAATGACGATTGCATCACACGGCATCCAGAGGCCTAGGCAGATGCAACAGAGCTTTATAAATGCAGCTCATATCAGGGCTCGAGACGGCGCAGGAGTGCAGCGAGGCGTTCGGGTTCGTCACGCAGCAGGTTGGCGAGCTGTTTTCCGGCATGCACGAGATAACGGAAATCGAGATTGCGCGCGAGGTAGGCGTTTCGCAGACAGGCGGCGCAGAGCATATCTGAATCTCCCGCGCTGGCAGCGTTGAGCGTCAGACGCACGAAGTCTGGCATCTCGGTCAGCGCAACGATCTCTGGCTCTGTGCAGGGGTAGACCATTGCGTGCAGCCGTGCGGGACGAGGCGGCGTGCCGGAGCGGAGCATCTTCTGATCGACGAAGCCGATGTACATCGCACTAAACTCGGTCGCGAGGAGATCGAAAATCTGGGGCTGTTCCGCGCGAAGCTGATTCTCATCGAGACCGTAGGCGGCGGGACGCCGTCCCGGCTCTGCGCTGTTGGTGGCGGCGGCATAAACCAGTGCGTAGAGCGTCCCATTTGGGCTGTCGGCTGCAAGGATGGCGGGCGGCAGTGCAATGGGGTCGGCAAACGGATCGAGATCGATCGGGTCGGCGGTGACAGAAGTTGTTTGCATGGCGGACATGCTGGTTCCGGGCGGCAGTACGCGTACGAAACTGCCGAAATCGGGCGGCGTATGCAGACGCCCGGCAGGGCACTGGGCGGCAAAGCCTGCCGTATTCGCCGCCACTATTTCTCCAATTACTGCTGCATGATCCAGTTTTTACGGCTCCTCCGCCGACGCTATCGGCATCAGCCGATGCCAGCTTACTTTTTGGCCGTCGGGGTAGTGGAAGACGCGCCCGCGGTCGTGTCCTCGATCAGCTCGACTGGCGGCTCGCTGCCAGCGTGCATATTCGGCGACTTCACATAGCGAATGCAGGCAATCTGTGGATGCTCCTTTTGTGAACGCACTTCACCGACCTTGATTCGGCTGGATCCGATGAATGTCTCGAAAATGTCGATATTCGGGGTAGTATTGAAAAGCGTACGTGATTCATGCCAGACAGCCATCGCGAGCTGATCCATATTCCAGGGTTCCATACGTGCCGGGCACATCAGCGCAATATGCTCACGATCGACGAATTTGATTCGAACGGCGATTTTAGGGTCGTGCAGTCGAAAACGGGAGGTGAACAATTTAGCGTAGAGTGTGCGGTTCAGATCGCCGCTCGGGTCAGCGGGCTTATTGGTATCGAGCGCGGCGCGAATTGCGGCGGTAGTCGGCTCCCAGGTCGTGAAATCTTCCAGAGAATCAGCTTCGGCTGCGTGTTGAAAAGACGAGTGCAGGTACATCCCGATCCCGATGATTACCGCGAGTGAGCAGGCGATCAATACTCGCTTCATGCGACCTCTCTTTCGTGCTACTTTCGTGTTGGCTGTGCGATTTCGCCATGGATGATTGACATGGATGATTGAATAGTGACGTCGAAGTCCGCTGCTGCTGTCAGCAACTGATCCTGAGTTCCGAAAATAGTTGGTGCGGTTTTAGCACGGACGTTTCCAGTCCAGTTTCGTGAAAGTTTCAATACTGTTATACAATGTTTCGGCAGAGTCCTGCCGAAACTGCTGCTTCCGGTCGATGCCATCAAAATTTGTACACGGCTCTGGAGGAACAAATCTTCGCGCTATGACGTCACTACTCCGAATCGAATAGACGGTTCGGCGTCTCGCATGTTCGCTTCAACGTTTTAGTAAGCAGGGTCGCGGCAGACAGCGCCTTCAGCACCGTTTTCATTTCTGCAGCATTTTCATTGACTGCACCCAAAGTTTAAGCGTGATTAAATCACTTCTCAATGAGTTGAATGGTAATATCGGGAGAAACCAATAATGGCAAACAAAGAGGCAGCAATTGACAATAGCTCGAACACAATCGAGCACGAGGGACGAAACGAAGATGAGCAGTCAGGCGGTCGCGGCTGGCACGGCAATCCCGAAGGTCACGCGAATGCAGGACGCAAAGGCGGACGCAAAGTTTCTGAAAACAGAGAGCACATGGCAGAAATTGGACGGCGCGGCGGCTCTAAAGTAGCGCAAAATCGTGATCACATGGCGGAGATCGGACGACGTGGGGGGTCGAAAATCGCCCAGAATCGTGATCATATGTCGGAAATCGGAAAAAAAGGCGGCGAAAACCGCTGACATGGCTGTTCCAGTCGATTGTCTCACAATATTACCACCTACAATCTGCCATATGTCTATCACAGTTTCAGGAGGGACTAACTATGGTTGCAACCATAGTTAGTCCCTCCTGAAACTGTGACTACCCACCATTCCCAACCCCTCTTTCGTGAGGAGGCAAAACCACCCCCTAATAGTCAGTTAAGTAATGTTTTGTTCTTTTTTCGCATGACGAAACCGCTCGAATTACGATTTCGCGTCGATTTCGCAGCACACAAAACTTTACTTAAGGCTAACCTCAATAATTATCGAGCGATATTTACGTCGGTTTTGAGATCAAAACGCTGCAAAAATCAGAGCGGTAATTATTGCGTGTTGCCTAAGG
>Ga0123337_10006980_pt1 | contig 10635 bp, 10 predicted proteins | sample frozenSSSSmetaG_FD_89792 | JGI IMG/M metagenome (GOLD analysis project Ga0123337, IMG submission 89792) | Glacier valley bacterial and archeal communities from Borup Fiord, Nunavut, Canada, to study Microbial Dark Matter (Phase II) -... | ecosystem: Environmental > Aquatic > Freshwater > Ice >...
ACAAGCACTGCTTTGACCACCCAGAACAGTGCTTGTGTTGTCCCAAAAAACAGTGCTCATGTTGTCCGTGCGCTTTTGTTTTTGTGTGGTGTCATGTGTGTGCACACGGAGAAATAAAATGTTTGTGACGTGTATCGAAACATGAAGCTGCAATTGGTTGAGAAGCCGAATCGCGAAATTGCAAAATGGTTGAGGGAAAATGCAAGTGTAGTGCATGCCATATCATCTGATTATGCAGAACGGCACCCCGACTTCAAGCACTACTCAGTTGCTCGATACGTGAGCGACAAGTCTCTCACCCGCAAAGGCGTCACTACAGACTACGACCATGCTCAGGGCAAAACTGACGGCAGATTGTACGCCAAACGTGCTTCTTTACAAAATCTGCCAAAACTCATCAGAGAACTGTTGACCCATGGTGAGTGCATAGATGCAGATTTCGAGAATGCTGCACCCAGTCTGCTACACCAACACTGTGTTCAGTTGGGACTAGGTATGAACAGCTTCAAGCGCTTCTGTGCGTATGTAGAGAACAGACAAGGGTGTTTTGATCTGATGCATGAAAAGTACAGCATGCCACCCTCAAAAGTAAAGAAGCAGTTCCTTCGACTGATGTTTGGTGGGCAGTTGAGTTCCGATATGCTGCACGACTATTGGTGGACAGGGCTTGCGCATGAGTTCAGGACCCTCTTGAGGCTGATCTGTGACCAGTACCCTGACGAATATGCCGCCACAGTGACAAGGTTGAAGAAGAATGGAGAGAAGCACAAGTCAGCAGAGGGGAGCGTAGCGAGCTCTGTTGTGTTCAACATTGAAAACAGCTGTCTGCTTGCATTCAAGCAATACCTGCAAGACACTGGGTTCGAGGTGCAGGCACTCTGTTTCGATGGTCTGCTGTGGACAGTGAACGGCGACAGACATCCAGACTATGCCGCTGCGTCAGACAGCATATTTGCCACGACAGGTTACCGTGTCGTGATCAAGGAAAAGCCCATACCTCTTCATGACCGTGATAGACTGATTGCAGACTTCACACCCCGCCTACAGGAGACTCCTGTTGCGGCGGCTGCTGCTGCTAGTGATGATGTAGGCTACCTCGCTCGAGACACGCTGATCGATGCAGTCAAAGTAAGGGACTTTGTGTCACTGGCTGCAGGCATGGGACTCGGAAAGACGACCACTCTGATGGCCCTGCTGCAGGACCTCTATCCCCATGCCAAGATTCTGGTCACCTGTTGCAGAATAGCAAGTATCAACGATGTCACGAACCTGCTGCAGAGAAATGACATGCAGTTCTCGCGCTACAGTGATGTGGTAGGGCCAATTGAGGCAGTCGAACACCCACACTTGGTGACTTGCTATGAGTCAACCCACCGAATCCGAGGACACTACGACATTATCATCTATGACGAGTGGCGCTCAATCAACAGCAGTGCAGTCTCGAAGACGAATAGCAAGTTCCTTGAACAGAACTGGCAGACACATCTCAGTCTGACCGCACGTGCAGAAAAGGTGATATTCTTGGATGCAGACATGCTCGTTGACGGGTGTGCATATGACATGCAAGAGAGGATGATGAAGAACAGACAGCAGATCAGGTCGAACCAGCTACTGCTACTGGCTGACACAGTGAAGAGCCAGGCGGAAACTGAACACAAGGTTCAACTGAAGCGCAGTGTTGTTCACCTGAAGGAGCAGTACAAACAGGCCACAGACCGGGTGAGAGCTACTGTTGCACCTCATGACAGGCCCGCTGTGTTTGCAGAGCTTGCAGAGAAGTTCAGTCTCGATCTAGCAAAAGCTGAGCAGCAGCATTTCAACCCTCCTGCCGATGTCGACGCCATCCTACATGGAGCAATGGACATTGTCGCAGGCAGAGGGTTGAATGGGATCCATCGCATCGTTGACGAGCGAGTCAAGATGAAGCGGTCAATGGTGTTGGTAGAGCACGATCGCATCATGCAACAGCTGTTTGAAGACGTTGTGGCAGAGAGACGTGTGGGTCTGATTGTTAACAGTGCAACAGAAGCTGAAGAACTGGGTGCCGTCCTAGAGGCCTTCATGACCAAGAATGGCGTGTCAGGTAGTGTTGGAGTGTTCTCAGGTTTGACAGACAACACTAAAGAGTTTTGCAATATTGCGAAAGCGTGGGACCCACATCAAGTCATTGTTGTTACCTCAGTGTTGACGACCGGTGCTGACTATGTGACACCCATTCACAGAGAGTATTTCTTCCCACACATACACTGCTGTACTCCACGAGACTCACATCAAGGTGGTGGGCGGTTCCGGAATGTTGTGTGTCCTGACATATGGATCCGTACGTCGAAAGCACGACCGGGTGCTGAGCCTCCAGTGATCCACAGTATTGACAGAGCCGAGGTGGACAAGCGTACAGCTGCTTGCATCAAGAAGGTGTCAGCGGGTCAGGCTGCTGTACGCCAGGAGCAGCACCGCCGAGCTGAGGTCATGAAGTGGACTGTTGGGCCCAAAGTGTATGAAATGGTGTTCCCGAACCCTGTGCCTGATCTCGCCGTGCTGAAAGCGTATGCAGAGGCCGAGCACAGCTGCACGCGCAATCTGAGCGACTACCTCTCGTATTTTGTGTATATGGGGAGACGGAAAGGCTACACCCAGGAGGCACCAAAAGATCTCAGCACAGCGGAGGCAGAGGAACTTGAACGCCGATTGGATGATGCAGCTGAAGTTGCCAAGGATCTGGCGGCAGATCGCAAGTTCTTATATAACAGTCTGGATGCGTCTGCGTTCGCGACACCGGAAGGCATCAAGCAGCTGGAGCAGTTGGCCAGTGGAGCGTTCTTCCAAGGTCAGATCGCTTGCACTGACAAGGTCAAACAGATATTGGGTGGAAAGATCACGAAAGCAGGACTGAAAATGCTGAGCACAAAAGCAGTTGCACAGTCTGCCTTCCCTGCTGGCGTGGAGAAGCTGAAAGATGCGAAACAGGTAAATCGCAATTTGGCGGCGATGCGCAACTTCGTGGCCTACAGGCAGTTCAAGACTGGCAATCGAGAGGTGCTCACTGGTCTGAACGTGGACTTTGTCATTCGGTCCAAGGAAGATGGTGCCATGCTCCGCCGAGCACATCCTGTGATTGCTATACATGTTGCTTCAGATCTGGCAGAGGCACTGGGGCTGACGGGTTTCACAGATTACAGCACCAGAATTCCGGCTGCTAGGTTGAAGTCTGATACAGTGAAGAGTGTTATGGACCGCGCCAGACTCTTGGGAATTATCGGCACTAAAAGCTCCGGCGAAATGCTGCTGGAGCAGATCAGACAGGTGCTCATGAACTCTGTTGCCTGCACACTACTGTGGTCTAAGGGTCAGAAAACCTTTGCGTTGGAGTCCGTGGTCGTAAAGCTTGAAGCTGATTGCGGCAAGTGTAATCTGATGCCTGCAGACTGGTTCCTCAAGAAGCATGGCTTTGCGATACCAGCCATTGACCAGTACAAACATCAGCCGACAGACTCCCTTGAGCAGATGTGCAATCTCATGAACTTGTACAAAGACTCGAAAAGCAAAGAGTTTCAAGATTATTGCAGGCAGTTAAGTGACAAGGTTTATGAGGAACGAAAACGACAGAGAGATGGACACGATGTGTCGCATAAGCAGCAGCAGAAGCGTGCTCGTTTGGTTATGTGTGAAGCTTGATAATATTGATTGAGACCGGTCTGTTGAAATATCTGCTGAGGATTGCTTGTGCGTCGTCTGTGCTGAGCTTGTGTGTTTTTGCAACACTGCCGTGGTGGAAGTGACTCTTGTAGTTCAATTCCGCCCAGAGCTTGTGTCTGTCGTCCCTTTTCGAATGCCTTCTGATGTGCATGAGTAGCGCGTTGCGAGGCTGCTTACTTTCTGGCCCGCCTGCGAGCACTCCGCACACAGGGCATACATTGGCGTTCAACTTCTCTATGTCGTGCTCGGTTGCCATGATGACTGTAGTGTCTTGAGTGTCCACAAGATAGTTACTACAAGAGAACAAGATAATATTTCTGGCACAGAACAGGCACGGGCGCATGCTTTCCCCAGCAGGTACCTGTGACCTGCCCGCGCAGTGATGGAGGTCATACACGCAGCGGCAGGCGCAAAGCAGGGTACAACGGTGTCCATGACAACAGAATTCAGCAACAAACACCACGGAACACAATCAGAGACTGCACATGTGAGCAAGTGATTCACTGAGCTGGATAGCATTGTACCCCTCATCCCAGTCTCTCGTGCAGCTCCTCTGCTGTCATTTCTGTAACAATGTGTCTGACGGCAATGCTGATGCGTGGCTCTAGAACTGCGCCTTGCGAACAGAGTTCCATCATAGTGAACTTCACGTGTGCTTGGTGTCGGTCTGAACTTTCCTTTCCACAGGAACTACTCACGTGAGCAAACAAGTCGTGTCATGCGAGGTACAAGGCTGGTGCAGCTGGCGGCTGTTTTGCCGTCATGTTTGCTTCATGGTCAGGCCATTCAAGATACTCCAGAAGAGCGCTTCTGTCTCATTTGCACATGGCCGAGGCCATTTTGCCTTGTCAAAACTGAGAGTGGGCCAGTGCAACTTGGTTATAGATTGTTCTGACCATGTCACGTTTGTGCGCAACATGTATATAGCTATAAACGAGCTATATCGAGACCCGGGTCCCGGGGTGACCGGTCGAGACCCTTCTGGTTATTGAACACGTGGCACTGGCCGATTGCAGCCTGAAGATTCGACTCCGGGCCTGCTTCAAAAGCACTGCTGGTTCGACCAGGGCGGATCTTGGTTCGGAGCCATTTTGGTTTTTGGATCTAACGTGTACATTGGCCGATCCTGAAGAGCCACTCTTAGTTGGATTCTGCTTGCGCATCGATCATCCGCTGCAATGAATTGGCCCGAAAATAAGGATCTTTTTAGGCTGAGCAAATTACACACACTCTTCGACAATCGGCAAGCTGTACGGAGCTGTGCCGAGGGTCGCCGCCGGGTCTGGCAAGTTCACAGTCCTCAGGCAGACTGCGTTCAGTTCTACATTGATACTTAGAGGGTTGCTCTGTCTCACAGTCTCATGCTGTCTATCAGCAGCACAGCGCAGCAGGTGAGCACAAGCGACGGCACGGGACCGGTTGCATGGACTGTTGTTGACTGCAGTCTCTGTATGCGCGCCTCACTGTCAGGTCAAATCTGCAGAAGCTCTTGCGGCTGAGCTGGAAGCGTTCCTGTGGCCGCACGGTACAAGAACTCAAGGTCAAGCCGGCAGAGCGTGGGAATCTCTTGAGGGTGCGACAGAGGAGATCAAACAGTTCCTGCAGACACAGGGCTGTTCTGGTCTCAAGATCAAGAACCAATGTTACTTTGATGCTGCGAGAACGAGAGTCAAGAAGCGGGTGTTCAAATGCCCTTGTTCAGGTGCATACATGCCACGCGCAGTGCAGAGCATTGACGGAAGTGCACGGCAGACGAGCACCAAGAAAACGAATTGCGGCGTCTACATCAATGTCAATGTCGACGCTTGCACAGGTGAGTGGCTTTCTGGCGTCGACTGGTGTCAGCGTCCATAGCCCTCACCCTTCACGCTCTGCCTTGTGTGTTTTGCAGCTGAGGCTCGCGTCACGACCTCAAGTCACTTGCACAATCATGCCCTGGCTAGCCCGGACACACAAGCAAGAGTTGTCCAGCAAGAGCTGAGCGCAGCCCTGGTCAGTAGCATTCAAGGGTGGACGCAGTGTGGTCTTGCTACCACCGCCATCCGGCAACTGGTCCAGCTGGAACTGGGTGTGCCTTTTCTTTGTAGTGACACCAAGAAGAAGGTGCGGTAGCTACCACTCTGACTGAGCTGCGAACCGATCTGCTGCTCACATGCCACCATGCACTGCTGTCTTGTGCTCAGCAGATCTCAAACCTGGTGCAGAAGGCGACCGGTGCCAAAGTGGACGCCCTTGATGCTCACAAATTCATTCAGCTCGTGGCAGAGCAGCCAGGCGCTTTTCTGGACTACAGACTGGATGCTCAGGGCTGTCTCGAAGCCGTGGTCTGGGCCTTGCCTGAACAGGTCGAAGCCATGCAGCTGTACGGCGATGTGTGGATCCAGGACAATACGTACAAGACACTGGCCGCCAATCGCCCATTCTTTGCTATTGTGGGGTTCGATGGCAACAGCAGGTACGCTATTCAGCGAGGCTGTTCGCAACACAACTCACTTGAACTCATTTATTGTACTCAACACCTGCTACCGTCTGACAGAACCCGACTGCTGGTGCAAGGCGTACTCAAAGATGAGTCTGCAGAGCAGTTTCTATGGGCCCTGGCTGCAGTCAAGCGCCTGTGCCAGGATCGAATGCCCGAGTCCATCTTCACGGATGCAGACCCGGCTGCTGAGCTGGCCCTCAACACCCTGTTCCCTAGCTGTGGCAAGTACAGGTGAGTGTGATAGATGAGTGTGAGCAGAGAGCACTGTTGCATGCTGACTTGCTGGTTTGCATCATTGTGCTACCTTGCAGGTGTTTGTGGCACTTGTCGCAAAACATTAGCAAGAAGCTCAAGAAGGCGATGGGTGCAGACGCATTCCAGGACCTGACACGGTGCTTTCGAGCAGCAGTCTACGCCACCACTGAGACAGAGATGCGTGCACAATGGGATACAGTCATGCAGTGTGCCGAGGCCAGTGATGCTGTGCGAGGTGTTCGACACGACAGCACTGCCGTCAGTGCTGTCGAGTACATGCAACACATTCTGTTGGATGAGCGGCGCTGGGCCTACTGGTATCGTACTGGCAGACTGACACTGGGCATTGCATCCACTCAGAGGTGTGAAGGTTTCTTTGGCAAGCTCAAGCAACAGCTCAGTATCATCTCGTCGTTGCAGCACTTGGGGGCCACTGTGCACACGTTGTCAGCCTGTGACGAGTTGGAGAGCAAGCTGCTGACAGAATCTCTTGCACTCCGCACCTCAACACAGCTGCTGCCTGGTTTCGACACGGTGAGGCTGATTGTGTGGTTGTTGTGCTTCAATGCGTCGTCCCGTCTTACTCTTGCACTGTATTTCTGGTTCTCCAGGCTTGGGGTGCAATGCTGAACAACATCAAGAGCTGTGGCACGCACTTCCTACACCAGCATGTCGCGGCAGAAACGGCAGCTGCTGCGCAGTATGTGGTGCACGAGCAGACAGAGCAGTGCCAGTGCCTGGCAGAGTGCAACAGTGCAGCCGCCGCAGCACGTGCAGCACTGGAAGAAGGGCCACACCGTGACCTGCTGCGGCTCGGCAACTGCTCTACTCAGCAGGAGCCTGGCGATGCTCGTGTGTTCCAAGTGCATTATCACACTGCCTATGCAGCAGGCCAGCCTGCAGTGCACAGCGTCAAGGTCGGCACACAGCCAGGGGTGCACATGTGTTCCTGCCTCCAGCTGGCACACCGAGGACTGCCCTGCAGGCACTACTTTGCGGTCCTGCTGCACGACCAGAGCCTGCAGTTCGACGTAGCTGTCATCCACCCCCGCTGGTTCACACAGAGCACTGTTCGCAGCTTGGTACGTCCCACCCCAGTAGAGATATGCAGTCCGCCAGCTCCAGTGGATGCTGAACGTCTGCGAGCAGTGCAGTACATGACTATGGAGGTTATCAAAGACAAGATCGAGCAGCTTGCTGGCAACGTCCGAGGTTTGAAGAGCAAGGCGGAGTATGTACAGAGGCTGCTGGACCTGGAATCATCTGATCCTTCGCGTGCTGCCGCAACGGCTGGTGCAGAAGTCGTCGATGGGTAAGCGGACTTTGCACTGCTTTGACAGTCACGAGCGACGCTTGCTGACACCACTCACACCGTGCCTCGGTTAACTGACTTACAGGTCTGAACAACCCAGTGCGTTCGAGGCAAGTATGCAGATGTTGGGCCTACAGCAGCCACCCTGCACTGCACAGAGCCACGAGCGTCTGGTACAGGTGAGTCATGTGTCGTGGCGTGTCTCCAAGTCCACTCGGAGTCGTGACAACATGCTGGTGTGCTCTGTGGCTCTGCAGGTTCGACAGCGATTTGCACAGCAACGCATCTACGTGGATGCTTTGGCATCTTGCAAATCACTTGTGGGCATGCTGGCACAGCATGGTTCAGATCATGATGCACAGGAAGCACTGCAGTTGTTTGAGGGATTCGTAAAGTTGCGTGTTGTACCGCCTGAGACCACAGTTGGCAATCTGCCAACCCACATGGTGCTCCGCGGTAGAGCCACAGGGCAGCGGCTCAGATCATCTGCAGAGGCTGACAGCCCGGCAACAAAGAGGCGGAGAGTATGGGTTGCAAGTGCAAGAGGTTAAACAACGACGTCTGCAGCTGACCGATCCGAGATCCAAGTGGACAATCTTTGGGGGACTCCAAACGCACTCCCGCCCAGATTCAGTGCTACACTGTGACAGAGAACAGCTGCAGGCTAATGGGTCCAAGTGAGTTCACTTCTGCCTATATGGACAATAAAATGTAGAGCAATCAATGACAAAACACAGCACACACCATGGCACTTGTTGTGTCTACGCTCAACAATCATTTGATCTATCTGCAACAGAGAGTTGCCACGACCACTTTTCAGGAGCTGTGTGAGGACTACCCAGACAGCATCCTTGACATGGTGATGGAAGTGGATAATGAAGCGGAACTTGTGCTGTTCAACGGCTACCATAAAGCTCTCGCAAATCTGTTTGAGAAGGCTAGAACATCAGCAAACAACACGACATTTCCAGTGATGGACATCACTAAGGTGTACACTAGTGCCTACTGCAAGAAGTTCATGAAGCTCGTGTTAGGTGACGACTTTGAGCTGTCGCTGAAAGAGGAGAGACGCAGCTTCATCAATGAGCGGAAATGGATCCGTCACAAAGGGCGACAGCTGGGCATTTTTCACACAGGATTGAGCAAGAAGGATGAGGAACGGTACCGTGCATGGTTGAATGGAGAGTCCGCTGACGCGGAATGGGATGAGACTGTCCTGAAAACAATCGCCGGTTTCTTTCTGGAATTCTATGACTACAGGTGGTATGAGCGTCAGTTCAACATCGAAGACGGTGGCAGAGGAGAGGACCCAGAGATGTTCTGTAACTGGATTAGAAAAAAGACAAAAGGTCTGCGGCGACAGGAAACGCAGATGATTGCTGAACAGGATGCATTGTGGGAACGAGAAGACTCAGACAGAAGTGAAGCAGAGAAGAGCGAGTTTGCATTGAGTATGAGACGCTGGAAAGCTATGGCCAAAAAGACAGTTGCAAAAATGACGGACAAGCGCTATGCAGACACAGTTGCAGTCATTGAGAACATTATCGATGCGCCCAGCGAATATCCACTGGTGCAGGACTGGAAGGAGTCTCTTGGCTACAGCAGTAAGCATGTCATCAGTGACGTCGAGAGCAGATGCAGAACACTATCAAGACTGTTTGCATATGACAAGTTTGCACAGAATGGCACACACGGTGAGCTTTTTGCTACATGGGCACGGGCCTGCTTGTCCATGATCAATCGACACCGTGCAGTTGCTCAAGCTGTTCTTCCGCGCATGCAACGACGTCACGACATTATTGATCTGGACCGGTCCGATGAAATCATTCTTATTGATGAGGAGTAGGATGAGAGATGCGCAATCGTATGCTTTACAAGAGGTCAGGTGTTTGTGGTCAGATGTATTCCTGGTAGTCAGATGCAAGTAGTCAGGTGCAGTGAGTAGTGTATTGTTCAAGTGTACTACTAGCAGTCAGTTGTAGTGAGCACTGTTTTGTTACGGTTCACTGTCAGTAGTAAATAGTCAACGTCTGATTCATCCATCATTCCATGTAAAGCTCAAACTAATCATAAGGATAGGTGAGAAAGTCGGGTGTAGTAGTTATAAGTTTCTGTTAGTAGTGGACAGTACAAGTATATTTTGTTCATTGCCACCCCCGTATAAGTGTGATAGGTAGGATAAGACAGCAAGTCCAGTGCTACGCCCTACTGTTAGTAATAGACAGTACACATTCGTTCCGCTCATTATCACTCCCATTTGCCTGTCCTATCTTGTGCTGTATAAATCCTGACCAAATGATTGATATCGGAAACATGCGCAGCAAATCGTTGGTGTAGAGATGCCACCCGACAAGCCAGGCGAGTGAACTATATACGTGTACTCTCTACGATCAGCAGTAAACCGTGAGCGGTGATTGGAACCAAGTGCACTGACTCGTACCTGCTAGCTCGTGGTTCAGCAGATCTTGCTCTTTCAGAAACCACTCTTGCTGCAGTGATTGACAGCACTCCCTGCAGCGCTATTTTTGACGTCTCATGCACCCCCATTCAATTCGCTCTTGTATGGTGCAGCAGCCTTGTCAACTCGTCCACATGTTGATAGCTAGCAGCAGTCTGCTAGCAGTGAGGGTACACTTAGAGCTTACTCTCATAGATGCTGTACTTCTCCTTGACTTCAGTCCATGTAGGCCAGACACGAGTGTGCACGTCGCAGTCCTCAGGGTAAGGTTCTGTGCAGATAGCCTGAAAAGCATTGTAACTTATATGCTTGCAGTCTTTATCTGGTTTGCTGGTGTCAATGACTACCAGAAGGATTATGCAGTGTAGACAGCTTGCAGTCCATCAGATCTGCACGTAAACAAGACATGTCCGCAAGCGGCTCTGCGATGGT
>Ga0123337_10006981_pt1 | contig 10632 bp, 12 predicted proteins | sample frozenSSSSmetaG_FD_89792 | JGI IMG/M metagenome (GOLD analysis project Ga0123337, IMG submission 89792) | Glacier valley bacterial and archeal communities from Borup Fiord, Nunavut, Canada, to study Microbial Dark Matter (Phase II) -... | ecosystem: Environmental > Aquatic > Freshwater > Ice >...
AATGGCTTTTTGTTCGGCTTGTTGGCGTGAGATATTGCCGTAACCGTCGAGTATTTTATATTCATTAAAAGTCAGGAACTTGTTCACGCTGTCGGCAAAGCTTGCCATGGTGAAGCTAGTACGGCGTTCGACGATGCCTTCAATATAATCAAAAAAGCCGCTAATGGTACGTTCGAGTTGTTTAATTTCTTTTTCAGTCAGGTAGTTTTTACCAATAGTGGTGTCTGATTTTAGAATACGGCCTTTTGGTGCGTTTTTATAGGTCATCATACCCATAAGTGGTTTACTGGCATCGGCTTTGTTATAAATTATTTCTGATGCGGTATGCCCTGTAATGGCATAGTGAAAGGTATCTTGCACATGGGCATAAAATTGTTGGGTTGTTTTGGATTTGGGATCATAGTCGATACTACATTCAGCAAAAATATCAGTGATTTGCTGATAAATACGGCGTTCGCTGCTTCGAATGGAGCGAACACGCTCTAATAATTCGCGGAAGTAGTCTTCACCAAAATAATGACCGTTTTTAAGGCGCTCATCATCCATCACAAAGCCTTTGATGATGTATTCTTTGAGTAATTGTGTTGCCCAAATTCTAAATTGAGTGGCTTGAGCTGAATTAACACGATACCCCACGGAAATAACGGCATCTAGGTTGTAATAGTTCGTTTGGTAGTGCTTACCATCAGTAGCAGTTGTTAGGAATTTCCTAATAACTGCATTTTCCTGTAACTCCCCCGTGTTGAAGATGTTTTTCAAGTGTTCATTGATGGTGGGTACGGTGACACCAAATAATTCAGCCATACGCTTTTGTGTCAGCCACAGTGTTTGATTATTGAGTAACACTTCAACTTTTACATCACCATTTGGTGCGGTATAAAGCAAAAATTCGGTAACTTGATCCTGCACGCTTAACAGTTGAGTTGTGGTGATTGGTTTATCACTCATACCCCAACTCCTTAAGATATACTTCCATTTGTTGTTCGAGACTGACAAGCTGCTGTTTGAGCTGCTCTCGTTCTGCTCGTACTGCCATTAAGTCGATTTCTTCTTCCTCTTCAAAGGTGTCCACATAGCGCGGGATGTTGAGGTTAAAGTCGTTTTCTTTAATCTCATCTAATGTCGCTAGGTAGGCATATTTATCAACGCTTTGACGTGTGGTGTAGGTTGCTAAAATCTTGTCGATATTATCTTGGGTAAGTAGGTTTTGGTTTTTGCCTGCTTTAAATTCACGGCTGGCATCAATGAATAAAACCTTTTTGTCTGATTTGGTTTTTTTGAATACTAATATTGCGGCAGGGATTCCTGTACCGTAGAACAGTTTTTCGGGTAAGCCAATTACAGCTTCAAGCAGGTTTTCTTCAATGAGTTTTTGACGAATTCTACCTTCACTAGAGCCTCGAAATAACACACCATGAGGCACAACAACACCCATACGCCCTGTTTTTGGTTTGAGGGTTTCAATCATGTGCAGGATAAAAGCATAATCGCCTTTCGTTTTGGGTGGTATGCCTCGACGGAAACGTCCAAACTTGTCGTGTTCAGCTTCATCGTGTCCCCATTTATCTAATGAAAATGGCGGGTTGGCAGTCACAATATCAAACAACATTAAATTGCCGTTTTGATCGAGTAGTTTAGGGTTGCGTATAGTGTCGCCCCATTCGATTTTATGGTTGTCTTCACCATGCAGGAACATGTTCATTTTAGCCAATGACCACGTTGAACCAATGGCTTCTTGCCCATAAAGTGCATAGTGTTTGCTGTTGTGATTAGCGACGACTTTACGACCACATTTCATGAGTAACGAAGCAGAACCACAGGCGGGATCGCAAATGCTATCCCCGACTTGAGGATCTAACAGATCGGCAATCAGATCGGACACTTCCGGTGGCGTGTAAAATTCACCTGCTTTCTGACCGCCACTGGCTGCAAAGTTTTTGATTAGATATTCATAGCCGTTACCGATTACATCTAATGTGCCTACACGAGAAGGGCGTAAATTCATTTCCGGTCTGGCAAAATCTTCTAATAAATGACGTAGGATGGTGTTCTTCTGTTTTTCTTCGCCCAGCTTGTCAGTATTGAATGTAATGTCCTGAAACACACTTTTACTGGCATCACGGAGCTTGGTGCCGTTAGCTTCTTCAAGTTCATGTAATGCTTGGTCAATGCGTTCGCCTAGACCCGGTTCATGTCGTGACTCATACAAGTTATAAAAACTGGCACCTTTAGGTAAAACAAAGCGCTCGTTTTTCATCATTTCTTCAATGAGTTCAGGTTCGTCACCATATTCAGCTTGGTAACCATGGTAATGGTCTTGCCATACATCAGAGATGTATTTTAGGAACAGCATGGTCAGAATAAAGTCTTTATAGGTATCAGCACTAATTGTGCCTCGAAAGGTGTCACAAGCCGACCAGAGGGTCTTGTTGATACTATCTTGATTAATGCTATCGTTCATTTGTTTTTCCATTTTTTAGTAGCTGCTGGAACATTCCATCCAACATCATTTCTCTGTTTTTTATTAAACGCTGGTAGAGTGTTTTTTCTTGATTTTGAAGTCGACTTAACTGAACAATTCTTTGCTGAATGCTACGCTCAGGAATTGGGACTGTTAGCATTGATAATTCTTTTTTGGTCAGAGACGGAATGCTAGTCCCTGTGTGCTGATTACTGAGTATATTTTGCGTTGCCGGACGGTTCAACCACCAACAAAGATACTCGGGTGATATCAAGTTCGACTTAACTTTTATGATCATTAACTGATTCGAAGGGATGACCGAGCATGTGTCAATCATCAATGCTGCTTGATTAGTCATTCCTCTTGCTACGATGGCTATTTCTCCTGTTTTAATGGTCGGCAAGCTTGACTTTGCTTGCCATTCAATTTCGAGCAAAGTGCTATTATCAATAACTGTGCTATCACGTACATCTTTGATTTGAAGCATATATATATCAGAGCCTTTTTGCTCTTTTGCTTTGCCTCTGAAAGTATAGCCTGAACGAATGTCTGCAATTTTGTTAATGTTTACGATCATAAGATTAAATTCTTTTAGTAAATAAGGTCTTCCGTGGCTTTTTATCTATCCTATGCTGCTTTTCTTTCAAGCATGTCTTTTAGATGACTTGATACTTGCGTATCAAGACCATACCATGCTGCCTCACCATTTAATTGGGTAATGAGTAAACCGTCATCGGCATCCATTACTGCTCGTAGATGCTCTCTTACCTGAGATGCAGATTGATTAGTTGAAATAATCCAACACGATTCTAGTGGCCTACACCAAGAAGGGTAGGCCTTGATTTGATCATAGAGCGATTGATAGTTACGTTGTTTACGCAGATCGTAATTAATTTGATACACTGACATTTAGTGATACCTCTCTTGAATTTAGGTTGTTGCTATTTGCGGTAGGCAGCCACCTACCGCATCCTCTTATCTCATAAAATCTCTATTAAGACTCTACTGCAATAATTGATTGTCAGAATACTCCGCAATCTTTTTAAAATCAACAATAATTACAGTAGAGGAGTAATAGTGTTATTTTGGTGGGTAGATTTGCCTTTTGTTGCTCTCTGCTAGGGTGAAAAATTTCAATTCACCTCCATAACAAGTTCATGAAAGATTACTTTAGCTTAATACGATGACGCGCTTTAGAATCGGTCTGAAACTTAATAAATAACGATAAGTTAATTAAAGCAATTAACTGTTCCAATTTTGTACCCTGTTTGTACCGTGCACAGCTATATTGGGGGTGTTTGAGGCAGTTTTTGATAATTGGCGAACGTTGTTGTTAATCAGCACGAGAAAATCACCAGGTTCAGCAGTATATTTTCCAACCATAAAAAACTAAATCCCTATAAAATCAGAAGCATAACCGTATTAACCAGTGCTGATAGCTGGTAACTATTGGACGCTGATTAACATATCAACATATAGGCACAGCTTCGGCTGAATCAGGTGAGCAAGCTATTCATAAAACAATTTCTGATGACTACGAAACAGCCCCCAAGCCACTACAGACTATGAGGATAAATATTCTTGGATTAAATTAGGAAGAAATATCTGCAAGTGGTTTAGCTACAGTTACTTTTGATTACATGCTAAGGGCGGAAAAGTTTGTTAATCGCGTTCTCACTGAGAATGGGCAAATTATTAATGCAAATAGAAAAAGAGAAATTATTGCTCTTGTTTATATAATCTATTGGCTTGGCCTCAACTTAAGTAAGTTTAGTAAGACCGAAGTCCAACTCACAATGATAGCGTTAACATCAACAGCTCATTCTTACTTCAAGAATGAGCCTCAATTAGGTATTACTACATCCTTTTTACGAGACAGTATACGTGGATATTCAAAAGCATTAGAACGGTCCACGTCCAAAAGTCTTACTAATTTAGGCTCTGACTTAGTGGGGTACTTTATGAGAGTTTCAGATATAGATGTAATGAACGACATAGATGATTTAGATTCATTTTTTGATGTGGTTTCAATGACGGTGGTATCAGCGATTAGTCGTAATAATGAGCTGTCAATAGATCATAAAGTGACAAAGAACTAACAGTAATAGAAAAAATCCAAGTTATTTTCATGGAAATTGCAATACCTACAAACCTGTCACTTTTGACTACAGCCAACTTAAATTGTATCAAGGGGTCGTGTCAACAACACTTTAAAACTGACCCCTTTTGGCTTTAAAACACCGGTTTAAATTTGACCCCCCTTGAGCAGGATCTTCATTATTGTGTGGCACTGGGTGCAATGCCAACTTTACGTTTATCTTTCAGCCTGTAACTTTCACCACTGATCTGAACGATATGAGCATGGTGCAATAATCTATCTAACATGGCTGCCGTTAAGGTTTGATCATTAGCAAAGGCGGTAGCCCATTGAGTAAACGGTCAGTTGCTGGTTAAAATCAAACTGCCTCGCTCATACCGTTTGGCAATGACGTTAAAAAAGATTGGCTTCTTCTCGACCATTGGATCCGGCGCAGAGTTCGAATGTGCTATTGGAGGCAATGGCGAAAACCGAGAACCAAAGTGGCTAATTTATTGAAACGAGGTGTCAGGATCCAAGTGGCTGTTGGTTGTGGGAGCACAAACAAAGGCCCTTGGCGTAGTTCTAAAACGCCGGGAATAAACCAAGCAATTAGCAACGACTATCTCGATAAGGAGGGATTATTTTCACTGAGGAACGGGGGGGTGAAAGTTCATTATCCTAACGGATAAGTTAAATGAACCGCCCTGTGCGGATCCGCATGCAGGCTGGTGTGGGGGCTGGAGGTTAGAGACCTCCGGCTACCCGATTATATTTTTTCATTTATCGGAGTATCAGTTAAATGTAATAAACGCTCACTTCGCCATACTCTAATGACATGAATGGTTCTTTCTTCGTTTAAATAAACGATACGAAAAGGAGGATGAATTAATTCACGAATATTTTTTTCGTTGAACTCAGGCACCTTGCGTCCAATTTCTGGGTTAGTTGGTAGAGTTTCGATATGCCTAATAATTTCGATAACAAACTCAATCCCTATTTGAGGTACACCTTCATCAAGATAGTATTCTTTTATTACTTCTAGATCGTTAAATGCCGAATCGGATATTAATATTTTCAAATGTTAATACCAAGTTTTTTCTTAGCATCGGCAAGACTTTGTACTTTGCCTTCTTTTACTTCCAATAAACCTTGTGCAATTGCTTTTACAAAGGCGCGCTCTTCTTCATGGTTTTCAAATTCTTCTAAGCCTTGCATAACGGCTATGCCACGGCCTCTGCTTGTAAGCAATATGGGGCGATGGGAATCTTTTGTTTGATTTGCAATTTTTCCTGGATTTATTTTAAGGTCAGATAAAGGAATTATGTCTTGAGAGAATCGTGTCTTCATTGAAATGTACTCTTTTTAGGTGCCGTTAACTGGTCTAATTATAGCACCTGTGAGGCAGATTTCAATAAAAAAGTATAACGATTTAAATAAGGGGCGCCAACTATTGGTTAACTGTATTGACGGATATACAGAATCGAGGCGTTGAAGATATTTTAATTGCCTGTGTTGATGGGCTGACTGGCTTCCCTGAAGCCATTACAAGTATATTCCCTCAAACAGAAGTTCAGCTGTGCATTATTCATCAAATCCGTAATTCAATGAAATATGTTGCTTCAAAAAATCAGAAAGCATTTATGGCTGATTTGAAGCCTGTTTATCGCGCTACCAGTAAAGATGCCGCCGAAGTGGCTTTAGATTGTTAATCAGCACTAAAGAATTACCAGTTTCAGCATCGTATTGTCCACTTGTTATAATTAATTACCAATAAATTCAGTAAGATGGTAATCACTCCCCGTGCTGATCGCTGGGAACTATTGAGCGCTGATTAACACTTCTTTCGCTATGTATTGAATATTGGCAGTGGCCGCACTAAGGTCGTATCTGACCAAAGCAAACAAAGCGGCTTCAGGTGTGGCAAACTTAACGGGACTATCAGTGTCATCCACTATTACTAGGTCGTTTTCCGATGTCCGAATAGCCACCTCGATACCATTATTGGTGTCTAAAAAGACAAGTTCAGACATAGAGATAGAGCCATATCCATTTAGGAGTTCTTGTTGATTAATTTTACCCATGATGTTTGATTCCCCAGTTAGTTTGATTGGTTGTTATTTATTGTGCGTCGCCAATGTAGGCTGATGAGATTGATTCACGATTATGGCCAAGCTGCTGTGACACAATTAATCTGGCTAGACGATCTACCACGGAATCTACTTCGACTGAGTTACCTGTCACTGCTTTAGGTTTTACGCCTGCTTCTTGTTCATATAAACGGTGAGCGTAACCATGACGAAGGCCGTGCGGTGTAATGCCATTTTCACGCGAGATACCATGACGGTTTACAACTCGGTAATAATGTTTTAACCAGGCACCTTGTTCTTTCATTCGAGGAATCATTGAGTCATTCTTGTCATGACATAACGCTTTAGCCTCATCAAGGACCTGCTTTTGCTCATCCGTCACAACGGGAACCACTCTAGGCTTACCGCCCTTCGTTCCGCGAGTGATGATAAGAAAGTCATCTGTGTGATCTTGGTATGGCTGGAAGCGAGCAGCTTCTTTTACTCGTAAGCCAAAGTAGTGACTTAGTTTAAGTTGCATTGCAACAAACCTGTCTTCAGAAGCAACACTACTGAATAATTCTTGGATGTCTGCTTTTGGGTCCCAGCTCTTATTTTCGGTAGTAGCGTAAACCCTAGTTAGATTCTCGGGGTTCGCAAACATCACCTCCTTTGGAATCGCGTTTAGGATTTCTTCCTTACCCATCCAGCCCATTAACGTTCTTAGGATTGACAGCTTTTGCAATATGGTTGAAGCAGCAAGACCTTCACTCTCCCAAAACCGTGTAAGCGCAATAATGTGCTTTCGGCTTAGTGATGTAGGTAACACTACTTTATATTCTAATTTGAGCAGCACTCGCATGAAAGATTTGCACTCATTCCACCGGTGCGCTTTAGTCGCTTCACTCACGACTTTTTCACGCTTACTGTGAAAACGGTTGTGACGGTAAAGCACTTGCTCAATGTTGTACTGGCCAAGGGTGTAGTTAGTCCAACCCTTACCGTGGCTATTCACTAATCCCTTCATTTCAGGGGCAGCAAATGAATACGCTCCTACTTTCTTTACGAACTTCGGCAAAGCGCCCCTGCGTCTCACAGGTTTAGCTGTTTCATAATTCGTGTTTTCTTTAATTCTAATCATTTCATTTCCTTTATTTCATTAGGGCAGTATTGCCTCCTCGCTCTCTCTGTTTCTCAAGTGCATTATCTTCATTTAGTAATCAATCATTCTCTATACGATTAGGACATCTAATCTTAGGCAGGACTCTTACCTGCGGTATAACCTTGAACGTGAGTTTGCATGGTCCTAGCTAGCCTTTTTCGGGCATCGCGCGGCTCGATTATTGTCTCGGTCAGTCAGTGCAGGTTGTTAGGCTGTCGTCATTGTTGAGAGCTAATAGTCTCCTTATCTTCGTAGTACATAAGGTATGGGAGTTTTTAACGGGGATCATAGAAATCGGGCGCAACTGAATTTTGTCCTGCGGGCAACTACCACCATCGCCCTGCTGCGTTAGCTCATCTCGCACTGCTCACCGCGTACACGGGTTTTGCGTTAGAGATTTTTTAGAGCTTTTTTCTATGAGTATCGTATAGATGTGTTACGCAGCCGTAGCCGGTAACGTCTTGATTGATGTTACTACACGTCCTTGTGAGACATGGTATTTATCCATGCCCTTATGAGGCTCGATGAGGTAACTTTTAACTTAATGTACCCGCACCCAATTCGCTATAAAGCTTTTTTGGAGTGGAGCTGCAGATAATACAGACGTGAAAGTATAAGTACGCAAGGTTCTAGCGCTTTTATATCTTTTTGTCTTTTTTTTGAGTAGTAATCCCCTTGGGAATTACTTAGAGAGTGTCCGTTTTGTTATGCGATGGACAGACCGCGCAGTTGAAATCCCAAATGAATTCCAAAAGTTGAGCATATTGTCAGATCGAATCGGTTTTTTTGTCAAATGTTTTTTTTGCCTTTTTTTACCTAGTACAGGTGTTACTTCCTTAGAATCGCGTTAAATGTCTGTTTAGTATGCCTTTCTCGGTTGCTGTGTCCCCCTCAGTCTCTTTTTGCTGTTTTTCTCACGCCGAAAACTGATCGTTTAGGCTTGATTTGAGAAATATGAGGATTTTTCAATTTAGGTGTTCAGCTAGAAGTCCCGTGGGACTTCTATCAAGTGAAAGTCATCATTTATTGAGCTGAAGATTACTAGAAGAAGTCCCACGGGACTTCTGTGGGACTTCTCCACGCTAAAATCACGTAGCGCACGGTTGCTTTTTGTTTTTATCGTTGGTTTCGTCGTCAGCAATCGCTCCCGCAGTGATCTCTACGACATAATTTCCTACAAATAGGTAGCCTCAACTGCACCTACGTATTCGAAGCCAAAGCGGAAAACATCGAATATTCGTAATCCGTAGGTGCATGTCCTGTCTTCACTGACAGCTACCTGCCAGTTGTGATTATTATCGCTGAAAACAGGACGGAGTTACTATAGTGGGTCGAATAGCGACCAACATTACAAACGCTCATACTTATGGCCTATCCCAAAAGGAGGGCTATATCATGCTTTATTTACCATTATTGAGAAAACCTCAGGAACCTTGGAATAAAGGTAAGCTTATAGGTCAAAAGCCACCACTTAAGCTACGTGAAATATGGGCGATCCGTATTCAACTTCAATTGGAACATAGAATCAAAGAAGTCGCCATATTCAATCTGGCTATCGACAGCAAACTAAGAAGCTGTGATTTAGTAACGCTTAAGGTCAGAGACGTAACTAATGGCAATACAATATTACACCGAGCTATGGACTTCCCCCATTTTCGTAGACGTTTATTAAGTTCCTATTTATAACTTTTCAAACGCCATCGGACTCATCTGGTTCAGATAGCTATGACGACGTTTTCGATTATAAAACACTTCAATGTATTCGAATATTTCTGATTTGGCTTCTGCCCTTGTCGCATAGATTTTCTGTTTGACCTGTTCCTTTTTTAAACTACTGAAAAAAGATTCTGCCACTGCATTGTCATAACCGTTTCCTCGTCGACTCATACTTGGCAATAATCGATGTTCTTTACACCAGCGTGCAAAGTCATCGCTAGAAAATTGGCTACCTTGATCGGAGTGAATAATGACTTCATTCTTAGGGTTACGTCGCCATACCGCCATCATCAATGCATCCAACACACTGTCTGTTGCCATCGTTGGCTTCATTGACCAACGACACCACGAGAAAACAGTTCGATGACAACGGTTAAGTACAGCCAACCTTCATAGGTACGGATGTAGGTAATATCGGTCACCCACGCATTATCAGGCTGCTCGACGGCAAACTGTCGGTTTAATCTATTAGGCGCTGCAACCGCAGGTTTGCCTGATTTATAGCGTGGTTTACGATAACCGCGCACAGATTTATGTTTAGCCTGCGCCATTAAACGTGCAACACGTTTCACACCACACTGGTGACCAGCCTCGCGTAAATCACGATGAATACGTGGACTGCCGTAAATTCCGTAGCTATCGTTGTATGAGCGTTTGATATCAGTCAGTAATTTTTCATCTGCTATCGCACGTTTTGAAAGCGGTGAGGCTTTCCAGGCATAAAATCCACTACGATGAACCTTAAGGACTCGGCACATGCTACTCAGCCTGAACTCGCGCCTATGGAGAGCCATGAATGTGTACTTCACCCTGACTGACTGGCAAAGTACACGGCGGCCTTTTTTAATATATCTCTCTCTTTTGTCATCCGCTTTAACGCGGCATTGAGTTTAGCGACGTGTAGCTTCAAGGTGGCTATGTCGCTGCCAGCAGGATTACTTTTCTGCTCTGACTCACGTCGCCATTAATAGAGGCTTTTGACTGATATACCTAATCGCTTGGCAACGTCTGCCACGTCATAGCCTCGCTCAGTGATTTGCTTGACTGCTTCGGATTTAAATTCATCCGTATATCGAATACCTTTCATTTTCATTTCCCCATTTCAGTTTTGACATTATGTTATGTCTACTAAAGCGGGGGAAGTCCA
>Ga0123337_10006984_pt1 | contig 10627 bp, 9 predicted proteins | sample frozenSSSSmetaG_FD_89792 | JGI IMG/M metagenome (GOLD analysis project Ga0123337, IMG submission 89792) | Glacier valley bacterial and archeal communities from Borup Fiord, Nunavut, Canada, to study Microbial Dark Matter (Phase II) -... | ecosystem: Environmental > Aquatic > Freshwater > Ice >...
CGACTGGTCCATCAGCTGGCCGAGGCCGCCGGCGCCGACGAAGCCCATCACCACCGAGGCCCGCACCGCGCACTCCCAGCGATAAACGGTGTACGACGCCAGCTCCTGCGCCGTGCCCGGCACGAGCGCGTAGAAGAGCACGGCCAGGCGCGGGCTGCCGGCTTCGAGCAGCGCCCGCGCCGGCCGGGTGTCGCCGGATTCGAGGATCTCGGCGTAGACCTTGCCAAGCATGCCGCCGTAGGTGACCGCGAGCGCCAGCACGCCCGCACCGGGGCCGAGCCCGAAGACGCGCACGAAGACCAGCGCCCACACGACCTCGGGGATCGCGCGCAGCATCGTCAGCACCGCGCGCACGGCCGTGCGCACGGTGCGCTCGCCCGCTTCGCCGCGACCCGGCCCGATCCGCGCCACCGAGAGCGAGCGCGCGGCGAGCGCGCCGAGCGGCGCGGCGACGACGAAGGCCAGGGCGATGCCGGCGGTCGCGATGGCCAGCGTCTCGAGCGTCGCCTTGCCGAGCAGGGCGAGGAAGTCGGGCGCCAGCGACGGCGGGAAGAAGCCGCCGATGAAGCCGGCCATCACCGACAGGTGGCCGCCTTCGAAAAGCAGCCAAGGCTTGAACTCGGCGAGCGCGAGCAGCGGCCAGAGGACGACCACGGCAACGACCGCGGCGCCGATGCGGCCGGCCAGCGCCGGGTCGCGAGCCGGCGCGCGGGACCGCGGCGGCAGCGCCGACAGGGACGCGCTCATCGGCAGGCCGGGATCGTCCGGATCGGCGCCTCCAGGACCCCGGGCGGCGCATCGAGGTCGCTGGCCAGGCCGCCGGCGATGCGTGGCGGCTCGTGGCGGATCGGCAGCGGTGCGTCGGCCTGCGTCGGCAGGTGGCGGCCTTCGGTGGCGTAGAGCTCGTGCAGCATCGCGCTCGTGACCTGGGTGACCGGCAGGTCGAAGGCGATCTCGCCGGCGCGCATGCCGACCAGGCGAGGGAACCACTTCAAGGCGAGGTCGACGGCGTGCAGCGACGCGACCAGTGTCGCGCCGCCCGCTTCGCTGTGCGCCACCAGCGCGCCGATGGCCTCGTCGGCGAGCGCAGGGTCGAGCGCAGAGACCGGCTCGTCGGCGAGGATCAGCGCCGGTCGTTGGTAGAGCACGCGGGCGATGCCGACGCGCTGCAGCTGGCCGCCGGAGAGCTGGTCGCAGCGATCGAACAGGCGATCGGCGATGCCGAGCCGGGCCAGTGCTTCGTGGGCGCCCTCGATGTCGCGCGGGTGCAGCAGCGAGGCCAGCGACTCTGCCACCGACCAGGCACCCAGCCGACCCGCGAGCACCGCGGTGACGACGCGCAGCCGCGGCGGAATCGGCGGCGACTGGTGGACGACGCCGATCCGCGCCCGGAGCCGCCGCAGCTCGCGTGCGCCGAGTTGCCACGGCGCGTTGCCGAGCACCGTGACGCTGCCTTCGCCCGGCTTCAACGAGGTGCCGAGCACGCGCACCAGCGTCGTCTTTCCGGCGCCCGACGGGCCGATCACGGCGGCACGCTCGCCGGCGGCCAGCGCCAACGTCACGCCGCGCAGGGCACGGTGGCCGTTGGCGTGGACGAGGCCGGCGCCTTCGAGAGCGAGGCTCACGCTGCGGCCGCAGTCAGTCCTACTTGATGAGGCCGGCGGCGCGGCCCGAGGACTCGATGCCGTCGTAGTTCGAGGCCTGGGTCGGGATGAACTTCGTCGCCCGCTGCAGGTCCATGATTTCCTTGTCGGCCGGCATCGCGGCGTCGAGCTTGAGGAAGGCCTCGGTCAGCTTTTTCGTCAGCGCCGGGTCGAGGCCGGGGCGCACGGTCCAGTTGTAGTCGTAGAAAGGCGGCGTCACGGCGAGCACACGCACCTTCTCGGCGTTAGGGTTCTTGGTCTCGACGAGCTTGTCCATCACCGACGCATTGAGCACGCCGGCCTCGGCACGGCCGGCGGCGACGAAAGCGACGGTGGCATCGTGGGCGCCCGAAAACGCCACCGACTTGAAGTCGCGCTCGGGGTCGATCCCGGCCTGCAGCAGGTAGTAGCGCGGCATCAGGCTGCCCGAGGTCGACGACGGTGCGCCGAACGCGAAGGTCTTGCCCTTGAGGTCGGCGAGCGTCTTCGCGGTGCTGTTCACGGGCACGATGAAGCGGCTCGTGAACTTGGCGTCTTCGGCGCGCTGCACGATCGGCACGACACCGCCGCTGGTGCGCAGCTTGGCCTGCACGAAGGTGAAGCCGCCGAGCCAGGCGAGGTCGATCTTGTTCGTGGCCAGGCCTTCGACCACGGCGGCGTAGTCGGTGACCGGCGTGAACTGCACGTCCATGCCGGTCTCCTTCTTCAGGTAATCGCCGAGCGGCTTGAACTTGCGCTGCAGTTCGGTCGGCGCCTCGTCGGGGATTGCGGAGACGCGCAGCACGCCGGGCGTCTGGGCGTGAGCGGGGGCGGCGAGGGCGAGCGCCAGCGCCAGCGAGGCAGCGGCTGCGAAGTAAAAGTGGCGGAGCGACATCGGCAGAGCCCGGTGGAAGCGAAACGAAGTCGCGATGATGGCCGAAGCCGGGCTCAGCCGTGGCGGTGGCGATGGTGGGCGTCGGGCGTGTGGGGGTGGGCGTGCTGCATCGGCTCGTGCCGGTGCGGGTGCGTGTGTGGCCCGACCGCCGCGGTGCCGTCGCCGTGATCGTGGCGATGGTGGTCGTCGTGCTCGTGTTCATGGTCGTGATCGAGCGGCTCGTGGCGATGCGCATGCGCGTGGCGCTCGCTGACGTGCAGCCAGACGCCGAGCGCCATCAGCGCCCCGGCCGCCAGCAGCGGCAGCGTCACCGGCTCGCCGAGCAGCAGCGTCGCGACGACGGCGCCGAAGAACGGCGCGACGCCGAAGTAGCCGCCGGTCCGGGCCGCGCCGAGGTGGCGCAGCGCCACCACGAAGAGCGCGAGGCTGACGCCGTAAGCCAGGAAGCCGACCACGAGGGCGCCGCCGATGCGACCGGCCGAGGGCCGGGCGGCGCCGAGCGCGAACGCCAGCGCGAGATTGGTGGCGCCGGCGGCGAGGCCCTTGATCGAAGCGACCAGCGTCGCGTCGGCGAGCGAGACCTTGCGCGTGAAGTTGTTGTCGAGCCCCCAGGCGGCGCAGGCGGCGAGCACCGCCAGCGGCGGCAGCAGCGAGCCCATCGCGGCGTCACCGTGCCAGCTCAGCAAGACGGCGCCGGCGACGATCGCAAGCATGCCGGCGACGACGCGGCGGCCGACGTTCTCGCGAAAGGCGAGCCAGGCGATGACGACGGTGAACACCGTCTCGGCGTTGAGCAGCAGCGCCGCCGCCGAGGCCGGCATGTGGGCCAGGCCCCACATCAGCAGCACCGGCGCGACGACGCCGCCGGCGAGCACCGCGGCGGCGAGCCAGCGGCGATCGCCGGGCGCGAGGCGGGCCCGCTCGGCTGGCGGCCTGAGTTGTCGCCAGAGCGTGAGACCGAGACCCGAGCCGGCGTAGAGCAGGCCGGCGAGCAGCCACGGATCGGTGCCCTCGAGCAGCAGCTTCGCCAGCGGCGTACCGGCACCGAACAGCAGCGCTGCGGCGAGGGCAGCGCCGACGCCGGGCTGCAATGAAGTACGTTGGGTCATCGATCCTGTCAACAATGGCGCGGCGACCCGACCTGTGAAGCGATCCATCGCCTTACCGCCGCTACACTAATCCTGACATGAATCCGCGCCGCACCTTCCAGCGTTGCACCACGACCGCGTTGATGGTCGTGTCGTTGCTGACTTCGCAGCTGGCGTTGGCGAGCTATGTCTGCCCGGTGACGACCGCCGCCGGCTCGATGAGCGAGGCGATGGCGTCGGGCGCTCCGTGCGAAGGCATGGACGCGGCGGAGCCGGTGCTCTGCCATCGGCACGCGGTCGACGCGGCGCAGTCCTTCGAGATGGCCAAGCTGGCCACGCCGACGCTGCCGGTCGTGGTCCAGGTGCTCGTGCTGCCGGTTCGGTTGGACCCGGCCCAGGCGGTGGCGCTGCCCTTCAGCGGCCGCGCCGAGATCCGGCCTCCACCGGATCCTGTGTTCCTTCAGACCCTCAGACTTCGCGTCTGACCTCTCCGTCGGCTGACCGGCGCTGGCGCGGCTTGTCCGCGCGCCAGCTTCACGCTCGTTGCTTGCGGAGATCGCATGTCCATTCCCCTTCGTTGCGCGACCCTCGCGGTCGCGGTTCTGCTGCCCGGCCTCGCCGGCGCCGCATCGCTCTCGCTGCCCACGGCGCTCGACCTCGCGGTTCAGCGCTCCGAGGCCATTCGCTCGGCCCGCGCTGGCGCCCTGAGTGCCGGCGAGGCAGCGCGCGCCGCGGCTGAACTGCCCGATCCGACGCTGCGGGTCGGCGTCGACAACCTGCCGGTGACCGGGCCAGACCGATTCAACACGACGCGTGATTCGATGACGGTGAAGCGCATCGGCATCAGCCAGGAATGGCTGTCGCGCGACAAGCGCGAGGCCCGCCAGGCCGCGGCCGACGCCACGGTCGGCCGCGAGACGGTGCTGGCCCGCGTTGCTGCTGCCGAGGCCCGCCTGCAGACGGCGCTCGCCTACCTCGACGCCTTCTACGCCGCCGAGGCCCTGCAACTGACGACGCTGATCGAGCACCACGCCCACGAAGAAGTCGAAGCAGCGCGGGCCCGGCTCGCTTCGGCGGCCGGTGGCAGCCAGGAGGTGCTGATGTTCACCGCCGCCAGCGGCGCCGCCGAGGACGATTCGGCCGAGCTGCGAAGGCAGCAGAACTCGGCGCGGGTCGTGCTCGAGCGTTGGGTCGGCCGGCCCGCCGACGCGCTCGATCCGGTCGCCTCTTTCAGGGCGCCGAGCGAAGACGAATTCGTCGCCGCCGATCCGGTCGTCGCGGTGCTCCAGCGCGAGATCGAGCTTGCCCGCAGCGGCGCTGCCGTGGCGGCATCGAACCGGCGCCCGAACTGGACCTGGGAAGTCGGCTACGGCCAGCGCACCGGCTACTCCGACATGCTGACCGTCGGCGTCAGCATTCCGCTGCAGATCGCGCCGGCGGCGCGCCAGGATCGCGACGTGGCGGCCAAGCTGGCGCTCGTCGACAAGGCCGAGGCCGACCTCGCCGAGGCGATGCGGGCCGCGACGGCCGACTACCGTGTCCTGGTCGGCGACGTGCAGCGTTTCGAGCAGCGCATCGAACGCTATCGCGCCGCGGTGCTCGTGCCGGCGGGCCAGCGCATCGCAGCGGCGACGGCGGCCTACCGCTCCAACCAGGCTGCCCTGTCGACGCTGTTCGATGCGCGACACGCCGAGGTCGAGGCGCAGCGCAAGCTGCTCGGCCTGCAGCGTGAACTGGCGATGCGACAGGCGCGGCTGGCGTTCCGGCCGATCGCGGCAGGAGAGCTGCGATGAGCCGCGCCGGAACCGTCGCCGCCGTGCTCGCCGGCGGGGTCGTGCTCGCCGGCGTTGGCTTCTGGATGGGACGCAGCAGCGCAGCCTTCGGCCCGTCGATGGTTTCGGCACGACCGGCATCGGCCGCCCTGCCGGCCGCCGCTCCTACCGTGCTCTATTGGCACGACCCGATGGTGCCGGGGCAGCGCTTCGACAAGCCGGGCAAGTCGCCGTTCATGGACATGCAGCTCGTGCCGGTCTACGCGGAGAGCGCTGCCGCCAGTGGCGTCGCCGTCAGCGCCGCGGTGCAGCAGAACCTCGGCATCCGCCTCGCGACGGTTCGCCGCGAGGCGGTGTCGGCGTCGTTCGACGCCGTCGGCACGGTCCAGTTCGACGAGCGTCGCAGCGTCGCCGTGCAGACGCGCGTCGCCGGCTACGTCGAGCGGCTGTCGGTGCGGGCGGCGATGGAGCGCGTGAAGAAGGGTCAGGCGCTGGCAACGGTGTTCGCGCCCGACTGGCTGGCGCCGCTCAACGAGCTCATCGCCCTCGAGCGGACCGGCGTCTCCGCCGATGTCGTCGCCGCCGCGCGCGATCGCCTGCGGGCGCTGTCGGTTCCCGACGAGCTGGTCCGCCGCAGCCTGGCCGACGGCACGGCGCAGGCCCGCTTCACGCTGTCGTCGCCGGTCGACGGCGTCGTCGCCGAGCTGGGCGTGCGTGAAGGCGTGGCGGTGGCGCCGGGGACGACGCTGTTCCGCATCGCCGGCCTGGAGACGGTGTGGGCGGTGGCCGAAGTGCCCGAGGCACAGGTGGTGCGTCTGGTGCGCGGCCAGAAGGTCAAGGCAGCGCTGCAGGCCGATCCGTCGCAAACCTTCGCGGGCGAGCTGAAGGAGATCCTGCCCGAGGTCAGCAGCGCGACACGGACGTTGAAGGCGCGCTTCGAGGTCGACAACCGGGCCGGCCGGCTGACGCCGGGCATGCTGCTGCGGCTGGCCGTCGCCGGGCCGCGCAGCGAGCGCCTGCTGGTGTCTTCGGAGTCGGTGATCCGCACCGGCACGCGTACCGTCGTCATCGTGCGCGGTGAAGGTGGCCGCTTCGAGCCGCGCGAGGTCTCGGTCGGCATGGACGTCGGCGACGACGTCGAGGTGCTGGCCGGCCTGAAGGAAGGCGAGCAGGTCGTCGCCAGCGGCCAGTTCCTGATCGACTCCGAAGCGCGGTTGCGGTCGGTGTTCGGAGCGGCCAGGTGATCGCCGCGCTGATCCGCGCGTCGGTCGCGAACCGCGCGCTCGTCCTCATCGCCACCGCGTTCCTGATCGCTGCCGGCATCGGGTCGGTGGCGAAGACGCCGCTCGACGCCTTGCCCGACCTCTCCGACACCCAGGTCATCGTCCGCACGCCGTACCCCGGCAAGGCGCCGCAGATCGTCGAGGACCTCGTCACCTATCCGCTGACGACGACGATGCTGAGCGTGCCCGGCGCCCGCACGGTGCGCGGCTACTCGTTCTTCGGCGACTCCTTCGTCTATGTCCTGTTCGACGACAAGACCGATCCCTACTGGGCCCGCTCGCGCGTCGTCGAATATCTCAGCCAGGTGCAGAGCCGACTGCCGGCCGGCGCACAGGCCACGCTCGGGCCCGACGCGACCGGTGTCGGCTGGGTCTACGAGTACGCCCTCATCGACCGCACCGGATCGCGCGATCTCGGCCAGCTGCGCGCCCTCAACGACTGGTTCCTGAAGCTCGAGCTGAAGACAGTGCCCGATGTCGCCGAGGTCGCGAGCATCGGCGGCATGGTCCGGCAATACCAGGTCGTTCTCGATCCCGACCGGATGCGTGCGCTCGGCGTCACCCAGGCCGCCGTGCTGGCCGCCCTGCAGCAGGCCAACCAGGCGGCCGGCGGCTCGGTCGTCGAGCTCGCCGAGGCCGAGTACATGGTTCGTTCGCGCGGCTACCTGCGCTCGCTCGACGACTTCCGCGCCATCGCGCTGATGCAGACCAACGCGACGCCGGTGCTGCTGCGCGATGTCGCGACGGTACAGATCGGGCCGGAGCTGCGCCGCGGCATCGCCGAGCTCGACGGCGAGGGCGAGGTCGCGGGCGGCGTCGTCGTCATGCGCTCGGGCAAGAACGCGCGCGCCACCATCGCCGCGGTGAAGGCGAAGCTGGAGTCGCTGAAGGCGAGCCTGCCGGCAGGCGTCGAGATCGTCACGACCTACGACCGCTCGCTGCTCATCGATCGTGCCGTCGGCCACCTGCGCTCGAAGCTGATCGAGGAGTTCATCGTCGTCGCCGCTGTCTGCGCGATCTTCCTGTTCCATCTTCGCTCGGCACTGGTCGCGGTGGTGGCCTTGCCGATCGGCGTGCTCGCGGCCTTCGTCGTCATGCGCTGGCAGGGCGTCAATGCCGACATCATGTCGCTCGGCGGCATCGCCATCGCCGTCGGCGCGATGGTCGACGCCTCGATCGTGATGGTCGAGAACCTGCACAAGCATCTCGAGGCGTTCGATTCGCTCGAGCAGCGGCCGCCGAGCGCAGCCGAGCGCTGGCGGATCGTCGCCGACGCGTCGACGGAAGTCGGGCCGGCGCTCTTCTTTTCGCTCGTCGTCATCACGCTGTCGTTCGTTCCGGTGTTCACGCTCGAGGCCCAGGAGGGCCGCCTGTTCGCGCCGCTGGCGTTCACGAAGACCTATGCGATGGCCGCCGCCGCGGCGCTCTCGGTGACGCTGGTGCCGGTGCTGATGGGCCTCCTCGTGCGCGGCCGCATCCCGCGCGAGAGCGCGAACCCGCTGAACCGTGTCTTGATGGCGGCTTACCGGCCGGCGCTCGAAGCGGCGCTGCGGTTTCCGAAGTCGACCCTGGCCATCGCCGCCGTGGTGCTGGGCCTGACCGCGATTCCAGCGCTGCAGCTCGGCGGCGAGTTCATGCCGCCGCTCGACGAAGGCGATCTGCTCTACATGCCGTCGGCGTTGCCGGGGCTGTCGGCAGCGAAGGCCGGCCAGCTGCTGCAGCAGACCGACCGGTTGATCAAGACCGTGCCCGAGGTCGCGCGCGTGTTCGGCAAGGCCGGCCGCGCCGACACGGCGACCGATCCGGCGCCGATGGAGATGTTCGAGACCACGATCCAGTTCAAGCCGCGTGACCAATGGCGCGCCGGCATGACGCCCGATCGTCTGGTCGAAGCGCTCGACGCCGCGGTCCAGGTGCCGGGCCTCAGCAACATCTGGGTGCCGCCGATCCGCAACCGCATCGACATGCTCGCCACCGGCATCAAGAGCCCCGTCGGCATCAAGGTCGCCGGCGCCGAGCTGGCGACGATCGACCGGCTGACGACGCAGATCGAGGCGGCGGTGAAGGCCGTGCCGGGCGTGTCGTCGGCGCTCGCCGAGCGGCTGACCGGCGGCCGCTACATCGACGTCGACGTCGACCGCGCGGCGGCGGCGCGCTATGGCCTGTCGGTCGCCGATGTGCAGGCCATCGTCTCGACCGCGATCGGCGGCGACAACGTCGGCGAAGTGGTCCAGGGTCGCGAGCGCTATCCGATCAACGTGCGCTATCCGCGCGAGATCCGCGATTCGCTGCAGCGGCTGCGCGAGCTGCCGTTCGTCACTGCCCGAGGCGCGCAGCTGCTGCTTCAGGACGTGGCGAAGATCGCGATCGCCGATGGCCCGCCGATGCTGCGCAGCGAGAACGCGCGCCTGTCGGGCTGGGTCTATGTCGACGTGCGCGGCCGCGACCTGCGCTCGGTCGTCACCGACATGCAGGCCGCGGTCGCGAAGTCGGTCGCGCTGCCGGCCGGCTACGCGGTGTCGTGGTCGGGCCAGTTCGAGTACCTCGAGCGCGCGACCGAACGACTGAAGCTGGTCGTGCCGGCGACGCTGGCGATCGTCTTCGTGCTGCTCTACCTGCTGTTCAGGTCGTTCGCCGACGCGGCTTTGGTCATGGCCGCCGTGCCCTTCTCGCTGGTCGGCGGCTTCTGGCTGATCTGGGTGCTCGGCCACTCGATGTCGGTCGCCTCGGCGGTGGGTTTCATCGCCCTGGCCGGCATCGCCGCCGAGTTCGGCGTCGTCATGCTGGTCTACCTGCAGAACGCCTGGGCGCGGCGGCTCGCTGCCGGCGAGCCGGCCGACGATGCGACGCTGCGGGCGGCCATCCGCGAAGGCGCGGTCCAGCGCGTTCGGCCCAAGGCCATGACCGTCGCCGTCGTGATCGCCGGCCTGCTGCCGATCCTCTGGGGCAGCGGCACCGGTGCCGAGGTGATGAGCCGGATCGCCGCGCCCATGGTCGGCGGCATGGTCACGGCGCCGCTGCTCAGCATGCTGGTCGTTCCCGCGGCCTGGTACCTGGTGCGGCGCCGCCGCATCGGCAGGCCGATCGATGCGGCCGTGCCGGTGCTCGCAGAGAGCGCCTGACGACTTTTCTTCCCCAACGGCCTGTCGGCCATCACTCAGGAGTTCGCAATCAAGTTGTTGGCCCGTCTGCTCGCCGCCCTGCTGATCGCCGCAGCGCCCCTGGTGCACGCGCAGGCGCAGTCGACGCTCACCGAATGAGTCGTTCGGCCCCATTCGGCAGCATCGCCAAACGCCACGATTGACAGGCCTATTTCTCGTAGCTACATTAATATTTGCTTATCGAGTTCGGTCCCGCGAAAGATGCAGCCAACCAGGCGAAACATGGTGTGTCTCTCGCGCTGGCAATCGAGCTCGATTGGGAGGCCGCGCTGGTGTGGGTTGATGCTCGGTTCGAATACGAGGAGTTGCGCATGATCGCGCTCGCTCCCAAGACCGAGATCCTCTACTACGTGGCGTTTGTCGAGCGTGGTGCATCGCGAAGAATCATCAGCCTGCGCCGAGCCAATCGTCGCGAAGTGAGTCACTATGTCCAAAGTCTCTAAGCCGCCCTTGGTGCGCATGCCCACCTTGGCGCAAGAGCGTGCCATCACGGCAGCAGCCAAGGCCGATCCAGATGCCCAGCCGCTCACGGCAAAGCAACTGGCGTCCATGGTTCCCCTGCGCAGTCTGCGTGGTCGCCCGAAGTCGGCCAATCCGAAGCAGCTGGTCTCAGTGCGCTACAGCCCGGAGGTCTTGGCCTACTTCAAGTCAACGGGAGAAGGCTGGCAATCGCGAATGGATGGCGTGCTTCGAGAGTACGTCACGCGCCATTCGCGGCGAGCGTAGGCATGGCGCCGAACACCTCCATCGAGCGGACGTCCAAAGGCCGCTGCGCGCCCTTTGGGCCCGCCGCTCATGTCAGGATC
>Ga0123337_10006985_pt1 | contig 10627 bp, 8 predicted proteins | sample frozenSSSSmetaG_FD_89792 | JGI IMG/M metagenome (GOLD analysis project Ga0123337, IMG submission 89792) | Glacier valley bacterial and archeal communities from Borup Fiord, Nunavut, Canada, to study Microbial Dark Matter (Phase II) -... | ecosystem: Environmental > Aquatic > Freshwater > Ice >...
CAATGCACGGGCCACTGCACAACGCTGCTGTTCGCCTCCCGACAGCTCATTCGGCTTATGGTGATAACGGTGACTTAAATGCAAATAATCTAAGAGTTCTTTTGCTCTTTTTTCCGCATCAGATTTGCTTCTACCGGCAATAAAAGCAGGCATGCACACATTCTCCAAACAGGTAAACTCGGGCAATAACTGGTGAAACTGAAAAATAAAACCAATGTGTTTATTTCTGAAATCAGAAATGGCCTTTGATTTCATTTCGCGCACGTTCACACCATCATATAACAATTCTCCGGAAGTGGGGGCATCAAGCGTTCCCAGAATCTGCAGGAGTGTGGTTTTGCCTGCCCCCGAATCACCCACTACGGATACAATTTCCTTGGCGGCAATGGTGAGGTTAATCCCTTTCAGCACCTGTAATTCTCCGTAAAACCTGGTAATATCCTTGGCGGTAATCATGCTCCGCGAAAATGGATTTTATTTTAAATAAAACAAAACAATAAAAGCAGAATATTTTTTGTATTTTTGCCCCCGTTTTAACACAAAAATCTTTATAATATCAAATGAATATTCACGAATATCAGGCCAAACAAATCTTAAAGTCTTTTGGCGTAGCCATCCAGGAAGGTATAGTTGCAGACTCACCGGAAGCAGCCGTACAGGCAGCAAAAGACATTCAGGCTCAAACGGGTACAGGATGGGTAGTGCTTAAAGCACAGATTCACGCAGGTGGAAGGGGTAAAGGAAAAATTGAAGGCAGCGAACAAAGAGGCGTTGCTATTGCAAAAACCCTTGACGATGTGAGTAATATAGCCAAAAATCTTTTGGGCAATACACTTGTCACCATACAAACTGGCCCTAAAGGTAAAAAAGTGAATAAGGTTCTTGTAGCTCAGGATGTATTTTATCCGGGTGCCAGCGAACCAAAAGAATATTACATGAGTGTGGTGCTCGACAGGGCAAAAGGCCAGAATGTGATTATCTATACCACTGAAGGTGGAATGGACATTGAAGAAGTGGCAGAACACAGTCCTGAAAAACTACACAGAGAATGGATAGACCCTAAAATCGGCTTTCAAGGTTTTCAAGCCAGAAAGATTGCCTTTAACTTAGGTCTGACCGGCACTGCAGAAAAAGAAATGGAAAAATTCGTGACAGCTTTATACAAAGCTTACGAAGAAACGGATAGCGCGATGTTTGAAATCAACCCGGTGTTAAAAACATCTGATGACAAAATTATTGCTGTAGATGCGAAGGTTGATATTGACGAGAATGCATTATTCCGCCACAAAGACTATGAAGCGTTAAGAGACGAAAGCGAAGAAGATCCAACGGAAGTTGAAGCAAAAAAATACAACCTGAACTATGTAAAACTTGACGGTAACGTAGGTTGCATGGTGAACGGAGCAGGACTAGCCATGGCTACGATGGATATCATTAAACTGAGCGGTGGCGAACCTGCGAATTTCCTGGATGTAGGTGGTACGGCCAATGCTGAAACTGTAGAAGCCGGTTTCAAAATCATATTAAGTGACCCGAATGTAAAAGCCATCTTAATCAATATCTTTGGAGGTATTGTAAGATGTGACAGGGTGGCTCAAGGTGTTGTAGACGCTTATAACAAGCTTGGCAATATCCATATTCCAATCATTGTTAGATTGCAGGGAACCAACGCAGAAGAAGCTAAAAAACTGATAGACGAAAGCGGTTTGGAAGTAAAATCTGCTATTTTGTTAAAAGAAGCAGCAGACCTTGTAAAACAAGTACTGGCCTAAGCGACCTGTGCATAAACTGTTGGAATTTCCCTCGACAAAACAGGGATTTTGCCATTCTGTTAGCCTAGTATTGTGCTAACTAACAAATTATATTATGGGATTTATAACAGAGTTTAAAGAGTTTATCAACAAAGGGAACGTTGTGGATTTAGCTGTGGCGGTGATACTTGGTGGCGCATTTCAAAAAATTGTCGATTCGCTGGTCAATGACATGATTATGCCCATTATTGCATTTGCAGGCAACATGGAAAACATCGGGGAACTTAAGTTGGGCCCTTTTACCTATGGCAAGTTGATGGCCGCCAGTATCAATTTTATCATTATTGCCTTTGTATTGTTTATGATTATTAAGTTGATGAATCGAACAAAAGAAAAAGTGATTAAAAAATAAAGAAAAAAGCCAGACAAAATCTGGCTTTTTTTTACTTAAAATAAATATCAATGATGAAAAACATTTTATTTTTATGCGTTTCCATGGCCTTATCCATTGCGTGTTTTAGTCAGGGGGGCGATGAAGATGTCAAAAAACATGCTTCTACAAGAACAGGTAACAGAGAAATTTTAGATACCGGCTGGATAAAAGGCGGTTTCTTCAGCACAAATTTGTCCAATGCTACTTTTTCAAACTGGTCGCAGGGTGGTACTAATAACTCAGCAATCATAGCCAATTCCAGTTTATTTGCTATTTATAAAAGCAAAAGCGCTAAAGATATCTGGGAAAATTATCTGGATATGGCCTATGGTCTAACCAGAAACGGGAAAATGAAAATCAAGGATCCGGCTGACCCGGATAAAACCATTACCAACCCATTTATTAAAAACGAGGATAAACTTGTTTTTTTAACTAAATATGGCAGAAAGATCAATGACAAATTAAATTATTCCGCACTTTTCAGCTTAAATACACAATTTAAACAAGGTTGGGCTCCTACCGACATTTTAAGACGAGACAACCATGTATCTAATTTTCTGGCACCCGGTTTTGGTTATCTTTCAGTTGGCCTTGATTACAAACCTATTCATTGGCTCTCCATTTATTTTTCGCCTATTACAGCCAAATATACCATTGTAAGAGAACAAAGGCTTGCAGATTTGGGTATAGCGGGTGTAAAACCCGCGGAATACAACGATTTTTCTGATACTATTGGTGGCAAAGCGCCCAAACTATCCAAACACGGACAGACATTCAGGTCGGAGATTGGTTGGTATGCCAATATTTCAATGGTGAAAGACATTGCCAAAAACATCAATCTCAAATCCAGGCTGGAGCTTTTTATGAATTATAAAACGCCAACGATTAAACAAACCGACTTAAACTGGCAGAACACGTTCAACATGAAGGTCAATAAATATATTACCGTTGTTTTGATTTATCAGATGATATGGGATTATGATGTTGATACCAGATTGGATGAAGAAGGTCTGCAGAGAAACTGGCAGATCAAGAATTTTTTCGGCATAGGTTTCTCTGCCAAATTCGGAGATAAACTCGATTAAAAACTGATAACAAATGGCTACTTATGAACTTTTCCCCGGCAATCCGGACAACCGTGTGCTTCAGCAGGTAGCCAATGAACTGATAAACGGGGACATTATTATTTGCCCCACAGACACACTCTACGCTTTTATGTGCAAATTATCCAACAGGAATGGCATAGAAAAAATATGCCGCCTGGTCGGTAAAAAACCGGAAAAAGCCAATCTCTCTATCATCTGTTCCGACCTGAAACATATCAGCGACTATACACAGCAGTTTAGTAAAAATATTTACAAGCTCATGAACAGGAATCTACCGGGACCGGTGACCTTTATCCTGAATGCCAATAACAAAGTGCCCAAACTATTTCTGAGCAATAGAAAAACGATTGGTATCAGGGTACCTGATCACAAAGTGCCCTTAAGTCTTGTAGAATTAATAGATGAGCCACTTGTCTGCGCGTCTGTGCATCACCCTGAGGATCTTGCACAGATGTTGAGCGAAATCGGAGAAATAGAAACCTTTTACAAAAACAGTGTCACTTCGATTATTGACTGTGGAGATGGTGGAACCATGGGTTCTGCAATAGTGGATTGCACCGGTGAAGAACCTATCATGGTAAGAGAGGGAGCCGCCGAAATTAAATAGTCTGAGGTAGGACCATTTAATCCATTGTCTTTCAATTGAAAGACAAATCTTACAATGAATGGTTTTGAAAAGGTTTGGATAAAAATGAGCCGGATTCTTTTTCAAAAACACAAGTCGTTGCGGAAAAACTTAAAATCGAAAAAAATTAATAAAATTCAGTATTTTTTACTTAAAATTGCAATTGAATTAGCTAAGTAAAACGAGCAAACAAAGATAAACACCAAATGGCAAACACTGATATATCTATTAAAATCAACATAGGTGACAGGGTATATCCATTGAAAATACAAGCCAGGGAAGAAGAATATGTCAGAAAAGCAGCAAAACTATTGAATGAAAAAATGGGATTTTTTAACAGTAATTTTTCAGTAAAGGATAAAGTGGATGGCTTAGCCATGGCCGCTCTTGAATTTGCTGTAGATTCGCTGAACAAATCAAATGAAAACATACAATACAAGCAACAAACCATTGATTTTTCTCCTCTTGATGAACAATTGACGGACATTGAGCACATTCTCAATTCCTGATTTATCTTTTTGCATTTTACTTTCTGATTCAGCATTAATAATCAATCAGAAATGGAAATATTGAACATCGTTATCGCAGTAGTCGGAATCTTAGTAGGCCTTGCCATTGGCTTTTTTGCCGGCATGCCCCTGATCAAAAAACAACAAGAAGCGCAAGCTAATCTTTTATTGGAAGAGGCTAAATCCAAAGCGGAAGCCATCAAACAAAGCAAAATGCTGGAATCCAAGGAGAAATTCATGACTTTAAAATCGGAGCATGATAAAGACGTGCAGCGCAGGAATCAGGAAATACAGATTGCTGAAAACAGAATTAAACAAAAAGAACAATCACTTGACGACAAGGTTAAAACCTACAAATCCAAAGAGGACGAACTTGAGAAAACCAAACAGCAAGTATCCGGTCAGCAAAGTGCATTAGCCAGAAAAGAACAGGAAATAGAACAAGCCAGACAACAGCAGATTAAAATGCTGGAAAAAGTGGCGAACCTCTCTGTTGAAGAAGCTAAAAACCAGATGATAGAAGCGGTAAAAGCAGAAGCTCATTCCGATGCCATATCACAATCCAAAATCATTATTGAAGAAGCCAAACTTACAGCGACAAAAGAAGCTAAACGTTTGGTATTGCAAACGATTCAAAGAACAGCTGCAGAAACTGCCATAGAAAATACGGTGACTGTATTTAACCTTGAAAACGACGACATCAAAGGAAGAATTATCGGTCGTGAAGGTCGTAATATCAGGGCGCTGGAAGCCGCTACCGGGATTGAAATCATTGTGGATGACACCCCTGAAGCTATTGTTCTTTCCGGTTTTGATCCGGTAAGAAGGGAAATTGCCCGTTTATCATTGCACCGCTTAGTGGCCGACGGAAGGATTCACCCGGCGAGAATTGAAGAGATTGTTGAAAAAACAAAAAAAGACATAGAACAGGAAATTATTGAAATCGGACAAAGAACCGTCATTGATCTTGGTATCACCGGTCTTCATCCTGAATTGATCAGAACTGTCGGCAGAATGCGCTACCGTTCATCTTACGGGCAGAACCTGTTAAAACACAGCAGAGAAGTTGCCAATTTATGTGCCACTATGGCGACAGAATTGGGATTAAACACCAAACTGGCCAAACGCGCAGGATTATTGCATGATATCGGGAAAGTGCCGGAAGACGATGCGGAAACTCCACACGCATTGCTGGGTATGAAATGGGCTGAAAAATATGGCGAACATCCTGAAGTTTGTAACGCCATTGGCGCTCACCACGATGAAATTGAAATGACCAGTATGTTATCTCCTATTGTACAGGCTTGTGACGCTATCAGCGGATCAAGGCCGGGTGCAAGACGTGAGGACACTGAAAACTATATTAAACGTCTGAAAGACCTTGAAGCACTCGCTATGAGTTTTAAAGGTGTGGATAAAGCATTCGCCATCCAGGCCGGTAGAGAACTCCGCGTGATGGTAGACAGTGAAAGGGCTACAGACACTGAAGCTGATACCCTGAGCTTTGAAATCTCACAAAAAATCATGAAAGAAATGATTTATCCTGGCCAGATTAAAATTACAGTGATCAGAGAAAAAAGAGCTGTTAATTTCGCCAAATAAGCGGACTTTTATCAACTAACGTTTTGATAAAATGGCCAACAGTTTTGGACATATTTTAACACTTACTTCTTTCGGGGAATCTCATGGGCCGTCTGTAGGCGCCGTTTTAGACGGTTTACCTGCGGGTATCCTCATTGATGAGCAGCAGATTCAAAAAGAACTGGACAGGCGTAAACCGGGACAATCGACCATCAGCAGTCCGCGCAAAGAAGAGGATAAGTTTGAAATTATTTCAGGTGTATTTGAAGGCAAAAGCACGGGAGCTCCTATCTGTATACTTATTCCCAACACCAACCAGAAATCTTCAGATTACGAACATTTAAAAACCATTTACCGCCCGGGACATGCAGATTTTGTTTATGACAAAAAATACGGCATCAGGGATTACCGAGGCGGCGGCAGAAGCAGTGCGCGCATCACAGCCGCATGGGTAGCCGCGGGCGCGATAGCCAAAACTTACCTTACACAGACTTTTAATCTCAAGATACAGTCCATTGTCAGCAGTATCTATAACATTGAGATGGACTCCCCTTTTAGCTATCCTGACTGGGAAAATGCCGAGAACAATATCGTGAGATGCCCCGATGTAAACATTGCCGCGCAAATGATTATGGCCGTTGAACAGGCCAAAACCGAAGGCGATAGTCTGGGTGGAATTATCAGCACCAGAGTACTGAATTGCCCGGTGGGATTCGGAGAACCGTTATTTGACAAATTAAATGCTGAGCTGGCCAAAGCCATGTTCAGCATCAATGCCGTTAAAGGCGTGGAATTCGGTCTGGGCTTTAAAAGCAGCAAACTTAAAGGCAGCGAAAACAATGATAGTCCGGATAAAAACAGCAACCACGACGGTGGCATTACCGGTGGCATCAGCAATGGGAAACATATTGAGTTTAATATTGCCTTTAAACCTGTTTCAAGCATATCTATTGAGCAACAAGTACTTAATACCTCCAATGAGATTGAAACCCTGAGTATCAAAGGGAGGCATGATTCTTGTATCCTCCCTAGGGCAGTTCCAATTACTGAAGCCATGACAGCCTTAGTTATTGCGGATCATGCACTGCTTAATTTAAAATATGTCGGAAATATGACATAAAAATGACAGAAATTTTACTTTATTTGCAGTCTAATAGAAAAAATATATCAGCAAAAGCATACACAATGAAGAAATTTTTAGCAATTATTGTCCTTAGCCTACAACTTAATGTTTACAGTCAGTGCCTTACAGACCATTATTACCGGGACGCAAAAAACAGCAATTCCATAATACAGGATGCCGAAAATGCATTCTTTAATAATTTGAGTCCCGCCAGCAACAAAAGAGCCACAAAATACATTATACCCGTTGTTTTCCATGTGATTCACACCAATGGTCCGGAAAACATTTCAAAAGCCCAGATTGAAAATCAGATTAAAATACTGAATCAGGATTTTAGCTTGAATAATCCAAATAAAGCAAATATCCGTTCTGTTTTTACCGGTGTGGCGGCCGATTGTCAATTTGAATTCAGGTTGGCCAAAATCGATCCACAGGGAAACTGCACAGATGGTATTAACCGCGTGTATAGTCCTTTGCATTTAAATGCACGCGACAATGTCAAATCTATTCCGGGAGCCAGATGGGACAACAAAAAATATCTGAATATATGGACCGTTAGCACCATAGAAGATGCCAATGGTTCGGTGGGAACAACCCTTGGTTTTGCCTACCTTCCGTATTCAGTGGCAGGCGGCCTTTCAAATATGGATGGCATTGTGGCCAGAGCTGATTATGTCGGTGTGATTGGCACAGGCGCAGTAAGTGGCGCCGGAAGGACACTCACACATGAAATCGGCCATTATTTAGGTTTATTTCACACCTTTGAAGGTGAATGTGCAGGTGTTGGTGCTGGAAATGGAGACAGATGTGAAGATACACCGCCCGTTTCAGGAACATTTACCAATGCGGGCTGCCCGGCAAATGGCAATTCATGTAACACAGAAATCCCAGACCGTATTGACCAATGGGAAAATTATATGGACTACTCTGCAGGCACCTGCCAGAGCATGTTTACGTTAAATCAAAAAACCATCATGCACAGTGTCATGGAAAACTACAGTTTCAGGAAAAATCTGTTTTCCGCCGCTAACTTAATTGCAACAGGGGTGGAAAAGTCAAACACAGTACCATTAGCTTTCTTTTACAGCAGTGCCAGAACAGTATGTGTCGGGCAGGCTGTATCATTTTATGATATCTCCTGTAAGGCGCAGGTGGATTCAAAACAGTGGATGTTTGCAGGCGGCAATATTACAAGCACCAATAAAGACACACCTGTCATCATCTATAAAACACCTGGGAAATATAAAGTGACATTAATAGTTACCAATACATCGGGCAGTAACACGCTAGCTGTTGATGAATATATCACAGTAAAACCGGCAGTTGCTGCTGCCAAGCCATCAGTTTCACAGGATTTTGAAAGTCCAACATGGAATTCAGGTACAGGATGGAACATACTGGATCAGGCAAGCGTTAAATTCACCAGAGAAACAGGCCCTGCATATAGAGGTTCCAATTATATAGTGGCTCCGATTTCGTCCACTGTTCCTGCCGGACAGAGATTCCAACTGGTAACGCCTCCAATGGATTTGAGACCATTGATCGGCAAAAACCCTAAAATATCCATGATGGTAGGTTATATCAGGCAAAACACGTCTTCATCAGAAGAGTTGCGCATTTATCAATCGCGTGGTTGCGAAAACAAGTGGAGCCAGTTCTTATTCAGGAATGCCAGTTTTATTTCATACAGTAATAACACATTTGCTCCTACGTTTGAACCTTCTGCTTCCAATCAATGGAAACAAATTACCTTCAGTTTAAGCTCCTTTGAAAATGATAGCAATATTTCCTTCATGATAGAAATAGTAAGTGGTGCAGGTAACCCTGTATACATAGATGCGATTAATATTGGTCAGTTTAATACAGATATTACCGAAACCGAAAAAAGCATTGCTTTAAATGTATTTCCAAATCCATCTACAGGCGATTTAAACATTGATTACAACAATGCGGCAGGCGAAACGGAAGTATGGCTTGAAAATATAGAAGGCAAACGCATCTGCACATTATTGGAAAAAAATATGCAAACAGGCGAAATTTCAATCAAATGGAATAGCCAAAACATGATTCCTAACGGTATTTATATATTAAAAATAAAATCAAATGAACAAATTATCAATAAAAAGATAATATTTGCAAACTGATTTTATTAATAAAGATGACAAAAAACTTAGTAATTGTAGAGTCTCCGGCAAAAGCGAAAACCATAGAAAAATTTCTTGGTGCAGATTATACTGTGAGATCCAGCTTTGGACACATACGTGATCTTGATAAGGGAGACGATGCAATTGATGTAAAAAACGGATTTAAACCAAATTATATCGTTTCTCCAGATAAGGTAAAGGTAGTTGCAGAACTGAAAAAACTGGCAAAAGAAAGTGAAATGGTATGGTTGGCATCGGATGAGGACCGCGAAGGGGAAGCCATTTCATGGCATCTTTTTGAAGTACTCGGATTAAAGGAATCCAATACCAAACGCATCGTTTTTCATGAAATTACCAAGCCGGCGATAGAAAATGCCATAAAAAATCCCCGCAAGATTGACAAAGCACTTGTGGATGCACAACAAGCCAGAAGGATATTAGACAGATTGGTAGGTTTTGAACTCTCTCCCGTCTTATGGAGAAAAGTAAAACCATCTCTTTCGGCAGGCAGAGTGCAATCTGTTGCCGTGCGCCTGATTGTGGAAAGAGAAAGAGAAGTGAACAGCTTTAACTCTGAAAGTGATTTCAAAATCAGTGCAGAGTTCTCCAAAAAAGATAATTCAAAGACCATTAAGGCTGATCTTCCTCAGCGTTTTAAAACTGAAGCAGAGGCTTTAGACTTTTTGAAACTGGCTTCCGACAGCAGTTTTGAAATCACAAATATTGAAGTAAAACCGGCTCAGAGAAAAGCTGCTGCTCCTTTCACCACCAGTACATTACAACAGGAAGCCAGCAGAAAACTCGGCTATGCGGTGGCTAAAACGATGTTATTGGCTCAGAAACTATACGAGGCAGGACACATTACCTATATGAGAACTGACTCTGTCAATTTATCACAGACAGCTATCAATGGTGCCGCTGCAGAGATTAAGAGCGCCTTTGGGGAACGTTACAGCATGCCGCGCAACTACACCACTAAAAACGCCAGCGCACAGGAAGCACACGAAGCCATCAGGCCTACCTATTTTGAGAATCACTCTGTAGGCGGAGACCAACAGGAGAATAAATTATACGAACTGATCTGGAAAAGATCGATTGCCAGCCAAATGGCCAATGCAGAACTTGAACGTACTGTCGTGGATATTCAGGTGAGCAAAGCGAATAAAACGATGAAAGCGGAAGGTGAAATCATCAAATTTGATGGATTCCTTGCAGTTTATCTTGAAAGTAAAGATGATGAGGATGATGAAGAAAACGCAGGGTTATTGCCTCCGTTGAGCAAAGGTGAAACCCTGAATCTTCAACAGATGACATCTGAACAGAAATTTAGCCGTCCCGCACCTAGATATACAGAG
>Ga0123337_10006986_pt1 | contig 10626 bp, 8 predicted proteins | sample frozenSSSSmetaG_FD_89792 | JGI IMG/M metagenome (GOLD analysis project Ga0123337, IMG submission 89792) | Glacier valley bacterial and archeal communities from Borup Fiord, Nunavut, Canada, to study Microbial Dark Matter (Phase II) -... | ecosystem: Environmental > Aquatic > Freshwater > Ice >...
GTTGGCAGTACGGTTCCAGAAGTATTTTTGACGTTCCGCAGAACATAACGCGTTCCGTTGTCGGTGGTTAGGAAGTTACCGCTGGCATCTTGTGTGCGTAGGATAAAATCCTGCGATCGCGACTGGAAGCTATACAGGTTTTGAATATCGATATAAAATTTTATGGTTATTTTCTTCAGGTAATATGCTTTATCCACCCGCACATCCAACTGGTGAAAAGCATTGTATCGTTCTGAATTTAATTTCTGGGTATCAAAGTATGGTTCACCGCGAAGGTTCCATGCTTCAATCAAGGAAGAGCGGTTCAGGTCAAAAGGTGTGTAAGGCAATCCACCCACATAGCGAAAGCGTGAACCTACCTGCCAGCCTCGTTTCAGGGCAGCGCTTCCGGTGATGCTCAGAATGTGCTTACTGTCCCATGAGGATGCAAAAAAATTATTGTTCCGATCCTTAAATTCGCTGCGTACCAACGTGTACGATAAATTCAGATTGTATCCCTTTGACGAACTGATGCGTGCCTGAAACTCTGCTCCATAAGCTCTTCCTTTTGAAGTTGAAACTACTTCCTCATCACCTACCACCCCAAAATCGGCTCCTTTGTTGGCCAAAGAAATACTATCTTTCACAGAGAACGGATAATTGCGATAGTTCTTATAAAATCCCTCAACCGAATACTGGACAGCGGTCTCAGGTTTAAATTCAATTCCGGCAATCAGGTGATCAACCGAAATGTATTTCAACTGATTGTTCTTGTTCACCAACTGGTTGTCTTGTTTGTATCCCAGGGTGGTATAGGCAGGCAACTGAAAGTAACGGCCCGAATTGAAATTCAGGCTCCATTTGTCAGTTAACATGTAGGAAGCCGAAATTCGTGGTGAGAATTGCTTCACGGGATTATTCATCGCGGATGAATAATTATTGGCATCTATTCGAAAACCGGCTGAAAGGGTTAATCGTTGATCCAAATAAGTATGGCTGGCCTGACCAAACAAGGCGTATTTTACCAAATTCAACTTAGTATCGTAATTCACCGCCAGGATGCCATCCTCATAAAACCTACGCTGAAAAGTGCTGTTGGTATATTGGGCAAAATCAATATTTGTTCCAAAATTAAGCTTGAAATTATTCATGCGAAGGTTGTTTTCAATCCTGATTTTATTCTCAGTTTCCTGTGAAGTGTAATCCAGTATCCTTTTGGCTTCATTACTTTCATCGTTTTCAAAGTACTTCTTAATAGAATTGTTAAGTTGGCTTCGGCTGACGACCAGCGTTTGATAACTTTTTTCCCTGAAATGCTTGTAAACCCCTCCCACCGTGTAACTCCACTGTTCGTTGACCGGGATCTGGCTTAAAATATATTTCTGCTGATCATCCGGATTTTCGATGTCTCTGTTCAAATCGAATAGGTCGATGGCGCCCAAGCCGATAAAGGTAAGCTCATTTTTGGCATCTACGCGGGTCCTTACCTTGAATTGCATATCATTAAAAGTGGGCAGAAATGGGAGCTCAAGTAATTTGAACAGAAACTTCAGATACGATCTACGAACAGAAACGATGAAAGTGGTCTTATCGCCAGCAGGCCCATCAAATGTGGCCGACACTTCAGAAGCGCCCAAAGTGCCCCGGAATTTCAATTTGTCAGCATTTCCATCCACCTGTGCAAATTCAAAGACACCACTCAAGGCATTTCCACGATTGGCAGGAAAGGCTCCTGAATAATAGTTCACTTCCCGCAGGAAATCAGCATTCAGGATTCCCACAGGCCCACCCGATGCACCTTGGGTAGCAAAATGATTGATATTCGGAACTTCAACGCCATCGAGGTAAAACCTGCTTTCGGAAGGGCCGCCACCGCGGATGATGATGTCGTTGCGAAATGAAGGGGTGGACAATACCCCGGCAAAAGATTGGATAACTTTTGAAATATCACGGTTGGCACCCGGGCTTTTTTCAATCTCGGCAATGCCAATGGTTTTCAATGATACCGGGCTCTCTTCCGTTTTCCTGAAAGGAGAAGCCCTTACGGTCACTTCTTCAATTTGGGTATCTTTACTTTCCATTTTAATTTCAAGGAAAGCAACATTGGCATTGTTCACTTGAATTTCCGGCGAAAGAGTTTGATAGTAACCCACAAAAGAAGCCTGAAGCCTTATAAATCCGGGAGTAAGTCCTTCCAAAAGGAAATTTCCTTCCACATCAGTGGTGGCAATCAGGTTTGTGTTCGTCACAATTAAATTTACAAAAGCCAGAGGTTCGTTGCTCACTGCATCAATCACCCTTCCCTTTATAGCTGCCTGCTGGGCCCAAAGTCCAGTATGACAACCCAGAATAAATATACTTATAAAAATCCACTTTTGCATTGTTCGGGTAAATTGATCTTATTTGTTTAAACGTTTAAATGAAAATTCAAACAAGATATTACTTCACAAAGTTTAATCCTACGGTTAGTTTTTATACTATTGCTTAAAAATTGATCCCATGAGATTGGTTATTCAACGCGTAAGTTCGGCTTCTGTCAAAGTGGGGGCATCATTGGTCTCGTCAATTGGCTATGGCTTGCTGATACTGGCCGGAATAGAAGAGGCCGACCATGTTGAAGATATTGAATGGCTGGTTAAAAAGACCTGCCAGTTGCGCATTTTTAACGATGCAAATGGGGTCATGAATCTTTCGGTCCTCGACATGGGAGGCGAAATTATGGTGGTCAGCCAGTTTACCCTTCATGCCAGCACCCGTAAAGGCAACCGGCCTTCCTACATTCGTGCCGCACGCCCCGAAACAGCTATTGCGCTTTATAAGCAGCTTGTTAAAATATTTAATGTAACTTTGGGAAAACCAATCGGCACAGGTATTTTCGGCGCCCAGATGGAAATTGCGCTTGTAAATGATGGCCCGGTAACGATTATATTGGATTCAAAGAACAAGGATTTTTAAATATAGACGGATGGAACAAAAAAGCATAAGCATCAAAGAAGCCCAGCAAATGGTTGACCAGTGGATCAAAACCATCGGAGTGCGTTATTTCAATGAGTTGACCAATTTAGCAATGCTTACCGAAGAAGTGGGCGAACTGGCAAGGATTATAGCCCGTACTTACGGCGATCAGTCATTTAAAAAATCTGACGAAGGAAAAGATTTGGGTGATGAAATGGCCGATGTGCTTTGGGTACTAATTTGTTTGGCCAACCAAACCGGAGTAGATCTGAACAAGGCATTCCTTGAGAATATCGAAAAAAAGACCAACCGTGACAGTGACCGTCATCAGAACAATGAAAAACTAAAATAGAATTCCAAGTTCCAGGTTTCAAATTCCAAATTCCAAGTGTGTTGCAGCACTTGGAATTTGGAATTTGAAACTTGAAATTTGAAACCATTTAATAATTTAAAATTATAAACATGTCTATTGAACTTTGCCCATTATCCATTGAAGATATCAAATCTGAATTGGCTGAAATACGTGAAATAGCAGCGCAAAACACTAGCAAGGAGTTGCTTGAAACGGCTCTTTCGTGCATTGACCTGACGACCTTAAATTCAATTGACACAATCAGTTCAGTTAAAGCATTTACGGAAAAAGTGAATCAGTTTTCAGTCAACTATTCTGGAATAAAAAACGTGGCCGCACTATGTGTTTACCCCAACATGGCACAAACGATCAAAGAAACACTGAAAGTTGCGGGAGTGAAAATTGCTGCCGTGGCCGGAGGTTTTCCCTCCTCGATGACGTTTACAGAAATTAAAGTTGAAGAAGTGCGCTTGGCGGTTGATGCCGGAGCCGATGAAATCGACATTGTGCTGCCCTTGTGGGCATTTCTGGAAGGTGATTACCAAACCTGCACACACGAAATATCGATCATCAAAAAGGCCATTGGCCAAGCGCATCTTAAGGTAATTTTGGAATCAGGAGTACTTTCTCCCGATCAAATCTGGCAAGCCTCTCTATTGTCTATGGAAGCGGGTGCCGATTTCATTAAGACTTCAACCGGGAAGCTGCCGCAGGCTGCCACTCCGGAAGCTGCCCTGATTATGTGCCTGGCCATTAAGCAATACTACGAAGAGACTGATCGCAAAGTTGGTTTTAAAGCAGCCGGTGGGATTGTTGCCCCTGCTGATGCAATGCTTTACCTGACCATTGTTCAGGAAATATTGGGCAACGAATGGTTAACTCCAGAGTTGTTTAGAATTGGGGCCAGCCGATTGGCCAATAACTTGCTCGAAAAAATTACAGGCAGTATGGCAAAACATTTTTAAATTAAAAATGTTTAATGAATCAATAATCAATTTTCATTAAATCAATAAAATATTATGGCAAACATTACGCTCAAAGGAAATGCAATTCAAACCATAGGCGAACTTCCTGTAAAAGGAATCAAGGTACCTGACTTCGAATTGATTAAAAACGATTTATCCAAAGCATCCTTGAAAGAATTCGCCGGGAAACGTCTGGTACTCAATATCTTTCCCAGTTTAGATACAGGTACCTGTGCTGCTTCCGTTCGTCATTTTAACAAAGAAGCTGCCGGTCTGAAAAATACCCAGGTGCTTTGTATTTCACGCGATTTACCTTTTGCCCAGGCTCGTTTCTGCGGAACAGAAGGCATCACCAATTCCATCACCCTTTCGGATTTTGCTACCGGCCAGTTTGGTAAAGACTATCAATTGGAAATTTCAACTGGCCCATTGGCACATTTACTCTCCCGTGCCGTAATTGTATTGGACGAAAACCAAAAGGTGATATACTCCCAGCAAGTACCTGAAATCGTGGATGAGCCCAATTACGAAGCTGCTTTGGAAGTGTTGAAATAGAAATTATAATTTACGTTTTATACACTTAATATTGAAAGCTGTTTGCATTTGCAGGCAGCTTTCAATTTATGTAAATCACCTTACACATGAACTCTGAAAAAAGGAAAAAGGAGAACGGAAGATCTATTTTTTAGTGTTTAAATCGGATCCTGTTCCGCTGCTTCCGCTGCTTTGGCATTTTGCCCCTTGACCATACCTCCTTTTTCTCTTCTTCCTTTTCCTATTAATCATGACAAATAAGCTTAACAGAAATATACTGCAAAATCAAGGATTGTATAGGTTTTATTTAAAAAGACAAAGCAGCGGAACCAGCGGAACCGGACACGATTTGGAGACTAAGTAACTGACCTTAATAATGAACACTGATATTATTAACCCATGTTACGCAAAGGGGCAAATAGACAATTGACATTTTGCGTAACATGAGTTATGTAATTGCAGGCCATCTCAAGTAATCAGGCAGTTGATACAATTAGTGGTTCTAAAAGGATAAAAACATCCTTTTAGAAAATATTATCCATTCAATTTATATCCTTTTCCTTAAACAATTATATTGTCTAAGATGTTAAAGAAGCAAAATATTTATCATGCACCCTGTTTTAAAAGCCAACATTGATGCAATAGGCAAACCCTATTCCGATGTCCATTTTCTGCTCCAATGCCTTTTTGAAGTACTTGAAGCAAACAATGAAAAAGAACTTATCGTCAGCATTCCCTGGTTAAACTCAAAGGTAATACCGCCTGTGCCGCAACTTGAGCAGAAGACCATTCACCTTTACTCCATCTGTTTCCAGTTGCTTAATTTGTGCGAAGTAAACTGGGCCGTACAAAGCAGACGAAATAAGCAGCAAACTCAAGGTTCTGAGAGTGTAAACGGTAGCTGGTCGCATACCTTCGCTGAATTGAAAGTAGCTGGCATTTCTCAGCAAGAAATAGTTGCAGCCCTTTCAAAGCTTGAGATTGAGCCCGTCATGACGGCGCATCCTACGGAAGCTAAAAGGACGGTAGTGCTTAAATATTACCGCGAACTTTACCTCTTGCTGGTGATGCTGGAAAACCCTGTTTATACAAATCCTGAGCGCGAACAAATGCGTTCAGGGATCAAAGAATTGCTTACCCGGCTTTGGTTTATTGATGATATTTACCTCCAAAAACCGAAGGTGGAAACAGAACTCGAGAATGTATTACACTATCTGACCAAGGTTTTTCCAGATGTATTTGAGCTGCATGACAAAACATTGGTACAAGCATGGAAAGAAGCAGGTTTTAAGCCTGAATTATTGCAGGATTACCGCTCAATGCCTAAAATCAGCCTGGGCTCTTGGGTGGGTGGCGACCGCGACGGGCATCCACTGGTAACTCCTGAAATCACAAAATACGCTCTGCAAAGGTTGCGGGGCGAAGCCCTGATCCTGTTGAGCCAACGAATGCAAGAACTGGCAGACAGCCTAAGTATTTATACTTCTGGAAGTACTTTTATTTTAGAATTCCAACAAGCAAAATCACTTTTAGAGAACCAAATTCCTGGTATCGCTGATAATTTACAATATGTTTCTGCATCACTGGAACCCTTCAAGCAATTTGTTATTCTATTGATTGAAAAATTACCCATTAGAAAGTCTTTTTCAGGAAGTATTCAACTGATGGAAAATGAATTTTCCTACACCGATTCGGGGCAATTGCTAATTGATCTTGAAATTCTGCTTCGCGCCCTATCTAAATGGGGCGCTCCTATGCTTGCCACCAATGAAGTAAACAAAACTTTGCGTTTTGTAAGAAGTTTTGGTTTTCACCTGGCTCATTTGGATATCAGGCAAAACAGTGAATTTTATTACAGGGCCTTTAGCGGACTGCTGGAAGATATGGATAACTCTGGATATTCCTTTAATTCAGAAGGTCGGGTTGATAAACAATTCTTGCTTGAGGAGTTAAATCATTACAGGCCATTTACACTTTCCTACGCCGGCAGTATCCCGGAAACAGGACAGGTGCTGGGTTACCTGGGTGTGGTGTCACAGCATATCAAACAATACGGGCCCAACGCTTTGGGCTCAATGATTGTCAGCATGACCAAAAAAGTAGATGATTTATTCACCTTTTACCTGCTGGCCCGTGAAGCAGGACTTTATGTAAAAACAGAGTCAGGTCCGGCGTGTCAGCTCCCGGTTGTACCTTTGTTTGAAACCATTGATGATTTGCACAATGCACCAGCCATTCTGGATGAATTTCTGGCACACCCTGTCACACAAAATACGCTCAGGCTGCAAGCCCTTCGCAAGGGATATTCCCGGCCTGTAGCCGAAGTAATGGTTGGTTACAGCGACAGCAATAAAGATGGTGGGATTTTGTCCAGCCTATGGCATCTTTACGAGGCACAATATGAATTGACAAACATAGGACACAAGCATGGTGTGGATATTCGCTTTTTTCATGGTAAAGGAGGCAGCATCAGCCGGGGGGCCGGCCCTATTCACTGGTTTCTGAAAAGCCTTCCCCCACAATCCTTGTGTGGTAAACTTCGGCTTACTGAACAAGGTGAAACCATTGAACGAAAATATGCCAACAAGGTCAATGCCGCTTTCAACCTGGAATTACTTACTTCAGGAACTTTACGCAATACCTTACTTAACACGCACAAGCATGATCATGAGCTGTTTGAATTGGTTGGCTTTATGGCCCATGAAAGTTTCATTACTTACAAAGCCCTCACCCGGCATCCCAGCTTTATGCGTTACTTCGAACAGGCCACCCCGATCGATGCAATTGAAACAAGTAAAATTGGCTCACGTCCTTCACGCCGGACCAATCAACGGACCCTGCATGATTTGCGGGCCATTCCATGGGTATTCAGCTGGATGCAAAGCCGGGTAAACATTACCAACTGGTATGGTGTGGGAAGCACTCTCAGATTGATTAAGGAGCAATATCCTGAAAAATATGCTTTGCTTTGCCGACTACTCACATCCCATCCTTTACTGCGATACATACTAACCAACGTTGATTCAGGACTTGCAGCTACTGATCCTGAAATTATTAAGCTCTACGCATCGCTTGTCAATGAGGAACAAATAAAAAATGATATTTTGCCCCTGATTTTATCAGAATATGAACTCACAAAAAATCTTCTGAATGAATTACTTGAAAAGCCATTTGAGGAAAGAAGGAAGAATCATTTTTATTCAACAAGGCTAAGGGCTGTGGCTTTGGATTTAATGCACCAGGTGCAGGTAGATGCCCTACGCCAGTGGAGAAAAGCGAAAGACACCGAAAACCTGGAGTTGGCCAACCAGCAAAATATTATTTTACTCAAAACCTTTAATGCAATTGCAAATGCTTTAGGATCTATAGGTTAAGGAGTCTACTGCAAATAGTGAAGTTTAATGGAACAGTTTAAACTTTAAAGTTTTCAAACTAATAATCTTAAGAATTCATTACGCATACATTATCATTTACCTTATTCTATCAAACTATGAATAAAATAATTAGTCAGTATTTCGATGAATACTCAACAATGTCGGAGGTTTCGCATAATGCAGTACTTACGATTTCAGAAAATGAAGGGATACAATTGAACCAGATTATCATTGCAACTTCATTTTGCTTTGATGAGCTGAATCATCAACCGGCCAAGATGAACCTTCCCTCATCTCAGGGAACTTTCATTATGGGCGGTTTGGCGGGCTATCCGTTTGTTGGTGAAATCGGTTTAACCGCCTTTTCAGATCACATACCAGATGGCGGGGCAGCATTGTTTATTTTCGGGTCACATATTGGCATTTCCCGTTCAGGAGAAATAGGGAAAATAAAGCGTGTGGGACAGCACCGTCACACCAATACCTGCGGAGCCCTTATGATGGTTCAGAATCACGTTTTATCCACCTCTATTCACCAGATTGATCCGGCTGATTATTCTGAATTTCAACCCGAATTTCTGGCCCTTAAGTTATTGCCAATGGCCGATGAAATCAGGAGTTCAAAAGTTCCTATCTTGAAAACTACCCATTTGGTTTACGATGAAATTGAAAAGGAAATTATTAAATTGATCACCCATCATCCCTCCTTGTTAAACAAGTTCCCTGTTTATATACTTGGAGGAATTGTTATTAATACAGATGAAACATTGCCTAATTATTTTTCGCTGAAAGTTTTTCGCAAAATAATGTAAGCTAAAAACTCTACGTGGATGATGATTATTTTTTGCGTGTAATGGAATAGTTCACCAGTTCGATAAGAGCTGCCCTGGCATCACTTTCAGGAAATTCCATGATTCCGGCAATGGCTTTATCGCAAAACTCATTCATTTGTTCAGCGGCATATTCCAATCCGCCACGGCTAACTACCAAATCAACCAATTCCTTTACCTTGGCCTGGTTCTTATTCTTGCGCTTGATTAATTGCAGAATGCGACTTCGTTCTCCCGATTCGCAATTATTCAGTACATAAAGCAACGGCAGAGTAATTTTCTTCTCCTTGATGTCGTTTCCCGTAGGTTTGCCCAGTATGCCTTTGCTTTGATAATCGAAAATATCATCTTTAATCTGAAAGGCAATTCCAACGTTCAATCCAATATCGAACATTTTCTCCACGATTTCATCATCCCTGGTAACAGAGGCAGCACCCATGGCCATGCTGGTGGCAATCAGGGAAGCTGTCTTTTTCCGGATAATGGTGAAATAAATTTCATTATCAATGTCCAGCTTGCGGCTTTTACGCATTTGCAGGATCTCCCCTTCGCTCATGTCTTTTACCGCCCTGGAAATTAGATGTAATAGCCGGTATTCTTTGTTATCAAGGGTATTGAGCATTCCTTTGGCAAGAATGAAATCGCCTACCAATACGGCAATTTTATTTTTCCACAGTGCATTAATGGAGAATCTGCCACGACGTTCATAAGATTCGTCCACCACATCATCATGAAGTAATGTGGCAGTATGTAAAAGTTCGATGGAAGAAGCTGCCAGATTGGTTGACTCGTTAAATTCGCCACATATTTTCGCAGACAGAAAAACAAACATCGGGCGCATTTGCTTTCCTTTCATCTTCAGTACATAACGAATAATGATCTGAAGAAAAGGTATGTCGCTTTTAATGGCTTCTTTGAAGTACTTTTCAAAGTTTTTAAGTTCTTCATGTATGGGCGATTTAATAATTTCCAAAGAGGTCATTCTGGCATTTTTATGAGCTTCAAAAATAGAAAATAAAATTATTATTTTTGCTAAGTAAAATCAATTGGTTTATTTTCAATCAAAGTTGTTTTGTGTTAACTCCAAATCGTCAAGTCCAAGGTCATCCGGAGTCAATAATTCGTTGAGTTAAGCGTAGAACCATCAACTAATTTTTATAAGTAATCGGAACCCTTTGTTGTCTTATTGATCTAAAAATGAATTGCATTTTTACCTGTGACTACTCATGAAGTGATGGTTATGATTCAGTATCTTCAGATCATTTTAGATTAAGGTTTTTAAAATGTATATAGTTAATAACCAGATGTTACTCTATAGATGAAACTTTATTTCTTTCAAATTGTTTTCCCTTTTCTTATATCGAACTCAACTTAATAATAACGCAGTGCCATTCAAAGCCTTCCATATTCAACAACTTACACAAACTGTCATTGGCAGATTGCAAAGATTGCATATTTAGTATTTTATTCAATTACTTTTTTTTACTTTAAATTCAATCAACACTCAGGTGAGAAGTATCCACCCGACCAACTCCATATTTTCTATGAGAAACGATGAGCCTACCTTTGTTAAAAATATATAGATGATGGTAAGTCAAAAGAAAGCAGAAATGTTTGCAAGAGTTGCAGAGTGGGAA
>Ga0123337_10006987_pt1 | contig 10625 bp, 10 predicted proteins | sample frozenSSSSmetaG_FD_89792 | JGI IMG/M metagenome (GOLD analysis project Ga0123337, IMG submission 89792) | Glacier valley bacterial and archeal communities from Borup Fiord, Nunavut, Canada, to study Microbial Dark Matter (Phase II) -... | ecosystem: Environmental > Aquatic > Freshwater > Ice >...
ACCGGCGGCCAGGGCGCCCAGGGCCAGGGTGCGGGCCCGTCCGTGCAGCAGGCTCGCGCCGATCGCCAGGGTGGCGACCTGGACGGCCAGGCGGCCCCAGGCCTGAAGCGGCCACAGGGATGGAAACAGGATCGGACTGCGCGCCTCGACTAGAGGCCGCCATTGCGGGTCCATCACCGTCAGCAGGCGCTCGGCGACCGGCAGACCAAGCCCGGCGGCGGCCAGGAGCAACACGGCCCCGACCGCGCCGGGGATCAGCCAGCGGCGGTCCTCCAGGCACAGGGCCATATAGACGGCGGCCAGGCCGCACAGGCCCATGATCGGGTGAAACAGCATGCCCGCCCCGAACAGGGCCAGGGCGGTGATCCTGCGCCCCGAGAGATAGGCCGCCATGCCCGCCAGGCCCGCGGCCTCGGCCAAGCCCCGAGGCGTGGCGAACGGCTCGCCGTAGCTGATCACATTGAGCGGGCCGTAGAAGGCCGGCAGGGCGACGGCGAAAACCAGGACCACCCAGCGGGCGGCCGGAGGGCGGTCGGCGGTCAGGGCGCGGGTCAGCAGCACCAGACCGGCGAACCAGAGCGCCAGGGTCGCCGAGACAACGATCAGCGAGGCGTTGGCGAGGCCGCAGGCGCCGATCAACCGCGCCAGAAGCGGCGTATAGAGGCTGAACCCGAACTGGCCGTCATGGACGAACATCAGGTCGCGCCCGACTCCGTCGAGGTCCAGCCTGGCGAGGGCGTCGCCGACATAGAGGCGGGCGTCGTGGCGGACGCCCTGATAGGCGCGGCTCAGGGCGAAGAGGGCGGCGATCGCCATCAGGGGCGCCCACGGCCCCTGCCCCAGGCGCGCCAGTCCCGCGCGAAGCCGGGGGATCAAGGCGCCAGGCTGCCGGCCGCGCGGAACAGCAGCGCCCGGCGGACGATGAAATTGAACAGGAACACCAGGCCCGCCGTCGGGATCTTGGCCAAGCCGGGGGTCATGCCGACGACTTCGACCCACAGGGCGAGCAGCACCTGGGTCAGGGCCAGTCCCGCCAGGCCGACCCCGACAAAGGCCGCCAGCTCCTGCCAGCGACTGGTCAGCCGTCGTTGCTGGAACACCACCGCGACGCTGAGGCCATAGGTGACGACCATGCCGCTGCAGAAGCCGATGGCGGCGGCGACCAGATAGTTGAGGCCGACGGCCGTCAAGCCGACCAGCAGGCCCCAGTCCAGGCCCAGGGCCAGGGCGCTGGACAGGCCATACAGCAGGAACTCCCGCAGCCCTGTCGGAAGGCGATCCAGCAGGGCGCGAACCCGGCTCATGCTCAGGCGGCGACCTTGCGCGGCACCGCCCGCTCGCTGCTCAGGGCCTCGCGGGCGCCGGAGACGCCGGCCTCGCCATACTCGGCGTCCTCATTGACCTCCCAGACATCATGCACGGTCTCGCCGGCCAGGATGTTCTCGGCGGTCAGGATGCCGGTCATCATGGCGTGGTCCTGGTTGTTGTACTTGTGCATGCCGTTACGGCCGACCAGGTGCAGGCCGGGGAAGTGCATCTTGAGGTCCAGGCGGATCATCTTGACGTGCTCGGCATAGCTGTCGTCATAGACCGGATAGGCCTTATGCTGGCGCACCACGCAGGCGTCATAGACGTCGCCCGGGGCCATCAGGCCGATCTTGCCGATCTCGCGCTTGGCCTGCTCGACCAGGTCCTCGTCGCGCGCGACCCACAGGCCGTCGCCCTCGAAGCAGAAATATTCCAGGCCCAGGCAGGTCGAGACGCCGTCGGGGATCATCTCGGGCGACCACGACCGGAAGTTCTGAACGCGGCCGACCTTCACCGACGGATCGTGAATATAGATCCAGTTGTCGGGCAGCTCCTTCTGCGGCGTGCCGATCAGCACCACCGTGATGAAGTCGCGGTACATCAGCTCGCCGGCATGGAACAGGCTGATCGGCGTGGGGCTGATGGCGCTCATCAGCTCGCGGATCGGCGCCGAGGAGACGACGTCATCGGCGGTATAGGTTTCGCTCGATCCGTCCTGGCAGGTGACGTTCACCGTCCAGAGCCGGCGGGCCGCGTCGAAGTGCAGGCCATCGACCTTGCGGCCCATGCGGACCTCGCCGCCGAGGGCTGCGACCTTGGCGGCGCAGGCCTCCCACATCATGCCGGGGCCCTTGCGGGGATAGCGGAAGCTTTCGATCAGGGTCTTGGGCGCGCCCTCGGCGCCGGCCTTGGCCTTGACGCCCAGCGAGCGCTTGACGCCGTCGATGATGGCGGCGGCCAGGTCCAGGCCCTTGATGCGCTGGCTGGCCCAGTCGGCCGAGATCTCGTCGCAGCTCATGCCCCACACCTTCTCGGTGTAGGTCTTGAAGAAGATCGAAAACAGCTTCTCGCCGAACTGGTTGCGCACCCACTGGTGGAAGGTGGTCGGGTCCTTGATCGGGCGGGCCTTGGCCAGGCCGAACGAGGCCATGCACAGGGCGGCTGTCCAGACACCCAGATTGGCCAGGGCCTCGAAGGCCTTCAGCGGATAGGCGTAGAACTTCTCGCGGTAATAGATGCGCGACAGGCGGGGGCGATCGATGAAGTCATCGGGCAGGATCTCGTTCCAGAGATCGACCACTTCCTTCGACTTCGAGAAGAACCGATGACCGCCGATGTCGAACTTGAAGCCCTTGTAGTCGACGGTGCGGCTGATGCCGCCGACATAGACGGGATCCATCTCCAGAACGGTCACGCCGCGACCGGCCTTGGCCAGGGTATAGGCGGTCGTCAGGCCCGCGGGGCCCGCTCCGATCACCAGGGTTTCAACGTGCTGGCCCATGTCCGCTCCGATCGTTGGTCGCGCTACAATGGCGGCGTGTGGTTAAGACGAGACAGCCAGACGTGGTGAATCCGCGTTAATCAGCGGACCTTACGGGCCCGCGGCCCCTGGCGACCGTTCAGCGCCGCGCGCCCCGGCGGAAAACCCGCATGTCTTTTTCTCAGGACCGGTCATGATGGGGCCATCCATAGACTCACCTTTCAGGCCCTGTCTCCGCGCCTGTTTGGACGGGTGGACGCCGAGATCGATGACGGATTCTTCAGTCAACGGATCATTCTGGTCTCGACGACTCACCCGACCGCGCGCGCTAATGCCGGCGAGCCTATTGTGGATCTAGACGTGTGGATTGTGGAGGGTGTGACGGCGCGTACGACTAAACCCGTTGGCCGCAAGGGCCCCGGCAAGACCCGTCAGGTCGCCGCCCTGCCTTGGCGGATGACCGATGACGGCCTGAACGTCCTGCTGGTCTCATCGCGTGAAACCCGCCGCTGGGTCATTCCCAAGGGCTGGCAGATGAAGGGCAAGGCCGATCCGGCCGCCGCCGCCCAGGAAGCCTATGAGGAGGCCGGCCTGGACGGCCGCGTCGCGGCCAAGCCCTTTGGCGACTATCCCTACCTCAAGCGGCTGAAGAGCGGCGCCGCCCGCGCCGTCACGGTCGACGTCTATCCGCTCGAGGTGACCGGCGAGCACGCCACCTGGCCGGAAAAGGGCCAGAGAACCCTCAAGTGGATGCCGCCGATCGAGGCCGCCATGGCGGTGCAGGAGCCTCAACTGCGCGACCTGATCGTGCGGTTCGCGGGTGTGGAGTTGCCGGACGAGGAACGTCCCTCCCCGCCGCCACCCCCAACCCCGGTGCGCGTGGCGCTACAGCGCCTGACCCGTCGCGTGACCGCGCTGTGGGGCCGCGACCGCCTCAACTGAGACGTCTCGACTTTTCCCGGCAATTAACCTCATGTTCTCACTATGTTCCGATAGTGAGTCGCCATGCAGCTCTCGCTCGCCCTCTCCAGTTCGCCGCTCGCCGCCGTTCGCGACCGGTTGTTGTCGACCTTTGGGCCGCAGCGGCCGACCCAGCGGCTCGATCCCGTTTCCCAACTGGTCAAGGCGGCGGTCAGCGCCCGCACCCCGGACGCCCCATCCTGGTCGGCCTTTCGACGGCTGCTGACCCGGTTTCCCAGCTGGGAAGACCTGGCCGAGGCGCCGGAGCCCGCTGTGCTGGAGGCGATCCACGATGTGGCCTTCGCCGCCGACAAGGCCCGGCAGTTGCCGCACGCCCTGCGGCTGATCCAGATCCGCTGCAAATGGCGCCTGACCCTCGATCATCTGAAGGACCTGGAGATCGACTCGGCGCGCTGGTGGCTGCAGGGCCTGCCCGGCGTGGGGGTCGAGGCGGCCGCCTGCGTCCTCAACTTCAGCAGCCTGGCGATGCGGGCGATCGTGGTCGACAGCCACGTGCACCGGGTGACCAAGCGCCTGGGGCTGATCCCGGCGACGGCCGACGCGGCCCATGCCTATCGGCCCCTGATGGACCAGATTCCCGATCACTGGAGCAGCGACGACCTGTTCGAGCTGCACGGCCTGATCAAGGGCCTGGGCCAGCTGGTCTGCGAGCAGGAGACGCCGCAGTGCGGCGCCTGCCCGCTGAAGGCCCAGTGCCCCCGGATCGGCGTCGGCCATAGCGCCGCCGTGCTGGCCTGGCGCGGACGGTGACCGCGTCTATTTCATCGTCGGGATGACGAAGGCGCTGTCCTCGACCTCGCCTTCGGGCCAGCGGGCCGTGATGGTCTTGACCTTGGTATAAAACTTCACGCCCTCGACGCCGTGCTGGTTGGTGTCGCCAAAGGCCGAGCGCTTCCAGCCGCCGAAGGTGTGATAGGCCACCGGCACCGGGATGGGCACATTGATGCCGACCATGCCGACATTGACCCGGGCGGCGAACTCACGGGCCGCGCGGCCGTTGCGGGTGAAGATCGCCACGCCGTTGCCGTACTGGTGCTCGCTGGGCAGGCTCAGGGCCTCTTCGAAGGTCTCGGCGCGCACGATCTGCAGGACCGGACCGAAGATCTCTTCCTGATAGGTCTTCATGCCCTTCTTGACGCCGTCGAACAGCGAGGGGCCGATGAAAAAGCCCTTCTCGAAGCCCTGCAGGGCGAAGTCGCGACCGTCGACCACCAGCTCGGCGCCTTCCTCCACGCCGATGCGGATATAGTCGGCGATCTTGGCGCGGTGCTGGCTGGAGACCACCGGGCCGTAGTGGGCCGCCGGATCGCTGGACACCCCGATCTGCAAGGTCTCCATCTCGGCGACCATGCGCTCGCGCAGTTCGTCGGCGGTCTTCTTGCCGACCGGGACGACCACAGGCAGGGCCATGCAGCGCTCACCGGCCGAACCGAAGGCGGCTCCCGACAGGTCCTTGACCACCTGATCGAGGTCGGCGTCGGGCAGGACGACGCCATGGTTCTTGGCGCCGCCCATGGCCTGGACGCGTTTCCCGTGCGCCGTGCCGGTCTGGTAGACATAATGGGCGATGTCGGAGCTGCCGACGAAGCTGACGGCGCGGATCAGCGGGTGGGTCAGGATGGCGTCGACGCTGACCTTGTCGCCGTGCACGACATTCAGCACCCCAGCCGGAGCGCCGGCCTCCATCATCAGTTCGGCCAGCTTGACCGGCACCGTCGGATCCTTCTCCGACGGCTTGAGGATGAAGGTATTGCCCACGGCGATCGAGATGCCGAACATCCACATCGGGATCATGGCCGGGAAGTTGAACGGAGTGATGCCGGCGCAGACGCCCAGCGGCTGGCGCATCGAATAGACGTCGATACCGGGGCCCGCGCCCTCGGTGTATTCGCCCTTGAGGATATGGGGGATGCCGCAGGCGAACTCGATCACCTCCAGGCCGCGCTGGATGTCGCCCTTGGAGTCGGCGATGACCTTGCCGTGCTCGGACGACAGGATCTCGGCCAGGCTGTTCATGTCGCGCTCGATCAGGCGCTTGAACTCGAACATCACCCGGGCGCGGCGCTGGGGATTGGTGGCGGCCCAACCGATCTGGGCCTGGGCGGCGACCTGGACGGCGGCGTCCAGTTCATCGGCCGTCGCCAACTGCACGCGGGCCTGAACCTCACCGGTGTTGGGGTTAAAGACGTCACCGAAGCGGCCCGAGGCGCCTTCGAAGGTCTGACCGTTCACGAAATGGGCGATGTTACGCATGGTGGCGCTCCCTGACGCAATTTTCCGCGTCAATAGCACCCGTAAACGGGGGCGTATCGCGCAAACCTATGCCTACTTAATCCTCGACGTGAACCCGACGAAACCGGCCCTGCAGATAGACCAGCGGCTCATGATCGGGATCGTATCGCAGCTTCACCACCCGACCGACATAGACGCGATGATCGCCGGCGTCGAAGACCTGGTGGGTGACGCATTCGAAATTGGCCATGCATCCGGGCAGCACCGGCGCGCCGGTGCTCCAGGTCTCGGTCTCGACCCCCTCGAACCGGTCGCCTTCCTTGCGCGTGAATTGCCGGGCCAAGGCCTGATGATCGGCGTGCAGCACATTGACCGTGAACAGGCCGGCGGCGTCGAGCATCGGCAGGCTGCTGGACTTGAGATCCACGCAGACCAGGGCCAGGGGCGGATCGAGCGACACCGAGGTGAAGGAATTGGCCGTCAGCCCGACCCGCCGGCCGTCCGCGGCGCGGGTCGTGACGACGGTCACGCCAGTGGTGAAGCAGCCAAAAGCATTACGGAGGGCCCGGACATCGTGATCGCCGCCCCCGCCCAGTTCAATCGTGACGGCCTGACTCATCGCTTACCCTGTGCGGCAAAGTCTCGACCGGGGCAAGCCCGCGCGCGCCCGTCAGGCTAAGATCCGCCGTTCACGCTTCCACCAGCATCCCGGGGCGCGCGGCGTCGAGGCCGAAGGTGACCGGCAGGTGGCGCACATGCGGAGTCTGCAGGCCCAGGGCCTTGGCGCCCCGGGCCACGGCCAGCTTGGCCAGGGCGGTCGGGCCAAAGCCGTCCTGCACCTGGGGGCGGGCTCCGAGCCGGCGGCGCAACACGCCGTTGGCATAGATGACATTGGCGCGCAGCAGGGCGGCGGGGGTCATGAATTCGATCGAGATCGAGACGTTCAGCATCGGACCGTTCTCGATGCGATGCGGGGCGTTCTGACGCCAGGTGACCATCCGCCCCGGCGTCAGGTCGTAGACCGCGGCGCCCGCGTCCCAGGCCGGATCAAAGGCAAATTGCTCGGCGGTCTCGCGCAGGACGATCTTTTCCAGGGCCAGTTCGCCGACATAGGGATCGGCCACCGGATAGACCCAGCCCCTCTTCTGGCCCCTCACCTGCCATAGTGACACCAGCGGCACGTCGAGATGATAGAAGACCTGGGCGTTGGCCGACGAGATCAGCATGCCCAGGTCGCGCTTGAAGGTGCGCAGGCCCGGAACCCGGGCTTGCTTCTCGGCGAAGATCTCGTCGCAGAGGGCGGCATATTCCGGCACATGGTCATTGGTCTGGCGCAGGTTCAGCCAGATGCGGCCAGCCTTGGCGGCTTCCAGAAGCTGGTCGCCCGACAAGGCTCCCGCCGCGCCCTTGCGCCAGGTCGTCCAGGCCTGGGGGTCCTCGCCCATGGTGAAGACGCCCAGCTTGTCGCGCGGATAGAGATCCAGCAGCCGCGCCAGGCCCTCATCGTCGAACATCGGCCGTTCGTGGAGGGTGTGCTGGAAGCCGAGGTTTTCCTGGCCGAAGGCCGCGGCCTTGTCCGCCGTCCAGTCGGTGATGATGCTCATGCCGTCCTGCCGTAGAACTGGATCTTGAAGGGTCCCCACCACAGGGTCTTGCCCAGGCCGCGTGCGGCGCGGTCCAGCCATTCGGCCCGGTCGGCCGCGCGGGTCAGCCATTTGCCAGCCGCCACCGCGCCGAACAGCGCCGCCTGGACCAGACCGACGGCCATCCAGCGGGCGATCCCCAGACGGTCGGGCGGGCTGGCGGCGGCGCAATGGGCCGAGGGGCCCTGGCCATAGGCGAAGGCGCGACGGATCGTGTAGTCCAGCGACAGGCGATCGGCGACGGGATCCTCCCAGACCCAGGCCGCCGGCTCCCAGGCAAACCGCGCGCCGGCGATCCGCATCTGGCCAAACAGCATGTCGTCCTCGCCGCCGATCTCGTTGCGCAGCATCGAGAATGGCGCGACCGGGTCTGGCAGGGCCGCCCGTCGCAGAAGGCTGTCGCCGCAGCCGTAATAGTGGTCGATGATCCCCGCCTCGGCCGGACCCAGCCGCGAGAAAAAGCGCTGCAGATAGTCGCGATGCTCAATGACCGCAGCCGGCGCGCGGGCCCGGACAGGCCCGAAGACCACATCGGCGTCGAAGCGCGCCTGGGCCGCCAGAAGGGCCGACAGCCACTCAGCCGGCGCCTCTTCGTCGTCATCGAGGAAGGCGATCAGCTCGCCGCCGGCCCGGGCCATGCCGGCGTTTCGGGCATAGGCCACGCCGGGTCGCGGTTCATGCACATAGTGGACCGGGAACGGGGCCTCGGCCGCCAGCGCCGTGGCCGCGGCCCGGGCGGAATCCACCTGGTCGTTGTCAACGATGACCAGTTCGAGGTCGGCGAACGCGACCCCCACCTGGCGATACAGCGAACGCGCCGCCACGCCCAGGCCCGAGATGCGCCTCTGGGTCGGGACCATGATCGTGACGCGCGGCATCAGGCGTCCATAGCCGTTTTGGCCCGCCGCTGGGCCTGGCTCGCGACTGCGTCGACCATGCCGCGCATGCGACCGCCCAGGGTCAACTCGACGCTGGCGATGCTGTCCATGCGCCGGCGCAGCCGACCAACCGGTCCGGCGCCGTGCGCGCCGGCCATGGCCCAGGCGGTCTCGACCGAACTGGCGACCCGACCGGCCATGCCTGACGCGATCGCCACGCCGTCATCGACCTTGATCCGGCTCAGTCCATAGGCGCGCTTGTAGTGGTCGTGGCCGGGTCCAAGATCATAGCGGGTCAGGCCCAGGCCGGGCATGGCGGCGATCGCCCTCAGGAAGAAGATCTGCCCGGGCGACCAGGCATTGAAGGCCGGATTGGTCGACGCGATCCAGGGATGGAAGACCCCGCCCATCCGTACCCCGAAATGCCCCGCCACCAGTTGGTCGCCGACATAGAGATTGACCATCAGGCCCCGGAACTCACCCGTCTGGCGTTCGAAGAGATCGGTCAGCAGCTGGCGCGTCCAGTCCGGGCGCAGGAAGTCATGCACGCCGGTGCGGCCAAGCTGCTCGCGCTTCCAGGCGATCAACTGATCAAAGGCCAGGCGTGAAGGATCATGGGCCACCAGGCGGATAACGCCCATTTCCCGTTCCAGCTTGTGGTCCAGCCGCCGGTAGTTCTTGATTTTCTTGGGACTGTCGACGCGCACCGACTCCAGATAGCCGGCGGTGTCGCCCTCGGGGACGATGACATAGCTGTCCCGGCTCGTGGATCGCGGCGCCGAGGCGGCGAACACGCCATAGGGGTCGATCAGACCGGTGTGGCGGAAGGTGACCAGCTCTGCCGCCCGCAGCACGGCGGCGATGTCGAGATCGGGATTCGGGCCAGAGACCAGGGCCTGATAGTCCGACAGCGGTGATCCCACCGCCCGGGCCATGCTTCCGGGGCGGTGGTGGAAGGGCAGGAAGCCGATGACCTCGCCGCGTCGGCGGATCACCGCGACGCGCGTATCGCCGCGCACCCGGCCGACGGCCTGGGCGAAGTCCGGCCCCAACAACGGACTGGCGAACGCCGGCTCGGCCTGGGCCATGGACCGCCAAAGCGCGATATCCGCCGTCTCGATTTTGAGCGGGTGAAGGGTCTCGACATCCAACATCACGCACCACCCTAAGCAACGGAAGTTAGGGAAAAGTGCAGTTGGCCGCATTGGGCCGACCGATACCCCGAAGGCTCAGGCGAAGACGGCCTTCAAAATCGCCTCAATTCCCCGCTGATCAACGGCGTCGAAAGCCGCTGGCCGGTCGGAGTCGACGTCGAACACCGCGATGAGCGCGCCGGCGCGATCAAAGACCGGTACGACGATCTCGCTGGCCGAACGGCTGTCGCAGGCGATGTGACCCGGGAAGGCGTGGACGTCGTCGACCCTTTGGGTCTGGCCCGTCGCCGCCGCCGCGCCGCAAACCCCACGGCCGAAGGCGATACGCAGGCAGCCCAGCGTACCCTGGTAGGGTCCGACCACCAGCTCACGCTCGCGGGTGGGATCGACGACGTAGAAGCCGGTCCAGAAATAGTGATCAAAGCTGGCGGCCAGCATCGAAGCCACCGTCGCCATCCGCGCCGTCAGGTTGGGCTCGCCGTCCAGCACGGAGGCGATCTCGTCAGCCGCCTCGGCATAGCGTTGCGCCTTGTCGCCGCTGAGGGTCTTTTCGTTGAATGCTTCAGCCATGGCGGGGATATAGCGCCTGGTTTGGCGAATGCGAGAGGCGATCGACAGCAGAACGGCCCGCGCCGCCGTCAGTATCCCGGACGGAACCGAGGCTCGATCTTCAAGGCCGTCGCGCCCTGCACATAGCGATCCCTGAAAGCCTCGCGTCGAGGCGCGGCGGACGCGCCCCTTCGGGGCTGGTCGCGCAGATCGTGGACCTGGGCCCCGACCTGGAAACGGCCGATCAGGCGTTCCAGCTCGGCCGCCTCATTGGACAGGGCATGACTGGCGGCGGTCGACTGCTCGACCATCGCCGCGTTCTGCTGGGTTACCTGATCCATATGGTTGACGGCCAGATTGACCTCGGCCAGGCCAGACGCCTGCTCCTTGGCCGAGGCCG
>Ga0123337_10006989_pt1 | contig 10623 bp, 10 predicted proteins | sample frozenSSSSmetaG_FD_89792 | JGI IMG/M metagenome (GOLD analysis project Ga0123337, IMG submission 89792) | Glacier valley bacterial and archeal communities from Borup Fiord, Nunavut, Canada, to study Microbial Dark Matter (Phase II) -... | ecosystem: Environmental > Aquatic > Freshwater > Ice >...
GCATAGTCCCCCCGTCCAATCCGTCAGATATGTATGTATGAATACGTACATACACACGCCCTCGGCATTCCTCATCCGGCGCCGCCGTGCGTTCCGCATCTCGGCATCTGTGACATGGACATGGACGCGTGCGGGCGGTCGGGGGAATGCGGAGGGGGGGCGGGGTGCGGGCGCGGGTGTTGCCGGAGGCGAGGCGAGGCGGGGCGGGGCGGGGCGGGGCGGGGTGGGATAATGGACGGGAGCGGAGGGGAGGGTTCGAGAAGGGAGAGGAAGAGGGGAGGGAGCATGGAATGTGGCGCTTGTTGAGGTCGGACGAAGGCGGAGGGGCGTCGGGCGCTGGGGTGGCGACGGGGCTGGAGAAGGAGGAGGAAACACTGTGCTGGGAGGAGGAGCACGACGCGGACACGGACACGGACACGGCTCTGAGGCTGAGTTAGGCTGTGACGGCGAGGCCGCGAGAGTGGCTGGCTTTTGAGTGGCGTCTTTGCGGAGTGGGAGTCGCATGTGAAGGGGCAGGGAGGGGGAGCTGAGGATAGATGATGGGATTTCGGAGAGGGAGAGGGAGATGGAGACCGAGGCAATGGAGGTGGCGGGCGGTCCAGACGCTGGATCTGGATGTGTTTGCCGCGAAGGCGAGGGTTGTGTGCGTGTAGAGGGTGGCTCGGCCGCCTTGTGAGTTCGTTCAGACATTCAGAGAGAGGGTCGCCTTATTATCTTATAGATTACAACTCCCCGAAATTCATGTTGATAGGCCTTGAAGTCCCGAATCATCCATCTCTGCTGTATACCAATGCATTATTGACGCCGGGCAAGGCCGGCTAGGCTCAAATCCAACACTGTCCTTCCAACAACATTCAATCTCTTGACGTGCTCGTGATGATGCTTTGCCGTTTGTGAATATCGACAGACAGCGAACCATCTTTGCTGGACTAAGATTGGCTCATCTAAACTTACCCAGCAGGACACACATTGACTCGGCTTTCCCAAGTCGACGTGATACGCTGTCCTAATGCTGCATCGCCTTCTTGGATCTTAACTCTTGAATCGTCAGCAAGCTCAGATGAGTTTGTCAACGAATGGAGCGAGTATACACAGACTCTGTTTGTTTCCGCAGCCGAAGATCCACCATCACTGTCCAGGTTGCATGCTTTTATGAACCTGTTGATCTGTTCCCTGATATTCTTGTTATACTACTCATGCAGTCAAAGATCCACTATCATTTGTCCAGGTTGCGTGCTTTGATGAATCTATTGATTTGTTCTCTGGTAGTCTTCTCATTATACTGCTCCTGAACTTCATAGAAAGAGATCATCTCCTGCGTCGAATCGATCATGGCTTCGATGTCCACGGTACTCTCTGCAAGCCAGACCGAGAATTTCTGGATCTTACCTCGAGAGGTTGCAACTTTCTTCTCCGTACTAGGACTGGCTCTTGCCTGATTCACGGACTTCAGGGTAGCCTGAGCTACCGCGGCTAGGCTATTGCCTCCATTACCAGGAGTCGATGGGCTAGACGTGCTACCTGGAGCTTGTAGGACGAGAACCAGAAGAATTGCTGTCAGAGCTATGATATGAGGCGCATATAGCAAGGGAAGATCCGTCATATAATGATCGTTTATCACTGACCACGCGAGCGTGGACTCTTCCGGGGTGAGCGAGAAATCAGTCTGCAGCGCTAAAAGACTTCGATAAGGGTGGTGGATAATCATCTGGGAGTTCATTTCAGAGATTAGAAAGAACTCGCACTCTCCAAGTTTCGAAGTGTCGGTATTGAAGAAGTCTGTATGGGACGTCAGTGCTGGCCGTCTCGCGGTGGGCAAAGACCTTTGGAACTCACCAGGCCACAACGACCGAGCCTCACTGACAACCAGTCGGATATGCTGGGGGGACTCCTCCATCTTGCACGCCAGATATAATGCAGTCGCTACCAGTAAGTATGGATTCGTCCGTCTGATCTCGATTTTGGAGTAGAATCGTCGAAGATAAAGCTGGGCCGTGGCCATGGCCTGCTGTCGCACCGAAAGACGCTTCCCGAGTCTGTTGACCTCTGCGAAACATGTCAGCATTACGGCTCGGCGACAAAGAGGCCAGATGTTGTGTTGCTTACGTTGATTGAAGAAGATGCTGAGGTGCCTTAACTGCGGCAGTGGATATGTCTGCACCAGATTCTTGTCCTCATCTTCCAACTTCTGCCGCAGCTGCGCCAATTCCAGCTTGGTGAACTGCCAATGCTTGCGCTGAGTCGACTCCCAATAGTTGGCTGCCATTTCTTCTCGGGAGGATGAGAATTGTCAGACGTGCAAAAGGCCCTCAAGCATGCAGCTTGAGGCCCGAAATTCAATGGAAACTCTTGCTCCAACGAAAGAAGAGAAGTGAAGTGACGTGAAGTTAGAGTCGACTGCCTTGGCTGCCGTCCTACGTGGGATCAGACTCTTCCGGAATGATGCCTGCAATCATCGATATTCGCATCTATGCATATGCCAAAGCCTATTTGCTCTTCAGGACCTCAGAATATGTCTCTATTCCTCGTCGAATTTTACAGTATTCTCATTATGAGAACATCATGATGTTGGCATTCCTTTTCAGTTGTGTTGTGGAGAAATGGCTAGCGCTCTGACCTGGACCTGTCGAAGACACTTGGTAATTTAGTAAACGCTACTGTAGTACAGACAGTACATAGACAGTACATTGCAAAAACCACCAACGCCATACATATTTGGGCATTCGCCAGCATTTTAATAGGTATCTATCTACCTAGGCGGGAAGGTCAGTAACTGTACTCTTCGTCCTCGATGATAATCTCATTATTCATGAGCATAGAGGGCCAACCGTGCGATTCCAATACATACTCTAATGCGAATATGCCCAATGCGACATGCGCTTTCATCTTCGCATTCGTTTTCGTTTTCGTTTTCGCATGTCTATATGTAGTTTTTATGTATGTATGTATCTATGTATGTATGGAGTAAGACGCTCCCTTATCCACTTCAGCTCAGCCCTTGATCAACGTCAAGTGCTTACCATTACTCCACCCCTTTAAACTTTAAGCATCTCATTTCTTCCCATCATGGTTCTACCTATTCATTGAGAATATATATTATATTTTGAACTCCTTGTAAGTTCTATGGCTTCATATTGTCATCAAGTTTTGATCAAGCACATGCCAGCCTCAGAGCGTATTGTCCTGATATCATATAGCCTATTTGACCTGTTTGAGCCTCAACGTCGTGCAAACCAAGTTCATCCTCGCCACATTTTCCTTACTGAACTATCAGCCTTATAGATCACAAATCGTCAATTGTCCATTTCAGGCCGTGGCCGATTGGGTACTGACGAGCAGTCCTCAGCTATTCAAGAGTCGTTGATTGCTGGTGTTTCGTGCAGCATCCAGCTTGTACTCTTGTGCTCGCCATCAGCACTTCTCAAGCACTGTTTGAGCTACGGCATTCACTGAAGATGTTCGCTATCTACGCCGGCGTCATCGCCTTCATTGCGTTGGTAATTTGGCTCACCTCTCCAACTTATTCCGCCGATGAGCCACGGCCTATGAGGCACTACATCCCCTTTCTCGGCCATGCCGTCTCCTTCGCCTACGACAAACGCGGCCTCTACAAATGGGCCGAGTACTCTTCCTCTTCCCTCTGTCGCCATGAGAATCCACTAATGCTCTCGCAGTCTCAAAAGCTCTCACTCTCCATTCTCCCTCTTCATCGCAGGCAAGAAGCACTATATCTTCCATTCGCCCGCCGACATCACGGCCATAAACCGCAACTCACGCACTCTGTCCATCCAAGGCTTCGTACAAATGCTGCAGGTTAATCTCTTTGGCATGACCCCCGCCGAGGCGCTCAAGCACCGCGAAGGCCACAGCATTATCCATCCGGAGATGAATACCTACCTGTTGAAGGCAGAGCACTACGATCCGGTCACGAGCAAATATTTCGCCGAGCAGGACCAGCAATTCCAAATCTTCGACAAAAAGTTTGAGAACCAGGACACCGTGATCGAAGAGGCGCTGCCGTTCGTAACGGACATACAGGGTATCCCGACGACGAATACGTATTTTGGACGACGGTTGCTGGAGGCTAATCCGGATGGGTTGCAGGATCTCACCACGTGGGTTGCTGAGGGCTTCTGGAAGAGCCTCTTGGGCTTGCCGGGGTTTATGATGAAGCGGCCGATAGAGAAGAGGACGAGACTGACGCAGGCTCTGAGAGTGTTAGTGGATGAGGAGCCGGAGGATCGGGCAGCGTTTCTCCATGCGCACTTTCAGACGAGGAAGGAGATCGGGTGGAGTAATGAGATGAGAGCTAAAGACCTACTTGGATTTTTCTTTGCGTATGTTATCCTCCGTCCTTCCTCTGCTCAGCTTGGAGTTTCCTCAACCCTTTCCCATCCGTGGCCAGCAAACTGATAGATCCTGCACCAGCGTCAACTCCAACTCCATCCCAACCGCCTACTCAGCCCTCCTACGCCTCGCCGCCGACCCATCCTACATCTCCCTCGTCCGCGCCGAACTCCTCGCCGTCGGCTACGACAAACTCGCCCCCGCCGACTACATCACCATAATCCCTCACCACACTCCTCACCTCCGCTCTCTCTGGTACGAGAACCTGCGCCACCACAGCAGCACGCTATCCGTGCGCGAAGTCATGACCCCGACCTCCTTCGCCTCCCCCTCCGCAACCTACAACCTACAGACCGGCAACATCGTCGTGGTCCCCTCGACGCTCATCCACGGCGACGAGCGGCTGCACCCGAAGCCCGAGGAATTCCGCATCAAGCGGTTCCTGCCGACAGATCTGGGAGGGGACGGCGAGGACCCCAAGGTGGGTGTCAGGCCGTTCGGCGGCGGCGTGAGTTATTGCCCCGGCAGGGTGTTTGCGGAGAAGCAGGTGCTGGGCACGCTGGCTGGGCTGGTCATGCGGTATGACATGGAGGTGGTGGAGGGGAAGGGGCGGTTCCCGCCGAATGTGGATTTTGAGGTTGTGACGACGTTGAAGCCGGTTAAGATTGCGTTTCGGAAGAGGAAGGTGGAAGCGTAGAGTTCCTTTATTTCATAAAAGGAAGGAAGAGCGGGGAGAACAGGGTTTGGGGCAAAAAAACAAGTCGGGAAATAAAGAATAAACAAAGAAGGAGAAGAAGAAAATTCAAAAGAACCACTCGCGCAAGAAACTCTTTTCTTCTCCTTCCTTCTTTCTTTTCCTACTTCCGCTGCATGTCTGTTTTCGAACCCTTGATCTCCAGACCGTAGATGCAGGTTCTCCGTCACCGAGATCGAAGTGTTGTAATCATCTGCACAACCGCTTCCAAGCAGGCCCTCGCGCTGCTTGGTCGTGGAAGAGAAGGCTTATCTGGGATTAAGTGTTATGTTCCTCAGTTGCCAGGGCCTGGAAAGAGTGAATCTAAGATGGGTGACTGGGAGAATGGCTTCTGCAGATCAGTTGCTGCATATACTCGAAATTTGCACAGTTTCTCACGGTACTAATGCCATGCAGAGCACCTGAGATTCATGTCTATGCAAAACTCCATTCCGCTACCATGCCACAAGAAATTAACTACAAGGAACTAAAAATGCGTTGCTGAAATTATGCAAAACATCCTTTCCCCATTTTCATCCCTTTCTCTCTCCTGTCTCTTTTCTATCATTAATACAGATCCTCGTCATCCTCCGCCCGTCCCACCTGAAACCCATTCGTCGCCGCTGGGACCTGTGTGACACCATCCACCTCATCCTCCTCCACTTCGATCTCCTCCTTCATCTTGCCCTTTCCCTTCCCCTTCCCGCTGCTTTTAGGCCGCCCATTCGTCTTCGGCCTCCGTGGTAGCTGCCACTCCGGAATCGCACCGCCGGCAGCCGTTCCATTCGCCTTCCCCTTGCCCTTCCCATTAACCTCCTCGCCATTCTCCAGTTTCTTGCGGTCATCTTTCTCACCCACCGACTCGAATTGCGCTCGAACGCGTGCATAATGCTCCAGCTCCTTGGCGCTAACCGACGGAATCAACTCCCGTTGTGCAGCCAAGAAGTCTTCCTCCGTGACCATGACGGCAATATCCTCCTTCGTCGCGTAATGGTCGAAGAAATACGCCGTGGTGATTTTATCGGGCCGGTTCCGATCTTTGTCGACCTTGCTCTTGATGCTCTTGATGCTCTTGATGCTCTTGATGCTCTTGATGCTCGCGAGCGACGAACTAGACGATACAGAGACGAGAGACGAGACGTCTTGCGAGTTGAGCACGGCGATCTTGGCGTCGACAGCGGAGGCTTGCCGCGTCACGGCTTTGAGCATGGCATCGGAGCAGAGCGCGTAGAAGTCCGCGCCGGTGTAGGTGAAGGGGAGGCGCGCTGCGATGCGCGAGAGGGAGAGGTTGGGCGACATTGTGAATCTGCATCAGGTCAGCTCGAATCCCTGCAACAGCAATGGGAAGGGATAAAACGTACTTTCTCGTCAAAGCCTCCATAATCGTAGCCTGCTTGTCATGTGTGTCACTCACACCCAAATACAGCATCTTATCGAAACGTCCTGGTCTCAGTAATGCAGCATCAAGCAGATCGGGCCTGTTCGTCGCGCCGATGACGAAGACGCCGCCACCGCCTTCGTCGCCATCGCTCATACCGTCCAACTCAGCGAGAAGCTGGGATACGATACGGTCCATAACACCGCCGCTGTCACCCTGATTACCACGCTTAGGCGCCACGGAATCCAATTCGTCGAAGAAGACCACGCAAGGTCTGGCATCTCTGGCACGCTGGAACACACGACGGACGTTGGCTTCGGATTCGCCAATGTACATATTGAGCAACTCCGGACCCTTAACGGAGAAGAAATTGAGGGAAAATTCTGTGGCGATTGCTTTGGCAAGGAGCGTCTTGCCGGTACCTGGTGGTCCGTAGAAGAGGATACCAGAGCGCTTCTTCATACCCTTGGCGAAAAGCTCTGGTCTCTCGAGCGGTAGTTGGATGGTCTCCATAACGGCGTCCTTGACGTTTGAAAGACCACCTACGTCATCCCAGGTGACGTTCGGAATCTTTGGTGCACCGATGGCGTCAGCGAAGTTCTTGCGAGCATGGTCAACGGCGACGTCGAAGTCTGCTTTGATGAGGGAACGACCGGAAGGACCGCCGGAGACTTGGACATCACGGACTGTGACGAGAGATTCCAAGTCTGTAGCATGTGCCGCGAGATCCTCTAGACGCGTTCGTCGAGCAACTAGAGCTCGGTCCACAACATCAACAAGATCGCCAGCTACAAGAGCAGCGGTTTTGACTGCCACACCGCCAAGATCGACGTCTGGCCCAAGAGAAACTCCCTGGCTGTCCACGATATCGCGAAGGATACCTTCTCTTTCGCCCTCATCGGGAGCATTCATCTCCAGCTCATGGGTGAATAAGCTGCGAACTCCATCCGGAACCTTGTCAACCTCAGTCGTTGTAGCGATGATGACTCTCGAATCTGCGAGGATTTCCTTGAGCGCCGCGATCATTCTCTCGGCAGTCAGAGCCTCAATATGACGAACGATAAGAGCGGTATTTTCAGAACCGCAAGTTAAAGCGCGTTCCGCGCGAGCCTTCAGGAATCCTTCGGTTTTGACATCGCCACCAGCTCCGCCTTCGCTTACTATATCATAAGCATCGATCGCGAAGCTATGCAGTCCAATATCCGAACAGGCTCTGCTGGCAACAGTTGCCTTACCAATATTCCTTTGTGTAGATACCAATAAAATTGCAAGAGGTGGAAGTTTTAGATGGATCGACCGAGGGCTTGTCGCGGCGACGATGAGCTCTCGTAAACGGCGGCGCAGATTGGTAACATATGGAGGGTGAGGCTCTGGCAGAGAGGTAGTCAAAGGCTCAGTGCTGGACTTTGAGATAGCTTTCAGCTTAAGGTAATATTCCCACGAATTATCCTTCGTTGGTGGAAGACGGCTCTTTTCTGTCCCAGAAGCGGCCATTTGTGTCCTAGAAAGCTCAATGGAGGCTACACTACCCCAAACACCCTCTTCCTCAGGCTCTTCGACCTCTTCGCCCCTGGCATGCGTGATGTGGCCGACCTTGAACCATACAACACCCGTTGTCTTAGACAGACCGACCTCTTGTTGCTCAGGGTTGGCAAGCATGTCATCGGTAATCGAGTCATCTTTGGCTGGTGAGGTCTGGAAAAGAGTTCTGCCAAGGGTCTCATCAATCGGAACGCCTACGATATCTCCAAGTTTGACTACTCTCGTCCGTTGAGCAAAATGACGTTTCAAGCCACTAAGAGATGCGGTTTGCAATGTCCTCTCAGTAGCCAATGGAGTCGCAATTTTAACAAAGGTAACCTCTCTTGCCAGTGGTGGCAGAGAAGAACTTGTAATTTTGGGTAAAGCAACCTTGCCAAAGGTCGGAGCCTGCTTCAATGTCGATAAGCGCACGTATGGAGGGCTATCAAGGTTGGCTAAAAGTATTGGAGAAAGGTAGACAGTTGGGCTCGATGGCTTGACGATTTGCGAGTCAAAGAACGACATCTTCCTAGATGCTCTGCTGTTGGGTATCTTGGTGACTGCGCGATGAGAATAGCCTTCTGGTAAACTGTATACCTTGACGGGCCGCCAGATGAAATCATCATCTTGAGTCTGGCCAAAATTGCCCAGTGTCCAAAGACCCATACCGTGCTCCGGAGGCTCTTGGGCCGTTTCTAACCGCACCCAATCACCAGAGAAGCAGCCAATCTTGGTAAGAGAGTTAACATCCACATAAATACGTGCTTCTTCATCATCGTAGGCAAGGGGAGTAGGGCGGAGCAGTTCTTCAGGTAATGGACGCATCAGCCCCTGCGCCTTGAAAAGCCGACCTCTTTGTCCACCAGCTCGTGCGGTAGTAGCAGTAAAGTTTGAAAATACGGATCCAGGAGTCGCAATACCATTGGTCTTAAGTCCCGGACCGTGAGGGGTAGCCATGCCGCTCATGTTAGAGGAAGGCAGAACCGGAGCCTGTAAGGAGATCATCTCGTCCATAGAATCGTCAGATAAATTATCTGTATCATCGTGATTTGGATCTTCAACCTCCGTCTCTGTCATTGAATCCTCTTCGGTGGCTGCATCGGTTTTGTATCGGTCTTCAGCAGCCGAATAGAACTGCTCATTGGCTGTGTCCTCATCCAGCTCAGTGACTTGATGCAACACGCGCTTTAAAGCCATATTGGAGGCCTTCCGGCTAATTCTGGTGTGGTGTCCAGTCTGCGTAACGATTATTCGGGTATTGGGTGATAAAAGACCTTGCGCCACTGGTTCGCACAAGGTGACCTTCGCTGGTGGAGGCGGAACATGAGTAATCGGATGCGGCGCAAGAGGAAGTGCAAAGAAATCTCCAGCATGGACGACTTTCAGAGATGACAATGCTTCTCGCAATGCCGCGCTTAGCCTATCCTCGGGCGCGGCGCTCTTGCCATTGACCTTGTGGCCATTGACCTTTGGATGTTCGCCATGGAATGTGCCCTCACCGTTCTCAAGTCTCTTTGCCAAATCCGCCTCGAGTGTTACGAACACTGTGTCCAAGATAAGCGGCAAGACATCGAGAGCCCATATTTCAATTCCGCTCCGACTGTGGCTCAGGAGCTTGGACGGGGCAGTTCGTTGGAGTTCTTCTGCAAACCCTTGGAGCACAAGAGACGTAGGAGAGAACTGTATAGTATTTGTCGCAAGGGCGCTCGAAGGTCGCACTGGGACGATACTCCAGCTTATTTCGTCTACGGAGGCAAAGGGCACTTTAGGTGAGATGGCAATGTGAGCCAGTTCAGGAGCATTGATGGGACCATCGCCGTTCGTTTGGTCTGCAAAATAGCACGGTCAGTCGCCGAAGGCTACTCGTCTAGATGCGATCACTCACTTTGCTCTGGAGTAGGGAACAGTTCGTCGAAGAGATCCTCCGACACGATGCCAACGTCCCCTTTCACATGCTCATCCAGCACCAGTCTAGCGAAGACGGCAGATTTATCCTGTCTACGTCTTCTCTTGCGCTTCCGCCTGTTCACAATCGGTGTACGCTGTATAATAGCCGCCATAGTTTCAATTTCGTTGATCAAATGTATGCGAAGGAAGAGGGTATGGTGGTGGACGCGTTCAAACTAAAGTCTCATCTCCGCATGGACACATGCACGAGGCAAACTGCGACTTCGTGAAGCAAAGAACAACAGCCTTAAGGTATTTGCGCAACCGTTCGCGAAGTTGAGGCTCAAAGACAAGACAGGTGCAACAAGAGCATTGTAGAGTAATTCGTATGGAAGTGAATAAGTAACTCTCAGATCACGAAGACCTCCCCCGGCTTCTTTGGTGGTCGACACTCGGCCCACGGTGCGTTAGTATGGTTGTGGAGAATTAGCGACTCCGAGTGCAGAGAGGATGCCGAGGGACAAAGTTGGTCCTGAATCTCACAAGCCACGAGCCGAGAAAACGTGGGGTTGAACCATTTTATGCGTGCGTGAGAAAGTCAAAACTGGGGAACAGGGTAAGAACCATTCAAATAATTAATCGTCGGAACCAAACCTGAGCTCCGCTCAGAGTCGGAGGAAGCGAAATGCGTCGCGGAAGCGAAAATGCGTCGCCTCACCAAAATGCAAGAACATGAACTTTATAGGTAGTATAATGA
>Ga0123337_10006991_pt1 | contig 10622 bp, 16 predicted proteins | sample frozenSSSSmetaG_FD_89792 | JGI IMG/M metagenome (GOLD analysis project Ga0123337, IMG submission 89792) | Glacier valley bacterial and archeal communities from Borup Fiord, Nunavut, Canada, to study Microbial Dark Matter (Phase II) -... | ecosystem: Environmental > Aquatic > Freshwater > Ice >...
AGAATTAGGTCTTTTCGCAGTTGATTGCATCCGCACTTATGGCGGTGTGCTTGAACACCCGTTTGCTTCAAAGTTATGGGCTGCTGCTTTGTTACCTCCAGTCGGCACTGTTGATGCTTGGGGCGGTTTTACGCTGTTGGTTGATCAGGGTTGGTTTGGTCATGCAGCTCCCAAGCCCACTTGGCTATACATCTGTGGCGTTTCCTGTTCTGAGGTGCCTCATATTCCGGTCCAGTTACACCGAGCTGAAGGTCGAACCCTTCGTCTTTCACCTGCGGATCGGGAACGTACCCCTCCAAGATTTGCCCGTTTTTTGGTTGAAATTGCGGCCAAGTGCCGGGCTCCGTTGTTACACCCAGCGGTCGCTGCTGTTACGTTGACCCAGGCTCGGTGTAACACTGAGCTGGTGAGTGGTGCCGGTGCGAAACGTGCTGCTTTTCGCGCATGGGCTGGTGCATGACTATGGCAACCCTTCGCAAAAGCAATTTCGACCTGACAGGCGCAAAGCTGGTCAAACGCGGCGCTCTGGTGTCGTGGCACGGTCTGCGTTTTCAGGTTTCTAGGGTTCGTTTGGGTCTTTGTTATCCACGTTCGCATGTCAGTCGTTACCACGATATGCCAGCTTTTTTTAGCTGCAACTCTGTTCAGGTGGTCGAATGAACTGCTCTTTCTGCACGACTCCGCGTCCTGATTGCATGGGCATGCTCATTTCATCTATCGGCAATGGCTGTGCGGCTATGAATGCTTGCGCGGCCCAAGCCGCCGTGAGCGCAAGCGTAGCGGCTGCGGCGGCTGGTCCGCGCGAAGCGCACCCCGTTGGTAATACGGGGACAACCTCTCAGCCTCTACCCGTTCGGCATGGTGCGGCACTTCCTGCCCTCTTTGGAGCTTCACACCGTGGCTAAACAAAAAGGCACTCCTGATCGGCCTTACTGGTCGGCTCTCGTTGTTGACGGTGACGTGGTGAAGCTTCGTTTACTGGCTGAACGTCAAGCCTCTAAAACCCCTGTCCATATCGATTGGGTGCGTTTTAGCGTGATCCGGCGCAATGTCGCTGCCCTCTCGATTGACACACTTTTCCCCTTGCCGAAAAACCTCGCCATGGACATTCGCAATCCGCGGTATCGGGACCATGATGCATCGATTTTTGATCCGTCATATTTGCTTCAGGATGCTGCTCGGCGCATGCCGATTTATGATCAAACTGATGAAGAATTCATCGTCGGAAATGAAGCGTTTGAACTGGCGGAACGGGTTGCCACCGCTCTTGGAAAAGGCTTTACCGTCTTCTCAGAACCCAAAAAAGGCATTGATTTTTACCGTTTTCGCTGGTCGATTGAACTCAACGGGCAGGAAGTCGGCTGGGTTGGTTACCTTTCCTCCAGCAATAGCCCGCATCAGGACGGGCAGGCGAACTCCATTCATGTCAACCTCTTCGGCATGGCCTGCACCTTCGCGGATATTGGCTGGCGCATCCGTATTGCCGATATTTGTGATGATCTGGACGGCACCTTGACCCGGTGCGATTTGGCACTTGATTTCTTTGATGGCGTCGTCGGTGGTGTCGAGCAAATGAAGCAAGATTACATCGATGGTCTGTGCAATGTTGGTGGTCGAAAGCTGAAATTTAATCAGGTTGGCGACTGGGCAAACGGCCATGATCGGTCCATCTATATTGGCTCGCGTGAGTCGGGAAAAATCACCAATGCTTATGAGAAAGGTGATCAACTTTTCGGGGCAGCATTCAATTCGGAATGGCTCCGCATTGAATTGCGCTACGGCAATAAACACCGTGTTTTGTCGTCTGAAATGCTGCGTCGCCCGTCTGATTTCTTTGCCGGTGCCTCTGACTGGCACGCCTCCATGCTGCTCAAGGCTGACGCTATCGTCATGCCTGAACTCGTCAAGTGCATCCCACGCCTCCAGATCGAAACGGTAGAGGCCGAATGCTCCCGTAACGTGCGCTGGTTTGGTCAGACTGCCGGGGCCACTATGGCTCTTGCCATTCAATCTCTCGGCTTTGACGAACTGTGGTCAATCCTTGAACACCAAAAGCTCCCGGGTCGTTTGCGTAAGTTCTCTACTGCCGAAATCAAACGTTCTATGTCGGCTGCATTCACGCGTTTTGAAAATTCTTTCAATCTGAAAAAAATCATCGGCACTGACGCCACCTATTCGGTTGATAGCTGCCCGGCTGTCGCATAAACCTCAATCAAGGGCATAAGGAAAAAACATCATGCAAATGAATTCGCAAGTTACCTGCATCGGCATTAAAGAATCACAAGGCTCCATGGAAGGCAAGGCGTTTAGCTCTACCAAATTTCATCTGGTCGTGGACATTGCTGACAACACTGCAGGCCGCTCCCTCGGCAAGGAAAGCCGCCCCTTTACTTTCGGTGATGCCTCCGAATTCAAAAAATGGGAACATCTGAAAAACTCGTTTCCGCCTGCTGGCATTTTGGTGAACTGCATTTTTGATGTGGTCGCCGCAGCTGACGGAAAAACCAAATTGACGCTGTTGGACGTCAAGCCGGCTGCTCAAACGCCCCAGTCGAAAGCTGCCTGATATGAGCCGCTTCCTCGTTCAATCCCTCACAACTGGCAAATTTCTGTGCCCTGATATCGAAGGCGGTGAACCGGTTTGGATTGCTTCCTTGCGTGAAGCTGGTGGCGGTGTGGTTTCGGACGTGGAAACGGCTATGCAACTCGTTCACGACAACTGCGATTTTGATGATCAGCCCGTTTTGATCGACTTGGACCGGCTCGGCACAGTGCACGATTACCCGGTTTCTATGGGTTGAAATTTCAGTCCGAAACTCATTAACGCAGGGATGTGCTGTGAGTTTCCGACCGGGATTTTCCGGTTAGTAAGAGGGGGTATATGGAAACTGAAAATGATGAGTTTGATATGTCTCTTGAATGCCCTGAGTGCGGCGTTGAAAGTGATTATCAATCTTGGTATCCACGCGAGGATGGTCTGAAATGTCCTGATTGTGGTGTGATTGTTGAGCCCGGTGATTTTGCATAAATCTCAGTCCGAAACTCATTAACGCAGTGATGTGCTGTGAGTTTCCGACCGGGATTTTTAGGAAGCGTTTGCTTCTGGTTTCGGTGTTTGAAAGTTCTCAAATGAAAAAAGCTCTCTTCGTTAAATCGGCTCTGGTTTCTGCTGCTCTGGTTGGTGGTTCTGCTTTTGCTGTGGTTGACATTACCGCTGCTACCACTGGCATCGCTGATGCGCAAACCGCCGTGCTGGCCGTTCTCGCCGTCATGGTCACGATGGCCGCTGCCGTCTATGGTGTGCGCAAAGTTCTGCGCCTCATCAAGTAAGCGGTCATGGCTGCCGGTGCTGCGTCGGCGGTGGCTGTTCTGGCCTCTGCGGGGATTGATGCTGCAAAGGTAGCAGTTCTCGCGGTTCTTGGAATGATGGTGGCGTCTGCTGCTGCTTATTTTGGCGTCCTTAAGTTGGCGCAGTTGCTTGGCTTTGTTCCGTCCTCGTCGACGGCTGGCTTGGCTTCTTCGCCTTCTTCGCATGACATTCAGGATAGGGAATATTCGGAAGCTTTAGCCGATTCGGATCGGGTAAGTCGTGCTGATGGTTCATGGGGTTCTGAGTGGTCGAATGCGTCCGGTACTGGTGATGCTGACGTTGATCGTTGGCGTTATTAGTCGGATTTCGCATGGGTCCTGGTGCATCGGGGTCTATGGGAAATTCTGAAGGGTTTTTATGGGTTCAACTGTTAGTTGTCCGACGTCAACTTGCACACTGGTTATCTCGCCTTATGTTGCTACGCAAGATGACTACACCGCCGTTTCTATGATCTTTGCGGCCATCTGGACGACTGCATGTGTGATCTGGGGTCTTAAGGCAGTTTTGAAACTTTTCCGCGATCGTCCTGAGGCTTAAATCATGTTTGATATCAATCTCATGTCTTATGCGTTTGGGCTGGCGTTTATCACTTGGATGGTGTTCGGATGATGAAACTCGTTCTTCTTGAGCTCGCTCTGACTTTTTGCTTGATGGGTTCGGCTTCTGCTCAATCTGTTTTTAGTCAATGGGGTAATGTTGGTACTGCCAATACTATGGCGATTGATGCTATCAATCAGGCTCGTTACTCATCTTCACCTTCGGCGGGTGGTGTCACGTTTGCTTCTGCACAACGTTATGTAGCACCCGGTGGGGTAACTATTCCCGTAAATGTTTTGGGTGAGTTACCTGGTGTTAATGTTGCTGCCGCTATTGGTCGTTTTGCAGTAAAGGTTTCAGGGCCCTTAATGGTTGGGGTGGCCCTCTATGATTTGGCGAAGGAACTCGGTTTTAATGCTCGGGTTGGTTCTGATGGGAAACCCGTTTTTCAAAAGGAGACTATCGGTGAAAGCTGTGCGTCTGGCTGTTTTGAGTACTTAATGACTAACGGGTCGGGCTATGCGAATTTGCCTTGGGAAAAATCTAAGTCTGGTGCTTGCGCTTCTGGTGCGGCTTGGTGGGCTTCTGTCCATAGCAATGCTGGTGCTTCTGGCGTTTTGGCTGGTTCTCAGTGCCAGATTCAGAATTGGCCTTTGGACCACCCAACGTGGGTAACTATGGATTATTACGAGGGTATCGCCTCACGTTCTATTCCTCCCTATTCTTCTGTTTCTGTTACTTTTGCTACCGCTCAGGATTTGGCTGATGCGGTTGCCGCGAAGTCCGGTTGGCCTTCTACCTCTGCTCTTGCCAAGACAATGGATGCTGCTATCAAAGCTGGGGAATCAGTGACAGTTGCACCAACTTCTATAACTGGTCCTGCTTCTTCTCCCGCAGTTAAACAGGTTGTTAATGATCCTGTTGCCAATACAACTTCTACTTCAACTACCACGAATAATTACACCTATGAGGGGGCTAAGGTCACTACAACTACGGTGACGAGTGTTTCTATTGTCAACAATACTACTGGTGCTGTAACTACGGGTCCCACAACTACAACTACACCTATTGCTTCGCCTGAGCCTGTTCCTGACCCTTGTCAAGTAAACCCCGACACTCTTGGATGTGCGAAATTTGGTGTTGCGCCTGATGCTGACCCTCTTGTTAAAAAAACAACGGTGGTATCCATTACGGCGGTGGCCTTCGCCTCTTCGAGCGCGTGCCCGTCGCCGCTTCAATTTTCCGTGATTGGTCGCAGTTATGGCTTGTCGTATCAACCCATGTGTGATCGTTTGGCGATGTTGAAATACCTCTTTTTGGCAATGGCTGGTTTTGTTGCGGCTTGGATGCTGGCTTCACTGTTTAAGGTCTAAATCATGGGCGTTACTCTTGCCTCTTTTTTACTCACGATGGTTGGGCCTATGGTCCTGCGCATCTTGACGATTTTGGGCATTGGCACCATGACGTTTACCGGCGTCACTGTGGCTTTGCAGTCGCTGATTGATATGGCGACTACCAATTGGTCTAGCCTGCCTTCTGACGTTCTCGCGCTGGCCTCTATTGCTGCTATTCCGCAGTGTCTCGGCATCATCGCTGGTGCGTTTGTGGCGCGGGTCGGCATGTGGGTTGCGGTAAGTGCCACGCGTTGGATTGTGGGTTCCTAATGATTTACCTCATTACCGGCGTTCCCGGTTCCGGCAAAAGCCTCTACGCGGTGTCAACCCTCATTCAAAAGCTCGTCGCTGAAAAGGTCAAGCAAAAGGATGGATCAGAGTTAAATCGGCGCTTGGTCGTTGACGGCATCGCAGGCTTGTTGCTTCCGCATGAACTGATGGCGGAAGGTGTCGAACAATCAGACGGTGCTTGGCTTCCGGGTGAAGGTAACGGCGTCTGGAACTGGTTCGACTGGTGCCGCCCAGGTGACGTGATCGTGATTGATGAAGTTCAACGCTGGTGGCGTCCGCGTGGCATGGGAACCAAGCCGCCAAAAATGATTCAGGCGCTCGAAACTCATCGCCATATGGGCGTTGATTTCGTCATCCTGACGCAGAATCCCATGTTGATCGACCAGAATGTTCGGCGGCTCGTTGGTCGGCATCAAAACATCCGGCGTTTGCTCGGTATGGCGATTGCGCTTATCTACGATTGGGATGGCTGCTCTGTCGATGTGAACCGCACCCGGACCGCCACCATGTCCAAGTGGTTCTATCCCAAGTCGGCTTACAAGCTCTACCAATCAAGTCAGCTTCACACAAAGCAAAGGCAAAAGGTTCCGCTCTGGTTGGCGGTCCCTGTCCTGGCGGTGATCGGTGGGATTTTCGTAGCACCTGCTGCCTTCGGCACCATGAAGGGCGCGATGACGGGCAAGGGCATTAGTTCTACGGCCTCTGCACCTCGAGCGGTGGCGTCTGCTCCTGCGGTCGTTGTGGTTTCTGCCGCGCTGCCTCCTGCTTCTGCTGCTTCCGCGCCGTTGCCTGCGTCGGCCTCTGTGCCTCTTTTAGATCATAAGTTGGCCGGATGTATCTCCACGCCGAAAAAATGCGGCTGCTTCGATTCTGAAGGTGTTGCGGTGGTGGTGGAGGCCGGTTTCTGTGAGTCCCATATTCTCGGTTTCTCGGTGCCAGGACAAAAGGCCGACATAAGCGGCATTCGTTCACTTCCTGACCCGTCGCGGTCGTCTGGTGATGCTGACGTTTTCGCTTTCATGGCGAAGCATCGTTGATGCCCTGCGGCCGCAACGTTACCCGTAACGATTCAAGGACCTTATGCCACGCAAACGAATACATGCTGATCCAGCGGCGCGGGTTGCTGCTCACAGAGCTAAGAACGACACGGTAACCCTGTCTGTCGATCTGCCGCGTGAGCTGGTTGAATCGTTGAATGAGTTTATGCGTTTCAAGAACCTGACCAAAGTCGAGGTTATTTCTAAGCTCATTTCTTCTCAGTTATTGAGAAAACGTTAACTCACTTCTACTAACAATAAAAGATAATATCTTTTATTTAACTGTAGTCATAAGTTGTTATCTTTGTTATCGATGCTACTAAATAAGTAGCATACTAATTTAGTCAACCACTCTCTGCCTAATTTTGAAAGTTGCAAAAAGTCCTATTTAGACCCGGTTGGTGGGTGGTTGGTGTCTGGTTGGATTTTGTTATTTTGGTGAAACTTTAGTCAATGCGAGAGCAGATTGAAAGCAAAAAATGAAACCTTCAGAATTTCGTGAAATTGAAATTTCCCTTATGGCTTCAGACGAGTCAGAGGAGGAAATTGCAAATTTCACGTGGTGTGATTTCACGACGATCAAGTTGTTTATTTCCCAAAATCCTGACTTGCTTGATTCGTCGCAGCCGTGGGGTGCTGTACGTGTGGCACTCGAGAATCGGTTGCATGAACTTGCTGAAAACTGGAAAGCTCTTTCCTGATAAATACGGCTGTTCACGATGACCGGGAAGCGAATAGCGTTAACCCGGTTTGAGGCTGCTAGGGGGTATGGGGGTGGCCGCCCCCATGTGCCGAAGGCCAATAGTCGCCGCAGGATCTGTTTCAGTGACATTTGAGCGATTTAGCAACATGGGGTATTTCCCATTTCTTGGCTTAAGCGCCTTTTGAATTATGTAAATTTCAGCCTCAAAACAGGGGGTAAAACAATGATTTACGGATACGCCAGAGTCAGCACCAGTGAACAATCTACAAAATTGCAGCTTGCCGCTTTTCGGAAAAACGAGATTGATTCGGTTTTTGAAGAGAAACAATCGGCCATTAAAAAGCGTCCTGTTTTGGAGCATTTGATAGCTAATGTCTTGTTGCCGGGGGATGTTTTGTGCGTCTACAAAATTGATCGACTGGCCCGGTCAATGTCGCATTTCGTCCGTATTTTTGAACAGTTGCGGGCTAAGAATGTCGGGTTTAGATCGTTGACAGAATCAATTGAAACGGTCACACCGCAGGGCAGAATGTTTCTCCAGCTACTGGGGGTTTTTGCTGAATTCGAGCGGGAATTGATCCGAGAGCGCTGCATGGCCGGGCAGATTGCGGCAAGGGCTCGGGGTCAGACTTGGGGCAAAAAGCCGACTTTAACGCCTGAAGAATGTATCGAAGTTGCCAAAATGTGGCGTTGGGGGTTTGAACACAAGATTTTGGGTGAAATGTTCGGTATGAGTGAAGCCGGGTTGCGCGATTCGATTCACCGGGTGGAAAAGCGGGGTCGTTGGCGTCTGTCAACAAGTATTAAGTAAAATGCCACCATGTTGGATGACCGCGCCAAGTTGTTATTGAAAGCGCTGGTCTAGCGCTATATCGCCGATTGGCAGCTGGTGGGCTCGCTCACTCTCTCCAAAGCCTCGGGGCTGGATTTGTCACCTGCCACTATCCGAAACATCATGTCTGATCTGGAGGATCTCGGGCTGATTGCCAGTCCGCACACCTCGGCGGGGCGCATTCCAACGGCGCGCGGCTATCGTTTGTTTGTCGATACCATGCTGACGGTGCGGCAAGGTCAGTTTGCAGTGCACAGTCTGGCGCCAGATCAACCGCAAAAAGTGATTTCCAACGCGGCCAATCTGCTCTCCAGTTTGTCCCAGTTTGTGGGCGTGGTCATTGCTCCGCGTCGTTCCTCCGTTTTTCGGCACATCGAGTTTTTGCGGCTGTCCGAGCGACGTTTGCTAGTCATCATCGTTTCTCCAGAGGGCGACGTGCAAAACCGGGTGATTTTTACCGAGGTGGATTATTCGCAAACTCAGCTGGTTGAAGCGGCGAACTACCTCAATAGTAATTACGTTGGTCTGGCGATCGAGCAGGTTCGCGAACGGTTAAAAAATGAGGTCGAATCGCTCCGCTCGGAAATTGCCAGTCTGATGCAGGCGGCCGTGGCCGTCAGCTCGGATGCCATTTCAGAGACGCAGGACGAGGTGGTTATTTCTGGCGAGCGTAATCTGCTGGCTGTTTCCGATTTTTCTCATGACATGGGTCACCTGCGGCGTGCTTTTGAGTTGTTTGATCAAAAAGCACAACTCATGCGCTTGCTGGATATCGCTGGCCAGGCAGAGGGCGTGCGTATTTTTATTGGTGGTGAAAGCCAAGTCGTGCCGTTTGAAGATTTGTCTATCGTCAGTGCCCCTTATGAGGTGGATGGCCAAGTGGTCGGCACCTTGGGCGTCATTGGCCCAACGCGCATGGCCTATGACCGAATGATCCAGATTGTGGACATTACGTCAAAATTGGTCAGCAACGCACTGAGTTATCACAAGTAGACCTTTACAATCTGAACTGAGGTTGGGCCGTTAGCTCAGTTGGTTAGAGCAGAGGACTCATAATCCTTTGGTCCACAGTTCAAGTCTGTGACGGCCCACCAATTAAAGTAGGTTATAATTTAGTTCTTGGCGGCTGTAGCTCAGTTGGATAGAGTACTTGGCTACGAACCAAGGGGTCGTGGGTTCAATTCCTGCCAGCCGCACCAAAAAAAGTAAAGGTCTGCAACTGAAAAGTTGCAGACCTTTTTCTTTTGTATCTTCGAAAATACAAGTGCATGCGCTATTCGGAGAAATTGTCATGAACAAGGCGTTCACCAAAGAAACAGATGACGCGGACGATGATGAGCCGCAATTGCCCTTAATTCCAACAGGCGGCAAAAATTACATCACCCCGCAAGGCTATGCCCGTATTCATAGCGAATTGCTGGATTTGATTGATAACGAGCGTCCCCGAGTGGTAGAAATCGTGCATTGGGCTGCCGGCAACGGCGACCGCTCTGAGAATGGTGATTACATCTACGGTAAAAAACGTTTGCGTGAGATTGACCGTCGGATTCGATTTTTGACCAGGCGAATTGAAATTATGGAGGTCACCGATCCCTCCGTTCACCACGGGAGTGACCAGATATTCTTCGGTGCGTGTGTGACTTATCTGGACGACACCGGTTTGGCGCGAACAGTCACTATTTTGGGGGTCGATGAGGCGGATAGTTCACAGGGTCAAGTCAGCTGGGTGTCGCCCATTGCCAGAACCCTGCTGAAAGCCCGATCTGGCGACGTGCTGCAGTTGGTGACGCCTGTCGGTATTGTGGAGATTGAAGTCGTTAGCGTTCAATACCCCGTGCCAACGTTGCGCTAATCTATTGCGTGCTCTTGGCCCGTTGCGCCTTGAGCACAGACGGCGTTCTTCGCAGGTTGCGTAGCGCAATCTCCAGCTGATTACGGTCACGCACGGCAATGATAAAACGTAAATCAGTGGCGTCCTGAGCGGCTTCATCTTCCATGTCAATGTGGGTGATGTCCGCCTCGGCGGTCGCCAATGCCACTGCCACACGTGCCAACACGCCCTTGCCATTGGTGACGGTAACCAGAATCTCGGTTTCAAACGTGCGAACAGGCTCATCAGACCACTCCACGCCGATAAACCGTTCACTGTCCTTGTGCTTGAGCCTCACCGCAACGGCGCAGTCGTCGGCATGCACGATCAGACCTTCGCCGCGCCCCAGATAACCCACAATGCCGTCACCAGGAACAGGCCTGCAGCATGGCGCAAAACGGACGGAGGCGTTTTCGCTTCCGTCCAGCACGATGCTGCCTTGCGACACCGTTTCGCTCTCCGTGTAGCGTTCGCGTGTGAGCAGTAAGGCATCCTGTTTTTCGCCGCTATCGGTCAGCAGGGTTAGCAAGCGTTTAGCGACGATGCTGGCAATTCGTTTGCCCAAACCAATATCCGTTAACAGTTCGG
>Ga0123337_10006993_pt1 | contig 10620 bp, 8 predicted proteins | sample frozenSSSSmetaG_FD_89792 | JGI IMG/M metagenome (GOLD analysis project Ga0123337, IMG submission 89792) | Glacier valley bacterial and archeal communities from Borup Fiord, Nunavut, Canada, to study Microbial Dark Matter (Phase II) -... | ecosystem: Environmental > Aquatic > Freshwater > Ice >...
ATAAGATTAACGTATTAAGTATTGTAAATGTTGTTTCCTTGTGTATTTCATTCATTCTTGCATTTTTTTTGTTTACTGTTAAAACAAAACACAAGACTAGCAATTATCTTTTTGCTGCTTATCTAATAATGACAGCAATAGATATTAGTGGACCTTTATTTGAATTAATACCTAATGGTCTTTCAAATGTGGGAATGCTAAGAAATACAATTGCTTTTTTGCAAATTCCGATTTTTTATCTATATGTATTATCTGTTAGTTATTCTGATTTTAAGTTTAAACCTACAGACGTCATGCATCTCCTCCCCTTTTTAATTGCGAATGTCATTTTATTACCGCGTTTTTATAAAGTAGATATCGCTTCTAAAATTAATTTTATCATAAATCGTCAAAGTATGATAGAACTACAATTCAATCATATTCTTTTTAATATTCAAATAATTATCTATTTTGTTGCCGTTTTTGTGCTATTACGAAAATCCGAAAAACTCTATCTTGAAAATTATGCCGGAACTAGTATCATTTCATATAATTGGTTGTTTCAATTTACGGCAGTACTGACTGTTTTGTATTTGATTGTTATTTTAAAGAATATTTTTAAATTTTCTGATTATCCATACATCTCTGAATGGATAAAAATTGGAATTCTGGTATTGAGTTGTTTATTATTTGTTGGTATTTGTATAAAGCATTGAATAATCCTGGTTTATTTAGAAATATCGATTCAAAATTAAAACTTGTTTCCGATATTATTTTAGAAGAAAAAACAGTTCACCCTTAGCAGCAAATGACAAAGTGTATGATGATGAGTTACTCAAATTAAAGAAATATATGATTGAAGAAAAGCCCTTTCTTAATCCCTCCCTAACAATTCAGGATATTTCTGCTGCTATTAAAATTCCTGTTCGAGACTTATCTATTTTAATTAATCACAAGTTAGAACAGCATTTTTACGATTTCGTTAATACATATCGCATAGAGAGTGCTATGAAGATTTTAAAGGATGGTACAAAAAGTAAAATAACTATTTTAGAAATACTATACGAAGTAGGCTTTAATTCAAAATCTTCCTTTAATACTGCTTTTAAAAAACACACAGGTAATACACCGACAGATTATCGTAAAGCACTGTAAACAATTTTTTGTACTACTCGTACGTATTTCTTGACCACTCGTACTTATTTTTCAAAACAAATGCGTTCGAATGTTTTTATTCGGTCGCATAGAACTAGCTTCTTTCTCAAATTTGTATCGAAATAAATTTTTAACTAAAAACACGATATAATGAAAACTTCATTAAAATTACTAGCAATATTACCGTTAGTAAGCAACTTTTCTTTTGGACAAGACATTTCCAAAAAAATTGATTCAATAATAAAGAATAATTATCAAAAGAATCCCAGCGTAGGTATTAGCGTAGGTTTTATTAAAAATGATGAAGAATACTATACTTCGTACGGCAATTTGAATGGAGAGAGCCAAATTGAAATTAATAAAAATTCCTTATTCGAAATTGCTTCTATTACTAAAATTTTAACCTCAAATTTAATTGCACAAGCAGTTATAGCGAAAAAAATAAAATTAGATGATTATGTTGACAATTATCTCTCAAAAGGATATGTTTTGCATAAAAATCTTAAAAACAAAATTAAAATTTCAGACCTGGCATGCCATCAATCAGGTTTACCCGACATAGATTTTGGGAAATTAATTGAACTTGACCCGCAACAGCCTGTAAGTAACGTAACAGATGAAACATTGACCACTATAATCAATAATTGTTCTGAACTAATTGATTATGGTAAATATCGTTATTCCACCATTGGATACACTTTACTCGGACAAATATTAGAAAAAGTACATGCCAAGGCTTACGATGAAATTATTAGAGAAAAAATAATAAAACCATTGCAAATGAAGAACACACTAACTAAAAACTTTAACATAAAAAACATTACAGTTGGTCATAATCCCGATGGAGTTATTCAGGAATTTCTCAAGTGGAGCATTACAGCACCTGCGGGTTTAGTAAAATCTAATGCTTCTGATATGGTTACGTTTTTAAAAGCAGTCTTAAACAAAGAAACCACAATAGGTAAAGCTGCCATAATTACAGAAAAAATATTCTATAAGGATGAAAAGAGAGAAATGGGATTGGGTACAAACATCATGACAGATGATAAAAATACAATTTATTTAAAGTCTGGAGATTCTATGGGACAATCTTCCATTATATGTTACAACAGAACTAAAAATTGGGGCATCATAATACTTTTAAACCAAAGGAATTCAAAAATGAGACAAAAGCTGTTGAATGAAATTTATGACACAGTTTTAAAATAAATAATATAAAGACCGTTGATAACAAAAAATACAGAGCAGTTTTAAAAACAAAAAAACCTCCAAAATCAAATGAATTTGGAGGTTTCTAGTTTATGGTGGGCGATGAGGGGTTCGAACCTATTGGACGAAACCCACGTAAACGCTTACTTATTTTTTCTTTGATAATAAGAGTGCCACGAAAGTGCCACAATTATCATTTTTTATTTCCAATATCTTAAAAAGACCCTGCATGAAACTTATTGAATTTTAAAGAACGTTATAATCCTTCTGATTGAAAGCAAATTTACTATTTATTCCTGAAATTCCCACTTTGGAATGGAAATTATTATTAAAATTTTGTTCCATTAAAGAAATTAAAGTGTTTGTTTGAAGGAAATTATCTTTTGCAATATTAAATTTTTAACTTATGCTCCATATTGTTTATTGTCACCAGAAAAAGAACAAAGCCCTTACGATCCTGTAAATGTTTTTTTTACCACTGGCTCTACCCGAATAAATACCAAAATTTAGAACAATTTGAATGGCTTTTGAAAAGTGATTACATCCTTAATGTTGTTTGGTATCAATTAGTTTGAAATAGACATCTCAATTCAGGTAATTAAAAGACAATTTTCAAATTACCTGCTAAAAAGTACTTCATAAATATCTAGAATGCAAATATAAGTTGATATGGAATAGTTTTTTTGTAAATTGTAGTACATTTATCTTAGTCTGGAAATTTTCCCAAAAGAACATTTTAAACTCTTACCGTTTGTTATTAAAAATAATTGAAATGCTAAAACAACACCAATTAAAACTTGTTTTTTCTTTGATCATCATTGCAGTGTTATTAATTATGTACAATTATAATGATAATGAGACTTTGGTCTTGGAAAAAAAACTTGCTAGAATAAACAAAGAACTTCACCTGAAACAAGTCACTTTCGAAAGAAGGCAAAAGACGTATAATGAAAAAGCAAAACAGCAGCGGGCAGAAATCGAACTTATGCGAAATCAATTGAAACCGTAAGCAAAATGCTTGGGCATAAAAACATACAGACTACGCAGCATTATGCTAAAATATTAGATAAAAAAGTGAGCGAGGATATGATAATTTTAAGAAACAAATTGGATGCTATAAATTCTAATTTAAGCTCAAAATGTGAAGATTATCTAGAGAGAATTACCTCCTAAAAACATCCCTAAACTGATACAACAGTCGTTCTATTAAACGCAAATCTTCTGTAACAATTTCGGCGGAACCTTTCATTTCCTGTTGAAAAGGAATGACCTTATTATAATTTGTTTTCAAGTTTCCCGGAAGCGAAATATCCAATAATAAGTTACCTTCCTTGTCAGGAACAAGAGAAATATTTTTCACTTTACCACTCAGCACGCCAAACTCTCTATCAGGGAAATTTGCCAAACGATTATTGACTCTTTGACCCACTCTGATCTTTCCTGAATTTTGAGCCAAGGCTTTTACTTTACCCACATACCCCATTTCCACGACTGGAATTATAGAGAACACATTGTCACCGGCAGTTATAGTCTGGTTCTCCGTCCAAACTTGCAAAAAGGTAACTTGTCCTTCAATAGATGATTTCAGCACATAAGCCAATTCCCAATCTTTTATTACTTTTCTCAATTGATAAAAAGACTGCATTCTATTCCCTTCCAAATTAACTTCTTCTTTAGTACCGCTGATTCTCGTTCCTTCACTGTTTCTGTTATTATCAATCAAGGATGACTTTAATTGCGAAATACTGCTCAATAGACTTTTGTAATTCTTTTGGGCTTGAAGGTATCCTAGTTTTTTATTTTCAAAATCTTGTGCCGACACAACTCCTTTATTAAACAGCGTTTCAAATCGATTCACATCATTTTTTTGAAGCAGTAATTCCGATTCATTGATGCTTTTTTGCTGTTGTAAAAGACTTAGACGCTCCCTAATCTGCACACTTTCTGAAAGCTGCGCCCTATTTTCGATTTGAAAAGGGTGTAAGTCCGTATTGAGCTTATTGGCTATATAGTCTTTTTGGAAAATCGAAAAAGCACTTTCAATATCGCCCAACTGCTTATTTTTCAATAATTCAAAAGGGAAATGATTATTTTTAGCATTGATATTTGTGGTGTCAATGATACTTTTCAATAAAAACACGTCCCTATAATCAGCCGGATTTTCAATTATTGCCAATGGTATGTTTACTTTAACTCTGGTCTTATCCGCTATTAAAACAGCTTCAATTCGCCCAGAAGTTTTGGCTACCAGCTTTTCAGGCGGTATGTTGGTCGTAATCAAAACTTCCGTTGTAATAACATCTGGATATTTCACAAACCAGGAGACAAAAAATAGCATCATGATAATTCCAAAAATTAAAACCGTGCCCCAACGGATCATCCAATGCGGGACACGCGTGAGTATATCTTGTACTTCTTCGCTTCTTAACTCTATTTCTTTATTTGTGGCCATTATTTAATCTCTTTCCTTCTTAACTCTAAAATCGTTAATCTTCAAACCACATTCATTCCCCCTTTTGGGGTTAGGGGGGCTTTAATTCCCTAATTGCAATTGATTCCGAACCAATTCGAAATAATTCCCTTTTTGTTCTACCAATGCGGAATGATTCCCCATTTCAATAATTTTTCCTTTATCCAGAACAACAATTTGATCTGCATTCATAACCGTGCTTAATCGATGCGCAATCACAACCACGGTTTTATTTTTAAAGAAAACATCCAATTTTCCCATAATTTCTTTTTCATTATTGGCATCCAATGCCGAAGTAGCTTCGTCAAAAAACAACATTTCAGGATTTTTATACACGGCTCTAGCGATTAATAAACGTTGTTTTTGTCCTGTGCTCATACCAACTCCTTCGGAACCAATTTTGGTATTATATCCCAGTGGCAAACCAGAAATATAATCTTTTATGTTGGCAACATCAGCAGCATATACCAGTCGTTCTTTGTTAATAATATCAACCCCTACAGCGATATTATTCGCAATGGTATCATTAAAAACAAACCCTTCCTGCATTACAGCTCCAATGTTAGCACGCCATGATTTTTGAGCAATAGTTGCAACTGAAGTATTTCCTATATTAATTTCTCCTTTGTTAGGCTCGTAGAATTTAAGCAGTAGTTTCATTAAGGTGGTTTTACCACTTCCACTAACCCCTACAATGGCAGTTACTTTGTGAGCAGGAATGATCAAGTTCAAATTTTCTAAAACCGGAATATCCGATCCCAAATAACGATAGGAAAGATCCTTTATTTGAATAGCACAATCTTTTGGAATATCATGTGTTTGATGAACTTCTTGTTGAGTTTCGTCCTCTTTGTTATGAATTTCAGAAAGTCGGGCAAGCGATATTTTGGCATCTTGTAACTCTCTAACAAAATTAATTAGTTGTATAATTGGACCGTCCAAGCTCCCCACAATGCTGGTAATTGCCATCATCATTCCTAGGGTTATTTGTCCGTCGATAACCAATTTTGCCGAAAGAAAAATAATGAAAATATTCTTTAACTCATTTATTACTGATGAGCCTATGGTTTGTGTTTGTTCCAGAACCAAGCCTTTTATAGAAACCCGAAACAATCTCGCTTGGACATATTCCCATCCCCAGCGTTTTTGTTTCTCGGCGTTGTGCAATTTTATTTCCTGCATCCCGTTGATGAGCTCCATGACTTTGCTTTGCTCTTGACTGACTTCTGAAAATCTTTTGTAATCCAGTGCTTCCCTTCTTTTTAAAAACAAGGTTATCCAACCGAAATACAATAAACTTCCCGCAAAAAAGGCGAAGAATATTTGTAGGTTATAATACGCCAAAACCCCTCCCATAATAAACATATTGATTACCGAAAACAGAACGTTTAATGATGAAGTGGTTAGTATTCGCTCAATACGATGGTGGTCATTAATACGTTGCATAATATCGCCCGTCATCCTAACATCAAAAAAGGAAATCGGCAAATTCATTAATTTAATAAAGAAATCCGAAATCAAGGAGATATTGATACGCGTAGAAAGATGCAGTAAAATCCAACTTCGAATGAGCTCTAATCCTGTTCTACCTGCGAAAAGAAACAGTTGCGCAAACAGAATCAAATAGATAAAATGAATATTCTGGTTCTGAATTCCGACATCGACAATACTTTGTGTTAGGAAAGGAAAAATAAGCTGCAACAAACTGCTCGCTAATAAACCAATGCTTAACTGCATTAAAAAGGATTTGTATCTCAATACATATTGGGATAATAAACCAAATCCTAATCCTTTTTTATCTTCCATGTCAAATTCTGACTGAAAGAATTTTGGCGTAGGTTCAAGTAATAAAGCTATGCCTTCCTCTGTGGTTTCAGTGGCATTATTACCTATCCAGAATTTGATAAAATCTTGTTGGTTGTATTCTATTAATCCAAATCCTGGATCTGAAATAAAATAGTTGCCCTTTTTAATCTTATATAAGACTACATAATGTTCCTTGTTCCAATGCAACACGCAAGGCAATGGCGCTTCATCTAATCTTTTTAGATTGAGCTTTACACCTAATGTTCGAAAACCTATTTTCTCGGCAGCATCGCTAAGAAATAGCAGATTGCTTCCTTCACGTGTGGTTTCTGACAAATTGCGTAACTCTTGTATGTTTATAGTTTTGCCATAATGTTTGGCAATGATTTTTAGGCAGGTTGGTCCACAGTCTTTAGAATCATTCTGCAAATAATGAGGGAATTGTTTCAATCTAAATTACTTTTTTATCAACTTAAACTTTGGATGTCCCATTTGCCAAAAAGCAAAAGCAAATCTATCTGCAAAATCATTATAAAGCTGTAAATTAGAACTGTCCATTCCGTGGCCTGCTTTGTAATCCACAGCAAAAAGAACTGGATTATTTGAAGTTGTTGACGCATTTAGTTTAGCAACAAATTTGCCCGACATCCACGGTGCTACACGTGCATCATTCATGCCTGTCGAAATCAAACAGGCTGGATATTGCACTCCTTTTTTTATATGATGATAGGCATCCATCTCATAAAGCGAATTAAATTCTTTCTCAATATCTGGATTGCCAAACTCCTTCATATTATTTGGTCCATTTGGTGCTTCATTGATTTTTAAAGGATTTAACATACCATTTCTACAAATCATTACTTTAAATAAATCAGGTCTTTCGGTTATGGCTCTTCCTACTAGGATACCTCCGGCACTTCCACTATAAATTGCAATTTTTTCTTTAGTGGTAATTTTTTCTTTTATCAAATATTCAGCTGTGGCTATTAAATCTTTCCAAGTATTGGGTTTTGTGGTTTTATAACCCTTTTTATGCCAATCGTCTCCTTTTTCGCCACCGCCTCTCACATGTGGCACTACGTATACGCCATCATTGAGAACCCAAGATAAATAGATGGGTTGAAATGAAGGAGTCATAGAGATTCCATAAGAACCATAACCATCTATTAGCACATTATTCAGTTTGTTTTTTGGGAGTCCTTTTTTATAAATCAAGGATACAGGAACTAAAACCCCATCATATGAAGAAATTTCGACTTCTTCAACTACAAAGTCTTTAAATTCAGGATAAGCAATGGCTGGAGTTAAATCAGCTTCTGTAAATTTATTTTTTGTAACATCATAACTATATCTTTGCTTTGAATTCAACCACCCACTAAGGGTTACCCATAATTCTGAACTAAATTTATTTTTTGTTGCTATAGATAGCATACCCGTTTTGATAGGCAAATCTATTTGTTGTGTTTTGTTATTAGTAACAAAATACAATTTGGCTTCAACACCATTTCTTGTAGTGGAATAAAACAATCCGTCTTTGGTTATAGCATAGTCATCAATAGTCTCATTTTTATTTTCAGGCACTACAATCTCCGCATTTTGAAAATCAGGACTTGTTATTTTCGTTTTGATGATTTTAAAATTGGATGCGTTTTTAGAAGACATACAATACAAATCATCATTATAAACCACAGGATTTAAAAGCTCGTCTTCTTTTTTGAAAAGTGGCTTCCAAATTACGTTTGAATTTTTCAACTCTTCTATATTGGCATAGTAACTATCTACATAGGAAGTAGCACCACTTAAAGTTCCAATAACATATTTATCTTCAAAATCATAATTGTCAATCATTGGGAAATCCGATGGATCAATATTTATTTCGGGATTGTTTTCTTTAGAAAAGAAAGTTTTATGATTTAAAGGATTATTACCTAATTTATATATTACCGACGCAGTATTAAGTATATAGTTTTTATCTTTAGTGTCAATTACGGGAATGTGTAAGTATATGATTCCCGAATTATCAGGAAGCCAATTGACTTCAAATTCAGCTGGCCAACAATGGGTTATGATTTCTGGCAAAAGTGTTTTGGTCTTTATATTTAAAAAGGCCATTTCGGCTATTTCTTCTCCATTCTTAGAAAAACCCAAAGCAATTGTCTTATAGTCCCATGAAGGCTTTATGTAATTTATAATATACTTGCTATTAGGGTCTTTTTTATATTCAGATGGGTCATAAAGAAATATTTCTTCTCCTGTTTTTCCTATTTTATAATATAGTTTGCCAGTTTTATCTTTCTCTGTTTTCTTTAAATAAAAGGTGTAATCATTATCTGTAATGTTCAATAATGTTACACTAAATGATTTTCTATTTTCAATCTCAAGCAATTTAGCTACAATTTCTTTTCTTCCTGAAATATTATCTAAAACATCCCTACTTTGGTTGCCGTTTTGTTTGTACCATTTTTGAACCAATGTATCATTGGTATTTTCAAGATATCGATAAGTGTCTACTATCTTTTTATTTAAAACGGTTGTTCCCATAGCTTTTTCCGATAATTTAATGTTTTGTGCAAATAGAAAATTAGTGATTAGGCAAATTAGAAATGTAATGAAAAAGTTAATCTTTAGCATAAAATGATTTTGTGTTATTTGTGATTAAGCATTATTGATTAATTCCTTAGTATGCTAATCCAAATAGAAGGGCGATCACACTATAAAAATTATTCTGATTATTAATTTTGCACACCATCTCTAGTAGTAATTGTTTTTATATCACCAGCATACCCGCCAATAATCATTCTTAGATTTTTTAATTCGGCTACTTTAAATTTTTCTAACGATAATTTTTTCTCGCTTTTGATTAGCTTTTTTTTCATGATTTGTTTTTTTAATTAAATTTTGGCTAATGTAATGAGCTACTTCTTCATAAAAAAACAAACGTGGTCTAGATTTATAAATTTCGATTCAAAATAACCGTATGTGTCTTATTTTCAAGACGTTAAAAAACACATTTAATTGTCCTCCTCTATTTTTTTGATGAAATAAGATGGCTGAAGTCCGGTTTTATTATAAAAAGCCTTAGCAAATGATTCTGCATTACTAAAACCTACTTCTTCGGCAATTGCTTTTATAGTATATTTTCTAAATTTTTTATCCTCTTTTAAATGCTTTAAGATATATACGATTCGCAAATCGTTAAGATATTGGCTAAAATTTTTATCCTTAAAATGGTTTATGGTTTTTGACAAATAACTACTATTTGTATCAAACTGTTTGGTAAGATCGGTTAGTTTTAAATTCATCACTAAATAGCCCTGTTCTTTTTCAAATGATGCTAACTTTTGCAATAAATCTTTTTCAATATCTTTTGGTAAATCGAATGATTTTGTTTTATTGTCTTCAACAATTGTTGTATCCAGGATTGTATCTGTTACCTGAATTACTGCGTTTTTAGGTTGCTCCATCAATACTTTAAAACGTTCTTCAAAAAGTTGTTTTTCTCTTTTAGTTTTTACTAAATAATAGAGTGAAAAAACTAACCCGATACAAACAATAAACCCAATACCAATGTAGATGTATTTTTCTTGATTTATTTCGACAATAATCTTTTCTTTTTCGGACAACAAATGTGGGGTGTTATAGTTTTGGTTGATGTTTTCTGATAAAACAACATTTTTTTTATTCAGTCTTTCATCAATTTCGATCAATCGATTCAAATAATACAGTTGTTGTTTGTCTTCTTTTAACTTCTTAGTGATTTCAATTAAATTGATATAATTATTTCGTAACAGAGTTGTAAATTCATTTGTAGTGATTAATATCGAATCAACTTTTTCAAAATATTGTTTAGATTCAAGTATGCTTTTTTTACCTTGCAAAACATTTTCTCCTCTATAATAATAACTGATTGCTAGATTCAATTTATCGTTCTTTAACAACAATATTGATTCATCTAATAACGCATTGCTTTTAGGGTAATGTTTTTTTAAGTGATAGGAAAC
>Ga0123337_10006995_pt1 | contig 10618 bp, 10 predicted proteins | sample frozenSSSSmetaG_FD_89792 | JGI IMG/M metagenome (GOLD analysis project Ga0123337, IMG submission 89792) | Glacier valley bacterial and archeal communities from Borup Fiord, Nunavut, Canada, to study Microbial Dark Matter (Phase II) -... | ecosystem: Environmental > Aquatic > Freshwater > Ice >...
AAACTAGAAATTCAGGTGCAAATCAACCGACTGACTCAACAAATTCAGTTCATCATTGAGATTGATCAATTGAAACAGGTGATGCGTCAAACCCTGCTTATTGATGGATCACGCCGCGAAAATAGTGCCGAACACTCTTGGCATTTAGGGGTAATGGCGATCGCTTTAGCAGAATATGCCCCGGAGGGTGTTGATATATTCCACGCGCTCAAAATGCTGCTAATTCACGATTTAGTTGAAATTGATGCCGGTGACACTTTCTGTTATGATGTGCAGGGTAATCACAGCAAGGCAGAACGAGAAGCACAAGCAGCGTTGCGTTTATTTGGACTTTTACCAGCAGATCAAGGTAAGGAGTTGCGTTTACTTTGGGATGAGTTTGAAGCCGGAGAAACACCCACTGCTAAGTTTGCCGCAGCCCTAGACCGTATACAACCCTTGCTGCATAATCAGCAAACTCAGGGCGGAACTTGGCGCATTCATGGCATTAGGCGCGATCAGGTTATCAAACGGGTAGCGCCAGTAGAAATAGGTGCGCCGGAACTCTGGCCTTTTGTTCTACAATTAATTGATGATTGTGTGACAGCAGGGTATCTAAAAGAGACTTCTACCCTCAATATTCAAGACTAATCAATACCTCTACCTCTGCCAATTTACGCGGGTTCAACACCTGTAGAAACGGGATGAATACGTCCTAAAGAAGTAAGCTTGGCAAAAATCTGGGTTAATAAAATAGGCTCTATAGAAAATAAGTTTCTTCCCTAAAAGCCAATTGCACATACTAGCCCCGATAAAATCCTGGCGGTATCTGAATTACAAATTAAGAATTCCGCGCAGAGGTAGTAGTATGTCAAAATAAAAATACCCGATACCTCAAGGTGAGCGATCGCTCCCAAAGCTAGATTAAAGGATTGACCTGAGCAATGGCAGACCAAACCAATCACAATCAAGCGGGAGAAGTAGCTCCCAGCACTGTTGACAAGCAAGCTCCCAGTGTGGCCGAAGAACACGCTCCTAGTACAGACTCACCCGAAGCCACAGACCTTCCTACTGCCAACGCGCCAGATCCGAAAGCCGCAAACCCCGAAGATGACCCCAATGCTGCTAAACCAGCTGCTGTACCACCCAAGCGAGAAAAACCCGCAGCCGCCGCGACAGAAGAAAAACCCGCCGCCGCTAAAGCCGCCAAAAAGGAAAAAGCCCCAGCTGTTGAAGATAAGCCATTTGTAGAGTTTATTGAGCAAGATTACTTGCCAGCTTTACAAAAAGCGATCGCTCAACAAGGTGTGCAAGATTTACAGGTGTCTTTTGCCAAGCAGAAGGTGCCAATCACTGGCTTTGAATCCGCCGAAGAATGCTGGCAAATTATCGGCAGTTGGTCGGAAATAGGTCTGCGTCAGTTTAACCTATATTTCCCCGAAGAAGATATTCAAGGGAAAAAGGGATTTTCTTGTAATGAAGGCAAAAAACCTAGCACTCTTGAGTCATTCTTAATCGATGAGCGCAAAATTACCCTCGATTTGTTGGTATTTGGCTTAGTTCAGCGCTTAGACGGTCAAAAGTGGTTAGGTATAAATTAGTTATTGGGCATGGGGCATAGGGCATAGGGCACTTGTACTGAGCGTTCGCGTAGCGTCTCGTAGAGAAGTCGTTGGCGCAGCCTCTCGTAGAGAAGTATTGGTTATTAATTCTTCTCCCCCCCACTCCCCACTCCCCTTAAAGTTCGTGGAATTGGTAAATAACGGCTCCAGTATTGGGGTCGTTATCAATTTTAAGGAGACAAGTTGCTCTGAGCAACTTGTTAAAGCTAGGTAAACTTCCGCCTTGCTGTACTAGTGTTTTGAGAATCCGATGGGCGTGTGCTAGTTCATTTCACTTACTTGAGTTAACTACTAATCTGCGATTTTAGATTCCGCAAACATTGAATCATTGTTGCAACTCTTAATGTTTTGCTTACTAATTTGTAACCCACAGCTTGGTAGACTAAACTTTATACAAATGGATATTGTGGGCTGTTGCGCCTTGCCAGAGCATTAGCCTTGGCTTTTGGGTTGTACATCAAGATAATAAAGACGTAAAGAGCAATCAAGACATGGTAGATTCCCTCAAAAAACCAGGCTTTGAAGAAATCCGGCCAGGGATTAAAGTCCCGGCAAAAGAAACCTTGTTAACACCTCGGTTTTATACTACCGATTTTGATGAAATGGCGCGGATGGATATCTCCGTCAACGAAGATGAGTTAAAAGCCATTCTCGAAGAGTTCCGCACTGACTACAACCGCCATCACTTTGTTCGGGATGCCGAGTTTGAACAATCCTGGGATCATATTGATGGGGAAACTCGCCGATTGTTCGTTGAGTTTCTAGAACGTTCCTGTACAGCAGAGTTTTCCGGCTTTTTGCTGTATAAAGAACTTGGTCGTCGCTTGAAAGGCAAAAGCCCCGTCTTAGCAGAGTGTTTTAACCTGATGTCACGCGATGAAGCGCGTCACGCGGGGTTTTTGAACAAAGCTATGTCGGACTTTAATCTGTCCCTAGATTTAGGGTTTTTGACTAAGAGCCGCAATTATACCTTCTTTAAGCCAAAATTCATCTTTTACGCCACCTATCTTTCTGAGAAAATTGGTTATTGGCGTTATATCACTATTTATCGCCATTTAGAAGCACATCCCGAAGATCGGATTTATCCAATCTTCCGGTTCTTTGAAAACTGGTGTCAAGATGAAAACCGTCACGGCGATTTTTTTGATGCGATCATGAAATCTCAGCCGCAAATATTGAATGATTGGAAGGCACGGCTGTGGAGTCGGTTCTTCCTGTTATCTGTGTTTGCGACAATGTATCTTAATGACATCCAACGGAAAGACTTTTATGCCACCCTGGGACTGGATGCGCGAGAATATGACATCCATGTTATTCAGAAAACTAACGAAAACGCCGGTAGGGTATTCCCTCTGATGTTGGATGTTGAGAATCCAGAGTTTTATCAGCGCTTGGATACTTGTATAAGCAATAATGGGAAGCTGAGTGCGATCGCTAACTCCAGCACTCCGAAATTCCTGCAAATCCTCCAAAAACTGCCGCTTTACATCTCCAATGGCTGGCAGTTATTGCGGCTATACCTGATGAAGCCGATTGATACTATTTCTGCTCAAGGGGCAGTTCGTTAAGTCATAACAGGTTTGCGAAAGCTTTAGTGGTTCTGCTGATTGCAGAGCCACTTTTTTTGTCAAAGTTGGGTAGGCGTAGTTTTGCAGTAGATACCTTGAGTTAAGCTGATTTTTCCATTCTGATTACATCTGGTATGAATACTTGGTGCTTGGCTGCTTCTGCTTCGTAACATCTGAGAATCAGTGATGTCAGCTTATCGAAGTCACTGACAGAAGAAATAATTACTTTTGATGCGGTATCCCCCAGAGAAGCTGTTATTTCCTGCACTTCAAAATTTAAAGCTAAAGACTTTACTTCATCTACATTTAGCCGAGTAATAAAACTTTTTTTCTGCGAAGATAGATACAGCCGCAGAAACCACCAAGTACTTTTGCCAAGATTGATACCAAAGTATGAAGCAGTATCCTTATATTGGAGTTCAAAATTGTAACTTATTGAAGTTTGGGTAATTGCTTTAATTTTTTCAAAAGCTTCGATTTCTTCAGCAGTTGTTACTACTTTTGATTCTTGAGATTCTTGTTGTTTTTCCTCTTCTTCAATCTCTTGTTCTACTTCCAGTTCAACAGGCTGAGTTATTTCTTGGCTAAGTGAGCGAGTCATTAACTCTACTAAACTTCCCTGAATCGACTTTTTAACAATTGGTTTAAATTTATCAATAATTTTACCAGTAATTCGACCTTTAATTTCATAACTAGGGGCAACTGTACCGAGTTCAGCCACTAAGAAGCGAACAAATTCTTCAGAAGGAGAACGTAAAAGATTTCCTAGAAGCTGAGTCATGCCTTTTACATAAACCATTTCCTCCGCATGGTTGGTAATAGCTGTAACCTCAAAATTATCACGGTGAAAAAATTTGAGATTATCAATATCTTTAGTATCATATTCCAGGATATTAAAAGTAAAAAATGGCTCCTTGTCCATGACATTTTTATCACGCAAGTCTGTAAAGAAACGGTACTCAACCCCATTAGTGACGATAGCTACTTTTGTTGTCAAAAGTCCATTAAAATAGCGGCTCAGTTGCCCATCATGTGCTTCAGCTTTTTGACCACGGGCTTTTGCCTCTACGAGCATAACTTTAGTACCGTTAATAGCTAAAGCGTAATCTACCTTTTCAAACTGCCCTGCTCTTCTAGTAGCAAAGTCTGCTACATATTCCGGCATTACTTCACTAGGATCATAGACATCGTAGCCAAGAGCGCTTAAAAAAGGAACAATCAGTGCCATCTTAGTAGCTTCTTCGCCTACAACTTGGTCAAATCGCTTACGTACTTGTTCAGACAGCTTGATAATATCTTCAGTAAATCCCATCTTGCTTACCCCTGGTAAATCAGTGATTTTTGATACACACTTTTTATAAAATAGGAGTGATTGCAGGGTGATATAGTAGATTTAATTTGAAAGTTTTAGCGCGATCGCCTTCCTGCTCACTCTTATAAAAGTATTCCCAAATAAGTACCAGGCTGTAACACTTATGACCGGTTAATATTTTTTACTTTAAAAAACTTCCGTATTGATCAGGTTGAAAGAATTCCGGCAATTCTCCAATGGTTTTTGTTACATAGCGATCGTTGTCATGAATGCGCGATCTACCGAAATGAGAAAGCAATATGCCTTTTTGCTTGCTAAATCTACCCAAATGAGAAAGCAATCAAGCATTTTAAGAAAGCAATAAGTTATAAATATTCCCACTTACCTACTTACTCTTAAATTTAGAATTGTTGACGGGAACGAGGAACTGCAAAATTATCTCAGCTTATGATTGCAGACGCACAGATATACTACCTGCATGGGCAGGTAAACCTTCTGCTTCTGCTAACGTTACAGCTGCTTTACCTAGTGTCTGTAATGCTTGTTGATTGCATTCCAAATAAGTAATCCGCTTGAGAAAGTCGTAGACACTCAAGCCAGAGGCAAATCGGGCAGAACGGGCAGTAGGGAGTACATGGTTGGGGCCTCCTACGTAATCACCAACTGCTTCTGGGGTATAACGTCCGAGAAACACGCTACCAGCACACTTAATTTTATTGGCAAACAATTGAGGGTTGTCTACGCACAATTCCACATGTTCTGGAGCTAGTTGATTTAGCAGTGGGATACTTTCTGTCAAATCGCTGACAATAATCACGGCTGCATAATTTTGCCAACTGGCATTGGCGACTTCTTTGGTGGCCAGGTTAGCGAGAATTTGCTCAACCGCCGCTATCACTTGATGAGCAAAAATTTCCGAATCAGTAATCAAAATTGACTGGGCGCTAGGATCGTGTTCTGCTTGTGATAGCAAATCCCAGGCAATCCAGTCTGGGTGATTATGTTCGTCAGCTACCACCAGAATTTCTGAAGGCCCGGCGATGCTGTCAATGCCAACAGTACCAAATACTTGACGTTTAGCTTCAGCAACATAAGCATTACCAGGGCCGACAATTTTATCTACAGGGGCAATGCTTTCTGTACCATAAGCTAATGCTGCGATCGCTTGCGCCCCACCAATGCCATAAATTTCCGTGACACCAGCAACTTGGGCAGCTGCGAATACGGCAGAATTAATCTCACCGCCAGGCATCGGTACTGTCATAACGATTCGTTCCACGCCGACAATTTTCGCAGGTAGGGCGTTCATCAGTAAAGAACTAGGATAGCTGGCACGTCCTCCAGGTACATAAATTCCCACTTGAGACAGCGATATCCAATTTAATCCCAGTTTTACCCCGGCTGCATCGGTGTAGCCAATATCTTGCGGTACTTGTTTTTGATGGAAAGCTACAATCCTTTCAGCAGCAAGTTCTAGCGCCGCCTTGACATCAGCAGGACATTGTGCGGCGTGTTCGGCAATAAAGGTTTCGCTTAGATGCAAAGACTGGGGATTGTGGCGATCAAAGCGGCTAGTATAGTCCTTGACTGCGGCATCACCACGCACTTTGACATCAGCTAGAATCTCGCGTACTATCCCACTAACATCAACTGTAACTTCCCGGCGATCGCTAACAAGGGTTTTGAATCTACTAGAAAAATCTTTGTCGGTAGTTTGAAGCAGCTGCATAAACAGTATCTTGCAAGCAGTGAATTCTCTAAATTGTACCAGCCTGTAATACTCATAACCTGTTCATAAGTGCAATGGCATCGGTAATGATTTTTGATCAAGCTTCAGTCTATAGCGATTCTCAAAAGAAAAAATGCCCAAGCTGATTATTTAAGCCCACGAATGAATGCGTGGGATATTTAATCCAAGCTAACTTGTCGGTGCTGCTTTGTTTCCATTCTGGTTGCAATTTTTGCTGCCGTTGTCGTTCACACTGGCAATGTGTTTGGAAAGATGGGTGTCCGCTCTAAAATCCTTTTTCGCTATTACAACACCAAGGGCAAGAAGCAAACTAGGGAAGTTGAAGTACACCCAACCCTGCGGCAATACCTTGAAGATTACAACCCCGATCGCAAAAAAGAATTCTTATTCCCCGGCAGGCATGGTCTAGGTCACATTCACAAAGCCAGCGCTGATCTAATCCTCAGACAAACTTGCTTGAAGCTTGGCATAGAAGGCGTTTCGACCCATTCCTTCCGTCGCACCGCATTATCAGTTATGAGTGATGGCGGCATCCCACTTCGGCACATCTAGTCAATAAGTGGACACCAGTCCCTATCGGCACTTGAGCGTTATTTAGAAGTGAGCGACGACCACAAACGTCAAGCGATCGCTAAATTGATTCTTACAGAACCAATTTTACCATCAAATCTGCTTCATATACATTTATTACATTGATATCAACCTTATAATACTTTCCTTTTTGTCCATCCATATAAGTTACATTTTGTCAAAACAAATTAGATGCGTTTCCCCTGGGTGAGATAGTGAGATGTTTTTTTTGGTTTTTCTCTCAATTTTTCAATAACCTTACTAATATTTTCATCAATTCATCAATATCTTCGACAACTCTGTAGCTATTAATCCCTAGAGTAAAATGTTTATTTACTCTATCAAGACAAGCAAATTGCCATAAGCTCCCTGTACTGACACAACCAGTTAATATAGGTTGTTCGGCAAGAGTTGGGGAATCGTCCCACAAATCCAGTGCAACCATTTCGGCTACTAGTTGAGTGAAGCCTCTACTTAAATCAGCTTGTTTTGCTTCTATAACTAATAGTTGATTTGGTTGGGTAGTTCTAATTAAATAATCTAGTGTACCTTGAAGTTGATTATTGACTCTCAAACTAAATTCTATTCTTAGTTTTGCCTTCGTGTAATGAATCAACTCTAGTACTATTCTAGAAATTATTACTTCTCTTCTAGCCAACTCGGTACTTAGTTCTACATAAGGAAGTGCTTCTTCTATCCTTTCTCTCAATTCGACTAACCTATCCAATTCACCTGAGTATTGTGGCAATTGAAATACTTTATACTCCAATGAATAACCGAAGGCTTGAGCTAGGTCTTCAGAATAAAAACCGCTGTCGAAATATTTGCTAAACGTGTAGATTTGATTTGGATCTAGCTTCATGAGATTTTATTGATCGTTGTTTTAAGGTCTGATGATAATTAAATTATTTAATCGCTAGAACTACATATCCTACCTGTAAACCCCATCCTGTAAGCAAATAAACTACTTCCTTACTGGTTTGCCTACCAGTGGGTGTTAGTTCGTTGCTAGGGTCAACTTCTATTAAAGTCAAAGTATCGCCTACTTGATAATCGCGGTCGTTTTTGTGTAGTTCAAATGTCTTGCGACCGTCAATCACATCTTGGTAAAAGGGCATCCAGGTCTTTAAATTATGTGTGACCATTGTTTTTGTAGTTGTTGGGGATTTGTTATTTGTGGGTAAAATGCCGGGAAATACCAGAAAGTTCGAGTCGTCCACCTTAGTAATGATGATGACCCGCGTAACCTAGAGGCGCGGCTAGGCATCGAGCGCAGAAACGCACTGACTCAAGCCAGGACTCAGATCAATGTTGCCCACCAAGCACTCACTCAAGCCTTGGAGTTGTTACAGAGTTCTAGCATGATAAATAATCAGCAAGCTAGAACAGGTGAAACGCCTTGAAGGGTGAATAGCTTTGGGGATTCCACAAAATTGATTTTTTAATCTTCGCAAAAAATTGTACTGTTTATCTAGCTGCACTGTTAGACGAACTAATAGACCATTCTTTTTATGCCCGACAAACATCCAAGTAATCGCCCCCAATTAAATATCAGGCTAGACAAAAACCCCGGGCTGTTAGACGAAATCAAAGGGGCTGCCAGCGATCGCAATATTACCGCCAGCGAATTCGTCATAAATGCAATTCTCTCGGCATTGGGCAAAACCTCGTAACCGTAAAAACCGATATCCCACTGTTAAAAAACGAGCAACCAAGCCACGGAAAGAACCAGCTATTGCAGTTTAATATCAAAGTTTGTTCAGTCTGTTATTAACTCAGCCGTGCTGGGTCTTTTTTCATGGTTTAGTCTAAACTCCAGTAAGTAAGATATTTTACTTTGAAATGAGAGTGTTAAAACTCATCAACGCATCTCAGCTGAACCTTAAAAACTGCATAATTCCATTGAAATGCATTGACTTTTTGAGCTAATTGGAGGCTGTTGAGCGCAAATTGTCTTTCTGCAATTGCGAATTATCTTGGTCAGCGAAGGTTTTGAACTCGATAGCATCATGGCTACAAAAGAGGCGCACATCGCGCGGGTTTAAACCGAGCTGCTCAATAGCAGCAACCGCCGTGTATTTTTGTTCAAACTTGATGCGATTCAAATTCATGAAGAAGGGGCTGAATCTTGATAATGGCGCTTTGATATCGCGCTGACCGAAGCCTGTATCAATGAGAACGAGTCCCTGATTTGTCTCGATGAGCAGACAGTGACAGACCAGACAAGCTGTTAGTCCACGACTAAAACCGTCGAAGAGTGCCCCACCAATCGGGCACATACAACCGCAATTAAGATGATGAATACGCATAAATTATTCTACCAAGCATCAATCTCTTTAAAGATGAAAAAATATGAATAATTAATCACCCTACTTAGGAGTGAAGAAATTTATGTTTTCACAGAATTTGATTGCTAAGTTACTTTTGCTGTCTATGTCTAAAGTCTAGTTAAATCGATTTGCGGATTTAACTTGTTTGGGTTGCGATTGTGAGAATGAGTCTGACTCGCTAGGATGGCATTAGAAATTTATCGCATCTGAGTATGGCAAAGCAGGACGCTTCACTCACAGGAGTTGCGCTGATTAAAGAAGTGTGTCGGCGGATTCGGGTAGCCCGCAGCTATTGGGATGCTCATAACAACGCTGCCTGTCGGGGTGAGCGCGATCGCGCAATCTTCCTTTACAATACACTGAGCAAAGAACAAAAAGAGCAGATTCCGCAAGTGTTGCGGGTGTGGTTACGCTATCGCAGTGAGAAGTATTTTGGCGCACACCGAACACCACCCAAACCGGCACGAAAATCAAAATAGTCCTTACCAGGGCAACACCTCGCCGTTGATATGCCAAAAGATACCTGTATTGTTGATGCTCGTTGTGCGAACCTTGTAAAGGGAAATCAGCAGGATTAATTATCCTTTGATAGTAAATAGACCATGCTGTAGGGGCACAGCAATGCTGTGCCCTTACGAAAGATGTGGTTTTTAAACTTCCCCATATTTGGTATTTCTTGTCAATGCGTAAGCCCTATTTTACTTAGTTTGAAAGATATTTTGTACCATTTTTTTGTCTGCATTCGCCGCCGCCCCATCTAACTCTGCAATCTCACTGGCGTCTAAATGCCAACCCAATGCACCAATATTCTCCCTCGCCTGTTCGACGCTCTTTGCTCCAGGGATAGGAATGGTTCCTTTACAGATGCACCAATTAATTGCTACCTGTGACATGGTTTTGTTTCTAGACTGTGCCACCTCTTGCAAACATCCTAAAAGCGATCGCATTCCTGGTAATATCTGCCTAAACAGTAGACCTCGGATGCCTTTGGGCAAAAGACCTTGTTCAGAGTATTTTCCTGTTAGTAGTCCCAAAGCCAGAGGGCTGTAGGCAATCAATTTAATTCCCAACTCATCACAAAGGTCTTTGAGCTTTAATTGGGTGACAGGATATGTAGACAACAAAGAGTATTGAACTTGCAGAGTTGTAATCAGAACGCCTCGTGCAGCAAACTTTTTCTGCACTTGCTTAAGCCGTTTCGGGCCATAATTGGATAGTCCTACTCCCTTCACCAGTCCTTGCTCATACACATCAGCAAGACCATCTAACAGCCCTCCCTCTTGCCAAGGGGCATAATTCGCTGTAGACCAATGCATTTGTACCAAATCTACGTTTTTTCCTAGGCGTTGGGCAGATGATTTGCAAGCCCTTACCATTGATTGACGTGTCCATCTCCACGGGTAAGCAGCAAGCTTAGTAGCAATACAAATATTTTCTTTGCCTGAACCTAGATATTCTCGGTTGAATCGTCCCAAGAGTAACTCACT
>Ga0123337_10006996_pt1 | contig 10616 bp, 7 predicted proteins | sample frozenSSSSmetaG_FD_89792 | JGI IMG/M metagenome (GOLD analysis project Ga0123337, IMG submission 89792) | Glacier valley bacterial and archeal communities from Borup Fiord, Nunavut, Canada, to study Microbial Dark Matter (Phase II) -... | ecosystem: Environmental > Aquatic > Freshwater > Ice >...
TGGGTTCAAGCGAGAAGTTCCATGAAGTTCTGGAGCCGCTGGCCGACAAGCTGGGCGCGGCCCTGGGCGCTTCCCGCGCGGCGGTCGACGCGGGCTACGCGCCCAACGACTGGCAGGTCGGGCAGACCGGCAAGATCGTGGCGCCCCAGCTCTACATTGCGGCCGGCATTTCGGGCGCGATCCAGCATCTGGCCGGCATGAAGGACTCCAAGGTCATCGTCGCGATCAACAAGGATGCCGAAGCACCGATCTTCAGCGTGGCCGACTACGGGCTGGAGGCGGACTTGTTCGTGGCCGTGCCCGAGCTGGTTGCCGCGCTGTAAGGCATTGCAACCCCGGGGCGTCTTGATAGACGCCCTTTTTTTATCTGAACAGCCTGTCAAGACGGGCACCCATGGATTCAAGCGGAGAGAAGAAATGACTTACAAAGCCCCCCTCAACGACATGCTGTTCGGCATCAAGCATCTGGCCGACATTGAGCAGATCGCGCAAATTCCCGGGTTTGAAGACGCCGGGTTTGACACGGCCCAGGCCGTGCTGGAGGAGTGCGCCAAGTTCACCGAGGGTGTGCTGGCGCCGTTGAACTGGGAAGGCGACCAGAATCCTTCTAGCTTTCAGGCCGGGGTGGTCACCACCACCCCCGGTTTCAAGCAAGCCTTCAAGCAATACGCTGAAGGCGGCTGGCAAGGTCTGCAGCACCCCGCAGACTATGGCGGCCAGGGCCTGCCCAAAACCATTGGCGCGGCCTGCGGTGAAATGCTCAACTCGGCCAACATGAGCTTTGCCCTGTGTCCGATGCTGACCGATGGCACCATCGAGGCCCTGATCACAGCCGGCTCCGATGCGCTGAAGGCGGTCTACCTTGAAAAGCTGGTTAGCGGCGAATGGACCGGCACCATGAACCTGACCGAGCCGCAGGCCGGCTCCGACCTGGCCGCCGTACGCAGCCGCGCCGAGCCGCAAGAGGGCGGCAACTACAAGGTGTTTGGAACCAAGATCTACATCACCTACGGCGAGCACGACATGGCCGACAACATCGTCCACCTGGTGCTGGCCCGCGTGAGCGGCGCGCCTGAGGGCGTCAAGGGGATCAGCCTGTTTGTCGTGCCCAAGTTCCTGGTCAACGCCGACGGCACGCTGGGCGCGCGCAACGACGTGCATTGCGTCAGCATCGAGCACAAGCTGGGCATCAAGGCCTCGCCCACGGCCGTGCTGCAGTTCGGTGACCATGGCGGCGCCGCAGGTTACCTTGTCGGCGAAGAAAATCGCGGCCTCGAATACATGTTCATCATGATGAATGCGGCACGCTACGCTGTCGGCGTGCAGGGCATTGCGATTGCCGAGCGCGCCTACCAAAAAGCCGTGACCTTTGCCAAAGACCGCGTGCAAAGCCGACCGGTCGATGGCTCCATCAAGGCCAGCGCACCCATCATTCACCACCCCGACGTCAAGCGCATGCTGATGACCATGCGCGCCTACACCGAAGGCTGCCGCGCGATGGCCACCGTGGCCGCTGCCGCCTACGATGCGGTGCATCACCACCCGGATGCAGAGGTGCGCAAGCAGAACCTGGCTTTTTACGAATTCATGGTGCCGCTGGTCAAGGGCTACAGCACCGAGATGAGCCAGGAAGTCACCTCGCTGGGCGTGCAGGTGCACGGCGGCATGGGCTTTATCGAGGAAACCGGCGCGGCGCAGTACTACCGCGACGCCAAAATCCTGACGATTTACGAAGGCACCACGGCCATCCAGGCCAACGACCTGGTCGGCCGCAAGACCGCGCGTGATGGTGGCCAGACCGCCAAGGGCATTGCCCAGCAGATCGAAGCAACGGAAGCCGCGCTGATCAACAACGGCAGCGCCGACGCAGTGGCGGTGGCCAAGCGCCTGAAAGCCGCGCGCGAAGCATTTGTCGAGGTGGTCGAATTTGTCGCCGCCAACACCAGGGCCAACCCGAATGCGGTGTTTGCCGGCAGCGTGCCCTACCTGATGCTGGCGGGCAACGTGGTGGCCGGCTGGCAGATGGCGCGTTCATTGCTGGTGGCCCAGGAAGAACTGGCCCAGGGCACGGATGCCGCTTTCATGCAGGCCAAGATCACCACCGCCCGTTTTTACGCCGACCATCTGCTGACCAAAGCCCCCGGCATGCGCGACAGCATCGTGGAAGGCGCGGGCAGCGTCAATGCGCTGGCGCTGGAAGCCTTCTAGGCCTTCTTTGTTTTTTGCTACTAAAGTGATAGCCTCTAGCGACCGTTTGACGGGCGCTAGAGGCCTTTTTCTTGTAAATTTATTGACGATCACGGAGCCACCATGTCCAGACTTCCCGGCGCACTGAATCATCTTCCGCTGCCCATCATTGGCTCGCCGCTGTTCATCATCAGCAACCCCAAGCTCGTGATCGAGCAATGCAAGGCCGGTGTGGTCGGTGCCATGCCGTCGCTCAATGCCCGGCCCGCCGCCATGTTGGAAGACTGGCTGGCCGAAATCACCGAAACGCTGGCCGCCTACAACCTGGCCCATCCCGACCAGCCCGCTGCACCGTTTGCCATCAACCAGATCGTGCACAAGTCCAACGACCGGCTGGAGCACGACATGGAAATGTGCGTCAAGTACAAGGTGCCAATCTACATCACCAGCCTGGGCGCACGCGAGGACATCAATGCGGCGGCGCACAGCTACGGCGGCGTGGTGCTGCACGACATCATCAACAACAAGCATGCGCACAAGGCGATTGAAAAAGGCGCCGATGGCCTGATCGCCGTGGCCTGCGGTGCCGGCGGGCACGCCGGCGTCAAAAGCCCGTTTGCGCTGATCCAGGAAATTCGCCAGTGGTTTGACGGGCCGCTGGCATTGTCCGGGTCCCTCTCGAGCGGTGGTGCGGTACTGGCGGCCCAGGCCATGGGCGCCGATTTTGCCTACATCGGCTCGGCCTTCATCGCCACCGAAGAGGCCCGGGCCTCGGACGCCTACAAGCAGGCGATTGTCGACGGCAATTCCGACGACATCGTCTACAGCAACCTGTTCACCGGCGTGCACGGCAACTACCTGGCGCCGTCGATCCGCGCGGCCGGCATGGACCCCGACAACCTGCCAGAAAGCGATCCGAGCAAGATGAACTTTGGCGGTGACAAGTCAAAAGCCTGGAAAGACATCTGGGGCTGCGGCCAGGGCATTGGCGCGGTCAGCCGGGTGCAAAGCACGGCCGCTTTTGTGGCCCAGCTCAAGCGCGAATACCAGGAGGCGCGGCAGCGGCTGGCGCTTTAGCCTGACGCCCCTCACGCACCGATGAACGGCCCACGTATGAGACCGCCTGACCATCGCCTGATCGGCATTGACGCGCTCAAGGGCATCGCCTGCCTGCTGATCGTCTGGCACCACCTGGCTTTCTACGGCCCGATGTCGGACGTGATTTACCCGCGCGCGCCCGGCTTGACCGACTGGCTGTATGACTACGGTCGCATGGCGGTTCAGGTGTTTCTGGTGGTCAGCGGCTTCCTGGCGGCCAGTTCACTGGCGCCAGGCGGGGTCGCGGTCTTCGGGCAGGCCACGCGCCTGGTGTTCAGGCGCTACCTCCGGCTGGTGCGGCCTTACCTGGTGGCGCTAACCGTGACGGTTGCGGTGGCTTGGTGGGTGCGCCCGTGGTTTGACCATTCCTCGGTTCCGGATGCGCCGACGCTGTTGCAGGTGCTCGCGCACGGGCTGCTGCTGCAGGATGTGCTGGCGCAGGACGCCTTGTCGGCAGGCGTCTGGTATGTGGCGATTGATTTGCAACTGTTCGCCTTGACGGTGCTGATACTGGGCATGGCGCGGCAGCTTCAGCGCCGCTGGCCGGGCGTCTCTGCCCGGCTGTGGGGCACCGGTTTGTTACTGCTGCTGGCAACGTCGTCCCTGCTGTTTTTTAACCGGCAGGATCATTTTGACGACACCGGCTTGTATTTTTTTGGCGCCTATGCCTTGGGATTGCTGGCGTTCTGGGCATCGACTGCGGTAAACAAGGCAAGCACCCGGACCGCTGGTTTGTGGCTGCTGGCCATGGCCGTGTTGAGCGGGGCAGCGCTGGCGCTTGATTTCAGGGGGCGGCTTGCCTTGGCGCTGGTGGTTGCGTTCGGGTTGGTGGGCCTTCAACAGCGCGCGATGCACTGGCGCTGGCTGCAGTCGCGCTGGCTGACACAACTCGGACAGATGTCGTACAGCGTTTTTCTGATCCACTTTTCGGTGTGCCTGCTGGTCAATGCGGTGGTCAGTCGTTTCTGGCCCGCGCAGATGATGGCCAATGCCTTGGGTTTGCTGGCGGCCTTTTTGCTGTCCCTGCTGGCGGGTGCCGTGCTGTACCGCGCTGTTGAATACCGGGGAAGTCGCTCCCCGCGCAGCATGCCCTGGACGCGCGCAGCCCTCTCGTAAGGGGCTCATAGTTTTAATCAAAACGGCATCCGGCGCAACGGGCTATTGCCTGAGTAGCTATTGAATCAGTAGCGTTTTTGGCGGCTGGGTTCGCCCGACAACGCGCGGTCTGCTATTGGGCGCAGCGGGCGTAAATGTCGAGCGCGGGTGTGTAGACGCTGGTTTTCACGTTCATCAGACCCAGCACCGAGTGAAAATAGTTGTCATGGCTGATGGGGGCGTCGAGTTGCTGCTGCAGGCAGGCCATGGTGACCCGGCTGCGCTGCTCGAATGCGGGGGACAGCCAGGTGATCCAGGGCACGCGCTTTTGCACGTCGGGCGCCACGCCGTAGGGCATGCCGTGCAGGTAGAGGTTGTTTTCACCGAGCGACTCGCCGTGGTCCGCCAGGTAGAGCATGGCGGGTGCGCTGCGCGCCTCTTGCGCCTTGAGCCAGCCGATGGCGGATGCCAGAAGATGGTCGGTGTAGACAATGCTGTTGTCATAGGCGTTGACCAGCGCATCGCGCTCGCAGCTTTGCAGCGAGTTGCTGGTGCATTCGGGCAGGAACTTCTTGAATGCAGGCGGGGAACGCTTGTAGTAGGCCGGTCCGTGGCTGCCCATCTGGTGCATCACCACGACCACGCCCTTGGCGCGGCGTTCGGCTGGCAGCGCGGCGATGCGTTCGTCAATGCCATGCAGCATCACCTCGTCCATGCACTCGCCGCCGTCGCACAGGCCAGGGACTTTCAGCTGCAGCGTGGACACGTTAGGGACGCGGTCGCACACGCCCTTGCACCCGGCCTGATTGTCCAGCCAGAGCACGGCCAGTCCGGCATGCTGCAGTACATCCAGCATGCCTTCGTAGTTGGCCGGACGCGATTCAAAACCGGCACGCCCAAAATTGGAGAACATGCAGGGCACCGAGGCCGCCGTGCTGGTGCCGCACGACCAGGCATTGCGCTGGCTGGCAATGTTTTCCCTGGCCAGCTGGGGCGTCGTGGGGCGTGCGTAGCCGTTGATGGCAAAGTTGCCGCTGCGCCCGGTTTCGCCCAGCACCAGCAGCAGCAAAGGCGGTTTGGTCTGCGCGGTGTAGCTGGCACCGAGCGTGGCGTCTTCACCCAGGGGCAGCACGATGGACTCGTCGCGCTGAAATGGCCTGGCCGCCACCGAGCCCAGGGCATAAAAGGAATTGAGCGGGTTGATCAGGTAGCGCACCTGGGTGTGGTTGCGCATCACCGAGGCCATGCTTTGAAAGAAAAGCATGACCACCACCACCAGCAGTGCACCAGCCGCCAGCAAGCTCAGGCCGTTGAAAAGCGCTTGCCGGGCCAGGCCGGTGCGCCTGACTTGTTGCCGCCACAGAAAAAAGCTCGGCAATACCGCCAGCACCATCACCGTGCCGGCCATGCTCCAGTTCAGCAGATCGCGCGTTTCACGCAGGTCGGTCTGCAGGGTGTTGACCATCATGTTCGGGTCTATCACCACGCCATAGGCCATCATGAAATAGGCGCCAAAAGCAGCCGACACCAGAAACAGTGTGACCACAGGCTTGAGCGTCCAGCGCCAGGCCAGCAGGCTGAGCAAGGCTGCGGTGGCTAGCGCAATCACCAGCGCCAGCGCCACACTGATGGTGGCCGCCTGTCCGCTGCTCAGGCCGGGCAGGTTGGCCAGCGCCCGCCACAGGGCCACGTTGCAGACGGTGGCGATCCAGAGGCTGGCCAGTACCACGATCCAGAGCTGGCGCACGCCGGCGGCCGGGTTGTCCGAAACACCGGGAGAGGGCAAGACGCGGGGGGGAACGACAGGTACGGCGGGCTGTAGGGGCGAATGCATGGGCATGGGCGCAAATTATATTTGTCGCGGCTTATGACAGTCTTAAGCGACTGACAGGGCCGCATTGCTCAAGCCGACAGCTGGGCGGCGTGGTGCTTAAGGTGATCGGCCACGAAGGTGGCGATGAAGTAGTAGCTGTGGTCGTAGCCCGCATGCCGGCGCAGCGTCAGGGGCTGGCCGGCCGAGACACACGCCACTTCAAACAGTTCTGGATGCAGCTGGTCGGCCAGGAATTTGTCGGCCAGGCCCTGGTCAATCAGGATGCCGCCCGGGTAGGGCGCGGCTGGCAGCGCGGTCATCAAGGCGGTGGCGTCGTGCGCCAGCCAGCCCGATGCGTCGGCCCCCAGGTAGCCGGTAAAGGCTTTCTGGCCCCACGCGCACTGGCTGGGCGCACAAATTGGCGCAAAGGCCGACACCGACTTGAACAGCGCGGGGTGCCTAAGCGCCAGCGTCAGCGCGCCATGTCCGCCCATGGAATGGCCAGAAATGCCAATGCGCGCGGCGTCAATCGGCAGGGTGCCGGCCAACAGCGGCAGCAATTCGGCCGTGAGGTAGCTCTCCATGCGGTAATGCTGCGACCACGGCGCCTGCGTGGCGTCCAGGTAAAACCCGGCGCCCGTGCCGAAATCCCAGCTGTCCGCTTCGCCTGGCAGGTTGGCGCCGCGCGGGCTGGTGTCGGGCGCGATCAGGGCCAGCCCCATTTCGGCCGCCAGGCGCTGGGCGCCTGCCTTGATCATGAAGGTTTCCTCATTGCAGGTCAGCCCCGCCAGGTACAGCAGCGCTGGCACCGGGCCCAGCGCCGCCTGTGGCGGAAGATAGACCGAGAACTTCATCGGCAAGCCGATTTCGCGCGAGTCGTGCTGGTAAAAGCGCTGGCTGCCGCCAAAACAGGCCTGTTCGCTGAGCAGCTGGGGTGTGGGGCTCATGGCGCGGCTTAAAACAGCACTACGCCGCGAATCGACTCGCCGCGCTTCATCAAATCGAAGCCCTTGTTGATGTCTTCGAGCGGCATCGTGTGGGTAATTAAATCGTCGATGTTGATCTTGCCGTCCATGTACCAGTCGACGATTTTTGGCACGTCGGTGCGGCCGCGCGCGCCTCCGAAGGCCGAGCCTTCCCACTTGCGGCCGGTGACCAGCTGGAACGGGCGGGTGCTGATTTCGGCGCCCGCTTCAGCCACGCCGATGATGATGCTGCGGCCCCAGCCCTTGTGCGTGCATTCGAGCGCCTGACGCATCACTTTGGTGTTGCCAATGCACTCGAAGCTGTAGTCAGCGCCGCCGTCGGTGATCTGCACGATGGCATCCACGATGTTGCCGCCAGCCGCTTCGATGTCCTTGGGATTCAGAAAGTGCGTCATGCCGAACTTGCGGGCCATGGCCTCGCGTTCGGGGTTCAGGTCCACGCCGATGATCTTGTCGGCGCCCACCATCTTGGCGCCCTGGATAACGTTCAGGCCAATGCCGCCCAGGCCGAACACCACCACGTTGGCGCCGGCCTCGACCTTGGCCGTGAACAGCACCGCACCAATGCCGGTGGTCACGCCGCAGCCGATGTAGCAAACCTTGTCAAACGGCGCGTCCTTGCGGATCTTGGCCAGCGAGATCTCGGGCGCGACGGTGTAGTTGCTGAAGGTGCTGGTGCCCATGTAGTGAAAGATCGGCTGGCCGTCCAGACTGAAGCGGCTGGTCGCGTCAGGCATCAGGCCCTTGCCTTGCGTGCCGCGAATCAGTTGGCACAGGTTGGTCTTGCGCGACAGGCAGTACTTGCACTGGCGGCATTCGGGCGTGTAAAGCGGAATGACATGGTCGCCTTTTTGCAGCGAGGTCACGCCGGGGCCGACATCGACCACGATGCCCGCGCCTTCATGGCCCAAGATGGCCGGGAAAATGCCTTCGGGGTCGGCGCCCGACAGCGTGTAGTAGTCGGTGTGGCAGATGCCGGTGGCCTTGATCTCGACCAGTACTTCGCCAAATTTCGGACCTTCGAGGTCTACGGTTTCAATCGTGAGGGGTTCGCCTGATTTCCAGGCAACGGCAGCTTTTGTTTTCATGGGAGGATTTGGTTGGTGGTTTCTGCGCATAGTCAGCGCGGGTAATCGCCGGCGTTCACCGGGCAGCAGTCACTATAAGCCAGACACTCCTTGTCCGCGCGCGGCAAAGAGAGCTGTTTTTATCACTGAAATAGACATCTGACCCATTAGATACGGAAGTTTGTAGCTATTTATTCAATAGCAGTAAAAATACGCTTTCAATAACTAATGCCGGAACAGGTCCGGCATTAGAGGCGGGCGCGGCAGGCCCTATTGAGCCTGCATGGTGCTCAGGCCGTGAAGAAGTTCTTGAGCTTGTCAGCCCAGCCTTCTTCACTCGGTGAATGCTTGGCGCCGCCTTTTTTGATCGACTCGTCCAACTCCTTGAGCAGCTTGCGCTGGTGTTCCGTCAGCTTCACCGGTGTTTCCACCGAGATGTGGCAGTACAGGTCGCCTGGATAGCTGGAGCGCACGCCCTTGATGCCTTTGCCGCGCAGGCGGAACTGCTTGCCCGCTTGCGTTCCTTCGGGAATGTCGATCGCCGCCTTGCCGGCCAGCGTGGGCACTTCAATTTCACCGCCGAGCGCGGCCGTGGTGAAGCTGATGGGCACCGCGCAGTGCAGGTCGTCGCCGTCCCGCTCAAAGATGTCGTGCTTTTTGATGCGGATTTCGATGTAGAGGTCGCCGGGCGGGCCGCCGTTGGTGCCGGGCTCCCCGTTGCCGGTCGAGCGGATACGCATGCCGTCGTCGATGCCTGCCGGGATTTTGACTTCCAGCGTCTTGTTGTTTTTGGCCTTGCCCACGCCGTGGCAGCTGACACAAGGCTCGGTAATCAGCTTGCCCGTGCCCTTGCACTGGGGGCAGGTTTGCTGCACGCTGAAAAAGCCCTGGCGCATCTGCACTACGCCGTGGCCGTGGCAGGTGGTGCAGGTGACAACCTTGGTGCCGGGCTTGGCGCCGCTGCCGTGGCAGCTGTTGCAGTCGTCCCAGCTCGGGACGCGGATCTGCGCTTCCTTGCCATGCGCTGCTTCCTCGAGCGTGATTTCCATCGCGTAGCTCAGATCGCCGCCGCGAAAGACCTGGCGACCGCCGCGCTGCTGGCCGCCGCGCTGGCCGTTGAACACGTCGCCGAAAATGTCACCAAACGCCTCGGCGAATCCGCCAAAACCTTCCGTGCCCGGGCCGCCGCGCATGTTGGGGTCCACGCCCGCGTGACCATACTGGTCGTAGGCGGCGCGTTTGTTTTCGTCCGAAAGCATCTCGTAGGCTTCTTTGGCCTCCTTGAATTTCTCTTCGGAGACTTTGGAGCCGTCACCCTGGTTGCGGTCCGGGTGGTGCTTCATCGCATGCTTGCGATACGCCTTCTTGATGTCTTCGTCGCTGGCGTTTTTGGGAACTCCCAGCGTGTCGTAATAGTCTTTTTTGGACATGGCAGATCAGTCAGAGTGACTTGGGTTAGGTTGGGCTTCTGCGCTAGAAAACAGGGCGATACCCCAAGGATTGCACGCTACACGAAGGCCTGTAAAACGAAAAAATGAAATGCAAAAGCGGAAACCAGGAGTCAACCTGGGTTCCGCCTTGCTGCTTGCAGTAGTGAGCGCCTCAGTCAGGGCGGCTGCCTGGCTCAGCCCTTTTTGACTTCCTTGACTTCGGCATCGACCACATTGTCATCGGCGGCTGGCTTGGCCTGTGCCTGCTCGGCGCCTGCTGCGCCAGCGCCGGCATCAGCTTGCGACGCCTGCATGTCGGCGTACATTTTCTCGCCGAGTTTCTGGCTCGCTTCCATCAGGGCTGCGTTCTTGGACTCGATGGCGGCTTTGTCTTCACCCTTGAGGGCTTCTTCCATGTCCTTGATCGCGGTCTCGATTTTTTCCTTCTCGCCGGCTTCCAGCTTGTCGCCGTACTCGCCCAGCGATTTTTTCACGCTGTGGACCATGGCTTCCGCGCTGTTCTTGGCCTGCACGAATTCGACTTTCTTCTTGTCTTCTTCGGCGTTCAGTTCGGCGTCTTTCACCATCTGCTGGATTTCAGCTTCCGACAGGCCCGAGTTGGCCTTGATGGTGATCTTGTTTTCCTTGCCGGTGCCCTTGTCCTTGGCGCCCACGTGCAGAATGCCATTGGCGTCGATGTCGAAAGACACTTCAATCTGCGGCGTGCCGCGCGATGAGGGTGGAATGCCCTCAAGGTTGAACTCGCCCAGCGCCTTGTTGCCCGAAGCAATCTCGCGCTCGCCCTGGAACACCTTGATCGTCACGGCCGGCTGGTTGTCTTCAGCGGTCGAGAAGGTCTGGGCAAACTTGGTCGGGATGGTCGTGTTCTTCTTGATCATCTTGGTCATCACGCCGCCCATGGTTTCAATCCCCAGGGACA
>Ga0123337_10006998_pt1 | contig 10614 bp, 6 predicted proteins | sample frozenSSSSmetaG_FD_89792 | JGI IMG/M metagenome (GOLD analysis project Ga0123337, IMG submission 89792) | Glacier valley bacterial and archeal communities from Borup Fiord, Nunavut, Canada, to study Microbial Dark Matter (Phase II) -... | ecosystem: Environmental > Aquatic > Freshwater > Ice >...
CGGATGTGACCAAAGGCGCGACGCGGCGGTCGCGGGCGCGCTTTTCGGCGTCGTTTAATAACGCCATCAGTTGATTGAAAGTGCGGGCGTCGCCGCTGCTGCCGTCGATTTCCGTGGAAGCTAAAATTTCGTCTTTCTTGAAAATCACGCGCACCACAACCGGCGTTAAGCGCGCGAAGATTTCAGTTTCGCCACGCGCGTGGTCGCGCGCGGCGACCAATCGAATCGAAGCGGAAACATCGGCGGCGCTCAAGTCGGCGGCAAAGCCATCGAGAAATTCGTCTTCGGTGAGGGGCAAATCTTTTTCGCGCGCCGTGATCGTCGAAGGCCAAACCAAAGTCAGAGTACTCTGCGGCGCTTTCAGTTTGGCGCGGCCCGATGCCACCAGCTCGCCGAGTACTTCGCGCGCCTGGCGCGAGGAAGTTCCGGGACGAATGGTTTGCTCGGCGAAAACTTCACCGGCTCGAATTCCCACATCGCCGCTGCCGATCTGGTTGGTGATTTCCGTCGCGCGCTGCAATTCCTGCTGCAAGCGCGTGCGGAGTACTTTGAGTTCCTCAATGTCTTCTGCCGCCGAGCGATATTGCTCGCGCGTGGCGTTGACCTGGCTTTCCACTTCCTTGAAATTGCGTTCGGTGGTTTTCAAAAGCGCTTGCGCTTGGGCCAGCCGAGTACTCGCGTCCTGTTGACGAACCCTGGCGGCTTGCAAATTTTGCTGCGCCCGACCCAATTGAAGGCGCGTCGCGCCAAGCGAGCGATTGACTTTTTGCAAGCCTTGATTGGCTTTGTTCACCCGCAACGTTTCTTCGCGCAAGCGAAGTTGCGCGTTTTTAAACTGGCTTTGAGCCGCGCCCAGCTGCGACTGCACCGATTGAAAGCGGCTTTGCGCTTGAGAATATTGCGCCTGCGCTTCTCGCGCGTTGGTGATCGCGGCGCGCTCTCCAGCTTTGGCGGCGCTGACGCCGCGCACGGCGGCTTCGCGTGCGCGCTGAGCGGAAGTCAGCAAAACGCGCACGCCGCCCAATTGCGCGTTGGCCGAACGCAACTGCTTTTCGGCGGCGCGGCGCTGGAGTACGACCGCCATCGCCAGCTTGCGGTTGGCGGCGATTTGAGCGCTCAAATCGCTGGCTTGCTTTCGCAGGCTTTTCCCCTGAGTACTCAGGTCGCGCACTAATTCCTGGTTTTTTTCGCGCAGTCGGTTGGCTGCCGCTTTTTCCGCATCGTAACGCAACAGCGCGTTGCGAATGCTTTTATTGGCGGTTAGCAAAAAACCCAGCGTGAACAACATGATGCCGACACTGGACGCCATCGAAATCAAAGTCGCGGTCTGGCGCGGTCGCAAACTGAAGCGGCCTACTTTGAGCGAAATGCGTTTCTTGCCCAAATGCTTGCCGAGATTATCAGCAAAATAGGCGATAAAACAAGTCGCAACGATTAAAGCCAACAGCAAAATGGCAAGCGTCATTTCTGGAGATAATACTGGAAATAATAAAGGTGAAACAAAGAACGACAAACAAAGTTGCCGTTTCTAAAACCGCTTTTATGAATTACTATTTGCATCCGTCATGTTGCATCCGTCATTCCCGCGCAGGCGGGAATCCAGGAATTGCGCGTCAGTTTTCACTCCGAGAGTACTCTGCCTGCGCTGGATTCCCGCCTTCGCGGGAATGACGGCGCTTTGAGGATGACAATACGCTTCGGAAATGACGGCGCACTTTTAATATATATGCAAGCAGTCTGTTATTAATGCAAGTTGCTACTTATGAAACAAAGGCCAAGCCGCAATGTGTCATTCCGAGCTTGCGAGGAATCTTGTCCCGCTAAACATCTCTTGCGTGCCACAAGATTCCTCGCAAGCTCGGAATGACATAGCCTTTTGCTGGTTCGTTCTCCATGTCGGCAACTTGCATTATTTACGCAGACAGCCGATTGTTTAGCGCGATTTGACTTTCATCAAAATCGCGGAGATGACGAGAATAATCGTCAGCGGCATGTAGGCGAGAACGTATGGATTTCCCAATCCGCCTTTGCCGATTTGCGAAATCCACGACCAAACGATGTAATAAATCAAAAGTGTCGCGAGCGAAAGTCCCATTGCAATTCCCGCCGAAGCCGAACGTTGCGGGCGCACGCCCAGCGGCGCGCCGATGAGAATGACCGCGATACACACCAAAGGCGTAGCGATTTTGTCGTGAATACCGAAAATCAGGCTTTTGATGCGCAGTTCAATCAGGCTTTTGATTTGAGGCGAAGAAACTTCGGCCAGCCATTTGGGTTGTTTGTCGAGATAAGTTTTCAAATCGTTGATCGAAAGCATCTCGTAATTTTTCTTTTCCAAATGCGATTGAATGGAGCGCACGCGGTCGCCCATAAATTTGGGATCGGGCAAAACATCGACGTCCAATTGATTGAATTTCATCCACGTCGCGGGCGGCAATTCGCTGATGTCTGTCTGAGTACTCTTGATGCGCGGCGTGAAGCGGCTGCGGCCTTGATAGAAAACCCATTTGCCTTTGGCGATATCCCACTTCGCTTCATCAGCGATGATTTCCAAACCGACTTGCTGGTCTTCGTTGAACAAAACGATGCGCGGATTGATGAGCTTGCGCGTTTTGGGAATGAAAACATCGGCCATCACGATGCGGCCACCGCGACTGTTATTGCCGATATCGGTCATCTGGAAATTCTGCTGCGGCGTTTGCGAATTGAGCGCGTTGGTCATGATCACATCGCGATTCTGGCGCTCGGCTTTAGGCACGACGGCTTCTTGCAGCCAGAAAGCGAGAATCGCGACCAGAGCGCCCAAAACCAAAGGCGCGCGTACCATGCGCGGCAAGCTCATGCCGCCCACGCCGAGCGCGGTTAATTCGCCTCTCGAGGAAAAATCGGTGAAGGTTTGCACTGTTCCATACAAAACCGAAATGGGAAGCGTAAACAGAAAAACGCGCGGCATTTGATACGCCACCAGTTTGAAAACAACTGAAACCGGCAGCTGATCGGCGACAACTTTTCGCACCGCGGTAATCACGGCGAAAGACGCCAGCAAACCAGCGAACCAGATCAGGCCGCGCAAAGTCGCGTCGAAAACCGAAACCAATAAATAGCCATCGGCGATTTTCATCGGCAGACGAAACCGCTTGCGCCACGGACGCGGCACGGCGTGAGGCGCAATTCCAGGGCGCAAAGCGCGGCTGGAATCGTCGTCATGAATATCGGTCGCTTTCACGGCAGAAGTTTCAACAACAGCGGCTTCAGCGGGGTTGGAGGCGTCCAATTTTTTCTCCAAAATAAACCTGGCGGGCGCGTGGGTCGGCGATTAATTCGTCCGCCGTTCCTTCGGCGATGACTCGTCCATCGCTCAGAATATAGCCACGATCAATAATCTCGAGGGTTTCGTATTCGTTGTGATCGGTGATGAGAATGCCGATGCCCTGCTCTTTCAAACGCAACACGATGCCTTGAATTTCCTGGCGTACCAAAGGATCGACGCCGGTGAACGGCTCGTCCAGCAAAATGAAAAACGGGTTGGTCGCCAGAGTGCGCGCGATTTCCGTGCGCCGCCTTTCGCCGCCCGAAAGCGAAATGCCCAGAGAATAACGCTTGTGCGCCAAATCGAGATCGCCCAGCAATTCCTCAACTCGCTCTTTGCGCTCCGAGCGCGTCATCGGCATGAGTTCTAAAACCGCTTTGATGTTTTCTTCGACCGTCAGCTTGCGAAAAACCGACGGGTCTTGCGCCAGATAACCGATTCCAGCGCGCGCGCGGCGGTGCATCGGCCAGGACGCGACATCATTTTTTCCCAACTGAATCCGTCCGCCGTCGGGCTTAACCAAACCCATAATCATGTAAAAAGTGGTGGTTTTTCCGGCTCCGTTGGGGCCGAGTAAACCGACGACTTCGCCACGATTGACATTGACGGAAACTTCGTCCACCACGCGGCGGCCATGATATTTCTTGACCAGCCCGCTCGCCACAATCGCTTGCGGAGAACCATCGGCAGGAAAAGCGCCGACGCGGAGTACTCCGCTCGGCCCAGTGGTGTCGAACAGAGTACTTTCGGAAGTTTCAGTTGCTTGTTCTGGCATCAATTGCTTGTTTTTGAAGCTTGTTCTGGAATGATTTGGCCAACCGGAAAACGACTGAAATTAATTGCCCATGTCGAGGCTAAACGCGGGCGTGAGTACTTCGACCGGCTTGCCCGGCGTACCGGTGATTTCAGCTTTCAAGCCAGCCGGGTTTTCGGCTGTCGCCTGACTTTCGGGGATGGAGCGTAGCACGGCTTTGTTGCCGTTGAAATCGTATTTTTGCGGTTCGCCGCCGGCGGGCGCGAGATAATAAAAGCCCGTGACGTTGCCTTCAAAAGTGAGCGTGTTGGTGAGGCGGCTGACAGTCGCCATATCGGATTCGACTTCCACGCGCGTCGGCGCGCTCGCGCCTTTAGTCGCGCCCGCAACGGCTGGCTCGGCGGGAAGATCGATTTTCAATTGCGTGCGGCCATTGGTTTTCAAAGTGTCGATGGTGTTGCTGGCGCTGCGCGTGAGCACAAATTCCGGCGCGGAAATATCAAATTTATTGGGGCCGTCATTTGAGACCGCGTGGGCGTTGCCGACAAAGCGCACCACGCCTTCTTTGCCGTCGATCTTTGCGCCGTCGGCGGTGATTTTGACGGAACCGATGGCGGCTGTATTGGTGGAACCAGCAGGAATAGCCTCAGCAGGAATGCTAAGCGCGATTGGGCCGGTAATAACGCCGTCCAAATTCTCGCCAATGTATTTCATCACAACTTTTGTTCCGGCCAAAGTTGTTTTTGCGCCGCCTGCCTGCTGGTAAAAACCATCGACATTGCCGGTTAAAGTCAGCTCGCGAGTGACCGGTTTAAGCGTGGCGGAATCGGAAGTGGTTTCGATGCGCGTGAGTACTCCGCCGCCTTTTGGCGTGAGCGAAACTTTGAGCCGCACGTTGCCAATCGCGCGTACTTCGGTAATCTGGCTTTTCTCAAAATCAAAAGCGATGGCTCCGGCGCGCACTTCCAATTGTGGCGAAGTGATTTGCGCGTTTCCATCCAGACGAACACCTTTAGTGGTGATGGAAATTTTGTCGGCTTTATACTGAAAGTTTCCCGGAGACGGCGCGGCTTTTTGCGCGTGCGCCGATGTTGCCATCACTGAAAATGAAGCCATCATCAAAATAGCAGCGCATAACGGGAGTACTCGGCTGATGCGGCGTGTCGGTAAAAAGTTTTTATTCACTGCTGCGTCGTCCTCGTTCGGTAATTTTTTCGCCAGTCTCTTGCATCAAACTTTTGCATCAAAATAATTTCTTGTCTTTGAACACATCCATCTTACCTGAACCGGTCACGTCGGTTAAGGTTGCCTGCCCCAGCGTCAAGTCGGCGACGAAGGCGCGACCGCTTTGCTTCAAGCCGCGTTTAGGGTCTTGCAAAACTACGTTGCCGGACGCGAACACTTTTTGCGCTTTGCGGTCGTAGCGCACGGTGGGCGCGCGCACAGTTGTGCCTTCCGTATTCGTGACCACGACGTTGCCCTTCAAATTGATCACATCGCCTTCGGGCGAAGTACTCATTGCATCGGCGCGCAAGCGCAATTCGCCGCGCCGTGCCGTCACGCCTTTGGTGCCGATAACGCCCTGATTTTTGCGATACACGAGTACTCCCGCGCCCACGGTTTCGCCTTTGGCCATGCGACCATTCACATCGCCGCTCAAAGTCGCCAGGGTGAATTTATCGTCGCAAATCAAGCGTGAACCGGACAAGCGATGGCCATCGCGAAACAGCGTCACGCCGCCCGAAGCGACGACTTGTCCGCCGCCCCAGGTCGCGTTTTCCGCTTTCACCGAACCATCTTTGCTTTGCGCATAAACGCCGTTTGAGGCGACCACGCGCAGAGTACTCTGGTCTTGCAGCCCGCTGGCCTGGGCGCGTCCGGCGGTCAAAGTCAGTTCGCCTTTTTTCACGCGCACATCGCCCGACGCCGTCACCGAAGCCGATTTTTCGCCGATGTTATACGCCGTCGCGCTGGAAGCCGAAACGCTGGAATCGCCGCGCGTCAGGAGTACTCCGCCGCTGGCCGTGGCTTGGGTGGCTTTACCTTCGGTTTGCACGCGATTGGCGCGCAAAGTGGCGTCGCCTTTTTTCAGCGTCACGTCGCCCGAAGCGACGGCGGCTTTGAATTTATCGTCGGTATCGATTTGCCCGGCGCGCACCGTCACTTCGTCTTTGGTCAAGAGTACTCCGCCGATGGCAGAAAGCGTGTGCGCGTTCCAATCGTAGCGCACGCTGGAGGCGCTGGCCTTGCCCTGCTCGCCAATCGCGTTCACGCCACCCGAAAGTACTCCGCGACCGGCGCGTGTGTCGGCTTCCAAACGCGAACCGGTGATGGTCGTGCCGTCGTGCGAAGCCGTGATCGAACCCGTCGCCAGAGAGCGCCCGGTTTGCCAGTTGTAATTCGCTTCGCGCGCGGAAAAGTTGCCTTGAACCGCACTGGCTTTCACGCCGCCCGAAAGCATCGTGGTTTTGAGATTGGTGTCGGCGCGCAGTTGATCGGCGATGAGATTGATCTGATTTCCCGGCGAACCTTGCACCACGCGCACGCCTTTTCCGGCCCATATGCGGCGCGTTTTTACGTCCACTTCCGCACGCGGCGAAGTGATGAGAACCGGGCCGCGATTGCCGATCCAGTTGCCCTGACTTTGTGCGCGCATTCCGCCGAGCATGCTCATGCGCACGCCGGTATCGGATTGATGCAGCACGATGCGCGGCGCGCGAAAGGAAGTTTCCGGCTTGCCTTCGCGGAAAAGCATGGCGGTCGCGTCCGTGAGTACAGCGCGGCGCGGCTGTCCGGCCAAAGCCGCCAGCTTGTCTCCTTTTTTATCGCTGTCTTTTTTGTCGCCGGATTTGGTGCCGGATTTCTTGTCAGGCTCGTTAAAAACCTGAGCTGATTTCGCGCTCACGCGCCACAACGGACGGCCTTGCGCGTCGCTGCCGGATAATTCGGTGCCGCTCAAAGTGACGCCTTTGACATCCTCGAACTGGTCTTTGGCGTTCTTCGCGTCGTCTTTAATAGTGCCTTTGGCAAGCTCACGTGCCTTTTCGGTTTGCCCCGAATTTTTGCAGCCGCCGAGTACTCCGGCAACCGATAGCAAAACTCCAGCGCATCCCAGCGTACGAAAATAAGCGGTTGAAAAATTCACAATTTAATCTCTAACTTAAAACGACTTTTCAATAAATCTTTTCATGCATCAATGCCGAAAAGTGAAGTGTCATTCCCGGTTTCAATCTGTCATTCCCGCGAAGGCGGGAATCCAGCGCCCGCTGAGTACTTTGGGAAGGAAAGCAGATATGCAACTTTCTGGATTCCCGCCTTCGCGGGAATGACGGATTAAAAGAGGAATGACACGCTTTTTCTACTTCATTCTCGAAGATGGCAATTTGCATTAATTCACAAAGCGATAGCGCAACAGCGCCCAGGCGGCGCGCAATCCGTCGTGAACGGCGCGGATTTTCTTGCCTTCCAATTCGGTGCGTGGATAATAGGAAACCGGAACTTCGGCGAAACGGATTTTGCGTTGCTTCCTGAGTTTGGCGACTTTGGCTCCGATTTCAAAATCCAGGTCGAAGCCTGAAGAACGCAAATTCAGATTTTGCGCGACTTCACGACGCAGCAGCTTGTAGCAAGTTGCGACATCGCTGATCGGCACGGCATAGAGTACTCTCAGCAAAACCGAAAGCCCGACACGTCCATAATAAAAGGAAGTGCGCGGCTGTTTGCTGCGCGTCGCGGTTTTGTGCGAAAGCCGCGTTCCGAAAACGACATCGCAGCCGCGCTTTTTTGCTTTGGTTTCGGTTTTCTCCAAAAGTCGCAGAAAATCTTGCGGGTCGTATTCCAGATCGGCGTCTTGCACGATGATATATTCACCGCGCGAAAGTTCCAGAGCGCGCCGCACGCTGGAGCCTTTGCCGTTGTTTTCGGTTTGCAAAACCACGCGCAGAGTACTCCGGCTGTCCCCAGTTCCGGCTTCGCCGCTGTCCAAAAGGCTTTGCAAAAGTTCGCGCGTGCCGTCGGTCGAGCAGTTATCGACGACGATGATTTCTTTTTCGATGGGAACAACTTGCACACGCCGCAGGATTTCCAGCAGAGTACTCCGTTCGTTGTAAACCGGAATCAGTACGCTGAGCCTGATTGCACTGGGTTGGGGCGAAGGAATATCGGTGGCGGCGGAAAGAGTACTCACAGGTTTGGGTGAAATAAGAACGCTGGAAACTGGGCTTTAATCGTAACAGAATCGGAGTTCAGTTTCAAAAATCGCGGGCGTTTGGCGCGCGCGATACAACGTCTAAAACGAGCCTTTAATGTGGTAAAATGAATGTGCGCGCAATGCGTTGTTGCTGGTGAGTTCTCACTGAGTTGTCCTTGCGCCGCTTTCGTTTTTGCCGCTGAAAGTTATTTATCGAAGTCGTTTCTTTGAGGTTGCTTCATGGCTTTGTTTCCCAATCGTTCTTCTCTTGGCACCGCCACTCCCGTTGCCAAAACGCCGGTTCCCGCAGTGGCTCCGCTTAAAGCGGTTGCGCCTGTTCCCGACCCGCCCGTTACCAATGGCGCGGCCAACGGGAGTACTCCGCCGCCCAACGGCGCAGCGAATGGCAACGCCGGCGAAGTCATGGAAGTCGCGAGTTACCATCTGACGGAAATGACGATGTTGATGGACGAAGAAGACACCGATTTCGACGAACAACTTCTGCATCTTTCCCACAAAATCCACACCGTTTTAGTGGATGAACTCGGCGGCCAGACTTTCAAAGCCGACGACCGCGAACGCTTGCGCCCCGTTGCCGAGCAAGTGATGAACGACGTGATGAAAGATGAAAAGCCGCTCATGCCGCGACGCAAAGCGGTTTTGCTGGAAGAAGTCTTGAACGAAGTACTCGGCTTCGGCCCGATTCAGTATCTACTGAACGACCCGACGATTTCGGAAGTAATGGTCAATTCGCCGACGGATATTTTCATTGAACGCGCCGGAAAAATCGTGCGCTCGCGCCGCCGTTTCGTGAACGACAGCCACGTCATGAACATCATCGACCGCATCGTGCGGCCTTTGGGCAAACAAGCCAACGCGCGCACACCGATGGTCGATGGGCGCTTGCCGGACGGCTCGCGCGTGAACATCATTATTCCGCCGCTGGCTTTGAACGGGCCGAGCATGAGTATTCGTAAATTTTTCAAGAAAAAGCTGGACGCCGATTCTCTCGTCACTTTCGGCTCAATGACCGAACCGATGCGCGTTTTCCTCGAAGCCGCTGTGAAAGGGCGTATGAATATCATGATCGCCGGCGGCACAGGTTCGGGAAAAACCACGACTTTGAATCTGACGTCCAACTTTATTCCGCAAACCGAGCGCGTGGTGACAGTCGAAGACGCCGCCGAATTGCAGGTTTACATTCCGAACTTGGTGCGCATGGAATCGCGCCCGGCCAACATCGAAGGCGAAGGCGAAGTCGCGATTCGCGATCTGGTAAAAAACGCTTTGCGTATGCGACCGGATCGCATTATCGTCGGCGAATGTCGCGGAGGCGAAGCGCTCGACATGTTGCAGGCGATGAATACCGGCCACGAAGGCAGCATGAGTACTGTCCACTCGAACTCACCGCGCGATACGATTTCGCGTTTGGAAACATTGTGTTTGATGTCCGGTTTGGACTTGCCGGTTCGCGTTATTTCCAAGCAGATCGCTTCGGCGATTAATATTATTGTGCAGCAGGCGCGCTTATCTGACGGCTCGCGCAAGATTACTCACATCACAGAATTGCAAGGAATGGAAGGCGAAACGGTTTTGTTGCAGGACATTTTCATCTTCGAGCAAAAAGGCCGCGACAACGAAGGCAAAGTCATTGGGCGTCATCGCGCCACGGGTTTTCGCCCGCGCTGCGTGCCGGATTTGGAAGCGATGGGTTACAATTTGCCGCGCAATTTATTCCAGCCGGATTGAGTGCCTCATTAAGTAAAATCAAGCGATTTTCACGAGCCGGAGTACTCCGGTGCTGACGTGGGCGCTAACGTGAACGCTTCAACTTTTAAACGACGAACCACGCAATTATCGAACTTTCAATCATCAAACTATGGACACCATAACACTTCTTATCATTGGCTTGATTGTTGTCAATATCGCTGGCCTGGCGTTTTCGCGGATGCGCAAAAAAACCGCCGTCACCGCCGAAGGCATGACGGTAGGCGATACGCAGCAAGCGATGGCGCGCGCCAAATTAGAGCGATTTGAATTTATCGGGCGCTTGTTTCATTCGCACAGCAGTTCGTCCAAGATCGAGAAGAATATCGTAACCGCCGGATTGCTGATCAAGCCGTCCGAGTTTATGATGATCAATCTGGTCTTTTTGGCCGTGTGCTTTTTGATCGGTTTGTTATATGTCGCCACCATGCCGGGCTACACCAGCTTGTTTCCTTTGATCAAGCGCGTTGCCGCTTTGATAGCCACCGTGTATCTGGGTTGGAAAATGCCGCAGTGGATTTTGCAATTTATGGCCGATAGAAGGCGCATGAAACTCGAATATCAGCTCGCTGACGCTTTAACAATTATTGCCTC
>Ga0123337_10006999_pt1 | contig 10613 bp, 9 predicted proteins | sample frozenSSSSmetaG_FD_89792 | JGI IMG/M metagenome (GOLD analysis project Ga0123337, IMG submission 89792) | Glacier valley bacterial and archeal communities from Borup Fiord, Nunavut, Canada, to study Microbial Dark Matter (Phase II) -... | ecosystem: Environmental > Aquatic > Freshwater > Ice >...
AGATTCCAACAACCTCCCGACCGTAAAAAATGGCGGTACGGGTTACGGCCCGAAGTGCAGCATTCATACCAGGGGCATCGCCTCCAGAGGTTAAGACACCAATTTTTCGGATTGGATTGTCGTTGTAATCATCTGGTAATGAAAACCTAATTTCCTTAACCATAGTATTTTATTTTAGATGCAAAGTTAGTGCGAAAAAAGAACAGATAGGAAATTTGTCGTTAAATTTACTTAAACATTTCGACGGATAATCGTTGTACGGCCTCCGCCACATCTTCGAGCAGGTTTTTGGGAGTGGAAGTTGCTCCGCAGATTCCAACGGAATTAACGTCTTTAATCCATTGTTTATCAATCTCTTCAATCGAGGAGATGAATTTACTGTTGGGATTTACCGATTTGCAGATATCAAATAACATCTTTCCGTTAGAACTCTTCTGCCCGCTTACAAAAATAATCAGTCCGAACCGCGCTGAGAATTGCCGGATGGCTGGTATCCGGTTGGCAACCTGGCGGCATACCGTATCGTGGATATTCACGGGAACGTTAATCGCTCTCCGTTTCAACTCATCTGCCAGCTGGTTAAAACCCTCGAGGTCTTTTGTCGTCTGCGAATAAAGTTCGATGGGACGTGCAAAATCAATTTTGCCGATCTCCTTCGTGCTCTCGAGTACAATTGCATCCCCGTTGGTCTGTCCAACTAGCCCGTTTACCTCGGCATGACCGTTTTTCCCAAATATAATAAACTGGGTGCCCTGAATTTTTGCAGAATCATGACCGATCCGTATCCGGTTTTGCAATTTCAAAACGACAGGACAGGTGGCATCAATGATCCGGATATTGTTTTGCCGGGCATATTCGTAAGTGGAGGGCGGTTCACCGTGGGCGCGCAACAAAACAGTAGTATCTTTCATCGTGAAAAATCGTTCATGATCAATCGTGATAAGTCCCTTTTCTGTAAGGCGTCCGACCTCTGCATCGTTATGAACAATGTCGCCCAGGCAATATAGGGTATCCTGTTGCTGAAGGGTCTCCTCCGCTTTCCGGATCGCTTCCACAACACCAAAACAAAGTCCTGAATTCTTGTCTATTTCTATGATCATTCTTCTTAAATCCTAAATCTTAAATCCTAAATTACCTTCCGTCAATCCGGCTGAGAATCCATTCGAATTGTTCCTCTCTTGTCATAAAGCTGTTGTCGAGCACGATAGCGTCATCAGCTTTGCACAGCGGACTCTCCTCGCGGGTTTCGTCATACCTGTCGCGTTCGATAATATTTGCTTTAATTTCGTCGTAACTCAACTTTTCTCCTTTGGCTGTAAGTTCATCAAACCGTCGCTTAGCCCTGACATCAGGTTGTGCGGTCATAAATATTTTGAGCTCTGCTTCGGGAAACACAACTGTACCGATATCACGCCCATCCATAACGACTCCTTTCGATTTTCCCATCTCCTGCTGAAGAGCGACAAGCAGGTGACGAACTTCAGCCACCGCAGCAACAGGACTGACATTTTGTGAAACGGCGAGTAACCTGATTTCCTGTTCGACATTCTCCCCGTTTAGCCAGATATCGTTATGTTGGGTTTCTTCATTAAACCTGAAAAAGACTTTAATCTTATCAAGATTCGCGCTCAATTGTGCTATGTTTACTTTCCCGTTTTCAATCAGGTTGTTACGGAGACAATAAAGGGTCACAGCCCTGTACATGGCACCCGAATCGATGAAGATATAATTTAGTTTTGCGGCGATCTCCTTTGCAACGGTACTCTTGCCGCATGAGGAGTGGCCATCGATGGCGATGATGATCTTTTTGGTGTTTTCCGACATTTGCGTTTTAAATTATCGAAACAAAGATAACGTTTAAGCAGATAAACGGGGGAGGAGGCAAAATGTTTAATGAATAAATTGCGAAAGGTTGGTAGCGAGGGAGAAGTAATGGGCCGTGGCAGCCAAATGGTAATTTGCGATCCCGTAATTAATGGTAAACTGCGCTATTTTTACGCCCAAACCTGCTGAAAATCCCACCAGACCCGGGCGGCTGTCGACAGCCAGCTCTTTTTGACGCTGAAAATTGTATCCAAACCGAAGCGAAACATGTTTTTCCGGTAGAATTTCGGCTCCCACGACGAGATGGCGCACAAGCAGCGATACAAATCCTTCGGATTGTTCAATATTCTGTGCCTCGTCGTCTTGACGATTAAGATAGGATAAATTCCATTTATTCAGGTGATTGGCGGTTACAAAAAAACGGAGGGGAGCGTGGGCAAGCCGTTTCGAAAATCCCAGTTGAACATCCCAAGGGAGTTTTTCAAGGTATCCGTTTTTGTAATAAGCCGATATCTGGCTCCCTATGTTTTTCACAACAAGCGAGGTGGCAGAAAGGCCGTTCACCGCAGTATAGGTAATACCCAGATCGGCAGCCAGGCCGAAGGAGTTGTAACTTTCGAAGGAGGAAAAGATCGGTTTTAAGTTTATTCCGGCCCGCAATTGTGTCGTAATGGTTCTGGAATATAACAGGTTAAATGCATATTCTGCTGCGCCGAACGATCCTGTCAGCTCTCCTTCCTCACTGGCTCCTTCGAAGGTTCCGTAATTCACGTAATGAATGCCGGCCGCAAACGCGTTTCTGCCCCGGATATTTGGTGCAAAGGCGGCATAACCGACCCCGATTCCTGCAATATAACCCGCATAATTGATGGATAATTGGTTCCTCATCGAATCTGAAAGAAGGGAAGGATTATAAAAGGTGAGTTCAAGGTCGTTGTCGGTAAAGGCAATTTGTGTTCCCCCCAGGGCTGCCACTTTAGCCGAATTTGTCAGATCGAGAAACCTGTAAGTGCCATCCCCCCCGATCTGGCTGAAGAGCAGTCCAAACGGGTATCCGACCAGGAGGAAGATGACAAACAGCTTTTTCATACCTGTTAATTATGAGCGGCTGTGCCTCACCCTTTTTTTGCCAATTTTCCGTTCATTGCCACTATAAGGGACTTTTGAGTCATCCTCATCTTTTTTACCAAAATCCTCTTTTTTCAATCGTTCAACCACATCGTAAACAATGGGGCAAAGCTCGCGGTTTGTGAGGGTGAGGTCGAGCAGCTGATAGAACCGGCGACGATCCGTATGCGGATATTCACTGCACGCTTTGGGCCGGTAATCGTAAATCATGCAATAATTGTCGGGCATCAGGAAAGGGCATGGCGTGTCGTTAAAAACCAGCCATTGATCCTCATCGACATGAAGATAGCGGGCGATAAAATCGACCTCTTTCATGCGTAACCTGTGGGCAATTCGTTCGATATCTTTATCGGTAATCCTGGGACTGATTGATTTACAGCAATTGCCACAGGTTAAACAGTCGAATTTATTCGACACTTTATCATGAATCACGTGTACGATATCATCGAGCTGTTTTGGCTTTTTCCTTTTTAATTGATTAAAAAAGGTAACCGTCTCTTCCTGGTTCTGCCGGGCGAGCGTTTTAACATTGTTTTTATCTGCCACCATGTTGTTGAATTGAAACTAATCTTGCAATAAATTTTTTCATTCTGATCTGTGCAATAAAAAGCCCTGCGATCACCACCCCGATGCCAACCATTTTCCTCAAAGTGAGTGGTTCGTCAAGGATGTACCAGGCAAAAATTGCTGTTAAAACCGGGATGAGGTTGATGAAAATATTGGCGTCGTTGATTCCCAGTTTTTTGACGCTGTAGGTATAAAGGATAAAGGCGATACACGATGCAAATACAGCAAGTTTTAAGATTGCTATAAAGGCAGGAAGATGAAAAGGGGTGGTAAGTAATGTTTTGCTTTCGAAAATCAGCCACAGCGGAAGAAAGAAAAAGATTCCTATGAAATTCTGGTAGGTGATAATTGTGGTAATGTTGTACTTAAACGAAAGATCTTTTAAAACAACGGTGTATGCGATGGCTGCGAAAACAGCTAAAAACAAAAGCCCGATTCCAAGTGGAGAAGCAATAAAGTTGAGTGAATCGTCAAAAACGACAATTCCGACACCGACAAACGAAAGGAGGATTCCGATCAGACTGCGAAGTGAGAGTTTCTCACCATGATACCGCGAAGCTGCCAAAGGCGAGAAAAGCGGTATTGTGGCGATGACGATTGCCCCCATCGTGCTTGAAACGTATTGTAAACCAAAGCTTTCACCCATAAAATAGAGAAAAGGTTCAAAAAATGCAAGCAAAAGAAAAGTACGGTAATCCTTTTTTTCGATTTTCATCAGTTTCCCGATAATGCGACCATAAATCAGCATCAGCACAGTGGCAATAATCAGTCTGAAAAAAACGGTCGTCAATGGCCCGTATGCAACGTAAACCTCTTTCACCCAAACAAATGAAAATGCCCAACAAACCATGGCTAAAACGACTGCCAGGTAAACGATCCCCTTTTTTTGCCCCATATGAAATTTTGAACTGCAAAAATAGGATAAATTACCCGAAGAACCATCCGAATAGTTTGCCGCACAATAGTTCTGGCAAGTATTGATGGATATCTAATGCAGGCTTCCTGTCGATTGATAAATAATGCTGCTGGCAACTTGCAACTGGCAAAATGAGCTTCGCATGTAAAGGAGTGCTTAAAAACCTAAGTAAAGCTTATACATAACATGTTCATCATGCATGATTCTGCAAAAAAAAGCAGCCGGATGCCAGAAGTCAGTGGCCAACTGCCTGACTTTAGAATAGAAAATGCAATATCAGGGCTGAACTTTGATGACCCAATTCCAAAGTCAATAACAGGAATTGTATATTGTCTTACTTTTTGAATTGCGGTTATTGATTTACTTTTTTTTACTTTGCGTTCTTACCCTCTTTGCGTGAAATAAATGATTAGGTCGCGCAAAGACGCAAGGTCCGAAAATCAGGAATATAGATTTTCAATCGCCTTTATTTAAGCATATTAAAAAAACATTCTTCGTTTTTACAAAGGTTTAGAATTAAATATGAATCGATATTGTCTCAAAAAATGGTTCCCTGAAAAATGCGACATTAAATTGTTCTCATTACTTAATTTATAGAATTTTGGTATAATTACCTGATATTTACATTTTAAAACTAATTAACTACAGATGAAGAGGCCAATTTTACAACTTAGTTTACTATTGATTCTACTGAGCTTTTCCCGGCTAAACCTCCCGGCTCAGACAGTATACAATCAGCAATGGCCTGGTTTTCGGGGTCCATCGGGTTGCGGATTTCTCGAAAACGTTACCACACCAACCACCTGGAGTGTTGAAGGCACAAAAAACATTAAATGGAAAACATTAATACCAGGTTTAGGTCATTCCTCGCCAGTTATTTGGCATGATTATCTGTTTGTTACCACGGCTTCAAACAGTTCGGGCAACGAATCACTAAAAGTGGGTCTTTATGGTGATGGAGATGAAGCCAATGACAGTGTGGTGCATGAGTTTAAGGTTTACTGCCTGGATAAAAATACCGGGAAAATTATCTGGGAGCGACTTGCCCAAAAAGGAATTCCAAAGTCAAAAAGGCATACAAAAGCCTCGCAGGCAAATTGTACACCTGCTACAAATGGGAAATACATCGTTGTGAATTTTGGTTCCGAAGGGCTGTATTGTTACGACTTTAAAGGGGAGTTGATCTGGAAAAAAGACATGGGTTTAATGAACCCCGGTGTAAATATGGCTCCGGGTATCGAGTGGGGCTATTCAAGTTCGCCAGTCATTTTTAAAAATAAAATAGTCCTCCAATGTGACATTCCTAAAAATCCATTTATTACAGTATTGGATCTTGCAACCGGAAATGAAATCTGGAGAACTTTACGTGTCGGTGAAGCTCAAACATTTTGCACTCCTGCTATTTATTCGAAAAATGGCAAGTCTCAGGTCATCGCTAATGGTTATACACATATGGGTGGTTATGATTTCGAAACAGGGAAAGAAATCTGGAAACTAAGTAATGGTGGCGATATTCCAATTCCAACTCCGGTGATTGCCAATGATCTGATTTACCTGAACAGTGCACACGGGAAATTCTCGCCAATCTTTGCTGTCACACCAGATGCACGAGGAGATATCACGCTTGCCCCGGACAGTACAAAAAGTAAATTCATCGCATGGAGCGTCAAAAGAGGTGGTGCTTATATGCAAACACCACTTATTTATCGGGGACATCTTTATAATCTTAATGTTAACGGACAGCTTACCTGCTACGATGCTTTGACAGGTGAAGTCAAATATAAAGAGAGTTTAAACCAAGCTTTCTCAGCATCGGGCATTGCAGCTGACGGGAAAGTTTATTTCACCTCTGAAGAGGGCAATGTATACGTCGTTAAGGCGGGACCGACCTTTCAGCTACTCTCAAAGAATGCGATTAAAGATGTTTGCATGGCGACTCCTGCGATTTCGGGGAATGTGCTATTTTTCAGGACGCAACATGCATTGATCGCAGTAGAATAAGATTTTTTTTATGAAAAATTTCACCTAAAAAGTTTTAAAAGATCGGGAGCGGTAAAAAATTATTTTGTATATTTGATAGTGAGAGAGCTCCCTGCGTGTTTGTTTTGTTCCGGATAACCGTTTTCAATGAATTTGCCTGATTTTATACAAAAGACCTTCGGCCATGAATGCAGCATTCCGTCGGATATCTTCAAACGAAAGCAACCACCGCTGATTGATAAAGTACTTACTGCCTATAAGAGCTTGATGGATAATGAGTGGGTAGTACAGGTACTTATTTGGATAGATTTCTTATCCGACTTTAATGATTCAAGTTGCGAAAATAGTTCTCACCGGATTATTATTCATCATTAGCCTGGCAGGTTTTTACCCGTCAGTCAGAATCTTTTTTGTTTCGTTCGATCATTCTCCTCCTTTGTATGATCTGTTTGACCATGTTTGTAAGCTGCAATTATTTAAGAAACTACTTCTATCGATTTCATATTTAGGTTAGAACATTAATTTTCAAAAAAATAGAAATGAAAAAGAATTTGTATTTATTGCTTGTAGCAGTTATAATGATTGCTGCCTGTCAACCCAAAACCCAAACTGTTGATAAAGCTGCTGCAAAAGTTGCTGTAAATGACCTGATGGAGAACTATCTCACCGCATGGAATGGCGAAGATGTAAAAACGCTGACATCATTAATTGCCGATGACGGCATGTTTTGCGGTACAGATCCTGGTGAAATTATGGATAAAAAAACAATTTCGGATGCCTGGACACACGCATTTGCTGACACCTCATTCAATTACACTTTTACAGTTGACAAGCGTGAAATTCGCATGGAATCGGATGGGAATTCAGCAATTGTAATGGAACAACATGTCGCAAATCCCTATACTCCAAAAATACCATGGCGATTGGTTTGCCGTGCGGTGAAAACAGCAGATGGCTGGAAAATTGATTTTATTAGCTGGAGTTTAATTCCTAAAAATGAGGATATTGGAAAATTGAATAAGGCTTTGGAGTAATTTCATGGCAATTAGGATTTCATCATTCACACGAGATAGAATCCTTTTACAACTTACAAGATCAACCAATTAAAAATAAAAATCATTAACCATTTAATACAAAAAATTATGAAAAATTTAATTCTTCCTTTGACAATTGCTGCTCTGATAATTTTTAGCTGTACAACAAAAAAACCCGCCGGAACGACCATTCTTGGCGATGGAACTCCCTATTCAAATTCTCCTGAAATCATGATCGGTAAAGTAAAAACTGTAGTTGAAAAAAATTACTGGGCAATCCCCGAAGGTGATTCTTTTAAAAAAGGGAATCGGTTTACAAAAGCCGACCGTGACAGTATTGGCGGCTGGACCGATGATTTCGAGGCAGAATACAATATGAATGGCATTTTAACCTCATGTACATTTTTATATGAGTCTGGAATACCTTCCCGGAAAATTGAAAATGTCATAGAAAATAATCTGATTACTAAAATGAATTATTTACGAAACGATTCAATTAAGTTTTATGACAATTTAAAATACGATGAAAAAGGATTTTTAATCAGTGGGACACGTTTCAGGGCAGAGGTTGATACCTTAATGTTGTCGGTAAATATTACGACCAATTCGGTTGGGTATCCAACAGAATATCAATTGATTAATTCAAAGGGAGAATCTGCTGAAAAATATGTTCAGATTTATGATGAACAAAACAGATTTCTCAAATTTAATGCATTGAACAAAGATGGAATTTTCAATTCTGGACACGAAGTAAAATACAATGACAAAAGCAAAGTCTTAGAGTTGAAAATCAGGGACAAAGACAACAAAGTCACTGGCAGTAATTATTTCACATATGAATATGACCAAAAGGGAAACTGGGTAAGGGCCATCGTGAAAGATGACAAAAACCATGTGGTAATCGAAGAGCGGAGCTATACTTATTTTGAATAGATTAATTAAACTAAAAAAACATGAAAAAACTACTAATTTCAATGGTAAGCATGACAATAGATAATAAGTGGTAGCTCCAAACCATTCTCCATCTGAATTGTTCTTTAAGCATGAACAAACAAAACAGATTATCTCAGGCAAGCAGCCCCTATCTCCGACAACATGCCGGCAATCCTGTTGATTGGTACGAATGGGGTGAAGAGGCTTTGTCGAAAGCAAGGCGTGAAAACAAACCGCTGATTATTAGCATCGGGTATGCCGCATGTCACTGGTGTCATGTGATGGCGCATGAATCGTTTTCGGACGTGGGGATTGCTGAATTTATGAATACCCATTTTGTTTGTATCAAGGTCGACCGGGAAGAGCGGCCCGATATTGACCGCATATATATGGAGGCTGCTCAATTGTTGTCTGGTCGTGGCGGCTGGCCACTTAATGCATTTGCCCTGCCCAACGGAAAGCCATTTTATGCTGCCACCTACTTTCAACCCGATCGGTGGATGGATGCACTTCATCAGCTAAGCCACATATTTCAAAACGAATGCCCCCGGGTTTTACAGGCAGCAACTACACTCACTGAAGGTATCCGGGCAAATCCGTTCCCGGGAATTACGGATTTAAAACCATTTACAATCCAGGAGTATCATGCTGCCTATGAGACTTTAATCCGCACGATCGATTTTGAGCTTGGCGGATTTACCGGAGCTCCAAAGTTTATGATGCCAATAGGCCTGGAATTTCTGCTTCAATACCACTACCTCACCGGCGATCAGAAAGCGCTCGATGCCGTAACAATTTCACTTGATGCGATGGCAAAAGGGGGAATTTACGATCAGATTGGTGGCGGTTTTGCCCGCTACTCCACCGATCAATTCTGGAAAGTGCCCCATTTTGAGAAAATGTTGTACGATAATGCCCAGCTTATCACACTTTATGCACATGCCTTCCAGTTGACCGGTAAGCCGCTTTATGCAGAAATCGTCAATCAGACCATCTCGTTTGTGGAGCGGGAATTGCTGCATTCGGAAGGGGGATTTTATGCTTCTATTGATGCCGACAGCGAACACGAAGAAGGGAAATACTATACCTGGACAAAAGAGGAGATGGATCTGGTATTGGAAGCGAAATCATCAGACCTGATCCGGCAATTTTACCAGGTTACCGACGAAGGTAATTGGGAACAGGGTAAAAATATTCTTCATTACAAAGTTGATAAAACCATTTTTGCAATTGAAAATAAATTGTCAATCATTGAATTAAATATTAATCTGCAAAATGCAAACAAATCACTGCTCGAACACCGTAACCGGCGTATTCGTCCGGCAGTAGACGACAAAATTCTGACATCCTGGAATGCGTTGATGGTATCAGGATATGTTAACGCTTATAAGGCACTTGGAAATGAACATTACCTGGATGGAGCCCTTTGTACAGCCCGGTTTCTCGAAACCAATATGTTTGACAAGCGTGGACTTCTGTTCCGCGTTTACAAGGATCGGAAAGTGACCACAGAGGCATTTTTGGATGATTATGCACTTCTGGCTGCCGCATATATCGGTCTGTATGAAGTGACTTTTGATCTGCACTGGTTGCAAGTCTGTCAACTTTTGACTACCTATGTATGGAATCATTTTGCCGATTCCGAAAACCTCTTGTTTTTCTATACTTCAGATCAGGCTGAAAACCTGATTGCACGCAAATATGAGATCTCTGACAATGTGATTCCGGCATCTAATTCTGTATTGGCACATGTGCTGTATAAACTTGGGATATTTTATGAGAATAGCGCTTACTCAAAAATGGCGGAGAAAATGGTCTTCAAGGTAAGAAATGATATTTCCGGACAGGGAGCATATGCGTCGAATTGGGCGATGTTCCTGGGTAAACTGGTTTATCCTTCATCTGAAGTGGCCATATTGGGTGAAAATGCATTGTCGGTTAACCTCCAAATCCAGAAAAATTATTTGCCTGCAACAGTTTTCGCCGGAGGGAAAGATGAAAATTTGCCATTACTTCAAAACCGTTTAATCGACAATAAAACAGTGATCTATGTGTGTCAGAATAAAACCTGTAGCCAGCCGGTCTTTACGGCAGATGATGCTATGACGTTGTTGAAGTTGCATTAATGGGGTAAAATTGAAAAGGATGAAACCGGGCGGCTCCATCCTTTTACTAAAACTAACCAAACTAACTAACCTAACTAAACCTAAACTTATGAAAAAAAATGTAAT
>Ga0123337_10007001_pt1 | contig 10612 bp, 6 predicted proteins | sample frozenSSSSmetaG_FD_89792 | JGI IMG/M metagenome (GOLD analysis project Ga0123337, IMG submission 89792) | Glacier valley bacterial and archeal communities from Borup Fiord, Nunavut, Canada, to study Microbial Dark Matter (Phase II) -... | ecosystem: Environmental > Aquatic > Freshwater > Ice >...
AAGCGACAATTAGAGGAACAGAATAACCAGGCGAGTTGCCTTACCCTGGCCGTCAACTGTGTAGTGATATGGAACACAGTTTATATGAATGCGGTGGTGGAAAAACTTCGACAGGAAGGCCAACAGGTTTTAGAAGAAGATTTGCAACACATTTGGCCTACCCGCACTGAACATTTAAATGTTTATGGCAAATACCATTTCAATCTGGCCGAGGCGGGTTACCGCCAGGGGTTACGTCCACTACGCCAAGCGGGTAGCGAAGCTGAAATTGAACTGGATTAACCCAAAAGGTTTTTCAATTTAGATAATTACAAAACTAACGATTTACCGACTCTTTACGTTCCACTTGTTGCTCATTACCTATAAGAACCAGGAAGTGAGCAACCACAGTCGGAAATGGCATTTTCGGCGACAGTTTTACGAGCTGCGAAATATTTTCAAGAAATTTACGATTACCAACAAAAATAATGCTACCGTAATGCAAACATAGTGGAAGGAATCAAAAGCAAATTTGTTCTAAAAAGCTATCGTTGCGTGAGATTTTACAAAACCTGTTAAAGATACATTAGGGGAGACTTTCCAAAGATGGTATCCGGGGTTGAAACTCCAGGCTAAAACAAATCCACCAGGAGGAAAAAAAGGCGGCCTAAATTGGGCGAGGACACAAATGTTCTTAAAAATCTCCCCCGGTTTTAAGTGGTCTCGAATAAAAAGGGGCGACCAGTAGGTCGCCCCTACGAATTCCCTAATCCAGGGCGCGGAGACCACGCCCCTGCAATATTTTCCTCATCCCCTGTATTCTTTCATCCTTAATCCTTGCCAACTATCCCGCCACGTAGGCCGACATTGGCGAGTTATAATAGTTTGTACCAATTGACCAGACTGCGGGCAAGACCGTCAGGTTGGATTGGGCACTGGTTTGGGCCTTACTACCACTAGCCGCATCTCGAAATTTAACCGTTCCACCACCTAGCGGGCCTAAGATTGTAATCCAGTATTTTGTACCACTGGCAATACTAACTGAAGGGATTGTCACTGAGTTCCAGGCTCCCTTAACCGGGTTACTGAGGGTGGCCTGGACTAGCAAGTTAGCAGGGTTATCCCCGGTAGCGTTGCTATAGATACCAACCACAATATTATTGGCGGTGTTTCCGTTATCAACATAGACGTAGATACGAGTGGCTGTCCCGGTGGCATTAGCCGTATTAATAAAGGCTTCGGCTATCCCCGCCGGGTTATAATCCACATTGCTTGACACCGTTTTTGACCCGACAAAAGCGGTTAAAGTAGGCGTTGCGCTAGGTGTAGGGGTGCGCGTCGGCGTGGCAGTCGGCGGCAGTGGCGTATTAGTAGCCGTTGGTGGAACGGGCGTATTGGTCGGGGTTGGCGGGATAGGGGTATTAGTAGCTGTTGGAGGCACAGGGGTATTTGTAGCTGTGGGTGGCACGGGCGTATTGGTAGGTGTCCCTACAGGCGTGTTAGTAGGTGTCGGTGGGATGGGGGTATTTGTAGCCGTTGGCGGAATCGGTGTGTTGGTGGGCGTGGCGGTAGGCGGAACGGGCGTATTAGTAGGGGTTGGAGTATTAGTGGGAGTAGGGGTTGGAGTTGGCCCGCCCGCCGTCTGATAGCTAATGACCAACTTGGGGGCAGTAGCCGCCCCATTCTCAAAGCCCTTCACAAATTTGCGAGAATAGGGGTTAGTTGAATTTCCTTTCAGAATGACCGAAAGGCTATTAGTAGTTTGCCAGTCCCCCCGATTTACTATTTCCTGAACAATCGTTTTCATTTCGTCCAGATTGTACCAGGTACTTGCCAACCACTGCGAGTTGGAAATATGGCGTAGCCGCTGGGTCGTAAAGGTACGCTGCGAGGGCTTGCTACTGGACGAAAATGCCGGACTATTACCAGAGGAATCCGCCTGTAGGTACATATCAAGCGGGAGCCACTGGCTGGAAGCGGCATTTATGGATAGATAGGCCGAAGTAATCGTTGCGCCCTGGGGGATTGGTATACTCGTAAATCGTAGCCCCGTATAGCTGGTAGCGGCGTTGGCTCCACTTCCGACCCAGAACGAGCCAGAATTGTCAAAAGCCGTCCCGTCCTCGGTTACATCATCAGCCCCATTCCCAACCTGTAAGGCGATAGTGGTCACTGGCCCGCCCGAAGCATTTGAGACATTAAAAGTAACACCACTGGCGGTAGCAATATTTCCGGCGATATCGGTAGCGCGGGCTGTCACAGTATGTGCCCCATTCGCCACGCTGGTGCTATCCCAAACCAGATTATAAGGAGCTACGGTCAAGACCGAACCAACAGGCGCACCGTCCACCAAGAACTGAAGATTGGCAACGGTGGTATTATCGCTGGCAGTAGCGGTCAGGTTTACAGTGCTGCTGGAAACGCTAGAACCCACGCTAGGATTGCTGATACTGACGGCGGGCGGGGCCGTATCAGGAGCAGGGCTACCAACCTGCACCGCAAACATAGACATTGGCGAAACATTAGCGGTTGCCCCACCGCGTGTCCAGGTGGAGGGTAAAATACTCAGGTTGGTTTGAGGGCTGGTAAAGGCGTGGGTGCCGCTTCCCGCCGGAGTATCGCGATACACTAACGGGTTATTCCCCAAAGGACTCATGACCGTCAGCCAATAGCTACCATTTTGGGTTATAGAAACGGGCGAGATATTCACGGCGTTCCATTGACCCGCTTGAGGATTGGTGATAGTCGCCTGGGCTAAAAGAATATCAGGCGTATCGTCCCGGTTGTTGGAATATAGCCCAACCACCGCCTGTGAGGCTGTGTTGGTACTATCCAGGTACACATAAAGGCGGTCAACGCTCCCGGTGCTGGTGGCAATATAAGAATAGGTCTGGGCGGTTCCGGCAGGCAAAGCTTTAACATTGCTGGCGACTGCCGAATTTCCCACCGGAATAATAACGGTGGTAGGCGGCGGAGTGCCATTGCTAATGGTTACTTGTACTCCGCTTGAAATGGTCGAGTTTCCGGCGGCATCGGTAGCGCGGGCGGACAGGCTATGACTACCATTAGCGAAAGTGGTAGTGTCAAAGCTCAGGCTATAGGGCGAACTGGTGAGGGTCGCGCCTACCTGGGCCCCATCCAGCAAAATTTGCAGGCTGGCAACCCCAATATTATCATTGGCGGTGGCACTAACACTAGCCGTGCCAGAAAGAGTAGCCCCAGCGTTCGGGCTGGTCAGGCTAACAGTCGGTGGGGTAGTATCGGTCGGGGCAGAACCACTAATCTGCATAATCTGGGCAACCGAAGGAATCCCGCTAGAGTTCAGGATAAAGAGCATGTAATAACCCGCTGGCGCCAGTGAGCTATTAGCGGGGGATTGCACCGTCAAAGAACCCGCATTTTTGCTGAAATTAAGGGATAACATCCGTTGGTCAGTATCTATAGTGTGGGTATTGGACGGCAGCCGGATAAAGGCCACGGACGAGATGTTCGCTGCATCGGGGGTCTGGACGGTAATTTGCGAGCCATAATTTACTATCGAAGGGGCACTACTAATAGTAGGGCGGGCTCCCTTGAACAGATAGGGCGGGGAATAAATCTCGGCGGTGGGGTAATCAATCGCGGGACTGAGGCGACCACCACCCGCCACCAACACCCGCGCATCCGGCAGTAATATAGAGGTAGAGTGATACATCCGGGGATTCTGCATCGCGGGCAGAGTTGTCCAGGTTTCGCTAGTGGGGCTCCAAATTTCAGGATTAAGCACCCCGGTGGTAGCAGTCAGGCTATAAGTGGTCGCCCCGCCGACAGTAAAGACCGAATTATCAGGCAATACCACCATATTATGCTGGAAACGGGCGTAGGACATTGGGGCCGTAGTCCGCCAGACGGGACTAGGTTGGTTCAGGTCAATCACGGCGGTTTGAACACCCACATCGTTATTGCCGCCTGTCACCACAATTTTGCCGGGGGCATACATCGCCGAAGAACCACTTTGAGTGGGAACAGTTCCTACGGCGGTATAGGTCTGGCTATTAACATCCAGAATCCGCGAAACCCCATCAGCCGGGCCAATTGCAATAAAAACCTTACCATTAGGCATTAAATAGGCATTAGGATAGGTGTAGGTGTTCAGCCGGGCGGCGGGTAGTTCCGTCCAGGTATTAGCAATGGGGTCATACACTTCGGGAATATCGGCATAAATTCCTGGGGCAATCGTCCCGCCCATAACCAGTACCCGCCCATCGCTCAGAGCTATGGCGGTAGGATACCAGCGCGGGTAATTCATATCGGCGACCCGTATCCAGGTGCGGGTAGTGGGGTTGTAGACATTAGTATCTTTAATACCATAGCTGGCTGAGGTAAAACCCCCTGTCACCAGTATCCGCCCGTCCGCCAGAGAGACATGGGCCGAGCAGAAAATCGAGGAAAACTGGTTGGTTATCCCGGTAAAGCTTTGGCTAATTGGATTCCAGAGGCGGGCCGCCACATTTGGTTTTAGTTCCCAGGCATCCCAGGTCACAACCTCCCCGGTATAGGTCAGGGAAGTATGTACCGCCACCAAAGGCCAGTTTTGTAAAGCCGACCATTGCCCCACCGTTGCGGCGGAACCGTTGCTGGTGGTTGCGCCCACAATGTTGCTGGAAGTAGCGGTCAGGCCGTTGCTACCCTTGCTTTTTATCTGGAAGTTGTAGGTTGTTCCCGCCGTTAGGCCGCTAATGGTCTGGCTATGGCTGGTAATAAGATTTGTATCAAGGGGGGTGCTGCTGCCATAGACAATGGTGGGGCCGTAATTAATCTGACTATCGGCTGGCACATTGGTATTCCAGCTAACCGTAATCGCGCTAACGGTGGTATTGCCCACACTTATCCCACTGATAACGGGCGGTTGGGGGGGATTAACGCTAGGGGTGACAAAGCTGAAGTTGGTGGAATTAGTACTATTGCCCGCCGGGTCGCGACTTATCACCCGATAATTATAGGTCGTATTCGCCGTAAGCCCGCTTATAGTAACACTATGGTTTAAAACGAGAGCTACGTCCAGGGGGGTGGCCGTGCCATAGCTGGTATCCAGGCCATACTCAACCTGTGAGGTAGAGGCTTCGTCGGTAGTCCAGGTAACATTGGCACTGGTGGTTAGCAAGTTCCCGGAAGCCACTCCACTAATCACTGGGGGGGTAATATCTGCCGCCGGATAGGGGGTATCGCTGCTCCAAAGCGGGTTACTAATCAGGGTCCCGTTATTGCCGTTGCTGGAAGCGTCGGCGGTAGTGCTACCACTGCCTTCGTTTAGATGCCACAGCCCCGCAGTAGCGGCATCGGGCGTAAAGGGAGATTGGGGGATAGTGAAATTGCTGACGTAGCGTACCGAGTTGGAAACCCGCACTTCATCTACCAGTCCAACGTAAAAATCGCCATTTCCATCCGCCGAGCCAATCCGAAAGGGGTCAGTAGTGGTATCTATGTTGCCGCTAGTGGTGGCGTTGGCAACTTTCAGCCCACTTACATATAGCCGCATATTGCTGCCATCATAAATCGCCGCTACATGATACCATTGATTAAAATCATATTGCCCAGAAGATATGCTGCGCCAGACCCCGCCAACCCCAAAGGCAAAAGTAACTTTGAAGCCAGTATTGAGCGGCTCAACCGCCATTTCATAATTGTGTTTCCCAAAAATATCGTTATAACCTGTAACGGCAGTGGGTTTAATCCAGGCTTCCAGGGTTATATTTAAAGGAATCTTTAAGCTGGCACTGTCCGGCACTTCTACCATTGTGCCATTGCCGCTAAAATTAAGCGAATAGGGCCCCGCCGCCTCAATAATAGGTAGGGGGGTAGCAATTAGTAGCTGGAACAAAATGAAAATCAAGACCATCAGACCGAGTTTGTGCTGCGATTTTTTCAGGCTAATGGCTGAGATGGTGCGGCGTTGCATTTTAAATAGTTTCCTTTCGGTAGAAGGTTGCCATTTCAGCAAAATGAAGGATAGAATATAGGGTACTTTATAGGTTAACGGGATGTATTCCAATATTATATTTTAACTTAACAGAATGAACTCAATATGAACGGCCTTAATACAAAGATTAAATACAGCTTACTAACTTAAACTCAATAGGCCAGACCTTTAACCCTTCTGCCTATTTTGAGGCCAACAGGTTATTAATGTTTGGGGTAACAAAAAACCACCCCAAATACAGAAGTTGGTACGGTTCTGTCAGAAATGAGGTCAGCTTGGCAAGCATGCTGAGTTTTGGTATTATTTATGGTAAGTTGATTAAATCCTACCTAAAGGAGAAAAGCTTTGCCTTGCCCTTTCTGCAAAAATCCTGAAACCAATAAACGCATTAAGACTACTAAACTCGGCTACAAAACCTTTTATTGCCCAAATTGTAAATTTACTTATAACGAACGAACGGGCACTCCTTTTAACGATTTGCATTTTCCAACTGACATTATACTGCTCGTGGTAAGGTGGCGATTGCGTTATAAGTTGAGTTTGCGCGATGTGGCGGAAATGTTTATCGAGCGAGGTTTTGAGTTCACTTACGAAGCAGTCAGAGATTGGGAGGAACGGTTTACCCTATTACTTACCGAAAAACTGAGGGCAAGGCGAAAAGGTAAAGCCGGAACCTCTTGGTACGTCGACGAAACATATGTAAAAGTAAAAGGGAAGTGGGTTTATTTGTACCGAGCGATTGACCGTAAGGGCAATTTAGTGGACAGCAGACTTGGTAAAACCCGCGATTTAGAGGCTGCCAAAGAGTTTTTCAAACGAGCAGTTAAAATAGTCGACCATAAGCCCGAGCGCGTAACCACCGATGGGCACGACTCCTGCCCCAAAGCCCTCCGAAAAGTAATTGGCAAGAAGGTAATGCACCGCACCAACCATTATTTAAATAATAGAATAGAACAAGACCACCGCGCCATAAAACAAAGATATTATCCAACGCGCGGATTTAAGAGTTTTGAAAGTGCCAGTAGGTTTTGCAGTGGGTTTGACGAGCTAAGGAATTTCTTCAATAGTGGGCCGAAATTAGGGTCAGCAGTATTAAGAAGGCTCCAACACCACGCACGTATCGAAGTTTATACGTCACTGATGAAAGCCGCATAAAGTCAAACTTTGAGGTTATTTGAGCTACCTTAAAAACCCATTTTATAATAGGTTATCCTCATTTCTGACAAAACCAGGGTTAAGGCTGTTTAACCGTATATTTTAAGCTCTAGTCCCCACTTTCAGCTTTTTCACTATGTCCGTTGTGTGAAATCTGACAGAACCGATAAGTGCCTGTTACAACGCTTTAAGGGGAAGGGTTTACTGACCCTTTCTAGAAAATCCGGGTGATAGGGGGCAATTTTCCTTCAGTCTTAGACAGGCTGGACAATAACCAAGCAGGTGTTTACTGCAGTACCTCTCGCAAAAGTGCCATCGAGTAGTAAGTTTTTCAGAATGAATTTCTCTTTTAGCCACTTATTTTGATCAGCCGAATTGTATTAAGGTTTGCGATTGCTATAGTTTTTCCGTCCGGCGACCAGGCCAGACCGGGGGCAGATTCTGTGCCGGAGATAAACCTTAAAATTTGGCTATCACGTTCCAGACCCATTCGTCCATCTTTACTGCTAAAAGCCAATGTTAGATTATCCGGCGACCAACTTACTCCTAGAATAACCGAACCGGGATAACTTTTATCCAGTAGCCGACCTGAACTATCCAAATACCAGATACTGCCACTTGTAGTTCCTACAGCTAACTTGCCACTATCGGGAGACCAGGCCAGACTGCGGATCTCACCATCATTAATATTGTTTATACGCTGGTACTTTCCATCACTCGCCCTCCACCACTGCACACTTTGGTCAGCAGAGCCGGTAACCAGAATGCGGTTATCGGGGGACCAACTCAAGGCGTAGACCGGGGCAATATGAGTAGTTAAACTATAAAGCAGCTTAAGCTCTTGCAAACCGGAATACCCCCACACTTTAACAAGATTATCATCCCCGCCAGAGGCCAATTTAGTTCCATCGGGTGACCAGGCCAGTGTGCGAATAGGACCCGAATGTGCCTTGTAATTCTGGCTTGCTCTGGAGCGGTCTTTGGCATCGGTTAATCGTATTAAGCCGTTTTGGCCCGCCGAAGCTAACACCTTTCCATCCGAAGACCAACTTAAGGCATAAGCAGCACCCCCATAACCTCTTAAAATCAATTGGGTAGCACCATTGGAACTATCCCACAACCGCACCGAGTCGTCTCCCGCTCCCGAAGCTATCTGACTGCCATCCGGCGACCAGCCAACCTGCCAGACCTGCGCCGTATGCTCGGAATAGGTTAACCTCACCTCATTTAGAATAACTCCAAATATCAGCCAGGCAAGTGTTGCCACTATTCCCAGACTAGCCCCAATTCTTAGCCTGGTCTTATTCTTGCTGCCGACCGTGTAGTTTTTAAGTGGGGTAGGTGTTTGGTTGATAAAGGCGGGTTGGGCAGTGATTTCGTTGAACTTGTTGTAGATAAGGCCTGCGGATTTAGGTCGCCCACGTGGGTTTTTATACAGAACCTTTTTTAATAAAGTGTCGAGTTGGGTTGCAAATTCCAATTCTGGCTGATGAGTTTTAAGGGGCGGTATAGCAGCATTGGTATGCTGGCGTTCTACCCAGTCGGTGTCTCCTTGCCAGGGAGGCACGCCAGCAATAAATTCGTACAAAACCACGCCCAGTGCGTAAATATCACTGGTTTGCCCGGCCTTACCTTGCCAGACTTCCGGGGCAGCATATTCGGGCGTACCCCAGGCTACTGTTTTAATCAAGCGGGTAGTGCCAGGTCGGTCGAGCGAAAGAGCTAGGCTAAAATCGGCCAGAAGTAAGTGCCCCTGGCTATCCAGCAGAATATTTTCCGGTTTAAGGTCGCGGTGAACCATTCCCCGCTGATGGGCTTCATCTAATGCCCGGCAAAGCTGTTCCAAATAGATGCTAATTTGGTTAAAAGGTAAAGGTTGAGCGGGTTGAGTGGGGTCTGGCTTTAGTTTTTGGCGCAAAGACCCACCGGAGGCATATTCGGTAACAATATAGGCTTGTTCGGAGGTAATTTCAAAATCAATAATTCTCAGAATGTTCGGATGGGTAAATTGAGCGGTTACCCCTGCCTCGTGGCGAAGTTGTTCGCACATTTCCACATTTGACAGTAATTCGGTATGTAACACTTTAACGGCTACCGGGCGGGGCGGATCAAATTTAAGGTCCTGTGCGTAAAAAACTTCACCTAACACCCCTGACCCCAGTGATCGTTCCAACTGATAGCGCCCGGCTAATAAACTGAACTTTCGGACTGGCACCGAAAACTCACTGACTTCCAATTCATCAGCGACCTGTATGGGAGTGGGCCAGCTTAAATTAGAGGCTTGCACCACCTCAGAAGAAACAATAGATTTTTTAACTTTTTTCCTTTTCATCACATTTTACTGACCTATTTGAGGATACTATTTAGACAAATTAGACAAAGTGAAGAAAAGAGGTTGAACTATTTCGCTCTTACTTATTATGAACTTTAGAGATTAATCGGTCTTGATTTTTGAGCCGATTTTGCGGAAATAACACTATAATCTCAAAACTGTGTCCCAGGCCCTATTTTAGGGAGTTTGGAGAATAACTTTCAATAACAAGGGTTTACACCTGGCGGCTGCCTCTATTTTACAGCTTTTATTTTACCACAACTTGGGATAAAGGCTTATTTTTGAGCCAACTAGGTAATGAGCAACAGGTGGAACGTAAAGTGTATAGTTTATCAGGTTCAACACCGCACCTGTTCGCTTAACTTCCTGATACCCTCACTCAAAAATAGCTGGCGATAAATTTGGGGGCTAGTTTGTTGCTGGCAAGTCGCTAAATTTCCACTCTAACTAACCCTACTATTCTTCAGTTTTGAGGGCTTAGCCCAAAATTGGCAGCATTAAGTTACCCACTGTTCTAACGGGTTTTCAGCTTTTCCTTTTGATTGCTTTTAGCAGACCGCTAATTTGGTTTATCAAGTTATTCCAGTTACAACTTCTGGTCAGCTTCGATTTGTACCCCCCCTCCCTGCACGTTGGCCCGCCATCCCCGCCGCTCCGAACGGGCTTCCTCTTTTATCGCTGCGCGGTATTCCTTTAGGTCCATTATTCGTTGATACAAACCTTTGAGGGGCATTCGCTTCAATACCTTGTTTTGGTGCTCGATTACTAACTCCCGTTTAGCGGCGTCCACTACTACCACGATATATTGACCCGCCAACTCCTTACCGACATAATATTCGTATTTATCGACCGAAAGCCCCCCATCGCTTCTGACCTTACGCACAAAGTGCTCCCCATCCACTTCTTTGAGCCAGCCATCGGGATCCACCACTAAGGGCAAAGCTGGCAGTGCTGGTAACTCGGGGAAGGCTACTCGGGGTGGGCGGTTGCCACAACTTCGACGCTAATGGGGGCGTTCATGGTTGTAATGCTCTTTGTACTCAGCCGTTACTTCCCTTACCCGACTGAGGTTTTCTGGTCGCTGTACCAACAGGCATTCATGTTTGTAGGATCGATTGTATCTTTCGACGAAGCCATTTTTTTGAGGTTAGTGGGGTGGACAAATGGTGGGTTGGATCCCTAGCACA
>Ga0123337_10007002_pt1 | contig 10609 bp, 10 predicted proteins | sample frozenSSSSmetaG_FD_89792 | JGI IMG/M metagenome (GOLD analysis project Ga0123337, IMG submission 89792) | Glacier valley bacterial and archeal communities from Borup Fiord, Nunavut, Canada, to study Microbial Dark Matter (Phase II) -... | ecosystem: Environmental > Aquatic > Freshwater > Ice >...
ACGATACGCAAGATTTCCGTGACCAATTTCTCTACGACCAGGTCCACGGTTAGGCTTCACCTCTCCTGTTGAAAATGATGGGAAGTTGTAATGGAGAATGAACTTATTGTTTCCGGAGAACATAGCTCCATCAATCATTTGCTGGTCAAGCTTCGTACCCAATGTAACAGTGCTCAATGACTGCGTTTCACCACGTGTGAATACCGCTGACCCGTGCGCCGCCGGTAAATAATCAACTTCGGACCAGATGTCGCGGATTTCATTTGTCTTACGACCATCAAGACGAACTTTTTCATTGAGAACAAGATCACGTGATGCTTTCTTCTGAATATCGTGGTAGTAATGCTTTGCTAATCCTTTGTCAACTGTTGAATCTTCAGGTAAACCTGCGAAGTACTCATCCAATACAGCATGGAAAAGATCAGAACGATCGTTCTTGCCTTTTGTCTGCTTCATTGCAACAGCGTACGCTTTGTTGTAAAGAAGTTTCTCAAGAGTTGCTTTCAACTCAAGATCATGTTTTTCGTGAGAGTAAACTCTTTTCTCAGTTTTATTAGTTGCTTTTGTCAATTCGATCTGGAGCCGGCACTGAACCTTGATCGCTTCATGAGCAATCTTGATACCTTCCAGCATATCATCTTCACTAACTTCTTTTGACTCACCTTCTACCATGAGAATATTGTCGATTGAAGCAGCTACAATAAGATCTAAATCCGCTCTTTCCTTCTGTTCCAATGTTGGGTTCACGACGAACTTGCCATCGACACGGGCAACACGAACTTCAGAGATTGGTCCCTGGAAAGGAATATCTGAAACAGATAATGCCGCTGATGCGGCAAATGCTGCAAGAGCATCAGGTAATGCATTCACATCTCCTGAAATTAATTGGATTACCACTTGAGTTTCGGCATGATAATCGCTTGGGAATAAGGGTCTTATCGCTCTATCGACAAGGCGGCTGATTAATACTTCGTAATCAGAAAGCCTTCCTTCACGGCGTAAAAAACCTCCGGGAATTTTTCCCATGGATGCGAATTTCTCCTGGTAATCAACAGATAACGGAAGGAAATCTGCTCCTTCTTTTCCGTCCTTATTTGATACGACTGTAGCGAGAAGCATTGTGTCTGCCATTCTGAGAACAACAGAACCATCTGCCTGACGGGCAAGCTTGCCTGTCTCAATAGTTATGATCCTGCCATCAGGTAATGTGCAAGATTTTATAATAGGATTTGGTTTCATATAGGATGTTGGAGAGGCCTAAACAGGCTCGTTATAAAAGCGAAAAGGGAACCTGTTTAAGGGTTCCCTATTCTTATGTTAGATTTCTTATTTACGTAGTTCAAGCTCAGCAATGATCGAACGGTAACGCTCGATATTGGTCTTCTGGAGGTATCCAAGAAGTTTCTTGCGCTGGCCAACGAGGTTTAAAAGACCTTGTTGCGTGGAAAAATCCTTCTTGTGGACCTTCAAATGTTCTGTCAAAGAGTTGATTCTGAAAGTGAAAAGTGCAACCTGAGACTCTGGAGAGCCTGTGTCAGTCTTTGATTTTGCTACACCATGTTTACTGAAAAGTTCTTGTTTTTTAGCTGAATCGAGGATCATCGTTTATTATTTACCGCTTCTTAATAATTTTTAATCGCGCAAAAGTAAGGAAATTCCGGGAATATGCAAAAAGAGGAGGTAAAATCGTGTATCACCTTTCTAGGCGAAACCTCAACACTTGAGCACTTCAACACATTTTAGGCTAATGGGCTTGGGCTCGGTTTCTTCTTGGATAATCTCTTCTTGATCTTATCCCACACCACGTCATAAAAATCTGCCTCGAAAAGCCGCGCATCAAGCCGGGCCTGACGAAGGAATAATAGCCCGATAATGGCGAGGATAAAGTCAGCCGCCCAGATGCCCACTGGAACGCTGATCTTATCTTGTGCTGCCCACTTCTCCCCTGTACTGTTGACGAGGTAAAAGAAGATGAAGAACATGATCGATGTGATTACGGGAACTCCGAGGCCGCCTTTCTTGATAATCGCGCCAAGCGGTGCACCGATAAGAAACATTACAATACACGAAAAAGAAAATGACCAGATCTTATGCCATTGCACCTGGAATACTTTATACTCTGCCAGATAATTAGCCCGCTGCGCATTTGAATTCAGTAACTGACTCTTTAGCATTCGCGTTGTATTGAGAGCGGCATTTACTTCATTAAGATTCACCGGAGCATTAAATACGCTATCCGCCACCTTCCTTGTTTTATTGTTAATACTATCCAGGGGTATGGGTTTGAACTGAAGAAATGATGTAACAAGATGAGTAGATCCTGGATTCATCTTCTCGGCAATGGAATCTTTTTTATGTTTATATGCTTTCAGGTCCGCAGGCAGCTCGAGCGAGTCAGTCTTGCCATAGAAATTAAAAAGATTCACTTTGGTATTGTAGGAGGCAAGTCGTGAGCCTTTAATTTCATTGTCAACTGAATCCATATCATGGTCCAGCTCAAGAACATTTCTCATGATACGGTTGCCCTGAAACCATTTCTTATCTGTCGTTTGAAGTCCAAAAGAGGAGAGATCAAATACGATATCCATCTTTCCATACTTTGTCTTTTGAAAGCTTTCTGCCGAAGCTCCTGTACCAGGATTTTGTTCGGCAGATCCTTCATTAAAATCGTATCCATTAAATAATTCCAGCTTGAGATATTGATCATTAAGGAAGGTGAACATCCTTCCGGAGTCTGCTATGGTCACGCGTTTGTTGCCGGTGCGACCACGGTGATCGTATATAATAACATCTTTCAAAGATGTTCCATCAGGAAATTTCTTGCCTACTTTAATGCTTATATCCGGGATACCTCCGTAAAAAGCGCCTTCCTGAAGATCCAGGGCGGGTTTCTTTTGTTTGATGTCATACATCAGACTGTACGCTTCAAGGGCGGCTTTGGGAACAACGTTGTTGTTAACATAAAAGGCAAAACCTGTGAGAAAGAGTACACAGATGAAGATGGGCACCAGCGCCCGGCTAAGAGAAATGCCCAGGCTTTTAATTGCCGTTATTTCAAAGTGTTCGCTGAGATTGCCAAAGGTTATCAACGATGAAAGTAATACTGCCAACGGCAATGCAAGTGGCGTCATGAATATGGCAAAGTAGAAAAGCAAAGTTCCCACAACATCCCAACCCAGATCTTTACCAATGATATCGTCGAAGTACTTCAGCATGTGCTGAAGCAGTAGAATAAATACCACTACCAGAAACGTGAGGATGAACGGGCCTATGAATGATGTTAGGATTAGCTTATCTATTTTCTTCATTCAGCTACTAGGTGTCAAAAATAGAGCCATTTTTTTTATGTTCTAGGTTCTGGGATGTAGGTTCTATGTCCTGTGTTCTAGTTAGGTCAGGATTGATATCTATGTGCAGAGTGCAGAGTTCACGGTTCAATGTACGAAGTTCCGAGTTACAGGTTCAGACAGCGTTCTGCGTTGCGAATTACAAAAGCTGGCTACGATTAACAAAACGAAGTAATTGAATCGGGCATAATGAAAAGGAGAAACTGGGGAACTGAGAACATAGAACCTAGAACTCAGAACATCAAAAAGTAGCGAGGAGCAGATTTGAACTGCCGACCTTCGGGTTATGAATCCGATGCTCTAACCAACTGAGCTACCTCGCCGTTTCTCCGCCGTAGCTCCGTATCGGAGCGAAGATGGAGTTTATTTCGGTTCGCCTTCGCCAAGGCTACTGCGAACAAGGGCCGCAAATTTATAAATTTTTCGCATTTCAAAGCATTTCCGTATTGACAATCTACAACTCTATGGTCTTCAACACGGGAACTTGTGTTCGGTTCACCAATGCCTTATCACCTGTTGCCTTCGATTTCTTTACGAATAAAAACAGACACTAATCACCATACGACAAATTGGTTTCTGGGAGGCACGAAAACGTTTGTTCCAATATTTCTTACATTGCCTTATAAGAAATTCAATACCAACTCCAGGATGGAAACTCAAATGGCCGACAAGCAATTATTTACTACAGATTATGAACTTCATGCTTCTGTAAAGATGCTGTATCCTTACATACAGACTGCCAGCGGATTATCAGAATGGTTTGCTGATGATGTTCGTATCAGTCCGGAAAAAGTATTTACTTTCGTTTGGGATCATGAAGAGAAGAAAGCAATCATTATTTCGCAACGCGCCAACGGCTTTGTCAGGTTTCAATATCTTCCTGAAACAGAATCAGATAAGAAGGACCCTTCTTATTTTGAACTAAATCTTGAAGTCAATGAACTAACGCAGAGAACCTTTCTCAAAATCTACGACTATTCTACTTTTGATGATATGGAAGAGCTTCAGGATCTGTGGGACGGATTGATGGAGAGGTTGAAAATGGTCGTGGGAGGCTAATCCCGGATCAAATGATGCGTATTAAAACTGTAAAATGTTACATGTGAAAAGTAAAATGTAGCTCACTCCGAGTTAACGACATCACATTTCACATTTCACTTTTAACAGCCAGTACCCATCAATTACGCATCCCACCCATTGGGCTATCCCGACTTCTTCCCTATTTTTACTCCGCTATACTCAACTAATTATGTTACCAACTGTAAATCCTGTTGAAACCCGCGTTTGGCCTCGTCTTACTGCTCACTTTATGGAGATGCAGGCGTCGCCGATGCGGCACATGTTTGAGTCCGATCCCAAGCGATTTGACTTATTTCATATTCAGTTCGAAGATATTCTTGCTGATTACTCCAAGAATATTATCAATGAAGATACCATTACGCTTCTTCTTGAGCTTGCCAGGGAGTGTGATTTGTCAGAGGCCATCCGTGCGATGTATTCAGGAGATCCTATCAATCAAACAGAAGGCAGACAGGTATTGCATATTGCTTTGAGAAATTTGAGCAACACTCCCATCATTGCGAATGGGGAAAATGTAATGCCATTGGTTCATGAAGCAATTGAACAAATGAAGACTTTCTCTGAGAAGATTCTTTCGGGATCCTGGAAAGGTCATAATGGAAAAGCAATTACTGACATTGTAAACATCGGAATCGGCGGTTCAGATCTTGGACCTTTAATGGTAACGGAAGCTCTTCGTCCCTATCATCAAAACATTAAACCTCATTTCGTTTCCAACATCGATGGAACGCATCTTGCAGAAACACTAAAGCTTGTCGATCCGGATACAACTCTATTTATCATTGCTTCCAAAACATTTACAACGCAGGAGACGATGACAAATGCAGAATCAGCGAAGAAATGGTTCCTTCAAAAGACAGGAGGCCAAGGCGACGTCTCGAAACATTTTGTTGCTGTATCTACAAATGAAAAATCCGTTAAAGAATTTGGTATCGCACCTGAGAACATGTTTGTGTTCTGGGACTGGGTTGGTGGACGTTATTCATTGTGGTCTTCAATAGGATTATCAATCGTCTGCACCATAGGATATGACAACTTCGTTCAATTTCTTGAAGGCGCTCATTCTATGGATAATCATTTCAGAGATGAAGCACCGGAAAAAAATCTTCCGGTTATACTTGCGTTGATTGGTATCTGGTATACGAATTTCTGGGATGCACAAAGCGAAGCGATCCTTCCGTATGATCAATACCTTCATCGGTTTGCTGCCTACTTCCAGCAAGGAAATATGGAGAGCAATGGAAAGTCGGTTGATCGCAATGGCAATCCGGTATTATATCAAACCGGTCCGGTGATCTGGGGTGAACCAGGAACAAACGGACAACATGCTTTTTATCAATTGATACATCAGGGGACAAAACTCATCCCATGCGATTTTCTTGCACCTGCGATCAGTCATAACCCAATGGGTGAACATCATACCATATTATTATCAAACTTCTTCGCACAGACTGAAGCGTTGATGATGGGCAAGAGCGAAGATGAAGTTCGTAAAGAACTGAAAAGCAAAGGTATGTCTGAAGGTGAGATTGAAGCAGGCATTCCGTTTCGTGTTTTTTCAGGAAATCGTCCGAGCAACTCTTTCCTTTTCAAGAAACTTACTCCCCGTACACTCGGTAGTTTAATTGCCATGTATGAGCACAAGATTTTCGTTCAGGGAGTCATCTGGAACATCTTCAGCTTTGACCAATGGGGAGTAGAGTTAGGCAAAGTACTGGCCAAGAAAATCCTGCCCGAATTAACTTCAGAAACAGAGGTGAAAACACATGATTCTTCTACAAACGGCTTAATCCGCTATTTCAAACGATTGAAAAGATAGACCATAAAAAAGCCGTTTTTTCCCTAATTTTAGCTTCTATTTTTAGCTTTGACAAATACAAAAATTTCTAAGATCGGGGTCTTCACCTCAGGTGGGGACGCTCCCGGAATGAACGCTGCAATACGTGCAGTTGTAAGGGCTAGTATTTATTATCAGAAAGAAGTATTCGGTATTGTTCATGGATACGAAGGAATGATCCAGAATGAGATCGTTAAGCTCGGTGCACGTTCTGTTGGAAACATACTACAGCGTGGTGGAACAGTCCTTAAGTCAGCCCGCAGCGATGCATTCCGTACCAAAGAAGGACGGCAAAAAGCCTTCGAGACTTTAAAGAAGCAAGGCATCGATGCGCTTGTCGCCATCGGAGGCGACGGAACGTTTACAGGATTGCACTTGTTCCATGAAGAATTTGGAATTCCATGCGTTTGCATTCCCGGAACAATCGACAATGATATAGCTGGCACAGATTATACTATCGGATATGATACGGCAACGAATACTGCTGTTGAAGCCATTGATAAGATCCGTGACACGGCACTTTCACACAACCGTCTTTTCTTTATTGAAGTGATGGGGCGTCATTCGGGATATATCGCATTGAACAGTGGCATTGCAGGAGGAGCCGTCTCGATCATTATACCGGAACAAAATATTTCGTTTGAAGAACTTTACACATTGCTGGAGCAAAGTGGAAAGACGAGCAAGAGTTCAAGCCTGGTAGTGGTGGCGGAAGGGTCAAAGATTGGCGGGGCGAATGAACTTGCGAGAATGGTAGCTGAGCGTTCAAGTTATTTTGATATAAAAGTTACAATCCTCGGGCATCTTCAGCGCGGAGGTGCTCCTACCTACTTTGACAGAGTACTCGCCAGCCGTATGGGAGTATCTGCTGTTGAGGGATTATTAAATGGAGAAACGGATTCAATGGTTGGAATTTTCAATAACAAAATAATATTTAACAAGTTTGCCAGCATCATGAATGGACAGCATCATGAAATTGATGAGGAGTTGTTGAGGCTGGCCAAGATTTTATCTATTTAAACCAAAGATGAAGGAACTTACAGTAGGTATTGACATTGGTGGAACAAATACAAAGTTTGGGGTTGTGGACCGCGAAGGGAAAGTTTATCACCAGGTAAATATTCCAACAACGAATTACGAAGAGTTCAATGACTTTTTCGATGCCATGGCAGAGGCTTTAAGAGATAGCATACAATTTTTACCACATGATTCTAAAATTGTGGGAATAGGTGTTGGTGCGGCAAATGGAAACTATTATAAAGGAACTATTGAACGTGCTACCAACCTTCGCTGGAAAGGTGTGTTGCCGTTGGCGAAAATGTTTGCCGAGGAATTTGGCATACCCTGTATCTTAACCAACGACGCCAATGCTGCAGCCGTTGGAGAAATGATCTACGGGAATGCTAAAGGAATGAAAGACTTTGTCATGATCACGTTGGGCACTGGCCTTGGAAGCGGATTTGTGTGCGGAGGTTTGTTATTAAACGGACATAATGGGATCGCCGGTGAGCTTGGGCATACTTCTGTGAATCCCGCAGGTCGCTATTGCAATTGTGGCAAGCGTGGTTGCCTTGAGACATACGTATCTGCCACTGGAATAAAAAGAACAGTGTATAAGCTTCTTGCGGACCATTTAGAACCAAGTGAGCTTAGAGGAATCAGCTTTGAAGATCTTAACACGAAGATGATCTCTGAAGCAGCCAACCGCGGAGACACCGTTGCAAAGGAGGCATTTGAATACACCGGAAGAATACTTGGAATGAAGCTGGCGGACACTGTAGTCCACACAGATCCCCAGGCAATCTTCTTGTTTGGTGGACTGGCGCAGGCAGGAGACCTTATCTTTAAGCCTACGTTATATCACATGGAGCAAAATCTTATGCCTTTGTTCAGAGGTAAGGTGAAGATTCTTCCATCAGCCATGCAGAACCAGGCCGCTCCTATTTTAGGCGCTAGTAGCCTGGTGTGGGATCACCTGGAAAAGAAGAAAGAAGCGATTGCTTAGCCTTAATTTGAGAATGAGATAATTTGAAATTTCCATCCGGAAGTAAATTCTCAGTGTAGAATTATGAAAGTATAAATGTCCATTGTCTGCCATGCTTGTCATCCATGATAAACTTATTAACAATGTCATAATTGATATCGACAAGAGTAAACGTGTGAAAGCTTTCTCTTCCATAATTGAATTCGAGCTCAAGGTAAAGTATATCTTGTTGCTTAATAAAATTGTAGGCCCCTACCTTGTACATCAACGGGCTATACCAAACAAACTTTGATCCTTCAGATTCCGGGAAAAACTCCAGGGTTGATCCGTCAGAGCCGTTGAAGAAAGAAAAAGAATGGAAGAGTGAATTGATTTTTTCGAATGGTTGGGAATAATTCATTGATGTTCAATTTGAAATAATTCACCCATGTGTTGAATATTCAGAGACTTCTCGCAGAGGACTCAAAACAATTGCCAAGATCGCAAACCAAAGTCTATTCCAATCTATTTTTATCAGGATGGTTTCAAGACGAAGTATTTGTTTAGCAGTTCTTACATACTTAAAGACTTTAATAATATTCCTCATTGGTTTCAACATGTTGTTCCATGAAGAACTCTATTAGCTAAATCCGATATTGAGCGAAAGGTCAAGGTAATTGCAGAGCATTCATCAAGTTTACAACTTCATTTTTTTAACTTTTTGAATCACGCATGAAATTAGATAACCGTATTAGCTTTGAGAATCTCGGTTTGCGTTGTTATTCAAATATTGCCGAAATCAACGGGGGTAACTTATGCCAGTATCAAAATATATCCAAGTAACGTTATGATGCCTACGGATATCAGATATCAGAAACCAAAATACAATTTAACACCGTAGATAATGGTTTGGGAATTACCCGAGGGACATTTCTTAAGTATTCAAAGAGTGATTCAACCACGCCCTGTGCTTGCTTACGTTCGCCCTTTCAATATAACAAATTCAAGTCTTTGACATTAGACAGAATGAAAAAATGGAATTCATAATGATATACATAAAGCAATGCAGAGTGGGTTTAGATACGAATTGAAAAAAGGATTATAAATCCCTCCCGAAATTAAATTACGCTCCGATTCGGACGGAATTGCCTGCGTGCAGTAGAAAAGGCCTTAATGGTGAAACACTGATAGGCAGGACATTCCGCCCAACGGATGCCAAGATAGTTGCAAAAAATAAACTTAATACTTCAGAAAATTTTTTTTAATTAATTAAAAAAAATTAAAATCTAACCGAAACATTACATCGTTCAGATTCTCTACTTTCATATTCTGCTTCAGTCTATCTTAAATACAATTTTTCCAACTTTGTTTGGAAGAGTAATATCGGCAAAGGACTCAGCCAGTTTTGAAAACGGTCGTATCGAATCGATCATCGGACGTATCTGATGTTTACTAACAAATGAAAGCATCTCCGTAAACTCATTATCATTACCCATTGTACTTCCCTGTAACGTCAACTGATTCCAGAACATTCTGTAGAAATCAATTTTTGACGGCAATCCATTGGTTGCACCATAGAAAACGATCTTGCCACCAGGTCTCAATATCTTGATGTAATTATTAACCTGATCTCCACCCGCACTGTCAATGATCAAATCAAAACCTCCTTTGGTTTTCCAGAGCTCACTGTAATTGGCTTCCTTCTTGTAATTGTACGCACCTCTCGCTCCCATCTTTAAAGCACGCGCTATCTTTTCATCACTACCGGATGTTACATACACGTACGCCCCTGCTGCTCGCGCAAATAGGAACGCAAACTGCGCCACACCTCCACCAAATCCCGAGATCAGAACGTTTTGTCCTGCTTGCAAACTTCCCTGGCGGAATAATGCCCTGAAAGCAGTGAGGCCGCCAAGAGGAAAAGCAGATGCCTGTAATGGATCCAGATGAAATGGAATCGGATTTAATCTATCTGTGTCAACTAAACAATATTCAGCGAATGTGCCACTCACCGGCATTCCAAGTATTGAATACTTTTTTGATTGAACATCCGGATCCGGGCCCCAATCAATATTGGGATTGATTACAACTTCTTTTCCAATCCACGCATCATCTTTTTGATCGCCAACGGAGGCAACAACTCCTGCCCCATCGGAACCTAATATTCCACCATAGCGAATGTTGGGATACTGACCACGCTTGATCCACTCATCTCTCCGATTGAGTGCAATGCCTTTCATTTTCACCACTGCTTTTCCAGGTGTTGCTTCAGGCTTGTCAAGCTCTCGCCATTCGATTTGACCGGGAGCGATCAGGACTAGTGCTTTCATTTTAGATAATTATGAGTTATGAGTTATGAGTTATGAGTTATGAGTTATGAGT
>Ga0123337_10007003_pt1 | contig 10609 bp, 8 predicted proteins | sample frozenSSSSmetaG_FD_89792 | JGI IMG/M metagenome (GOLD analysis project Ga0123337, IMG submission 89792) | Glacier valley bacterial and archeal communities from Borup Fiord, Nunavut, Canada, to study Microbial Dark Matter (Phase II) -... | ecosystem: Environmental > Aquatic > Freshwater > Ice >...
ACTGCGCCGGAGGCGGAGCAGAGACCGGCAGAGTTCTCCGTGCCGTACTGGCAGATCGTGCGTAGACGACCGCGACGGCCCGTTCAATGCCGCCATGTTCCGACGGATTTGATTGTGATTCGGCCAAAGGAGCAAACGTAGAATTGGATGAGTTCATATTAGCCCCATAATACTCGCCTGTACCCCGCTTGTCAACTACTGGCCATTCGTACAAGTAAACAATGTAACTATTCACCACCCCCCAACCCCCTGCTTGAAAAAAAGCTAAGGAGGGGGCGAGAATACACATCTCGTTAGCATTTGCTTCCGCGAAGGCACACCGGCTGAATAGTTACTAAACAATGAGAGATGCACTGTGAAAACGAGGTTGACATAAAAACTGTTTGAGGCTAGAATTAATCGGAGAGAATCACTACTCGCCGGTCGCAGTGGACGCGACTGACTTCCGCCTGATTTGAGGAGAAGCTTCCTAAGATGATCTGTTCTAAAGTATCGGTTGTTCGAATCACCCTTATAATTGGGTCGGCGATTTTGCTGCCGGGCTGCAATACAGAGATTCATGGTGATAATATCGTGCCAGCCAATCAGCCCGCTGTCGCTGCGCCACCAGTCCCCATCGCACCTGCCGCGAAACTGCCCTCCGAAGCGGACCTCGGAGTGCCATTGTACCCGGGTGCGAAGCCGTACATTCTCGCAGACGGCGGCACAATCGACCAGAGTACCACTCTGAGCGGCATTACGTCGACGATGCTCCAGACACCGGACAGTTTCGATACAGTAGCGGCGTTCTACCGCTCTAAAATGGTGGCGGCAGACCCCAACGATCCGATCAGCGTACCCACAGAACGCGAAGAGACCCGTGACGGTAAGAAGGTTCTTTCGATCTCGCAAATCGTCGGAGCCAACGACACGCACAACGTTCAGATACGTCAGGACGACAAAATGACGATCATTCAAATCATGCGTATGAAAGTCGAAGCCGCTACTACGACGGGCAGTAGTCTTCCTGTGATGGGCGCGCCTGGCGAGGCGACCCCGCCAGCCGATGTACCCTCGGATTCGCTCGCGCCCGCTGCCGGCACGCAGGAGTCGATTAAAACGCCGCGTACAGACAAATCGAAACCGTCGCTCCCATCGGGCAAAACTCCCTGACCGAGCGTCAGCGTACAAGCCAGCATCACCGAACAGGCTGTTGTCTGGCGCATCCGCAGGGGTTCCAGCCGCAAAACCCCTGTCGAAACCCCACACCTCATCCCTTCACGGCCGTTAAGGCGTATTCGTCAAGCGGCTCGCGGCAAAAAATGCACTTTCGGCACCTGCATTCCGCCGACGAGCAGCGCCTCGATTTCCGCAGCGGGCAGAGGTTTGTGCATCAGAAACCCCTGCCCGGTGTCACAGCCGAGCTCCTGCAAATATGTGTACTGCTCCTGTGTTTCGATACCCTCACACGTTACCGAAAGTTTGAGTGTCCGGGCAAGACCGATGAGTGCGCGGACGATCGCTTCATCTGCCTTCGACACCCCAATCCGATTGATGAACGACCGATCGATCTTGAGAGTGTTGAGTGGCAGCTGCGTGAGGTAGGACATGGAGCTGTAGCCCGTCCCGAAATCATCGACCGCGAGCTGCACTCCCAGCCCCCGCAAAGCCGTCATGGTCTCGATGGTAGCGCTGGTATCCTGCAGCATCATGCTTTCGGTAATTTCGAGTTTCAAGTGCTCGGCGGCAAGTCCTGTCTCGGCGAGGACTGCCGCTATCTGCGCTACGATGTCCTTTTCCAGCAGTTGGCGTATGGAAAGATTGACGCTGACCACGAAATCGTGAGCCTCCGGGAAATCATTCTGCCAGCGCCGCGCCTCCAGACAGGCTGATCTGAGCACCCAGTGACCCAGTGGCACCACCATGCCGGTCTCTTCCGCGATAGGGATGAATTTCGCCGGAGAGATCATGCCTCGAGTCGGATGCTCCCAGCGCACCAGCGCTTCGACCCCGGTCATTCGTCCAGACTGCATATCGACGATCGGCTGATAGTGAACCACAAACTCCTCGTTTGTGATCGCCTGCCGCATATCCGTTTCCAGTTCGAGGCGTTCCTGCGCACGCGTGTTCATGCTCAGATCAAACATCGTGTAGCGGCCTTTGCCCTGCAGTTTCGCCTGATACATCGCGGTATCGGCATCATGCAGCAGATCCGTCGTGCTGCGACAATCGCCGAGGAATGTCAGCGTCAGACCGATGCTCGCGCTCGGGAAAATGTCGCGTTCTTCAACGCGGAAGGGCAGACGAAGCGCCTCGACTGCACGCTCCGCCACCGCTTCCGCTTCGCCTGCGGCGCTGATCTCCTCGAGCAGGATCACGAACTCATCGCCGCCGAGTCGGGCGACGGTATCGCCTGGACGAGTGCATCCCCGCAGGCGCATTGCAATCGTCTTGAGCAGCGTATCGCCCGCTTCGTGTCCCAGGCTGTCATTGATTACCTTGAAATTGTCCAGGTCGATGAACAGCAGCCCGATCGGATCGCCGGCGCGTACCGCGCGGGCAAGCGCCTGCTCGAGCCGATTGAGCAGTAACGCCCGGTTCGGAAGGTCTGTCAGCACATCGTGGAACGCCTGATGCGCGATCTGACTTTCCGCCTCTTTACGCGCGGTAATGTCCGTCGATATGCCGAGCAATTGCCGGACGGACCCATCGGGCGAGGGAAGAGGACGTTTTACGGTTTGCAGCCAGTGTGTTTTGCCATCGCAGTCGGTTACGACTTCAGCCGGGATGAACTTTTCGCGTCTGAACCGAATGACATCGCGGTCGTCTTCCAAAAATTGGGCGACTTCTTTTGTGTTGACGTTGAAGTCGGCCTCCGTTTTCCCAACCAGTTCCGCAGGCGTCGTGCCGTAGAGGGACGCGAGCGCTCGATTGGCAAGGGTGAAGACGCCTTCCGTATTTTTCACGAAGATCAGGTTCGGGTCGGTATCGAGGACGTTTCGCAGAAACTGCTCCTGCAGCCGCAGGGTCTCGGTGCGCGCAATGACGCGCCGTTCCAGTTCATCATGCGCTTCCTGAAGCGCCCCCTCCGCCTCAACCCGGGTCGTGATGTCGTTTTGAATGCCGACACAGTGGGTCATCACGCCGTCGGCATCGAAAATCGGAGCCATGAACAGCTCATTCCAGAACGGGCGACCGTCTCTCCGAAAATTATGCAGTACGACACTGCACGAAACACACCGTGAAAGAGCGTCACGCATCTTCTGTCGCGCCATCAGGTTGCTTTCCGAATCGGGGTTCGAGCCTTGCATAAATCGACAGTTTTTACCGAGTATCTCTTCGGCTTTGTAGCCGCTGATCGCCTCGAACGCCGGATTCACGTAGATCAGCGGACGGTCGGGGGCGCGCATATCGGCGATTACGATCCCATTGATGCTCGCCTCCATCGCCTGCCTTTGGATATGCAGCGCGGTTTCCGTCTGGATATCGAACAGCAGGTTGCGAATCAAAGGCTCTGGACTGGAATCGTTCATGTTTTGTACCCTTCCCGGGACGCGATGGCGAGCAGTCATTATCCCTAATGGGCGAAGCGCGACTGCAGGTTGCTTACTTTCCATGTAACTATTCAGCCGGTATGCCTTCACGGAAGCAACAGATAACGGGAAGTGTATTCTCGCGCCCTCCTTTGCTTTTGTTCAAGGAGGGGATTGGGAATGGTGAATAGTTACCTTTCCATTTAAGTTTCGGTGGAAAAATACTTAGCTTGAGAGTAAGTGTTCTCTCCTCTTGGACTTTCTCGCTCACAAACGTTTATTCGCCTCTGCTCTCCCTCATCAGAAGGAGACAGCGCGTTCCGCCCGCTTTGAAGTCCCTATATTCTGGTGAGGGCGTCAGACGCGTAGGTGACTGGTTACGATTGGCAGTATATCCAAACTTTTCACCACAAACCAATCTATTGCTGTAAATATTTTCCCATGATTTCGCCCCGCTAATGAGGCAATTGAGCGCAGGCAGACCAGGCGCTTTCAATACCCGGCCTGCCTGCGCTTTAATCACTTTCGCGTGAATCCGCAAAGGTAACTGTCTGCCTGTTGTATCTGCACTGAGGCAACAGATAAGGGCAGTATGTATACTTTCCATTCATTAGGGGTAGGTATTTGCTGAAAAGCTCGTTCGGCTGGACTCGAACGAGGCAGCGATTATGGCAAAAACAAGGCGCTTTCTGCCCAAAAAACCAAATACCTACCCCTGTAAACCCTCGTAAGGGGAGTTGGGGGATGGTGAATATTTACCTGCGACGAGACCGCAGCCAGCCGCGATCACCAGTTCGTCGGGGTTTCAAGAATGTCGGTGTCGCCCTCCGCTTCGAGGAGCCGTTCCGTCTGTATTGCAGCCATACATCCCGATCCAGCTGCCGTAATCGCCTGCCGATATTCGATGTCCTGCACGTCACCGGCTGCAAATACGCCATAGACGTTCGTGCGTACATCATGCGTCGTTTTGATGTATCCGGCTGCGTCGAGTTCGATCTGTCCCGCAAAAAGGGACGTGTTGGGCTTGTGTCCGATCGCGACAAAGACGCCTTCCACAGCCAGTTCACGCTGCTGATCGGTACGCAGATTTCTCAGCGTCACGCCCGTAACGCGCTTCAGTGCCGGATCATGAACGTGCTCGATCGCTGAGTCCCAGATGAATTCGATCTTCGGGTTCTTGAAGGCCCTCTCCTGCATGATTTTGGACGCCCGCAATGTATCCCTGCGGTGGATCACTGTGACTTTGCTGGCATGGTTTGTCAGATAAATCGCCTCTTCCATCGCGGTATCGCCGCCGCCCACGACAGCGATCTCTTTGCCGCGAAAGAAGAAACCATCACAGGTCGCACAGGCTGAAATACCTGCTCCACCAAGACCGCCTTCCCATACCGGACGCTCCTCTGGCAGACCAATCCATTTTGCAGACGCTCCCGTCGCAATGATCACAGTACGCGCGAGATGCATCTTGTCTTCTGTCCAGAGCGTAAAGGGACGCTGTGAAAAATCTACCTTCGTGACCATCTCCTCGACGATCTCCGTGCCGAATTTCATTGCCTGCTTGCGCATCACCTGCATCAGCTCGGGTCCCTGGATGCCATGCTCGAAGCCGGGATAGTTCTCCACCTCGGTCGTAATCATCAGCTGCCCGCCAGCCCCGAGTAACTCCTGCCCGAAACCTGTCCCTCCGTCGATCATCAGTGGCTTGACATTTGCGCGCGCGGCGTAAAGCGCGGCGGTGTAGCCTGCAGGACCGGAGCCAATTATTATGAGCTTATGTATCATTTCGTGATTATGCCTTTCCTGCTTCCCCGTTCTGAGCACAACCGCATTCCTGACTCTAAGCGTTCATGCGGAGCAACTTCGTAGTTTATCCAGTTTGCATTGGCTCAACGGACTGAAATCCGTCGCTACGGGCACTTCGTGCCAGGTGATCGTCGTTTTCCATCGGACACGGAGTTGAAATCTGCGAAAAACTATGACGGATTGCTTAGGGACTATAAAAGAATAAACTCCCGGGCATTTGTAGGGGCGCTGCTTGCTGCGCCCTCCTGAGTCGGGAAGTTATATATTTACAGATCCTTAGTGAGAGGGGAGATTGCAATTTGCCCTAACTTGGGGAGCGACGATCGAGTAAAAAATGGGATGAGGCAGTTACTCTTTGACTAATGTGTCGAGGAGGCGAGTGACGTCATCGAGACCGTGCTGTGAGTCGTAGCCGACCATCTGCTTCCGAACAATCCCCTTCTTGTCGATCACGACCAGAAACGGGATGCCGTCGTGCGGGTACTTCGCGCGTATATCGGGAATGTCCATCGCGAAAGCCACCGGGTAGTTGATACCGAGGTTTTTCATTGTCGCGGGCACTTGATCGCGTGAGCCGGTTTCGTCTTCTGAAACCCCGATGACCTGCACGCCACGATCTTTGTATTTGGTATACACCGCTGTCAGTTCCGGAATACTCTTCTGGCAGGGACCACACCAGGTTGCCCAGAAGTCCAGGATCACGACTTTACCCTTGAGTGCGGCAAGCGTGGTCGCGGGCGCATCGCCGGTCAGCTTCAGGGGAATGTCAGGCGCAGCGACATTCGTGCCGGATGCCGTCGGCTCTTCACTGTCGCACCCTGCCAGACAGCATAGCAGCCCGAGCAGCGCGATCGCTGCAATCCCCAAACGCCTGCGCTTCGTCAGCATTGGTTCTCTCCGTACTCGATTGCGATCACAATAATTGCTTCTCATGCTTTGATTACCCTGTTCTGCACCCGGAACGTTCCCACTCGGTAACTGTTCACAACCCCGCCCCACCTCAACAAAGCAAAGAAAGGGAGGCAACACGGGAGTCAATATCTGCCGTCTGAAAGACGTTTGCTTTTCAAGACGGGTACTTTCAGTACCCGGTAAAATAGCAGCCCATCTCAGTAATTTGTATCGGCGTTTATTTTCCAGGCGCGCAGCTGCTCCAGAAGTGGATAGGCGGTCATGTCCATCTGCACCGGCGTAACCGAAATAAAGCCTGCCGCGACCGCCTCCACGTCCGAGCCAGGATCGGGATCGTTGGGGCGAATGTCGCCTGCCTGCCAGTAGTAGGGGCGTCCGGCGGGGTCGTCGCGCACCAGAATACGATCAACATACTCGCGCCGTCCCTGATGCGTGACTTTCGCGCCGCGGGGTTCTGCGGGAGGCGCGAAGGGAACGTTGACGTTCAGGAACGTGTGCGGAGGGAGGGAGTCTTCCAGAAGCTGCAGCACCAGTTTCGCCGTGAACGCTGCCGCAGCGCGGAAGTCGAGCGCAGCAGTCAGCTTCTCTTCGAACGCGAGCGAGACGGCGATCGAGGGGTAGCGCAGGACAGCGCCCTCGATTGCCGCCGCAACCGTGCCACTATAGGTCAAGTCCCACCCGAGATTCGCGCCCGAGTTGATGCCAGAGACGACGAGGTCGCATTTGCGTTCCATCACGATCTCTGTGCCGAGGGTCACGCAGTCGGTCGGCGTGCCGCTCGTGCTGTAGCCCATGCTGCCGTCGGGCAGAGTTACTTTTGCGATACGCAGCGGTTTGTGCAGCGTGATTGCGTGTCCCGCCGCGCTGCGCGGGCGTTCCGGAGCGACCACGAATACCTCGCCGAGCGCGTCGAGCGCCTGCTTCGCCGCAAAAATCCCGGGCGCATGGATGCCGTCGTCGTTGGTCAGTAGTATACGCATTGGTTCTTCATAAAGTCATTTTCCGCAAATCATTATTCATAAAGCCGCCAAAACTCTCCGGCAAATCGGTTTCTCGACACCAGCGGGTAAACTATCTCGAAGCATCGAAATGGGAACGCTAAGTAAAGCGTCATCCAAAGTTCGTAGAATTTAGCGGAGGTGCTTTTCCGTTCTGCCTCGTGTGAAGAGAACTGCTCATCACTAAAAGCGAAACTACGAACATTGGGCGTCTTGCCGCTTAGGTGAAAATGGCTGCCCTATTCTGGCACAAAACCGCACTGTCTGTCGAAACTATCAGGAATCGTCGAAATTGTAAGTGAGGAGGCTCGATCTTATGGCACATCCCCCGGTACGTATCGGCATGATGTCGTTCGCGCACATGCACGCGGGCAGCTACGCGCACAGCATCGTATCGCGCTCCGACACCGAAATGGTCGGAATCGCCGACCATGACCCGCAGCGAGCGGAGGCGATGGCGCAGCAGTACGGCACACGCGCTTTCGCAAGCTACGAGGCGCTGCTTTCCGAGCCCGGGCTGGATGCTGTCGTGATCTGCTCCGAAAATGTGCGCCACCGCGCCCTGACGGAGATGGCGGCGAGCGCGGGCAAACATATCCTTTGCGAAAAGCCCCTGGCGACCACAATCGAGGACGGCGAAGCGATGATCGCTGCCTGCCGCGCTGCCGGGGTGCAGCTGATGACCGCGTTTCCCTGCCGCTACTCGCCCGTGATGCGCCGCCTGAAAGACGCTCTCGACAGCGGCGAAGCGGGCGAAATCGTCGCGATCCGCGCCACAAACCGCGGGCGCAACCCGGGCGGCTGGTTTATCGACAAGACCGCATCGGGCGGCGGGGCCACGATGGATCACACCGTTCATGCCACGGATTTGATGCGCTGGATTACGAAAGATGAAGTTGTCAAAGTCTACGCCGAGATCAGCAGCGGCATCAGCCACCAGGATTTCGATGATGTCGGCTTTCTCTCGCTGACCTTCCAGAAAGGCGTTTTTGCGACGCTCGACGCCTCCTGGTCGCGCCCCAAAGTGTTCCCGACATGGGGCGATGTGACGCTCGACGTCGTCACCGATAAAGGCACGCTTTCGATGGATATGTTCGCGCAGAACCTGGTGCTGTATTCGGATAAGGCGAACAGTGTGCAGTGGTATAACTGGGGCAGCGATATGGACGACGGGCTGGTAGGGGCGTTCGCACACGCCGTCGCGACGGGCGAGCCAGTCCCGATCACCGGCGAAGACGGTCTTCGCGCCGCCGAAGTCGCCTTCGCCGCCTACCGCTCCGCCGAGCAAAACGCCCCCGTGATGCTGCCGCTTCCGAAATGAACGCTACTTCGGATTGGGGATATAGTCGCCGCCACGGCAGCGCTTCAGGTAGTTTAGTCCGTAGACCTGACCGGTCATTTCCAGATCCTCACGGTAGACCGGATCGTGCCAGCCCTCGATGTCGATCGTGCTCGCATACCCGTTCTGACGCAGGATCGTGATGATGTCGCTCCAGTTCGTGTCGCCAAAACCCGGCGTGCGGTGCCAGACATACGTCTGCCCGCCGCGAATGCCCTGCTCATGGATCACGTCCCAGGCGATCGTCGCATCTTTGCCGTGTACATGATAGACTTTCTTTATCCATTTGCGGAGCTGCGGAATCGGGTCGATCAGTGAGTTCATCTGGTGGCACGGCTCCCACTCCAGCCCGATCGCTTCGCTCGGAACCGCGTTGAAGATCATCTCCCATGCGCGGGGTGAATGCGCGATATTCCAGCTCGGTCGCTCCCAGGTGCCCCCCATATCGCAGTTTTCGAACGCGATCCGAACGCCCTCGTCCTCGGCGATTTTCGCAAGACGCCCGAAGACCTCCACGAATTTCGGCAGACTTTCAGGAACGGGACGGTCTTCGAGAGCGCCCGCGAACCCGCAGACGAGCTTGCAGTTGAAAAGTTTCGCGCTGCGAATACAGGTCTCCCAATCCTTAGCGGTCTGCTCATCTTGGAGCGGGTTGCCGAACATACCGATGCTGCTGAAAATCGCTCTGTCCCCGACCACATCCAGAGCGGCTTTTGCATATTCTGGCAGATTGGCGTTCCCGATATGCGCCCAGATCATCGCCTGAAACGACTCGAAGCCATGCGGCAGTATCTGCCGCACGTAGTCTGCACCCGACGGCACATTGACGATCGTTCCGATACGAATGTCCTGATGCTGAATACGCGATACTTTTTCTGTTTTCGTTTCTTGTTCCATTTTTATCCTCTTTTCGTTTTCGTTTTCGTTTTTCGGTTGGATTTATTTCTACGCTTCCGTTTCTTCCGGGCTGTGCGCTTCGTGGAAATTCCTTCAGTATTGTGTCACAAACAATCGATTTTGGATGCCTTTTCCGATCTGCATTTTAGCTTCGCGCTCTGTAATGGACTGTATTTGCAGGAACACTCCTCATTTCACTACGTCAGTCTCAAACGGCAGCAAGCGATTTCTATTCGATGCGCTTTACAGCCGAACCAATGATAAGCGCAGAGGATTCGGAGCACACAACAGCGAATCGCAAAGGTGATCTCGAAATATTGGATGTCCATGCGTCATCCTGTGTTATCGACCAAGTTATCGACCAAGGTTATCGACCAAGGTTATCGACCAAGGTTATCAAACCAGCGTGGGCACAGCCCGCAGTAATTCCCGGGCATCCGCCCGTAACCGTCTTTGCAGGAGCGACCGAAATGAACCCCAATTTGCTGACACTGACTTTCGTCCATTATCCCGACGGCGCGGAAGAAGGCATTGCCATCGCCGAGACGCGCAGCACAATCGTACCCCGCGTCGGCGAGACGGTTATGATGGAGCCGACCGAGACGGAAGGCGAACCGCTGCCCAACGTCTACGAGGTGATCGACGTATTCTATGAACTGCCCGCAGCGGGCGAGGAGAATATCCTGACGAGCGTAACCGTCTATGTCGAACCGGTCGAAGACGACGAAGAGGATGACGACGAAGAGTAATCGCGCCTGACTGCCACGCTTTCCATTCCGTCAGGATGCTCGATCGGAGGTGTGCAGGCAGTACATACAGCAAACCTGGCCGTCCGACATGGCAGCAAATATGTATCCCGTACGAGGTAAAACCTGGCGATTCTGCCTTAAACTTCATGCAAACCTACTATCATGTTGGACTACTAAGGCTAACTTCAATAATTACCGAGTGAAATTTTCGGCTATTTTGATCTCAAATCGACCCTAAATTCAGTGCGGTAATTTTTGCGCGTTGCCTAAGCGGCAAGACGCCCAATGTTCGTAGTTTCGCTTTTGGTGATGAGCAGTTCTCTTCACACGAGGCAGAACGGAAAAGCACCTCCGCTAAATTCTACGAACTTTGGATGACGCTTTACTTAGTATCGTTGG
>Ga0123337_10007004_pt1 | contig 10608 bp, 12 predicted proteins | sample frozenSSSSmetaG_FD_89792 | JGI IMG/M metagenome (GOLD analysis project Ga0123337, IMG submission 89792) | Glacier valley bacterial and archeal communities from Borup Fiord, Nunavut, Canada, to study Microbial Dark Matter (Phase II) -... | ecosystem: Environmental > Aquatic > Freshwater > Ice >...
ATCGAGCGGGACGTGCTGACGCGCGGGCGGACGGAGGAATCGGTGCGCGAGCAGTTTTCCAATCACGTGCAGCCGATGCACGCGCAGTTTGTGGAGCCGCAGCGGGAGTGGGCGATGCGCTGTGTGGACTCGCCGCAGTCAGATGCCGAGCACGCGGAGCTGATTGCCGCGTGCCGGGGGTGACGGTGCCCGTGATGGATCGGTCGGATAGAAACTCTCAGTTCCGGGGGTTCCACCAACCGTTGTTGTCGGCAGGGCCGCAGAAGCCGATATTCGCATCCTGGTTGTTTCCTCCGTAGACGTTGGTCTTGGCATTTCCTCGGGGCATTTCTTCGCTGACGTGGCCATCGCACCAGGCAATGAGGGCGCGGCCGTTGAAGCGGAAGTGGATACTGGGTTGAAGATCTCCAGCAAGCTCCCACCGGGGATTCACCCACTGCCGGGGTTCGGCGAAGGGATACTCTTGGACGCCGTCGGCGGTCGCAAATGCAGTGGTTGCGAACATGAGTGTCCGGCCCGGATTGCTAACATTGGCTGGCCGGTTAGGCTGAAACGAGGCCCCTGGCATGCCGCCAATGTAGGTGGCGTTATACCCGTAGCCTCCGGAGCCGCTCTCCCAAGAGCCATTGCCAGACAGATGGCGGGCGAATTCCGGGCAGATTCCGACACGGCGGCTGAGGCCGAGGTATTCGGCTAGGAACCCGGTTGCGGGATCGAATTGGCCCGTAGCGTTCGTTCGTCCACCGTGCCAGCGGATGCGGTTCTTCGGCTCGCTTGCCGGGCAGTAGGTCTGAAAGTCCGAAGCGTAGAGGAGATTGGCCGCAGTGAGTTGGCGCAGATTCGAGGCGGATACGGCCTGATTGGCATGGACTCGGCCGACTTGCAGCCCCTGGAAACCAATCGCGCTGAGACTGGCGATGATCGTGATCACCGTGATCGTCTCCATCAGGGTAAAGCCCCGGATTTTCCGCGAGGATTTCATGGTTCGGCGGCGAGGCGGAAAAACCGTTTGCCGGGAGTTGGGGGTAGGGTCACGGTCGTTTGAACAAGGTTCTCACCGGTTTCTCCAACCGCGGCGGGAGAGCCCGGCGTGATCGTCAAGGGACCGCCCGCAGTGGATTGTGCGAGTGGCTGCCAATCATTGAGTGTCGAACTGCTTTCGAGACGAATCCTACCGTCGGTGCGGTAGGCGAGACGGTTGAAATGCAGAATCACCTGGGTGGAGGCGGGCTCGACCGTGAGAGAGCTGCCCCCGGTGAGATAGGCGATGAAATTCGGGACTCCATCATGGTCTGGATCGGCGGTGGGAAGCGCGTTGTCTCCCGTAAGGTTTTGGCTTGCTGCCCAGTCGCTAAACGTCGTGCGGACGGAAGAAAGCGCGCCCACGGCATCGAGATCGAATCCGCCGAATTCATGATCCGTCGGGTAGGGGTCATTGATCGGGTTGCCAAGCGAATCCAGCGTTCGGTGGGCGGCGGCCAGCGAGCCGACCACGTCGATCACGCGGACGTGGGTGATGCGGTTGATGTCGAGCGCCGGATCGAGATGGCGGAGCTGGGCAAGATCGAAGGGCGTGCCCCAGCCTCCACGAGCTTTGCCAGCGAGGTTGAAAAGGTTAGTGGGATCCAAGGTTCCATATCCACCGACTTGGGTGGCGGTCTGCGTGAGGGAGATGGATGGAAATCGAAAGAAATGGATGCCGTCCGAGCTGACTTCCACATGGGCGAGTTCGAGAAAAACGGTGTTGAATGAGTTTTCAAAGACCGCGAAATCCGGACCGGGGATGTCCGCGATGGGATTGGCGAAGGTCAAGGTGGCCATGCCTCCATCTCCAAGCGAGACAACGGGGAACGGGTCGCCATTATCTCCTGAAATGGCATCAGCCGGACCGGTGGCGCTGCTTTCATCGCCAAAGGTCGGGTAATACTGCGGGTCGCCCGTATAAGCGATATTGGTGGGACCTCGAAGGATTTCGGCCGCAGTGGCCCACAGGGTGATGCGAGGATCTGCAGCTGGGATGGAATCCACCGGAAATGGCCCGGCCCAGGCGGCGGTGAGCGTGAGCCCGAGGACGCATAGCGGGATCAACGCGGGGGATTCCGTGGTTCGAAAGTTGGTTTGGTTGCTACGTTTCATGACTGGCCCGTCGCGGAGTGGATGTAAGTCTAGCCGACGGAGAGCGGAACGTATCCGTCCTTCCGTCGGCATTTTTTGGAATTAGCGTCTTCTTCTCAGGAACAAGCCGAACCCACACAGAGCGACAAGTGTGCTAGAAGGTTCCGGGATGATGGAGATGATTTTATTCGTTTCGGAGAGATAAAGATTCCCGCCGTTTAGCCTCAGCTCGCCAAGCCGATCCGTCGAGGTGAGGATGGTTTCAAAGCTTCCACTTCCGTCCGCGCTGAATTTCACGAGCGCCGAGGGGTTGGTGAAATCCGTGAGGGTCACGAGCACGTTTCCATTTGGATCCAACAGCAAGGAACCGACACCGGACGCAGAAGTGAACGAGCTGCTGTAGTTGAGCCATTGGTGGCCCCCTGCGGTGAGAGGAGGCGAGCCACTACCTAAAACCGCCGCCGCGACCTCGATGGCAGACCAGCGGTAGATGCTCGGGTCACCGTAGCCTGGCGCATAGAATAAATTGCCAGCCATGTCGAATGCAGCCGGGCCGGAGCTGCCCTCAATTCCTCCGAGATCAATCGCGCCGGCAAGTGCCCCGCCGGCGTAATAGTTGAGATGCGTGGTGACATAGTCGGAAGAACCAGTGGTAATGAGGTTGTTGCCATCGGTTCCTAACGAATAATTGGTGGCGCTGACGGATGTTGTCACTGAGCTGCCAATGTTGTAGCGGTAGATCTTCGAATTGAAGTCGGCGTCATTAAAATAGATCGATGAGCCGATAGCGACGACGCTTGCGCCTGCATAGGTGTTACTTGCAGCCTGGATCGTCGAGGTGGAGGAGCCGTCGTAACTGTAAATTCCCCCGGATTTGTAGCTCGAGTTGATTGCGCCAAGGTAGATCTTCCCGTCCGAACCCCAGTCATAGCTGTAGATATCGTCGCTATTACTGTGGGTGTAAGCGGTGGTCCCGCTGTATCCGGAGCTGAAGGCCAATGCCGCGTGTGCGGATGGGCAGGCCGTCACGAGGGCGCTAAGGACGGTGAGGATGGAAGCGAGCCGGGGAGCTCGGTTCTGCTTGGATTGTTGAGGCTGGGCGGACGGAGCGGCAGGCACAAGGGCGCAAGCTCCCGTGAGCATACAAGATGCACGGTATTTCATAAGTGTAGTTTTCTCTTCGGTATTCAATTTTCTCACGAAGAGAGGGCTCGGCGCGGAAACGCCTTGCCTTCTCCCGTCGATCCCCTTTCGCGGAGGACCATGGCCCTGAGTGCCGACCAAGGTTGACGCACAGGCGACGAGCGACGGAGGGGCAAGTATTCGGGCTCCCAGCTTTGCCTCCTCCCCGCCTTCACCCTTCTTTCGAACGATTGGCTGTGTGGGGAGTTGTATCTGGATACCGCTGCGCGACAGCTCCGGATTCTCACCGGATTCCATGCCACTTCCGTGGTTAGTCGAGGAAAGACTCGGGTTTCCACGGCGCTCTGACAAGTGGAAACTGTGGCATGGCCATGGCGTATCCTGCCATTTTCTCCGCATGTCCGACCGGGCCACGCAGGGGGTGGGGCTTCTTGGCGCTTGACCCTGGCGCGGCGGGGGATTTCCTTCCCCACATGTTCCGCGAGGTCTTGAAGTCCAAGTTGCACCGTGCCATGATCACAGGCTCGGATGTCGATTATGAAGGCAGCATTGAAATTCCGACCGACCTGATGGCTGCGGCGGACCTGTGGGCGGGGGAAAAGGTGCTCGTCGCATCGATTACCACCGGCAACCGCTTGGAGACGTATGTGCTCGCAGGGAAGCCCGGCACCGGACACATCATGATCAATGGCGGCGCAGCCCACTTGATCAAGGCGGGCGAGCGGGTGGCCATCATGGCATTCGCTCTGTCGGAGACTCCGGTGGCCTCGAAAAATTTATTGTTGGACGAGACGAATCAGATCGTCCGCCAGAGCCAATAGCGACCGGCTGGCGGTGGGAAATGACGTTGACCGTGTAGTTGAATCGTGCCAATTTCTTGCACCTATGAAGTGCATTCCGGTTCTTTCCGCCATCGCGACTCTCAGCCTCGTCGCCTGCGACACCATGACGCGGCCCATCGCCAGCGGAGATTTCGATCCGCTTCGTCCGCCGGGAGGCAACAACGGACCGAGGGCCAGCACGAGTGCCGCGCCGGCGTTCGCCGCCGGACAATTTGCGCGGGCCTCCATGGACAACACCGCGTTCTTCAAAGTGCGGCCGAAGGGCGATGCGGATGCGGACAAGCTTCTGAAGAGGGGTACTTCGGTAAAGGTGATTTCCAACAGCGACAGCTATGTGAAGGTGGAGCTGGATAGTGGCGAGATCGGTTTCGTTCCGACAGTCATGCTGGAGAATCCCAATGCCGCAGGCCCGGCCCTTTCGCCGGGCCCGGGCGAATATCAAGTCTATCCACCCTTGCCGCAGACCGGCGTGGGTCAGCCGCTGCCGGTCATCGATCCCTCGGGACTGCCGCCGGAAGGAGCGATCCCGACGGTGATCGATCCGGATGCGCCGACAACAGGTGCGCCCGTGCCCGCAGTCACGCCCACCACGGACACCTTCCCGACCCCGGTAGCGCCGAAAGTGGAACCCAAGCTTGAGCCGAAGGTCGAGGAAAAGGCTCCGGAAGTAAAATCCCAGTGACCGCGTCTGAAGCCGGGCGCTGATGAGGGGGGAAAAGCACTGGAAGATTTCTTGTTTCTTGAATCCCACCGGGCTCTTGATTAACTCCCGGTGTGAATCTCTTTTACAGTCTTTTGGCGGTCTTGATGCTCGGTGCCTGCGCGGGGCCGCGTGAACCTCTGGTGGTAAAGCAGTTCCAGCTGCGGGACCAGGTGACGGTATCGACGGACGAGCCGATGGTGAAAATGGAAAAGCTCAGGCGACTGCACGGGGCTGTGAGCATGGAAGCGCGGCGCGGCCGGCTTGGACAATACTACACTCTGCTGTGGAACGACCCGAGAGGAGCTGGGCAAGGCGAAGTGGCCTTGGTTTTCCAATACCAGCAAGGCGCGAGTGCCAGCTTGGTCAAGCAAATGACCCGGACCTTCCCGGCGTCTGATTCACAAGGGATCGCAGAATTCGCTGTCATCGGTGACAATTATTTTAAAAATGGCAAAGTACTGACATGGAAAGCTACACTGCTTCGCGGCAAACGGGTCCTTGCGACACGTCAATCCTATCTCTGGCAATGAAGTGGTGATTTCCAAGATGGATGATTGACCAGCGGCCCGTCTGATTTTACACTCCCCCTTCCTAAACCGTTCAATCAACGGTCATTTTCTTTGTGACTACGGACTGCCCAATTTTAGTCGGAATCTTTGATGGATTCAGCTGGATCCGCTGTGAAGGGAAGGGTTCTTTCATGAACAGCCCTGCGTTGAAGGCATTCAGCGTGGAGCGCATCGGCGCGGGAGAAAAATGCCTGGTCGTGGATTTAGACGCCTGCACTGGGATGGACTCGACGTTTATGGGCACTCTCGCCGGTATCGCGACCCGCGTCACCGCCGGCGGCAGCGGCGTGCTCCAAATCGCCAATGCGGGAACGCGCAACCGGCGCTCGCTTGAAGACTTGGGCTTGGATTTCCTGATGGACATCGACCCGGTGGATGCGGCCTGGCTCGAATCGATCGACGCGATCCGCACCCAATTAGATCCCCCGCTTCCGCCCGGCGCGCAGGGTCCGCTCCAGCAAACGAAGCATGTCCTCGAAGCTCATCAGATCTTGGCGGACACCAACGAGAAAAACCAAAAGACGTTTTCGACCGTGGTTTCCTTGTTAGGGGCCGAGCTCGAGTCAAAAGAGAAGCTCGCCGGGAAGCCCAAAGAGAAGTAGGAATCTCGTAAGGATGCCCGACTCCACCGCAATTTCGATCGCCATTAGCGCCCTGATTATCGCGGTATTGTTACTGGCACTCCGGAACCAGCGGCGAAAATCCCGCACGATCCGGAAAAAATTCAATGATCTGGAGGGCGAGGAGCAGCGGATGTTTACCTTCCTGCATGACTTGGGTCAGGCGATCGAGAACGAGCCATCACCATCCCTGCTCTCCCGCATCATCGTGGACGGCATCGACAAGGTGGTCACCGCGCGAGGCGGTGCGATCTACTTCGCTAACAGTGACAACGATTTTCTCAATCCATCCTACATCTCCGAGGAGTGCCCGCCGCTCATCGGGATCCCGGTGGAAATCCGCAAAAAGGCCGAGCGCGATCCGCGGGCTTTGGAAAGTCACCTGCGCTTGTCCCGTGTCGCCGCGGACGAGGGAATTCTCGGGTATTGCCTGAGCGTGGGCGAGCCGATCCATGTGAGGGATGTGAAAAACCACCCGTCGTTTCGTGATGCCTTCACCCGCTATACCGACGACGTCTCGGTCCTCCTTTCGCCGCTGCGCCACGCGCACAAAGACCTGGGCGTCCTAGTCGTCGCCCGTCGTCACGAGGACGGCCATTTCACCGCTAACGACTTCGCGGTTTTTCGCTCGGCGGCCGAGCAGTCGTCCTTCGCTATCGGCAATGCGCGGATCCACCGCGAGGCGCATGAGAAGCGCGCGATCGAGGGCGAGCTGAAAAATGCCCGCGAGGTGCAGCGCATCCTGCTGCCGCAGCATGACCCCGTTGTTAGCGGCTTCCGGATCAGCGGAACGAACCTTCCCGCCCGGATTATCAGCGGCGACTATTACGATTATGTCGATCTGGGAGATCAGAAATTCGGAATCGTGATCGCCGACGTTTCCGGCAAGGGCGTGCCCGCCGGCTTGCTGATGGCGATGTGCCGCAGCGCCCTCCGCTCCGTGGCCTCCGGCGAGATGTCACCGTCCAAAGCGATGGCCGCCGTGAACCGGCAGCTGTTCCCGGACATCCGGGAGGATATGTTCATCAGCATGACCTACAGCATCCTGGATGCAGCCACGGGTAAGCTCACTCTGTCCCGCGCGGGGCACGAGCCCGCATTGTTTTTCCGCCGCGACACCGGCAAGGTCGAGCTGCTTCGCTCGCCGGGACTTGCGCTTGGAATCGACAGCGGGGCGGTCTTCGAGCGAGTCACCCGGGACCAGGAAATCGAACTCAAATCCGGGGACTGCGTGTTGTTTTATACCGACGGCGTCAAGGAAGCCATCGATGCGCAGGACGAGGAATTCGGCATGGAGCGAATGTCTGAGGCGTTTCGCCTGGCCGCTCCGTTGGGCGCTGAAGCCGTCCTCATCGAGATGCAGGGCGAGCTCAAGCGCTTCACCGGAGACGGCCCCCAAATGGACGACATCACGCTCGTCGCCATCGAGAAGCGCTAGCCGCCCGCGTCGGATCATGGTTCCATTGGGTAGGCGTTTTCTCCGTGTTCCGAGCGGTCCATGCCTTCGTATTCCTGCTCCTCGCTCACCCGCAGGCCCAGCACCGCTTTCACCAGGAAGGCAATCGCCACCGTGGCCACCGCCGACCAAACGATGGTCACGCCCAAGCCCGTGGCCTGGATGCCGAGTTGCGCGCCGATCGATTTGACATTTCCAAGTCCGCCGAGTGATTTCTGGCCGAAAAATGCCAGCAGCAGCGTGCCCAAAATCCCGCCCACGCCATGCACCGCGAAGACGTCGAGCGAATCGTCGATCCGCCATTTTTCCCGAATCAGACTGACTGCGAAATAGCAAACCGCGGCCGCAATGCCGCCGATGAGAATCGCTCCGAGCGGCCCGACATCGCCCGCGGCCGGGGTGATCGTCGCCAGTCCAGCGACCAGACCGGTGACCATCCCGATGACGCCGACTTTGCCATTGCGAATGCGCTCCAGCAGGCACCACACCAAAGCGGCGGAGCAGGCGGATAAATGAGTCACCAGCATCGTCATTCCCGCACCACCGCCGGCCGCCAGTTGGCTTCCGGCATTGAATCCGAACCAACCGACCCAGAGCATGGCCGCGCCCACGAACACCATGCCCGGATTGTGAGGCGTGTGGGGATGTTCCGGGAATCCGCGGCGCTTGCCGAGAATGATGGCCAGCACAAGTGCGGACACCCCGGCGGTCGCATGGACGACGATCCCGCCTGCGAGATCCTTGACACCCATTTCCTGTAACCAGCCGCCGCCCCACACCCAGTGGGTCACGGGCGCGTATACCAGCACCAGCCATAAGGCGGAAAAGAGCATAATCGCTCCGAACTTCATCCGCTCGACCACCGCCCCGACATACAAGCCTGGCGTGATGATGGCGAAGGTCATTTGAAACATGATGAACAAAGTCTCCGGAAGCTTGGTGCCGGGTGCGACCGTGTCGGTGGTGATGCCTTTCAAAAAGGCGGCATCCAGGTTTCCAATCCACGCCCCGTGGCCCTTGAACGCCAAGCTGTAAAGCCCGGCCACCCACAACAACGAGGCCATGCAGGCGATCCCCGCGCACTGCGCCATCACCGACAGCACATTGCGGCCGCGGACCAAGCCGCCGTAGAAGAGCGCCAGCCCCGGCATGCTCATGAAGAGAACTAATGCCGTAGACGTCAGGATCCACGCGGTATTCCCCGAATCGATCGTCGGAACGGTTTCCTGAGCTTGGCCGGCAGCGGTCCCTAGGGCGAGAAGCCCCAAGGTTAAATGACTTGTTTTCAAAGACTTTAGCTTAAACATGCACCTGCATGCAGCAGTTTCTATTCCACTCATGAATCCAGTTCATGCAAAATGCGACGCGAGATGAATTGATCGGATTGCAGACCAAATCCCGCCGCATCCGTCTTGGAAGCCGACATTCCAAAAGGTCCAGAACCGGCCCGGCCAAATCGAACCCTTTAACATGCCGAGGTCCTAGCGTCCAAATCCAGCCCTCGTAAGGATTCAGAAACGCACCTTGATCCACTCTGATCTCACTAATCTGATCAATGCGGCAGCGAAGTCTGCGAATGGTGAAGGCGTGCTTTCGCCGTTGCTCTTTCCGATGTCCAATAGGCCGGGATCTCCGGACAGAGGGGCTCGGCTCTGTCCCAAGGTAGGGTTACGCCCCATAGCCAAGCCCGGGTTGCGAGTAGGACAATGATTTGGTGGTCGATGAACTGTTAACAAGTTTATCGGCCTACGCCGCCTAATGCGGTGCCGCATACAAGTTCCGCAGCTGGAAAACCCATCTGCCAAAATTTGATGCGGCACCGATCGGGTTGAGCGCATTCCAATGAACCAAAACGCATCAATCCTATGAAAACCACAACGAAGAACCTCCTCCTCCGCTCAAGCATGGCACTTGCCGTGATGATCGCAGTCTACACTCCCGCATCCTCATGGTCCGCCGAGCCTGCCGAAGGCAAAGAGATGAAGATGGAAGGCAAAATGATGGATCAATGCGAGGAGATGAAGAAAGAGAAGCAGAAGATGCAGGCGGAGATGAAGGCGCAGGATGCCGAACTTAACGCGGCCGTCGCCACCATGAACAGCGCGGCGCCGGATAAGAAACTCGATCTGGTGACCGGCGTCGTCACTCAGTTGGTCGAACAACGCACGGCCATGCATGCTCAAATGGCCAAGATGGAAGAGAAGATGATGAAGCACATGATGGGGCACATGGAGATGGGCAAGGAATCCATGTCAAAATGTCCCATGATGAAGGACATGGATGGGAAATCCGACGAAGCCCACGCCGAGCATCATGAAAAATCGGAATAATCACCGAGTCTCAAAACACCCCGGCACGAGAGGAATTTCATGAATCACATGGACAATTGGACGAATGGCTGGATGGGCGGAGGGATGTGGATCTGGCCAGTGATCGGCATCCTGTTGGTGGTGCTTCTGGTTGTCGCAATCAGCAAGCTCTCGAGAAAATAGACCAACAAAACAATCAAAGACAACTAACACAAATCATTAAGGAAAAAGCCATGAACCTATCAAAAACAACCGAAGCGATCGACCCAATCTGCGGCATGACCGTGGATACCAGCAGCGCCCTCCACGCCGAACGCGATGGAGAGACATCCTACTTCTGCAGCGAGGAGTGCCGTAAAAAGTTCCTAGCCTTACCCGCCGATGCCAAGCCGGTGGGCAAGTCTGGAGGATGCTGCGGGTGAAAGTCCGACAAATCCCTAGCACACGATGAATTCATTCCGCCTGGTGCTCATACCGCTTGCGATTTGTTTACCTTCCTTCTCCTATGCGAAAGAGGTCGGATATGATCTAACCATCGCGAAGCGGCAGGTGGATCTCACGGGAAAGCCGGTGACCGCGATGACCGTCAACGGCGGCATTCCCGGCCCGGTATTGCGTTTCATCGAGGGCGACACTGCGGTGATCCGCGTCCACAATGCGATGGACGTTCCATCTTCCATCCATTGGCATGGCATGCTGGTTCCCAGCGATATGGACGGGGTGCCTTCCGTCACCTTTCCTGGCATCGCGGCGGGAACCACTTTTACCTACCGTTTCCCCATCCGCCAGAGCGGGACTTACTGGTATCACTCGCACACGATGCTTCAGGAGCAGAAGGGCGTTTACGGCTC
>Ga0123337_10007005_pt1 | contig 10608 bp, 11 predicted proteins | sample frozenSSSSmetaG_FD_89792 | JGI IMG/M metagenome (GOLD analysis project Ga0123337, IMG submission 89792) | Glacier valley bacterial and archeal communities from Borup Fiord, Nunavut, Canada, to study Microbial Dark Matter (Phase II) -... | ecosystem: Environmental > Aquatic > Freshwater > Ice >...
GAACACGGTCGCGTCGCTGCCCAGCGTGCCGACGAGCCGGCCGCCGCTGGTGGTGGGCAGGGCATGCGCCGCGTCTTCCACGACCTTCAGGCCGTGCTGCCGGGCGAGCGCCAGCAGGGCAGGCATGTCGGCCGCCAGGCCGCCGTAGTGCACCGGGATCACCGCCTTCGTGCGCGGCGTGATAGCTCGGGCTACCGCAGCCACGTCGATGCACAGGGTGGCGGGGTCGATGTCGACCAGCACCACGTCGGCGCCGAGATAGCGCACCACCTCGGCGGTGGCGGTGAAGGTGTGGGTGGTGGTGATGACCTCGTCGCCGGGGCCGATGCCCAGCGCTTCGAGCGCGAGGTGCAGGCCGGCCGTCGCGGAGTTGACGGCCAGCGAGTGCAGGCTCGGGTCGCCCAGGAACGCGGTGAAGTCGTCTTCGAAGCGCTTCGCCTTCGGGCCGGTCGTGACCCAGCCGGAGCGCAGCGTGTCGACGACTTCGGCGATCTCTTCTTCGCCGATCTCGGGCAGGGCGAAGGGCAGGAAAGGGGGCTGGGCCTGGGTCATGTTCGGTGCCCGTCAGCCGAGTGTCACAAGGTGGCGCTTCGACGCGCCATGGACAGCCGCCACGCTGATACCGCGGTCGAACGTCACCAGTCGCCCGCCGCGCTGCTCGGCGAGTGCAAGCAGATAGGCATCGGTCACTTGCCGAGAGCCCAGAACGTGGCTCCAGTTCAGGCGCTGCGGCTCGAGCAGGCTGAGAGAGTCGGGCCAGAACTCGTGGTGGCGGCCCGTCAGCGCCTGCGCCAGACGCTGCGCGACCGCGGCGGGCGGTTGCGGATTCGGGTAGCTGGCGAGGGACAGGATTCGGATGCAGCCGTTCTGCGTCAACGGGCACGACGCCCACCCCCCACTCATGTGGCTGGCAAGCCAGTCGGTCGCGGCCGCGTGATGCAGATGCCCGCCATCGAGCAAGGCCACCAGCACATTGACGTCGAGCAGGGCCCGCACGCTACAAACCTTCAGCGTCGCGCAACAGGTTGACGTGTTCGTTGGTGACGACGACGCCGCAGCGCGCCGGGAACGGCACGAATCCGGCCACGGCCTTGCCGCGTGAACGCTCGGGCGCCTTGGCCGACGCGCCACCGGTCAGCGAGCTGCGCAGCAGCCGCGAGACAACCTGCCCCGCCGTGGCCCCTTCGTTGCGCGCCAGTTCCTTGGCGGCGGCGAGCAGATCGTCATCGATGTCGAGTGTGGTTCGCATGGTCTGCCGGCCCCGGTGATGCAGTGATGCACTGACGTAGTGATGCATCATTCTACGCGCCCGGCGCTCGGGGGAGCGCGGCCCGGCGTGCGCTCACGCGGGCCGACCGATGCAGTGGTACTCGAAGCCCCGGCCGCGCATGGCTGCGGGGTCAAACAGGTTGCGGCCGTCGAAGACGAGCGGCGCGCGCAGGTGACTGCGAATGGCGTTGAAATCGGGGCTGCGGAACTCGCGCCACTCGGTCACGATGACGAGCGCGCTGGCGCCCCTGAGCGCAGCGTCGGCGCTGTCGGCAAACGACAACTTCGGGTTGGCGCCGAGTGCGTGCTTCGCTTCGGTCATGCCGACCGGGTCGTAGGCCACTACCTCGGCGCCGAGCGCGGTGAGGCGCTCGATCAGCACGCGGCTCGGCGCATCGCGCATGTCGTCGGTGCCGGGCTTGAAGGCCAGGCCCCACAGCGCGAAGCGGCGGCCGGCCAGGCTGCTGCCGAAGCGCGCGACGATCTTGTCGACCAGCACCTGCTTTTGCGCGGTGTTCACCTCGGCCACCGCCTGCAGGATGCCCAGCCCGCCCACCGCTTGACCCATGCTCACGAGGGCCGACACGTCTTTCGGGAAGCAAGAGCCGCCGTAGCCGCAGCCGGCGTACAGAAAGTGCGTGCCGATGCGCGGGTCGGTGCCCATGCCCACGCGCACGCTCTCGATGTCGGCGCCCAGCTTCTCGGCCAGGCCCGACAGCTCGTTCATGAAGCTGATGCGGGTTGCGAGCATCGCGTTGGCCGCGTACTTGGTGAATTCCGCGCTCTTCACGTCCATCAGCAGCAACCGGTCGTGGTTGCGCACGAAGGGTGCATAGAGCGCGCGCATCAGCGCCACGGCGCGCTCGTCGTCGGCACCCACGACCACACGGTCCGGCCGCATGAAGTCGGCCACCGCAGCGCCCTCTTTCAGGAACTCGGGAGACCACGGCGAAGTCGATGGCTTCGCCGCGCTTGGCCAGCTCGGCCGCAATGACTTCGCGCACTCGGTCGGCCGTGCCCACCGGCACCGTGCTCTTGTTGACGATGACGGTGTAGCCGGTCATGGCCGCGCCGATGCTGCGCGCGGCCTCGAGCACGTGGGTCAGGTCGGCCGAGCCATCGGCCGCCGGCGGCGTGCCCACTGCCAGGAACTGCAGCTCGCCGTGCTGCACGGCGCGTCGTACGTCGGCCGTGAACGCGAGGCGCCCGCGCTCACGTTGGGGTGGATCATCTCCGCCAGGCCGGGCTCGTGGATGGGCACCACACCGCTATCGAGCAGGCGCACGCGCTCGCGGTCGAGGTCGAGGTCGAGGTCGAGGCACAGTACCTGGTTTCCCATCTCGGCCAGGCACGTGCCGACCACCAGGCCGACGTACCCGGTGCCGATGACCGTGATCTTCATCGAAAGTCTTTTTGCTTCAGGGGCCGCAGCAACGTGCGCATCAGGGCTTGGCGACCCAGCTGCGTCATTGCAACGCAGTACTGCATTTTACCGAAGTAGCGTGGCCACCTCGGACACCGGCAGCACCTCGACCCCGCCCCCCAGCGAGTAGCGGCGCGGCACGGGAGCGATGACGTAGGCGCGGTCCAGTGAGAGGTCGTCCAAGGCCTGCCAGAAGCCCTTGGTCGGCTTCGGCGCGCTGGCGAACTTGATCTCGACGCCGATTCGGCGCGCGCGGTGTTCGATCACCAGGTCGATCTCGGTGCCGGCGGCGGTGCGGTAGAAGCTCAGGTGCGCATCGGGCGGCAACTGGCCCGCCACCTGCTCGACCACGAAGCCCTCCCATGACGCGCCGGCCACCGGGTGGCCTTGCAGGTCCTTGACCGTTGCCAGGCCCAGCAGCGCGTGCAGCAGGCCGCTGTCGCGCAGGTACACCTTGGGTGACTTGACAAGCCGCTTGCCAAGGTTCGGCAGGTGCGGTGGAAGGCGGCGCACCATCATCGCGTCGACCAGCACGTCGAGATAGCGCGTGGCCGTTGTGTGCGACGCACCGCCCAGCGACTGGCCGAGTTGCGACGCGTTGAACATCTGGCCCTGCAGGTGCGCCAGCATCTGCCAGAAGCGCCGCAGGGTCTCGGCCGGCACGCGCACGCCCATGTCCGGCAGGTCGCGGTGCAGGAAGCTGCGGATGAAGTCCTGGCGCCAGATGAACGACGCTGCGCTGCTTCGCGCCAGCGCGCTGAGCGGGAAGCCGCCGCGCAGCCACAACGCCTGCAAGTCGGCCAGGTCGGTCGTGCCCATCTCGCTGGCACGCAGTGGCGTGAGTTCGAGGTACGACACCCGGCCCGCCAGCGATTCACCCGATTGACGCAGCAGGTCACCCGACGCCGAGCCGAGCAGCAGGAAGCGACCGGGCCGGCGGTCGGCGTCGATTTCGGGCCGCAGCGCTGCGAACAGCCCAGGCATCAGTTGCACTTCGTCGAGCACAAGCAGGCGGTCGCGGTGGGCCGCCAGAAAGAGTTCGGGCTGTTCGAGCGCGGCGCGGTCGGAGGCACGCTCCAGGTCGAGCATCAGCGCGTTTTGATACCGGGCTGCCACGGTTCGCGCCAGCGTGGTCTTGCCGACCTGGCGCGGCCCGAGCAGTGCCACGGCCGGGTACTGCGCCAGCCGCTGAGTCACGAGCTCGTTCAGTTTACGTTCAATCATCGTTGTATTTTGAACATGAAGCGATCAATATACAAGGACAAATGAGCCTCCGCGATCGGGTTCCGTCACGCCTTCGCCACCCACGCCAGCACGTGCGTGCGCAGCAGCGGGAGGGCGTTGAACAGCGTGTAGAGGCCGGGGTGAACGCTTGTCACGGCACGGGCGATGGGCGGTGCCAGCGTCACGCGCTGGGCCTGCACGCGGCCTTGCGGGAACAGCGTGCGCACGCGCGCCAGCGGCACGCCGCGCACGTCGGGGTTGCGCGGGTTGTTGACGGTGAAGTCGTACCAGAGCACGCCGCCGCCGGGCTTGACCCAGGCCCACATCGCAGCGGCGAGAACCTGCTGGAACGCAGCGTCGAGCAGCGACGAGAACACCGTGGACACGAACACAACGTCTTGCGATGCCGGCGCCACGTGCATCTGCAGCGCGTCGCCCGCGTGCAGCTGCAGCGCTGCCGGCAGCACGTGGCGCGCCTGCGCAAAGCGTTCGGGCAGCAACTCGGCGCCCGTCAGGTGCTCGGGCACGAAGCCCATGCGCAGCAGCTCCAGCAGGTTGGCGCCACCGCCGCAGCCGACCTCGAGCAGCCGCAATGCGGCCAGGTCGGTGAAGCCCAGCGAGGTGAACAGCCGCAGCAGGGCGCGCTGGCGTTCCTGCAAGGTGTGCCATACGTCGGGGCGCAGCAGGCTGTAGCGGTCGCTGGCGACGTTGCCGGCGCGCCGCGCGTAGCGCGCGGCCACGGCCTCGGGCTCATCGCGCGGGCCGTGCAGGCTCATTCCAGCGCCTCGATGAAGCGCTGCGCCAGCACCGGGTAGGTGTGGTTCGCCAGCACGAACGCGCGCCCGCGCTCGCCCATGGCGCGGCGCTCATCGGGCGTGCATGCCGCCAGTTGGCGCAGGCCCTGGGCGACCGCGCCGGGCGACTCGGGCACGACCGTGATGCCGCAGCGCGCCTCGGCCACCGGGTCGTTGCCGGCCTCGACCGAATGCAGCACCGCGCGGCCCGCCATCATGTAGTCCATCAGCTTGTTCGGGGCGATGCCGAAGCGGTAGATCGGCACCCGCTGCCAGCCGATGTAGGCGATGTCGAACTGCGCCAGCAGCGCCGGGATCTGCGCCTTCGGGATCGGCGCGAACAGGTGCACGTTGTACAGGCCTTCGGTCGCCACGCGCTGCGCGAGGCGCGTCTTCTCGTGCCCGCCGCCGACCAGCACGAACACGAAGGGCTCGTGCTTGACGAGCGCGGCCGCGTCGAGCAGCACGTCGAGCGCGTTCGGCAGGCCGTGCGAGCCGGCGTAGCCGACGAGGGTTCGGCCCGGCGCCTTCAGCGCGTCGAGCTGCGTTTGCAGATCGGCCGCGAGCGGCGCGCCGTCGGCCTGCCAGTCACCGGGCAGCCACTCATCGGGCGAGACGCCGTTCGGCACGATGTGCAGCTTGCGCAGGTCCAGCCCGTGGCGCTGCATGTGGTCGGCGACCTTGGGCAGCATCGACACCACCACGTCGGCGGCTCGGTAGGCGTCGTTCTCGGCCTTCTGGCAAAGCATGATGAACGGGTGCCAGGGCGACATGCCCGACAGCTCGATGGGCGAGGCCGGCCACAGGTCGTGTACCTCGTAGACCAGCTTGGCCCGCGCCAGCCGCGCAATGCGCTTCGCGACCCAGATGTCCATCGGGTAGGTGCTGGACGCGATCACCACATCGGGCCGGAGCACCCGCGCCAGCGCCGGCGCCTCGCGCCACAACCGGCGCAGGAAGGCCCAGATGTTGCGCACCCGGCCCAGGCTGTTGCCGGCGTAGGCGGGCGTGGGCAGCCAGCGGTAGGCGATGCCGTCGATGAGCTCGTCGACGGGTGCGTCGGCGGGGGTGTTGGCCACGCTTGGTTGCCGGCTGCGCACATGCGAGAACGACGCGGCCACGACCTGCACCCGGTGGCCCGCGCGAACCCATTCGCGTGCCAGGTAGTACGGCCGGTATTCCATGCCGTGTTGCGGCGAGCCCGCGTAGTGGTTGATGAGCAGGATATTCATCCGGGCACCGGCTGCAGCGCAACGCGCAGCGCGTCGTAGCACGCCACCATGCGGTCGACGCAGGCGCCCCATTCGTATTCGCGCTGCACGTGCGCGCGTGCAGCGCGCCCCATCCGCTCGCGCAGCGCGCCATCGAGCACGAGGCGCTTCAGTGCGGCCTGCAGGGCGGCCACGTTGTCGCGTGGCACGACAAGGCCGGTGACGCCGTCGTCCACCACTTCGGGCAGGCCGCCGGCATCGCTGACGACCACCGGCAAGCCGCAGGCGCCCGCCTCGACGATGGCCACGCCGAAGCTCTCGCTGTCCAGCCGGCTCGGTGCCGCGTACACGTCGAGCCGGTGCAGCCACTGCGGCACGTCGGCATGCGCCACGGCGCCGGCGAATTCGCAGTGCGCGGTGATGCCGAGCACGCGCGCGAGCCGCTCGAGTTCGGTGCGCTGCGGGCCGTCGCCGACGATCAGCAGGCGCAGCGCCGGCTGCGCGGCCATCACGTCGGCATCGGCACGCAGGCCTTCGAACGCGCGCAGCAGCAGGTCGATGCCGTACTTCGGCGCCAGCGTCTTGACGGTGCCGAGCGTGAAGCCGCTGCGCGTGGGTGGCGTGTCGGCCTGCGGTGCAGCGGCTCGCGGCGCGAAGCGCGCCATGTCCACCCCGAACGGCGTGACCGCGATCCGCTGGCGCTCGGGCGTCAGGCGCTGCACCTGGCGCGCCATCGCGTGGCTGGTGGACGCGATGGCCGTGGCGCGGCGCAGGTTGCGCCGCAGCCACCAGCCCTTGAAGGCGGATTCAAACGGGAAGTCGTACACGTCGCTGCCCCACACCGACAGCAGCGTGGGCGTGAACCCCGCCAGTGCGGCGGTCGTGCCGTAGCCGCTGGCGTAGTGTGCGTTCAGCACGTCGGGCCTGAGTTGGCGCAGCAGCCGCGCCAGTGCCGGCGCGTTGAGGAAGTAGCCTGCGCCGCCGCGCACGGGCAGGGTGTGCAGCGCCACTGTGGTCGGCAGCGGCAGGGCCTCGGCTGCGTGCTGCGTGATGACAGACACGCGCCAGCCCCGCGCCGCCAGCGCGATGGCCCAGCGCTGCAGGTGGATCGAGTTGGCCGGCCCGAGCAGCGCCACGACGCCGGGTTTCATGCAGGCGTGATGCGGGCGTCGTGCGGCCAGGGCGCCTGCCCGCGCGGCACGGCCACGATCAGCGAGTACGGCGGGTGCTCGGGCGCTTCGATGGGCTGCACGCGCAGGCGCTCGCCGACGACGAGCCGCGTCAGCAAACGGCCGATGCGGCCCTGGAACCAGCGCACCTCGTCGATGGCCAGGAACTGCGCATAGCCCAGCTCGCGCAGCAACGCGAACACCTCGCGCCCACCGCCCGCCCCAGTGGCGCGGTTCGACTCGAACAGGACCAGCGGCTGCTCGCGCTCGAGCGTGGCGGCCAGGCCCTTCAGGGCCGCCAGCTCCGCGCCTTCGATGTCGATCTTGACGAGGCGCAACGGGCCGCCCAGCAACTCGGGCGTGAACAGGTCGTCGCCGCGCACCACGTCGCAGGCGATGGCGTGGCCGGCCTGCAGGCCGGTGAACGCGAAGCCCGAGCCGCCGAGGTTGCCGGACTCGTTCTGCCGGAACTCGAGCGTGCCCGGCGCATCGGCCAGACCCACCGGCAACACCTGCACGTGGTGCGCGCCGGCCAGCAGCAGGTTGCAGCGCAGCAGCGCCAGTGCAGTCGGGTTCGGCTCGACGCTGAGCACCCGCGCGAAGTAGCGCGCCATGAAGACGCTGTGGTTGCCGATGTTGGCGCCGATGTCCAGCGCCACACCACCGGCGAACTCGGCCTGGCGCGGCTTGAGCAGGTGATCGAACAACATCAGCAGCAGCGCTTCTTCGTACAGCCCGGCAACCAGCACTTCTTCCGACACGGTGTCGTTCGCGAGCACCGCGAAGCGTGGATGGCCATGCGCCGAGGGCCGGGCCGTCAACGCGCGCAGCAGGCGGCGGCGCAGCATGAGGCTGGCCGATTGCCATGCAGTGCGCATGCGCACGGCCCCGGTCATGCGGCCGGCCCGCCTGTGGGCCGGCTGGTAGTTGGTGCGGCCAACCCGCGCCGCAACACCACCCACAGGCGCAGGCCGAGCACCGCCTCGCTCAGCAGCAACGCGCATCCCACAGCCAGTGCAGCGGGCCAGCGCAGCAGCGCGCAAAGCACTGCCGTCAGCAGCAGGCTCAGCACGAGCCGCGCGACGGCCTGGCGCGTGAGTTCGCCGAACGCGCCCTGCGCCTGCAACACGGTGGCGGCCAGGCGGTTCGCAAGCATCAGCGTGCCGGCCACGGCCATCACCTGGCAGGCCAGCGTGGCGCTCGCGTACGGTGCTGCGAACAGGAGCGTGACCACCGCAGGCACCGCGACGACGGCGAGCACCACCAGCGCGGGCAGCACGAAGCGCAAGCGGCGCAGCGCCGCATGCAGCCCGGCGTGGGCCTTCGCACCGGCACCGGCACCGGCCGGGTCGTCCGCCGGGGTCGCGGCCCGTGCGACCGCGTCATACACCAGCGGTGCCATGAACGAAGCCGCCAGCGCGAACAGCTGCGCGAACACGAGCGCGAACGAGGTCTCGCCGACCGCCGTGGGCGCGGCCACGAGCCACGCGACGAGGCTCAGCAGCAAGGCGGTCTGCGCTGCAGCGCAGGCGTTCTGCACGAAGGCATGGCGATTGACGCTGCGCACGCCGGCGAGCGGTGTGCTGCGCTCGCTGCCGATGCCGGCGCGGCCGGCCACCCACGCCACGAGAAGCGTGCACGCCACGGCGCTTGCCACCAACGCGGGCCCGAATGCATCGGTGCGCAGCACGGCGAGCCCGGCCACCGCCACGAGCAACAGCCCCGCCGGGCTGACCGTGACCCACGCATACGCCAGGGGCCCGCTCGCGCGCAGCAGCAGCGAACGCAGCAGGCCGTGGAACACGAAGCCAGGCGCTGCGAGCACCGCCCACGCCAGCCATGGCCACGGGCTGAACCACGCGAGTGCCGCCAGCGGCAGGGCCACCCACAGCAGCCCGCCCGCATACGCCTGCGCAAAGCCGCGCAGGCGCGCGAGTGGCGCATGGCCGTGGTACGACAGGTGCAGCAGCGCCTGCGGCAGGCCGAACATCAGCGCCACGCTGATCGCGTCGGCCCAGCTCTTGAGCAAGCCGAAGCGGCCCTGCGCCTCGATGCCGAAGCGGTGCGACACCAGCACGACGACCAGAAAGCCGGCGGCCGAGCCGCCCGCCTGCACCACCACCGGCAGGCCATGCCTGAGCACAGTGCGCCGGCGCGAGGGGGCCGCACCCGGCGCAGGCGCGGCCTCGGGTGCGGGTGCAGATGCAGGTGCAGGCATCGAGGCGGTCAACGCACGCACTGCCGCAGGGCCGCGACGATGCGGTCTTGCTGCGCATGCGTGAGGTCGGCGCTCATCGGCAGGCTCATCACCTGCGCGCTCACCAGCGTGCTGACGGGGCAGCACTCGGGGCAGCACAGGTGCGCATAGGCCGGCTGGTGGTGCACCGGCTTCGGGTAGTGCACGGCAGTCGGAATGCCGAGCGCCAGCAGTGCCGCCTGCAGCTCCGTGCGGTGTTCGACGAACACGGTGTACTGGGCCCAGACGCAGTTGCGGTCGCCGCGTACCGCAAGTCGGCGCACGCCGGGCACGTCGGCCAGCAACCCGGCGTAACGCGCCCCCAGCGCGAGGCGCTGTGCCAGCTCCCACTCGAAGCGCTCCAGCTTGGCCAGCACGACGGCGCATTGCAGCGTGTCCATGCGCCCGCCCACGCCGACGCGGGTGTGGGTGTAGCGCGCGCTCTGGCCGTGCACGCGGATCTCGCGGCAGGCCTGGGCCAGCGCGTCGTCGCTCGTGAACACGGCGCCGCCGTCGCCGTAGCAGCCGAGCGGCTTGCTCGGGAAGAAGCTGGTGCAGCCGAGCGTGCTCAGGTTGCCGCTCTTCTGGCCTCGATACATGGCGCCGAAGCTCTGCGCCGCGTCTTCGATCACGGCCAGACCATGGCGCGCGGCCACGGCGTTGATGGCGTCCATGTCGGGCACCTGGCCGTACAGGCTCACCGGCATGATGGCGCGCGTCTTTGGCGTGACCTTCGCTTCGATCAGCGATGCGTCGATGTTGCAGGTGTCGGCTTCCACGTCCACGAACACCGGCACAGCACCGATCAGCACGATCATCTCGGCCGTGGCCGCGAAGGTGAAGGGCGTCGTGATGACTTCGTCACCAGGCTGGATGCCGAGCGCCATCAGCGAGATCAACAAGGCCTCGGTGCCGCTGGCCACGGTGATGCAGTGACGCGCGCCGGTGTGGGCGGCGAGCTGCTGCTCCAGCTCCTTCACCTCGGGGCCCATGATGTACTGGCCGTGGTCGAGCACGCGCTGCATGCGCTCGTCGATGCGGCCTTTCAGCGCCGCGTACTGGGTCTTCAGGTCGATGAAGTCGAGCTTGTCGGTCATGTCGAGTGCTCGTCGTGAAGCGTGCAAACGCCGTTGCGCAGGGCGTAGCGCTCGCCGGTCGCCGGGCAGGCCGCCACGCCGTCGATGAACGCCAGCCGCTCGCCGTGCCGGCTCATCCACCCGGCCTGCCGCGCCGGCACGCCGAGCACGAGCGCGAAGTCGGGCACGTCGCGGCTGACCACCGC
>Ga0123337_10007006_pt1 | contig 10607 bp, 8 predicted proteins | sample frozenSSSSmetaG_FD_89792 | JGI IMG/M metagenome (GOLD analysis project Ga0123337, IMG submission 89792) | Glacier valley bacterial and archeal communities from Borup Fiord, Nunavut, Canada, to study Microbial Dark Matter (Phase II) -... | ecosystem: Environmental > Aquatic > Freshwater > Ice >...
CCATTGCCACCATGCTTGGCATGGCCACCGCCTCCATGGTGCTCGCGCTCTTCAACCAGCAACTCGCCTTCCTCAAGATCTATCAGGCTCAGAACTTCCTCACCGAGGAAGCCCCGGTCATCAGCGTCTATGTCAGCCGTCTCATCGGCAAGGCCGACCGCTTCCGCCTGCATGACAACGTGGCCGATGCCCTCGCCGGCGCCCGCGTCCGCACGACGGCGTCGCCCGTCGCCGTGCTGAATTTCCGCCAGCCTGACGGCACCATGCGGGCCACCATCCTCTCGTTTGAAAACCGTGGCTCCGGCCCCGCGCTTTATTACTACGTTGTGCCAGTCTCGGGCGTCCTGGGAGAGCCGCAGTGGGCGGTCACCAGGAGGCCCACCAACGTCCTGTTTGCCCTGGAGCAGGGAGTTCTCAGAATGACGCTTACCGGTCCCGCCGGTGAGGTGATCACCTACTCAGGAACCATGCAGCAATGAAAACCTCATCCCGCAGACGCTGGAAATCTGGCTTCGTCTCCTACGTGCTGGTGCTCTCCACCGGGGCGATCCTCACGTTCATGATGGTCTACGCCTACAAGCGGGCGATGAGCGGAAACGTCACCCAGACCCAGGTCCAGCTCCGTCTCGACTATGCGGAAAAGGAGGAGGCCATCCTCCGATCCATCGTCGCCATCACGCCGAACCGCGCGATCCGCGCGATGCAGGGAAACTCCAACTCCAGCACCACCATCAGCGAGCCGCTCCGCTGGCAGAACATCTTCACCGAGGCCATCGCCCTTGCCAACGCCGGGACCTCGATCCCCAGCAACGTCGCCGCGTCCCTCAACATCCCGAACCTCAAGATTGCGAACTCGGGGGACTCCGCGCTCGGCAGCCCCAGCCGGATTTTCACCGCCATTTCTCCGGACACCGGCTATATCTCCGCCGGCATCAACAAGAGCTACGGCACGGGCTATCCAGTGCCGCTCACCGTCAGCGACAGCACCACCTCCAACCGTGACCTGATCTATCCGATCATCTCGACGGCCAAGACCTATGGCACGCTCGCCCAGACCGGTTTGAATTCGGCAACATTGAATGGCGACGGCAATGTCGGCTACGGACTTCCGGTGGCCACCTATTCCGGATACAACCGGCTGAAGTATCCCAATATCAACTTCGGCTACGCGAAACCGGGCGATCCCTTCGTCGCCAAGCGCAACTGGTGGTCCTTTTCCGTCGATGTCGCGGACCATGACAACGACAAGACGCTGGTCGCCCTGGCCAAACGGAATTACGTGCTTTCCATTTACGAAATCCCTTCGCAGCTGGCGATTTCCGCATCGTCCTTCATGTCGTTCGGAAAATACGCCTCGGGCGACGCTTGGCAGAACGTCACCATCAGCGGCGGGATTTTCGCCAGCAAGGCGGCAGTCGAGGGCACGACCGCGTTGTCCTCGCTGACTGCCCGCCGTGGCATGGCGCTGTCCTCGGATACCACCGTCGGCGGCCAGACTTTTGCCAACAATCCGTTCACCCCCGGCGTGCGTGAGAACTATCAGCTCACCCAGGGTGCCTTCTTCCCGGTCTCGCTCGCCTCGGAAAGCGGTCGCGCCGCCTTCGTCCCCATCAACCGCGGCGCTGATTTTTTCGACCGATTCTCGCACTCCACCGAGTCCAACATCGTCTCGACCACCTCGTGGAACAATTACTCGATCGGTGCCCTCCAATGCGCGATGCGCCTGGACATCACCCAGCGGGCGAGTTCCACCAACAACACCCCCACGGCACTGCGTTTCTCCTACATGAAGTCGGGCGTCCGCACGGACCTCGCCATCCCGCTCACCACCGGCGCGGAGGCCGGCCTGCCTCCCGGCTACATCTATTGTGCGGTGGAAAACGCATCCTATAACTTCGGCACCAACGTGGTGGACGTGGCCTACGGCAAAAACAGTTCTTTCGCATTCCAGTCCGCTGTGACCGGCAACATCACCTTCAACAACGCCCGCTTCGGAGATCCTCTGTTCGGTACCAACAAGTTTGGCTACTACAAGCCGAGCTATCCGTTCGAGGTGAAAACCCTACCCTCGGGGAAAATGTGCATCGCCATCTATCCGAAGCGCTTCAAGAATTTCCTCAGCGTGCTCGGCGCGGACAGCACCGACGTGAACAACTCGCTGGTGGTGAATGTGGACTACACCACCACCACCGGCAGCGTCCTGCTGACGAAGCCAATGCAAGGTGGTACTGTTCAAGAAAGCGATTACGGACTCATCCTCAAGGAATGCGATGACCTGACGACTTTCTCCAAGGGCTTTTCACTCGTCACCAATCTCCGGCTCTACTACGGCGATGACTTCAACTATGTGGCGGGGACACCGCCCTCGGGATACACCCCCTCGGGAACCTACTATCCGCCGTGCTCGATTTTCGCGCCGGAGAGACGCTGGGGTGTCGAAGTGAACCCACCGATGGTGGTGCAACGGGGGCAGATCGGATCGCTTGCCAGCGACACGGACACCAGTCCGGTGAGACCATTTGACGCGAAAAACAGCAATGGAGTGGCTTATACTGCGAACAACATCACCGTCAATGTCACGCCCATCACCCATCCGGCCGAGCTGCCGCCGATCACGATGATGAACTGGCTGGTCCTGTTGGAGGAACGGCGGAAAGAGTTTATCAACTACTGATGGCGCCGGTTCAGTCCTCCATGTAGAGGATGCGTCCGCAGTCCTCGCACTGGGCGATTTCCTTGGCCGTCTGGACCTTCATCACGGTGGAGGCGATGAGTTTCATGTGGCAGCCTTCACACTTGCCGTCGCGCAGCGGGGCGATCGCGAGACCGTCCTTGGATTTCATCAGGCGGTTGTAAAGCGGGATGATGTCCTCCGGCACGTTGAGCAGAAGTTTCGCCCGTTCGGCGGTCACTTCGGTTTTCGATTCCCCCATCCGCTGGTGGCGCTCCTTGATGACCGCGAGATCCTCCTCGACGAGCTTGCGCGTCTGGGTGAGTGCGGCTTCCGCCGTTTTCAGCGCCTTCCGGAATCCATCGACCTCCTCCATCGCTTCGAGTTCCTTCGTCTCGAAATCGTCCAGATCCTTCTCGTAGCGGGTGATTTCATGGCCGAGCGCCTGGAACTCGTCGTTTTTGCGCGTTTCGAACTGCTGCAGCTTCAGCCGTTTGATCGTCGTCCGGCGTGTCTCGGCATCGAGTTCGATCTTTTTCACCCGCAGCTCGCAATCCATCAGCGCCTGGTGCGCCATCGCCACCGCGGCTTCGTCGCTGGCCAGCTTCGTCCTCGCACGGGCCTCGTCCTGCGGCAGTTTTTCGAGATCCTTCGCCAGCGCCAACAAGCGGCGGTCACGATCCTGGAGAATTAACAACGCGCGAACTTCATCTTGCATGCACGTTGGGTAAACGCCACCGCCCGCCCCGGCAAGCCCTCTTCACTTCGATGTTCGGTTCTTCCGCAGCGCATCCGCGGCGTAGATCCCGATCGCCAGCCAGATCAGCGCGAAGGAAAACAGCCGGGCCGCCGTCATCGGCTCGCCGTAGAGCTTCCAACCGATGAAAAACTGCAGCGTCGGCCCGAGGAACTGCAGGATCCCTAGTGTCGTCAGCCGGATCGTCCGCGTCGCGTAACCGAAAAACAACAACGGCATCGCGGTCGCCAGCCCCGTTCCCACGACCAGCCCCGCATGCGGCCAGCTCCCGCCGAACGCCGCCTGCGGGCTCGAATTGCTGAAAACCAGCCAGCCCAGCGCGATCGGTGCCAGCAGACTCGTTTCCGCTGTTAGCCCGACCAGCGATCCCAGCGGCGCGCATTTCCTCACCACCGCATACAGCGAGAAAGTCAGCGCCAGCGTCAACGACACCCACGGCAGCGATATCCATGGGAAATGACTATTTATTGGGAGCTGCACCGCCACGCCGCAGAGCGCCAGTGCGATCGCCGCGAGCTGCCAGCGGCTGTTTTTATCGCCGAACCACAGCGCGCCGAAGAGCATGTTGAAAAACGGATTCAGATAGTAGCCCAGCGCGCCTTCGAGGATCCGGCCGTTGAGCGTCGCCCAGACGTAGAGCAGCCAGTTCGACGCGAGCAGCGCGCCCGACAGGAAATGCCACGCCACCGCCGACGGCTTGCGCAGCCCATTGAAAACCTCCCGCAGCTCCCCGCGCACCGTCAGGATCACCAGCAGCAGGAGCAGCGACCAAAGCGTGCGCTGCGCCACGATCGTCGCCGGCGGCAGGAAATCGAGCAGCTTCCAGAAAATCGGCAGAATCCCCCACAGGAAAAACGCGGCCAACGCGGCCATCACACCCGAGCGGTTCTGATCCACGGGCGCAAGCTGGGTCATGACGGAGCGCCTGCGAAGCGTAAAACGGAATTCCGGCACTCGAAAATCGTAGAAACGCCAAAAACTCACGTTTTCGCTCCTTTTCGAGGGTGCGAAGGTCTGGCGACGCGCGTGTTTGGGACTTTTGTCCCTGTTTTCCATCTTCCGACGCGTGTGTCCGCAGGAAAACGAGGTATGCAAGGGCTGAAGACATACGTTTTCACCACTTTGGCATGGAATCATTAAGTGGTGACACGCGTTTTCACCCCTTTCACGCGGTGAGAAAGGCCTGCCGACATGTGTTTTCATGCCTTCGCAACGGGCCGAAGTGCCTCCAACACACGTTCTCGCTCCATGAAAAGCCAACACGGGAGTGGAGCAAGATGTGGATTGATCACGCGCTACCTGCCCATCATCCTCCGCCCATGTCCGCCGGTCGCCTTTCCATCCCCCAATACGCCATGGCCCTCGCCCACGTCGCCAGCCTGCGCTCGGAGGATCCCTATCGGAAAGTCGGAGCCGCGGCGCTCGACTTCGACAACCGCGTCATCGGCACCGCCTACAACGGCCTCGCTCCCGGCTACAACCCGCCCGCCGGCTTCTGGGACGACCGCGAGGCGCGCCAGAAATTCATGCTCCACGCCGAGGTGAACCTGTGCAGCCTCTTCCGCCGCGGCGAGGCGAAGATCGTGGCCACCACCACCATGCCCTGCACCGCCTGCATGCAGACGCTCTGCGCGTATGGCATCAAGGAGATCTACTACCGCGAGGTCTATCATGTCTCCGATGCGCCGGAGATCGCCGCGCTTTATAACGTCAAGCTTGAGCGGATCACGGATTTTCCGGTCGCCAGCTAGGGTAAGTAGTTCAACCCTTTAGGGTGTCTTCGTTGCGTGCTGGAGGCACCCTAAAGGGTTGCACTACGAACGAAGACCTTCTTCCCGCCAGCCGCCGCGCTCTGATAGATCGCCTCCAGCAGCTCCACGGATTTCCTCGCCTCGACAGCGGAGACACCCGGTACGCGGCCTTCCCGGATCGCACCCACCACCTCCTCGAAATTCCGCTGATGCTGGAGGAAATTGATCGCCTTGGGATCATTCGCACCGAGCCCTCCAGCACCTCCGCTCATCAGCGATTCACGCACCGCGACGTCTTCCGGCAGGGCGTTTTTGAAATCCCAGACTTCGAACGATTCATCCGCTAGAAACGCCGAGCCCTCGGTGCCTGATAGCTGGATGCGCGCCGGATGGCCACCCGCGGACCAGGTGCAGGTCGATCCCTCGATCACGCCGCGCGCGCCGTTTTCAAACTCCAGCATCGCGATCCCGATGTCCTCCACCTCGATCCGCTCATGCGCCAGGCAGGCGGTCATCGCCTGCACCGATCGAACGGGACCGGCGAGATGCAGCAGCGCGTCGATGCTGTGGATGCCCTGGTTCATCAGCGCGCCGCCGCCGTCGAGCGCCCACGTCCCGCGCCAGTCGGCGGAGTCGTAGTAGGCCTGGTCGCGGAACCATTTGATATAACAGGAAGCGGAGGTCAGCCTGCCGAAACGCTGTTTTTCGCAGGCCTCCTTGAAAGCCTCCATCGCCGGGTTGAAGCGGCGGTTGAGAATGGCGGCGAGCGTTTTTCCTGTGGCCGCCGCCGTCTCCATCAGCTCGTCGATGCGGGAGGTGGTGATTTCTAACGGTTTCTCGCAGAGCACGTGCTTGCCCGCTTTCAGCGCGGCCACCGCCGGATTGAAATGCGCTCCGGACGGAGTGGCAATGGTGACGATTTCCAACTCCGGATCGGCGAGGAACTCATCGATGTTTGAAAACGCACGCACGCCATACTGCGAGGCGAGTTTTTCAGCGCTTTCGAGGCGGTGGTTGAAAACGGAAACGAGTCCGCTGCCCTCCATCGCCGCGATGGCCCTGGCGTGGATGCCGCTGATACTGCCGGTGCCGATGATTCCGAATTTCATGAAAAGTCAGGCGTCGATGGCGTCGGATGGAAGGTTGCCGGCTTTCCGCGAGTTCCTGCCGTAAACGAGCTCGAACAGCGGGGTGGCCATCAGTGTGGTGACGATCGCCATCATGACCAGGATCGAGAACAGCGGCTGGCCGATCACCCCCGCCTTGAGGCCGATGTTGATGATGATCAGCTCCATCAGTCCGCGCGCGTTCATCAGGCTGCCGACGGCGAGCGAGGTCGCGTTGTTTTCCCCATTGAGTCTCGCGGCGGCCCAGCAGGCCACGCCCTTCCCAAGGATCGAGGCTAACAAAATCGCGGCGGCGGGCAGCAGGTAGGCAGGATCGACCAGCACATTCAGCTGCGTTTTCAGACCAGAGAAGGTGAAGAACATCGGCAGCAGGAAAACCACCGTGAACGGCTCGATCTTTTTCCGGATTTCATCGGCGAAGATCCCGCGCGGCATGGCGATGCCGAGGATGAAGCCACCGAACACCGCGTGCACGCCGATGAGGTCCGTGTACCAAGCGGAGATGCAGAACAGCGCGAGCACGATCGCCATCATCGGCTGCGAGACGTGCCCCGCCTTGTCCGCCCTCGCGCCGAAGCCAGCGAGGACCTTCCGGCCGGCTGTCAGCATCAGCACGCCGTAAAGGATGGCCCCGCCGATGGCGATGAACTGCGGTCCGATCTGCATCCCGAAGAGCACGATCGGCTGGGTGGCGCCGAAAGTCGCCAGCACGATGGCCAGCACGCACCACGCCGCCGCGTCGTCAATGGCACCGGCGGCCAAGGCGAGTGTTCCGAGGGAACTGCCGGACAGCCCGCGCTCGGAGATGATCCGCGCCAGCATCGGGAAGGCGGTGATGGCGATGGCCGCGCCGAGGAACATGGCGGCCTGGTAGTATTGCGTTTTCGCCGAAAACAAGCCGGGAACATGCACCAGCCACAGCGCCAGCAAGCCGGCGAGGATGAACGGCACCACCATTCCGGCGATGGAAACACAAGCCGCACTGCGGGCGCGGGTGCGGAAATGGGAAATCTTGAATTCGAGGCCCACCAGGAACATGTAGAGCCCCACGCCGAGCTGCGCGCCCACCTCGAGCACGCCACGTGATTCCTTGGTGAAAAGGAGTTCCGTCGAGCCCGGCCACAGCATCCCCAGCAGCGACGGCCCGAGAATCACGCCCGCGATCATTTCCCCCACCACCTGCGGCTGCCCGATCTTTTTCGCCACGATGCCGACGAGGCGGCAGGCTAGAAGTATGACCGCCATTTGGAGGAAAAAAGACGCGGGGAGGTTGTGCATGGCGCCTTTGTAAGGGGAGTTTCCCTGCGGAGTCGAGGACTTCGGTCTGTTTCTTGCCATAGAACCGCCCTGGACCTTCCCACTGCGAGCGTCGATGCCTGTGAACCGCCACCGCGCCTATGAGAATCGATCGCGCCCCACGCCGGAAGTTCACCGGGATTTTTTTGAAGTTGCTGGAAAGCTAGGAATATTCCTTGTCATTCAGCGGATTTTTCTAACGATGAACGGCGATATGGATAAGCAAAAAACAGCGAAAAAATCGGAGTATCTTGGTCCACGCCGCCTCCAATGCCCCAAATGTGGACTGGAATCAGGGACCGGCGTCAAACTGTGCCCTTCCTGCAATTATGTTTTTGGAGGGAAGGACAGGCGTGACTGCCTGGTGGGCGAATCTACAGGGAGAAGCCGTTCCCCTGGGCTCCAAAAGCGGGTGCAGAGGAACGACGAAAGCCAGTTCGTCAAGGAACTGGTGGCGCGGGGTTTCAAATTCGTCCGGCACATGGATTCCCTCACTGGCGAGATCGTGAAGAGCGAGGATGATCCGAAAATTGAAGCGCTCGGCCTGCGTTTTTCAACGATTCCGCTGATCACGGAAGATGTCCACGTCATCCAGACGAGTCCGCAGGTCCAGGTCGCCATGCCGCTGGACAAGTTCCTGGAGTTGACCGGCATCAAACCATGACTTTCGGACGGACCCGGTGGCGGAAGCAGGAGAAAATTGCGGAATTCAACGGTTTGTTCCAAGTTCTGGATTCCTTTCGGCCTTTCCTGCAACTCTGACGACGTCAATGATGTGGGTGGGCGGGAGGTCCGGAAGGCCCTGGTCTTTCCGCCGATCTCCCGGTTAGCTAGCAGGAAAGATGCTTGACGCCGCGGAAAAAAATCCGCAGTTACATCGGCGTTATGTCATAAAATCTAGCAACTATCGAATTCACCGCCGCCGAAATCACCGCGATCAAGGGGGCCTTGCAGACCATCGGCACCACCATCGGAGACCGGGCCATCAGCCTGACTCCGTCACAACGGCAGACCCTCGTCAAGATGGGGGACAACACCCGCGTCTTCTGTCAGCAGGCCGTCGCCGGTCTCCAGCAGAACGCCGGCAGCATGCCGCCGGATCTGGATGTTCCCGGCCTGGTCCAGGACATGGCGGATTACACCGCCCTCGAGTCGATCTACGTGGAATACGAGGCGGTGGGGGAACTCCTCGATGACACACTCAAGGCGCTCGCCAGCGACGTCATGACCAACAGCATCGTCGGCGTCACCTTCCTCAAGGCGCTCAACAAGATCAATCCGGCACTCGACACCCTGCTCGGTTCCCTGAAAACCGTCCGCCGCCGCAAGGCCGTGAAAACCACCCCGCCGACTCCCTGATTCTCACCACACACACCCGCCGGGGAACGGTTTCACCCGCGAATGCCGAAACCGTTCCCCGCAACCCTCTCTATCTCCCGCTCGAACGCAAAAACCCTTCCCCCGAAAGGTCTCTGGCATCCGTCCGAACGCCGGAACCGTTCGCGGCAAAGCTGCCGCCCCTTCACCGCAACGTAAAAAGCGTTCGCACGAATACTCCTCACCCTTCAGCGGAACGTAAAAACCCTTCCCGCGAATGCCCAAGAGCATCCGCACGAACGTTCCGAACGTTCCCGCGAACGTAAAAACCATTCCGGTGAATCTCATGTGATTTCCGCAAGTCACTCATTCATAAGGAAAAACGCAAATGAAGTGCCTTGTCGCGTCGCTCTGCGAGCGTCGATGCCCCTGAACCGCCCATTTCCCGCCCGCTTCAGGAAATTTCCCTTTCCCTCTAGCAGCGATCCCGCTTTTCTTCTGTTGTTTCATTCTCTCCCACATGTCCGCAGACCTGACCACGCCGCAAGCCTTCATCGAATACTGGTCCAAGGCGGAGGCGAACGAGCGGGCGAATTCCCAGAGCTTCCTCATCGGCCTCTCCCGCATCCTCGGCGTGCCGCAGCCCGCGCATAACCATGCGGAGGGATACAGCTTCGAGTATCCGGTGAAAGTGCCCGGCTCCCAGAGCACCAATTTCGTCGATCTCTACCGCCGTGGCTGTTTCATCCTGGAGTCCAAGCAATTCTTGGCCCCGCAGGAGGAGCAGACCGATCTGGAACTCACCGCCATCAAGGCCGGTGTGGTGGATAAGAAGAAAAAATCCGGCCCGCTCCGGGGCAGCGGCGCTTGGGACGATGCCATGCTCCGCGCCCGTGGCCAGGCGGAGCGCTACGTCCGCTACCTGCCCACCGAGGAGCCGAACCCGCCGTTCATCATCGTCTGCGACGTGGGCCACAGCTTCGAGATCTACGCGGATTTCTCCCAGAACGGGAAAGCCTACCTGCCCTTCCCCGATCCCCGCAGCTTCCGCATCCAGCTCAAGGATCTGGCGGATGAGAAAATCCGCGAGCGTCTCCACCTCATCTGGACGAATCCCACCGCGCTCGATCCCGCCAAGGTTTCCGCCGAGGTCACCCGCGAGATCGCCGGCTATCTGGCAGAGCTGGCGAAATCCCTAGAACACCAGAAGCATGACCCCGAAGTCGTCGCCCAGTTCCTCACCCGCTGCCTCTTCTGCATGTTCGCCGAGGACGTGGGCTTGCTGCCGGAGCATTCCTTTTCCGAACTCCTTAAATCCATCCCGCCGGACGGCAGCGGCTTCGTGAAAATCGTGGGCACCCTATTCCGCGAAATGAACGAGGGCACCCAGGGCGACATCTCCGTGGTCCTGCGGAAAAAACTCCTCCGCTTCAATGGCGGGCTGTTCTCCGACGATACCGTGCTCCCCGTCTCCGGCCTCCAGCTCGGGCTCCTCAAGCAGGCCGCCAGCAAGCAGTGGAAAAACGTCGAGCCCGCCATCTTCGGCACTCTGTTGGAGCGCGCGCTCAATCCCGTGGAACGCCACGCCCTCGGTGCCCACTTCACCCCGCGCGCCTATGTCGAGCGGCTCGTCCTGCCCACCGTCATCCAGCCGCTGCGCGAGGAATGGGACAGCGTCCGCGCCGCCG
>Ga0123337_10007013_pt1 | contig 10599 bp, 8 predicted proteins | sample frozenSSSSmetaG_FD_89792 | JGI IMG/M metagenome (GOLD analysis project Ga0123337, IMG submission 89792) | Glacier valley bacterial and archeal communities from Borup Fiord, Nunavut, Canada, to study Microbial Dark Matter (Phase II) -... | ecosystem: Environmental > Aquatic > Freshwater > Ice >...
ATCACGCGCCGCCAGCGCAACCGCGCCCTCACTCCATCCGGTGCGGCACGAACCGGCTGAGGTTGCCCGTGATCCGCCGCGTGTCCTCGCGAATGCCGAGACCGCACGCCTCGTTGTTCGCCATCCACAAGCCCATCACCGGACGATTGCCAGCAAAGTCAGGCATAGGCGCGAGCGCCTGATAGATGAACCCCTGAGCCGCGTAGTCGCCCTGATTTTCCTCCAGCGTGAAGCCGCGCTCGACGAGCGTGACGTTGGCCCCTTCGCGGCTGAAACGCGGCTTGCGCGCATACGATCCGTTCAACCGCGACGGTTCGTCGTAGGCCGGCAGTAGATTCGGATGATCCTGGAAAAGCTCCCACAACACCGGCAGCATGCCCTTGCTCTGATAAAGCAACTTCCACGGCGGCTCGATAAAAAGCCCGGGCGCCGTCGCCACCTCCGCCGCAAACGACTCCTCCCAGAGCCACTCCCAGGGATAAAGTTTGAACAGCGCATCGATGCGCGCGCCCCTGAGATCGGCAAAGCACCGCGCCTTCTCATCCCAGCCCACATCCCCGATCGCGAGCCATTGCGGGGCGAAGCCCGCCTGCTGGCACGTGTCCATCAGGTAGGCTACCGTTTGCTCGTCCTCGGGCAGCTCGCCCATGCTGGTGAAATGCACCTTGGCGCTGCCCACCGCGCGCCAGGCTTTGATCAGCCGCTCGTGAATGGAGTTGAACTGGTCCGCCTTCGGAAACCGTTCCTTCAACCAATACCACTGCACCACGGAGGCCTCTACGAGCGCGGTGGGCGTGTCGGCATTATATTCAAGAAGCTTGGGCTGCTGCTTGCCGTCGTAGGCGATGTCGAAGCGTCCATAGACGCTCGGATCGTCCCGCTCCCACGAGGCCACGATGGCCGGCACCGCTTTCGTCGGAATTCCAAGCCGCTCAAACCAATCCCGGTCGATCACCGTCTGCGCGGCTTCAAGATAGAGCGCATGCAGTGCGTTGCCGGCCAACTCCAACTCATTGACCTCCGCGGATGACAACACATAGCACGCGCTCTCGTCCCAGTAAGGACCGGTTTCGTGCGTGTGATAGGTGAACCCAAGAGCTTCGACCCGCGCCGCCCAGTCGGGCCGTGGAACCAATGACTCGCGTCGCATGATCAGGAAAAAAACGAACGCGACGAACCGCCGAATCCGCCCCGGCGGATCGTCGATGCGTGATAGTCGGAGGCCGCGCGATTGGCCTGGGCGACCGCCTCGGGCGTCGGCCTTGACGAATTCGTAAAGCCGCTTGAGCCGGCGACGACATGCGACCCGCTGCCGCCAAAGGAGACCTGGTTCGGATCTTGATCATCCGGCTGCGGGCGCCACTGACCGCCGCGATACCAGCCGCGCGCATCGTGCTGGTTATAGGGAATCGGAAACCACGCATGATAAGGCGCATGATAATACCCGGCGCCGGGCAGGAAGGAGTTGTTGGCGTAGGTCTGGCTGGACGCGACCTGCGGCGCCGGCGGCTCGTCGTCCGCTGAGCACTGCGCCATGGTCACGATCAACGGCAAGCCAATCGCACCGGCCGCGACCAGCAGATAAATCTTAACATCCCGTGACGCACGCGTCCGTTCGAATTCGCGCCGGCCGCCATCGGCATAGATATCGCGACGACGCTTCACCCCACGATGGCCGCCGCCACGATGATGCACACGCCGATGATCACCGCCCCGCCCACGAGAGCGGCCGCGACGTTTTTATTCTGGACGATTTCCTCGTGCAGCTTGCCCGGGGTGGCCCAGTCAAAAAGCTTATAGCCGAGGATCGCGAGCGCGATGCCGACCAAGGCAAAAATCACCATGTAAAGCAGCCCCTGGCCGAGCGAAACGGCATGCCAGTCGGACGGAGCGGAAACCTGGGCGAGGAGAGGAAGCAGCAGAGGTTGCATAGGATTTGATGTCGTAGAATGCGCGCCCCGCCCCGACCGTAAATAAAATCCGATCTCCGTTAGAAAAAGACCCCGTCGCTATAAACGACGGGGTCTTTTAGGTATGCACGCGAGGGTGGCGCAGTCGCCACCGGAAAGCCGGGTTTATTACATGCGTTGCTTGAACCCATACAGGCTATCCAGCTCGTTCACGATCATCCGAACGATTTCATGCTGGGACACCAATCCCGCCGGGGAGACATCATCCTCTTGCGAACGATAATGGGAATATGTGGATCGCCCGGAAGAAGGCATCCCGGACAAGTTGCCCAACGGATACAGCTTTTCCGGCACGGTCCCGCCTGAGCGGTCAACGGCGGCCGCCATCTTCCACAGCGCAGGAATATCCCGGACTTTTCCCCAGCCAGAAGACCCATGGCGCTGGTAGGGATCCAACGTGAATAATTGAACCGCCACCCGATCCTGCTCGGCGCGCGGACGCTCGGTATGCGGCAGCACATCCGACAACTTATCCCACGCATTCAGATACTGAGGGTCAGCCTCGACCGCCTGCGTGAAATACCCCGCCGCCTCTTCCCAGCGCTCCTGTTCCATCCGCAGATAACCCATCAGGTAAAACGCCTGCGGTTTTACCGGCGGCTTGGCGATCAACGCGGCAAACACCCGCTCAGCAATGGCCTGCGGCTGTTCGCCCGCAAACGCTTTTTCGCAACCGAAACAGTGGCTTTCCACCCGTCCAAAACTGTCCGGCATCAACTCATAGGCCTTCTTGTAATGCTCGATCGCCTCGTCCATCCGGTTTTCGCCAGCGAGGCGGATGGCCAGACGCGATTGAATGCAGTAAGCGTCAGAAAACGAATAGAGCGCCTGCTGGTATTCCACGATGGCGCGACTGATCAAGCCAGCCTCGACCAGATCGTCCGCCGCTTCGGCTTGGCGAATCGCCGCGACCACGCCGCCCAGAAATTCCGCATGTTTTACGTCGCCTTTTTTCAAGGCGATCTCGCGCGCGACCGCATAGGCGCGCATGCGATCCCCGTGAGGTGTGCCGCCATCGGAAGGATCAATGGCGATGGCTTGTTTTACCGTCGTCTCCGCATCATCGATCCGGCCGGCCGCGAGGAGCACGTTCGCCTTCCAGATGAGCGGACGCTCCTCGTAGTGATCCATCGCCTGCAACTTATCCAAAAACGGAATCGCCGCGCTTCCGCGAATCGCAGTGTAGAGCGTATAGGCGGGATCGCTTGCCGAATGGCCCAAAAGATAAGCCTCCAGAATCGTGATCGCCTTCGCGTCGTCACCGGTTGCATGCAGCGATTCCGCCGCGACCAACGCCAGCGGCCGCCAACCATTCCCGCTGCCCGTGTTCAGCGACTGCGAGAGATCGCGGTTGGACCAATACGGCGACTCGGCCAGCCATTTAACAACGTCCGCATGGCGACCTTGACGCGCCATCACATCGGCCAGCCAGGCACTATACTCGTCTCCCGAAAAATTCCGCATCGTCTCGTCATCCTCATATAATGACGCGGCCGAGGCGGGTTTCGCCGTCAGGCGATTGCGCAGGAGCTGTTCAATCAAGGCCGCATGCGAAGCGGCGATTTCCTCGCTGGCAAATTCCCTGAACAGCGAGCTGTTTTCCCAAAACGAGCCTTTCGCATCCTTAAAGTTGACCAGTAATACGGCGCGGATTTTAGCGGCGAGATCGACCTTGTCCAAGGCGACAGCGAGCTTGAGCAACCGCTCGGCCGATTCGGTCCATTTTTGAATGGAATCCTTGCCGTCACCCACCGGCGCACGCTCGAAAATCGGCACGAGAATCGCAAGTGCCGCATCGGGATCATCGGCTGCGACCAGCGCCCAGCCTTGCCGCGATTGCCACGTCGTCGCGAGCATCGAGTCCGCCGGCGCGGCCTTTGCTTGATTCACCGCAAACGCCACAAGCGCCTCGCTTCGCTCCGCCTGCGGAGCAAGTGCGCTCAGCGTGTTCCAATCCTCGGCATTGGTATCGACGCCCCTCGAACCGGCCAGGAAATCCCAGACCTTCACCGCGAACGCCTCGTCCACGGATCCGTGGTAGGGGAAATCCGGTGAAAGCTGACCTGCCGCCTGCAACAACCCCGCCGCCTCATCCTTGCGTCCCAGTCCGGCCAGCGCCGCCGCAATACGGGAAAGCCCGTTTTTGATGTCTGAATCCGCGGTTTTCCCGGGCTTTGTGAACTCCGTGAAACGCGGCCTCAAGACGTCATACACTCCGACCAGCTCTTTTGCACCGGCTTCGTTGACGGTTTCATCCGGCCAGACCAAGAGCGCCCAAGGCATCCGCTTGGGTGTAATTTTACCTGCGACGACAAGGGCTTTCGCCAGTTCCCGCGTGTGCGGTGCATTATAGAAATTAACATTCACGGGCAGCGCATAAACTTCGCGCAGCAATGCCTCCGCGCCGGCGGAATCCGTCAACTCCACCAGCTCGGGGACGGTGATATTGCTCACACGCGCATTGCCATCATCCTCCGCCAGCTCACCGGCAAGGTCATCGTCATTGAGCAAACGCCCCAGTTCCTTGTCGTCATAGTGGTAGCCTTGAAAAAACCCGAGCGCGCTCATGGCCTTTGCCAGCGCCTGCTTCTTGGCATCGCCCGTCAAATCTGTGCCGTTCCGCGCGGTATTGACGGCCGTAGCCAAAGCCCGGTATTCGCGAGCGGCTACAAGCAACGCCGCGAGCTTTTCCTCTCCGCCGTAAGCCGCCGCGAGCTTCGTGCGATCCGGCGGTTGCAACGCCGCCAGCTCCTCGCGAAACACCGCCAGCCGTTCCGCCGTCGAATCCGCCAGCCATTCGCCCAGTCGCTTGTTCATGTTTTCCGCTGCATTCGCGAGTTGCCGCGACTGCCAAAGAGGGAGAAGCGCCGGTTTCGTGTCGCGCAGGCTCTGCGTGAGGGCGACCAGTTCCACGCGCTCTTTTTGCAGGCGGCTCCGGATCGCGGGATCGGTGGCGTTCAGCACCAGAGCCTCAATGCGGGCCATGCGTCGAAACAGTTGCTCGATGGGGTTGCGCGCGAACTCCGGCGCGGTCGCCACCCACGCATCAGTGAGAGCGACCGAGGACATCCATTTTGCCGGATCACTTTTCACGGCAAATGCCGAGCCGTTTTCATAAGCGTTATAGTTTTCCTTCGCGGGCACCGACCAGCCGAGCGCTGCCCGCAAGTCGGCCGGCACGTCGCTCTCACCATCCGTCGGCGTCGGCAGGCTTTCGGCCCGGCCCGCCACCAACAATCCAAGAAAGCTCACACCGACAAAACCAACGCGAAGAAGTTTTCGCGAAACCGACAGGGAGGATGAAAACGCAAGGACACTCATGGGGATAAACAAGGGGAGTTGCTGACGCCTAAAATCACCACCGACCCAAACGCAACTCACCGGCTTAGCAACCCTACATCTCTCCCATCATGGATTTAAGCTGGGCGTTGCCTGCCCGTTATCCGGAATGCGACCACCTGCCTGCGTTCACTTCGTCACCGCCGCCAGGAACCACTCGATCGAGTAGGTCGTGAGCTGACCGGACGGGCCGTAGAGGTTGTAGTCGAATGCGTGCGTCGCCCACGGCAGTGAGACAAAGGCGTTGCGCACGCCCAGTTCATCGAGCTTCGCATGCATGCGTTCGCTCTGCTTGTGCCACACGAGCGCGTCATTGGCCCCGTGCACCAGCAGGGTCGGCGGGGAATCCTTCGTCGCGATCAGGTAGGCCGACGCCGAAGTATAGGCCGCTGCCGCCGTCTCGGGCGTGCCGCCGAGAAACTGGCGCAGGAGTTTCGTGGCGTTGAGAATGTCATCTTCGCGCGAAAACTGCCACGCGAAGACCTGGTCCTGCGGCCCGTAGAGCGAGATCACCCCGCGCACCGCCGGATCGGGCCGCCCATAGGCATACCCCGTCGCGAGCTGCCCGCCCGCCGAACGCCCCATCAGCACGAACCGCTGCGGATCAATGCCGAGCGCGCCCGCCTGCTGCTTGAGAAACATAAGCGCCGCCCCGATGTCGTCGGCTTGCGCCGGCCAGACATTTTCAGGCGCCAACCGGTAGGAAATCGCCGCCACCGCATAGCCGCGCTGCGCCAGATAATGGTTCATTGCCGCAAGCTGCGTGCGGTCGCCGTTGTCCCAGCCTCCGCCGTGAACCATCACCACGCAGGGTGCGGGCGTGGTCCGTCCGGAGGCCGGATAAAAATCCATCGACAACGCTTCTTTCCCATCCGCGCGCATAAAATCCAGCCCTCTCGTCTTTACCTCCTCCGGCATGACTTGCAGGAGAGTCGCGAAGGAAAACGGCTCGCGCTTCAACTCCATTTGGCCAAAGGCCCCCGCCAGTTGCCCGGACAGCTTGGGCGCCATGAAAGCCGCCTGCACCACAGGCCGGAGTAAAAACACGATGGCCAGAAAGCCCAGGATCAAGATCGACAGCCCCAGCCGCCCGCCATGCGCCCACGCCAGCCAGATGATCAGCAGCGGCACCACGACCAGCAGATGGCCGAATTCTCCCACGAGGATGGAGACCTTCCACAAAAACAAGGTCGGCGCCTTGAAAACCGTGAGTAACGAGGCCGCCGTCACCGACAGCGCCAAAAGAAAAAGAAGCCAGCGAATCATGGGGGTTATACGCTTATGCGCTTAAAAAAGGCGCAAGGCTGCAAAAGATTTTGTGTTTTCGCCGCTTTTTTCGGCCACTGGTTCGCCTCACCCCATGCGTCGCCTCGATCAACTCCTCGCCAACCTCGGCTACTGCTCCCGCCGCGAAGCCCGCGACTTTCTGAAAAAGCACGCCGTCACCGTAAAAGGCCAAGCCGGACGCGATCCATCCGACAAGGCCCACGCCGCCGAAGTTCTCATCAACGGCGAACCGCTCGACCACCCCGACGGTCTGCTGCTTCTGCTCAACAAACCTCTCGGCCTCGTCTGCTCGCACGAAGAACGCGAAGGCCCGCGCATCTACGACCTGCTCCCCGAACGCTGGCGCGCCCGCAATCCACAGGTCACCAGCATCGGGCGCCTCGACAAGGACACCTCCGGCCTGATCCTGCTCACCGACCAAACCGAACTAGTCCACAAATACACCTCGCCCAAACACAAGGTCCCGAAGCTCTACCGCGCGACCACCGACCGCGATTTGTCTTCTGATCTCATCCCGCTCTTCGCCGCCGGCACGCTTGTCCTCGACGGTGAAGACGATCCCTGCGCCCCAGCCGAACTCCGTCTCGACCCCTCCACGCCACGCATCGCCGACCTCGTTCTCACCGAGGGAAAATACCACCAGGTTCGCCGCATGTTTGCCACCACCGGCGCGACCGTGCTGACGCTGCATCGCGTGCAATTCGGCCGCCTCACCCTCGGCAGTCTCGCGCCGGGCGAGTTCCGGTCGGTGCGTGAAGATGAAATCTGACCGCGCCCGCCTTTCGCTCGGCACAATCGTCCTGCTGGCATGCCCGCTGGCCGCGCAGGAAGCACCAACCTCTCCGCCACCCGTCATCGAGCTCGTGCCGATGATCGTCACCGCCACGCGCACGCCGCAGGCCGCCGCCACGCTGCCAGTCACGGTGGACATCTTCACCGCTGATGATCTGCACAACTCCCCCGCTGCGACCATTGACGACACGCTGCGCCAGTCCGCCGCATTCTCTCTTTTTCGCCGAAGCAGCAGCCTCACCGCCAACCCCACCGCCCAAGGCGTTTCGCTGCGCGGTCTCGGCCCGAGCGGGGCCAGCCGCTCGCTCGTGCTCCTCGACGGCGTCCCGCTCAACGATCCCTTCGGCGGCTGGATCGCCTGGACGAAACTCCCCAAGCTCGCGCTCGACCGCGCCGAGATCGTGCGCGGCGGCGGCTCCACCCTCTGGGGCAACGCCGCCCTCGGCGGCACCGTGCAGCTTTTCACCGCCCCGCCCGCCTCCAACCAAGCCGAGATCGAGGCCACCGTGGGTGATCGCGATACCCTCGGGGGCGAAACTGTCGTCACGCGCGCATCCGCCACGGGCACGACCGCCGTCCGCGTGGACGCCGCCGCCTTCCACACCGACGGCGCCGACATCGTGGAAAATCCCGGCCGCATCGATCGCTCCACCGATCTCGATTATCAGCGCGCCCAGGCAACCTTCCTCGCCACGCTCAACCCTACCACCACGCTCATCGTCGACACCCGCGCCTACGTCGAGGATCGCGGCAACGGCACTCCGCTCCAGCGCAACGCCTCCCGCGAAGCCTTCCTCTCCGCCAAACTACTCGGCGCGCCCGACAACGACACCGACGGCGTGAGCGCGTGGTCCGCCGTGGTCTACGGGCAGACTCAGTCGTTCTCCTCCTTCTTCACCTCCGTCAACGCCGCCCGCACCGCCGAGACGCCCGCGAGCAACCAATACGACGTCCCTTCCACCGCCGCCGGCGGCGCGTTCACCGCGACCTGGGCACACGACCCCGACGCCACCACCACCGCTGGAACCGACATCCGCTGGGTCGATGGCGAAACGCGCGAAGATTACCTGTGGAGCGTGCCACTCAACCAATTCACCCGCCGTCGCTATGCTGGTGGCGAGCAGACGTTCCTAGGCGTCTTCGCCACCCACGAACGTGTGCTCGCGACCGACTGGCGCGGCTCGGTCGGCGCCCGCCTCGACTACTGGCAAAACACCGACGGCCACCGCTACGAGTTCACCCCCTCGACCGGCATCGCCACCCGCGACGACCACTACGCCGACCAGGACGGCTACGCCTTCAGCCCCAATGCCGGCCTCGTCTGGCAGGCCGCGCCCGAAATTCGCGCGCGCACTTCCGTTTACGAAGCCTTCCGCGTTCCCACGCTCAACGAATACTACCGTCCCTTCCGAGTCGGCTCCGTCACGACCGACGCCAACCCGAATCTGAAGCCCGAGAAACTCACCGGCGGCGAACTCGGCGTGGACTTCGGCAATCCGCACGCCGGCCTCACGCTCACCGGCTTCGCGAACGAAATCCGCGACGCCGTGGCCAACGTCACCATCATCCCGCCCAACACCCGCCAGCGCCAGAATCTCGACCTCGTGCGCGTGCTCGGCCTCGAAGCCGGCGCACACTGGCAGGCGCTCCCCACGCTTCGCCTCGAAGCCGACTACCTTCTCTGTGACGCCCGCATAATCGACGGCGGTGGAGCCGCCTCCAGCCTCGACGGCAAACGCCTCGCCCAAGTCCCCGTCAACACGCTCACGACCGGCATCCGCTGGTCCGCCCCCGGCAAGGTTGAGGTCATCGCCAATCTCCGCTGGGTCAGCGCCCAGTATGACGACGACGCGAACACCCTGAGCCTCTCCCCTGCGACCGTCGTCGACCTCGGCGTCTCGCGCAAATTCGCCCATGGCTGGGAAGTCTTCGCCGCGATCGACAACCTCTTCGACACCACCGTCGAAACTGGCCTCCCCTCCCCCGGCGTCGTCAACGTCGCCCCCCCGCGCACGATCCGCGGCGGCGTGCGATGGACTTGGTGACTCATTAACGCCAACCCACTTGCACCTCCCTCGATGCCCTCACGGCAGTTTGTCACGTAATACGTGACAAACTGCCGGGCTCCGCCGCCCGCTCGCGGCGTGGTTTGCCTTTGCCACTTGGGGTTTGGCCGTTTTCGTGTGCGGTCACATGTATGACTTTCCCCTCACCGGCGCGCAGAAAACCTTTCTCCGCAGCCTCGGCCAGACGATGGAGCCCGCCCTCAAGGTCGGCAAAGGCGGCCTCACCGACGAATTTTTCAAGGAGCTCCAAAACCACCTCAACGCCCGCGAGCTGGTGAAACTCCGCTTCCTCGGCGCCGACCGCCAGACGCGTGCCGAGCTCATCAAACATATCGCTGACGAAGGCCGCTGCGTCCTCGCCGGCGCCGTCGGCATGACCGCCCTGTTCTACCGCCAGAACCCGGATCCGACCCGCCGGGTGATTGATCTGGGATGAACGACTCCATCCACGCCTTCGGCTGGGACGATGCGTGGGCCGCTTCCTTCGCCCCGCACGCCGCCGCCGGCTACGAACCCGCACGCGTCGTCGTCGAGTTGCGACGTCATTACTACGCCGTGCAGACCGCCCACGGCGAATTTCTCGGCGAACTCACCGGCAAGTTCCACCACGCCGCCGACCGCGAGGCGCAGTCCTATCCCGCCGTCGGCGATTGGGTCGCCGTGCAGGTCTCCGCCGACGGGCGCCGCGCGCAGATCCACGCCCTCGTCCCGCGCCGCTCGCGCTTCTCCCGCCAGGCCGCCGGCGAACGCCAGGTCGAGCAGATCGTCGCCGCCAACATCGACACCGTCTTCCTCGTGAGCGGCCTCGACGCCAACTACAACGCCAAGCGCATCCAGCGCTTCTTCGTCGCCGCCCGCGACAGCGGCGCCCAGCCCGTCATCATCCTCAACAAGTCCGACCTCTGCGACGACCCCGACATCGTGCGCAAGGAAATCGAACTCCTCGTCCCCGGCATCCCCGTCGTCATCACGAGCACCTTCACCCGCAAAGGCCTGAAGTCGCTCGCCGCGACCTACGCGCTCCCCGGCCGCACCCTCGCCTTCGTCGGCTCCTCCGGCGCGGGCAAGTCCACCCTCATCAACCGCCTCCTCAAGGACGCCGAGGCCATGCCCACCGGTGAAGTCCGCGAGAAGGATGGCAAAGG
>Ga0123337_10007017_pt1 | contig 10596 bp, 13 predicted proteins | sample frozenSSSSmetaG_FD_89792 | JGI IMG/M metagenome (GOLD analysis project Ga0123337, IMG submission 89792) | Glacier valley bacterial and archeal communities from Borup Fiord, Nunavut, Canada, to study Microbial Dark Matter (Phase II) -... | ecosystem: Environmental > Aquatic > Freshwater > Ice >...
ACATCGTATCTGTTCTTACATCATGATTCATTAAAAACATTGCCTGGCAGGATACCAGTACCAGCGCACTCAGGTAAGCAATCTCTTTTTTATAAAACAATAACGCCAGCCGGTAGGTGCTGTAAACCGCTAACATTGAAAACAAAAAAGAGGGTAGGCGATAAGCCCAGTCGTGGATGCCGAATATTTTCATGGATACACTACTGAGCCAGAAAAGCATGGGAGGTTTATCCAGGTAATCTCTACCCAAATCGTATAGCTGCAGGTAGTTGCCATTCCGCAACATTTCCCTGCTCATGGAGGCATATTGAGTAGCATCGATGTCCATTAAGGGAACACAAAAAATCCCCAACAGGTAAGTGAAAATGCAAATGGCCAGTATCTGGATGAAAACCTCTTTTTTCATACGGTAGCAATGGTATTGGCAGCGTGATCAAATGATGAAATGCCGATCTTTTTATTAAAAAATACAGAAATGTAATAACCAATGGTGCTGCCGAGCAATGCGCCACAAATTACATCCAGCGGGTAATGCACGCCGATGTAAACCTGTCCGTAACTGATAGTGGCAGCCCATACAAAAAACAGGTAGCCCCATTTTTTGAAATAGGGTTTCATCGTAAAGTAAATAAAAAAGGCAACACCGAAATGATTGGTGGCATGCGAAGAGGTAAAGCTTCGGCTATCCGAACAATATCTTAGCAATAAACGGATATGATCTGCCAGGTAGATGTCGTGGCAGGGCCGCATCCGGTTTACATATGGCTTCAAAATATGACTGCTGATTTGATCTGTCATTAAAACAGTTACCAGCAAACCTGCCACCCAGGGCCATGCTTTTTTACCAAAATTTATAAATACAAATGCCAATAGAAAAATATATAAGGGAACCCAGGTAATGGCTTCTCTCCACAATGGAAATATGTAATCCAGGAAAGGGTTTGTCCAGTCTTGATTGATTTTTGTAAACAACCACCGGTCCCAGTTTTGTAATGTGGTCAACATTGGTTTCGTATGATAATTGGTTCAAATTAATATTTCCTGATCTTGTAAAATTACGGGTAAAATTGGCATTTATGTTTCCGGTGCTTTAAAGGGCCTATTTAAAATTGTCGCAGCTCAATACATGGTTGCCAACCTTTTTTTAAGTGTTTTTTAGTATAAAAGAACCTGCATAAGGTTGGCAACCCTTCCGACAATAATAAATGCATCCCTTTATAGGATGGATTTCAATTGCTTTGGAACAGTGTCCGGTACAGAGGCTGCTAAACGATATTGTTGATGTAAAATAAGCAGCCCAAATCCAACTAACATTGGTAAATTTGTGGCCTTTCAATGCTAAAGGAAAACCTATTCAATTATGCTCATTCGGTGGAAATTTCCCAAAACAATACAGTGGGTTATCAAATTATTTATCATTTATCTTTCTATATTCAGTGCTTTCCGGATAGCAACATTGCTTTTTTTTAAGCCAGCCAATATTGAGGTATCTTCTTTATTTTCTTCTTTTTGGCTGGGGCTGCAGTACGATCTCCGGTGGATAGCCATTGTACTTTTGCCTATTGCCTGTCTTTCCTTGTTTCCCAAATTTTCTCCTTTTTATTCAGAGCGTTGCAAAAAAGGCTGGGCGATTTACCTGGCTGTAATCACGTTGCTATTGTTATTTTTCTTTGGCGCCGATTTTGGCCATTTCGCTTATGTAAGTACCCGCTTAAATGCCAGTGCGTTGAATTTTGCAGAAGATGCTAAAATATCTTTTGAAATGATTTGGCAAAGCTACCCAATCGTTTGGATTTTTGCAGGCTTACTGGGGGCTGTAGCAATGATGACCTGGATGTTTAAGAAAACGCATGTAAGTGTGGAGGAACAAAATATCAATATCCATAAATTTTCTTACCGCAGGATATGGCATACTATTACAATCATTATCCTGGCCTGGTTTCTTTTTGGCTTTTTGTCTTTTAAGCCACTCATGTGGAGTGATGCCTTTAAACTAAATGATAATTTTAAAAGCTACCTGGCACTCAATCCACTACAAAATTTCTTTACCACCCTTCGCTTTCGTACGCCGGTTTTTAATGAGGAAAAGGCAAAGAAATATTACAATGCCATCAGCGATTTTCTGCAGTTGGATAAGAAGAATACCAAAGAAAATACTTACGAACGCATCATGCATCCGGGTAGCAATGCATTGGAGAGTAAACCAAATGTGGTGTTGGTGATTTGCGAAAGCTTTAGCATGTATAAAAGTACCATGAGTGGAAACCCACTGAACAGTACGCCTTTTTTTAATGAACTCACCAAAGAGGGTATTTTCTTCGATCGTTGCTTTTCGCCAACCTTTGGAACAGCCAGGGGGGTGTTTGCTATACTTACCGGAATACCCGATGTGCAGTTGTCGAAGTTTAGTACCCGTAACCTGGAATCGTTGAATCAGTACACCATCATCAATAGTTTTGAAGGCTACAAAAAAATGTATTTTCTGGGTGGCAGCAGTGACTTTAATAATTTCCGTGGCCTGATCAATAATATCAATGATGTGGCGATTTATGAAGAAGGCAAATTTTTGTCGCCCAAATTAAATGTATGGGGTATCAGCGATAAAGATTTGTTTTTAGAGGCAGACAAAGTAATGAAAGAACAAACAAAACCCTTCTTTACCATCATACAAACATCCGACAATCACCGGCCTTATTCCATACCTGCTGAAGACAAGGATTTTATACCACGAAAAGTAAGCGATGAAGAACTGAAACAATATGGTTTTGAATCGCTGGAAGAGTTCAATGCCTTTTGTTACACCGATTATTGCTATAAAAAATTTATAGAATCCGCTAAGCAATCACCTTATTTTGACAATACCATTTTTGTATTTGTAGGCGATCATGGAGTGGAAGGCAATGCCGCTGCGGTGTATCCTGAAGTGTGGACAGAACAACGATTAAATGATGAACATGTGCCTTTGTTGTTTTATGCACCGGCCTTATTGACACCTCAAACAAGAAACGAAACCGTTTCGCAGATTGATGTGCTTCCCACATTGGCTAGTATGATTTTTCAGCCCTATACCAATAAAACGCTGGGTAGAAATTTACTAAACGAAAACGGAAAAGAAAACGCCGCATTTATAATTCACCATGATGAAGGAAAGATAGGCGTGGTGAACAATGACTATTATTACTCTAAGAATTTATGGATCATCAAAGAAGAGTTGTTACCGATCCGTATGGGCTTAGCGCCATTAACGGTTAAGCAAACAGACTCGGTAAAACTACACTTGTCTGAATTAACTTCGGCTATTTATGAAACTGCAAAATGGATGTTGGTGAACAATCATGGGCGATAAGAGAAGTTAGGCCACGACTTCTTTTATGCAGCCCGAAAAGTAAGTTGCCTTTCTGTTGTAGAGCTAACCAAAAAATAACGTTCAAAAGCTGCCGGATAGGAATGGAAAACACGATGCAGATTTGTGAGCCGGGGCTGCCAATTCCGAAGCGATCGAAGTGAAATAGATAGCCGAAACCTACGTTCAGATTTGTTTCACTAATACGTCTGTGGCTTTATTTCTTTTTTGCAATCACAATCAGTCTTGGCGATTTTCTTACATCGTAACGGGCAAAATTATAATCGCCAAATACTTCCTGAATCTGCAACCCCTGAAACGCAAACATATCGGTAAAATCGCCTAAAGAAAATTTGGCTACCTTTTCTGTATAAATCAATGGCTCCTCCAGCGCTTCGTCTTCTACTACAATTTTTTTGTAAAAATGGGTTTCATCAAACCACTTGGTAATAAAATAATTTACACCGTCAATTTCTTTTTCAAACTGGTGCACCAGGTTATCTTCTGCATAATGTACATTTAAGTAATCCAACACAAAACAGCCACTACTATTAAGTGATTGGGCAATGGTGCGGATGGCATTGTCATGCTCCCTGTCAGTTTTAAAATAGCCAAAGCTGGTAAAAAAATTAAAGGCGAAGTCAAAATAATTGATCCAGAAAGGGAGGCGCATATCGTGCCGGTAAAAATGCAGGTGATCGGCTTCTGATTTCAGCGCTTCTTCAATGCTGTCTTCGCTCAGGTCGATGCCGGTTACATCAAATCCTTTTTGCGCAAGGTGGATAGAATGTCGTCCTTTGCCACAGGCTACATCCAGAATGCGGGCGTTAGTCGTTGGGTTTAAATGGTCAACCAGTTTGTTGATAAAGGCAGCAGCTTCAGCCTCATCCCTGTTAAAATAAAGCTGATGATAGTAAGGAGAGTTGAACCAATCTTTAAACCAGTGCTGCGTCTGCATATTTTGAAATGAGGGATTAACCGAAAAATTTAATGAGCAATGCAACAACCGCATAGATCACCGTTACTAAAAAGATTCCTTTTGCTGTTTTATCGATTCTTGCATTAACAAATAAGGTAAACAAAAGGGCATTGGCAAAAAGTGAAACACTGATCCAGGCTGTGATCAGGTTATGATTCATTGTCATCCACTGGTACATTTCCATCAATGTGAAACGATTGTATTTAACCAGTTTGAAAATTGTAAAACCAACAACGGGTCCAATCAATCCTAATAGGGTGCCCAGCCAAAAATTATCTTTTTTAAATATCATTATATCTTCCATTTTTTTTCTAATTCCTGTTTTAATTTATAGTTTGTTAAATCAAACTGAACAGGAACCACGCTCACATAATTATTTTCCAATGCCCATACATCTGTATCTGTGCCCTTGTCGAAATTTACAAAAGCACCAGTGAGCCAGTAGTATTTTTTCCCCTGCGGATCTTTGCGTTGTAAAAAATCTTCCTGGTATTTGGCATATGCCTGGCGACAAACTTTTACTCCTTTTATCAATTCCATGGGTGCTGAAGGAATGTTTACATTCAGCAACATGTGCTTATCCATTTTCTTTTTCAGCAGGCTGCTCACAATCTTTCTTACATAAAATTTTGCGGGCTCAAAATCAGCTTCGTAATTAAAATTCATCAATGAAAATCCGATACTCGGAATGCTTTCAATGGAGGCTTCCATAGCAGCACTCATGGTGCCGCTATAGATCACATTGATGGAATGATTGGCGCCATGGTTGATACCGCTCAGGCATAAATCCGGTTTGCGGTGCAATACTTTGTCAACGGCCAGCTTTACGCAATCCACCGGGGTACCGCTTGTTTGCCAGGACTCAACTCCTTCAAACATATCTACCTTATGCATCCTTAGTGGTTGCCCGATAGTAATGGCGTGTCCCATGCCACTTTGAGGCTTATCCGGAGCTACTACCACTATTTTGCCGAGCCCCTTTACGGCTTCTATTAAATTGCGAATACCCGGGGCCGTAATGCCATCATCATTGGTAATTAAGATAGTGGGTAATGCTGTTGCTTTAGCCATAATGCTATGAGTTTACAAAATCGTTTAGTTGAACAATCTGAAATATGGTTTACCGATTATTTCCCTGAATGGCCATGGAATGGACACCAATATTAATAAGAGGGCAATGCCAAAAAATATAAGCATGCGTTTATGTTTGGCTGCATCGGTTCCTGCTCTTTTTACTGAGGCCCGTCCTACATGCACCAATATCCATGCAACGATCATGAGGCTCATGTGTTCCATTGTAAAAAAGCGATTGTAAGGATCCTTCATGTTGTTACCTAAATCTTTCAGGCGGTCAAACCATGAGTTAGTGAAATACAATATCAACCCGATCAATAGTTGTACATCACAAAATATCATAAAGAATAAATTGCTGCGGTTATCATTGGCGGTATAATTGCGTTTGCTAAAAACACCGGTAAGAGCATTGATCAGTGTCCATACTCCAAATAACAAAACAGCCCAGCGTAAAAGATTGTGTAATACCAATACTATTTGCATATATAATTATTTTGTACAAAAATAAGGGCTAACCAATTGATGTATAAAAATTTGTTGAGATGCTGTTTGAAGAAAATTAGAAGATGCTAAAAAAAAATGATATTAAATTTGGTTAAACTAAAATAGTTAGTATATTTGTGCTAATCAAATTAGTTTCAATATGTCACAAGCAGGACAAAATCTTAAGTATTTAAGAAAACTTCGTGGATGGACACAGGAAGAGTTTGCGGTGAAGCTCGGAATCAAACGCTCTCTGATAGGTGCGTATGAAGAGGAAAGGGCAGACCCCCGCCTTGAAGTGCTGGAAATTGTAGGCGATATTTTTAAACTAAGCCTGGATGAATTATTGTTAAAGGATTTAAGTAACACAGGCAATAATTTTCTGGCTAAGCGCAGGCAGCAAAAGATGATGACTGCAGAGCGAAACATCATTCACTTTGTTCCGGTTAAGGCTGCAGCGGGTTACCTTGCAGGTTATGCTGACAGTGAATTTATTGATGAACTGAATACTTTTACCCTGCCCATGCTGGCAGGTGGCAACTACAGGGCTTTTGAAATTATTGGTGACAGTATGATGCCAACGCCCAGCGGAAGTATCATAGTAGGAGAGAAAATCGATAATACGGAGGATGTAAAAAATGACCAGGCCTATATTGTGGTTAGCAGAAATGAAGGGATCGTATACAAGCGAATTGTAAAGAATAACAAGGCTAAAAATAAATTAACGCTGGTAAGTGATAACCCTCAATACCAGCCCTACCAGGTAAATGCCGAAGATGTAGTGGAGTTGTGGCAAGCACAAATGGTGATTAGTAAAGTAAGTGCACAGCAGCGGTGGGACATGAACTCGCTGGCAAGTATGGTAAATAATTTACAGAGCCAGGTGACAACACTGAAAAAGAAATTGAATTAGTCTTTAAAGGGAGGCGCATCTAGTAGAGTGGTTCTTAAATTTAAGCATGGCCCATTTAATACGCAGTTAGTGCAATAACTATTGCTGTATTATTTGTGAGAAAAAACATAAAATCCAATAAGTAAGTTTTCATAATTTTCAAATTCAGATACATCGCCTAACATTAAAAAACACAATTATGATCAAATTACAAATCGTTGGCAATCTTGGTAAAGATTGCATCGTAAAAGACGTGAATGGAAAAAATGTAATTAATTTCAGTGTAGCGCACACGGAGCGTTACAAAGACAGTCAGGGAAATCAAAAAGAACGGACCACTTGGGTAGAATGTGCGTATTGGACAGACAAGACTGCGGTTGCACAGTATCTTACAAGAGGTAAAACCGTATATGCTGAAGGAACGCCGGAGGCAGACGCCTATATGAATAAAGACAACCAGGCAGCAGCAACATTGCGGATGAGAGTGCAAAGTCTGCAGTTGGTTGGTGGTGTTGGAGGTGATGGTGCTGGGCAGCAAAATTCAGGAAATCAATCTTCAACATCCAATTATTCAGCGCCAACAGCATCCAGTGCAGCTCCTGTTGCAAGCGCACCGGTAGCGGATGATTTGCCGTTTTAATTGATTACTCACTCCACGCGATAATATAAAGCGATACAATTTATTTTGTGTCGCTTTTTTATTTTGAGACTACATTCTTTAATGGCGGCGACAATGATTTCAATTGGAAAAACTGTGGACTCGCTATTTGGCAACAATAAATTATCAAGGATGTGGTCGAAAGCGTTCATTCATCAAAACCCTTTTGAAAGGACTGATTTTTTCTTTAACAATTTTTTACATGGCAAAGACTTATGCTTTGCGTTTACAAATCCATATTGCAATATTGTTGGTACAATAATCGTATGACGACAGAAACAATTACTTTTGCCATAAATCATTTATTCAATGTTTGACATATTATTACAGGTTGATTCACTTGGAACCGCAGCAAAAACCACAGGAGAAGTTGAGTCCGTTTGGACTTTATTAAGTAAAGGTGGCCCGCTTATGATACCATTGGGTATTTTATTTGCGCTGGCCGTTTTCTTTTTTATAGAAAGATTGCTAGCCGTAAAAAAAGCCAGTAAGATAGACGAGAATTTTATGCGGATCATTCGTGACCATATAATAACAGGCAACGTAGCTGCTGCAAGAAGCTTATCAAAAAATACCGACAATCCGGTTGCAAGAATGATTGACAAAGGCATTCAGCGCATTGGAAAACCGATTGACGCAATCGAAAAGAGTATGGATAATGTGGGCAAGCTGGAAATGTATAAGATGGAGAAGAATTTGTCAATTCTTTCAGTGATTTCACGCATTGCGCCGTTATTCGGTTTTGTGGGTACTATTGTAGGGTTGGTCTTGCTGCTTAAAGAATTTGCAACCATTAGCAATCCATCTGTTAGTCAAATTGCCGATGCGATGTACATTAAATTAATCACAAGCGCCAGCGGATTGATCATCGGTATGTTGGCCTATCTCGGCTACAGTTACCTGGACACACAAATAAACCGTACGGCCAACAGGATGGAATCCGCCAGCAGCGATTTTATTGACATTTTGCAGGAGCCTCATAAGTAAGGAACGGATAGTGTTTTAGGGTGAGATGCAGGAATTAAATTCGTGCAAGCAAATCCTCAGTTATCGATTAATCAATCATCAATCATCAAGTTGAAATGGGTCTTAGAAGAAATAAATTAAGAGAAAGTCATGATGAAGTGGACACAGGGCCCCTCAATGATATTTTATTTATATTGTTGATGTTCTTTTTGATGATATCGACATTGGCAAATCCGAATGTGATCAAGATGAGTGTGCCAAGGGCGAAAAGTGATACCAAAACAAAGCAAAGCGTGGTGGTAAGTGTTGATAAGGATAAAAATGTTTACGTCGGTTCCAAGCTTATTCAAATGGATTCGCTGGAATCTGCTTTAAGAAAATACATCAACGAGGGCGATAGCATTAAGCCTGCCGTGGTTATCAATGCAGATTCAGTAGCCCAATGGGGTGAGATTGTAAAGGTAATGAAAGTTGCCCGGCGTTTAGGAGCTTCCACTTCCGCCACCGTTACAGGGAATGAATAACCCGGTGTGCGAACTGATTAAATAAAACCGATAGAAGTCTGTTGCTACGCAGCTTCACGCTCGTTCCTTAGATATTGCTCTATTTCAATGATAAAGTATTTATTTAGCATCGGATTGGCAATCCTCCGAAAGAGTCTGGGGGTTTATCTGTTAATCATCTGAGTGCTTAAATTACTTTTAGAGCCTTCCTGCCTGAAATCAGTTTTCCATTTTCTTAGTTTGTTATCTTTTTCACCATCAGCGGAATTGCCGGTTTGGTGATATCGTATAAAATGATGCCGTCTTCTACAAAGCAAATCAACGTACCGTTATAGGGAATCACATCAATATACACGCCATCCGACTGGGTGGAGATAAGACCTGGTGAGTAGGGGTTATTTACATTGAAAACTTTCAACCCTGCATTGCCACAGCAGACATAAAGAATACTGTCCTGAAGACCGAGACCAACAGGGTTGGGTAACTCAACTGTCTTTTTCAGTATTGGTTGGGTGATGTTTTTTATATCGTGTATGTAAAGTCCACTGATTGCCGGTCCACAGTTATTACTTCCTTTAAGTGTAACAAAGGCGACCGAATCATTCGCTACCACCGGATCGCAGCTTCTGGCATGTTTGGCTTCACCAATGAGCCTTGGCTTTGAGGCCGTGTCGATGGAATAAATATAGAGGCCGGTTTTAGTGCCCAGGAACAAATAGTTATTGTAGGGATAGATGGTTTCTATGTCAAAATTTAATGGGGAAGTGTACACTTTCTCTGGCTTTGACGGATTGATTAAACTGTAGGCATACAAAAAGTGATTGTCTACCGCATAAAGAAAATTGCCTGTAATGGTGAAGCGGGTAAGCGAACCACCTTTGCCTGCGGAGGTATTTGAAGCCATAGCACTTTCCTTGGTGCAGGAAATAAAAACAATGCAGGTTGAAATGAGCAGTATAGTGGTAAATGCAATTAATTTAATTTTCATCTCAGAATATTTTAAAGCTGTAATCAATTTTTATAACAACTGGTGTAAATGGAATCTTTTACCCAGCCCACTACCACACTGTCCATACGTGGACAAATGTAATACCCACTTTCCGCAGGCTGCACCAGGGGGTAGCTGCCGGCTAGTTCAGGAAATGCCATTATTACCCGACTCACTTCCAGCATATTCGTGGGGTCTGAAATATCCAGTGTAACCAAATCTGCAAAACTATTGGTGTAGAGGTATTTACCTTTTATTGAGATTTGTTGGCAACCAGTGATTGTAATAAAGCCAATGCGGTCAGCAATTGATGGTTTGCTGTTATCGATTACATGAATACCCCGGCCCACATCTACCTGGAAGATGTAATTTTCAAAGGCATAAATATTGCCTGCTTGCACGAGCGGTTGTTTCTGAGAAAGGTAACCTATTTTTTTAGCCACAGATTCCGCGGTATATACCGGCTTACTACCCCAAACTTTCCGCTCTGGTGGCTGAGTTGGGAAATCGGTCCTGTAAGGTTTCCAGCAGGAGCACAACAGGATAGTAGATAGCAACAAGAGTGCATATTTCATATAAGTCAGTTGTTTGGAACAAAGGCTCTTTTTCTACAATGAATGCTGCTTTGGAAATATGTTGTTTAAATTATTTATTTGAACGAGGGTGTTCAGGTTTTCCTGAAAACTAATATTGATACAACCACGTTTACA
>Ga0123337_10007019_pt1 | contig 10592 bp, 12 predicted proteins | sample frozenSSSSmetaG_FD_89792 | JGI IMG/M metagenome (GOLD analysis project Ga0123337, IMG submission 89792) | Glacier valley bacterial and archeal communities from Borup Fiord, Nunavut, Canada, to study Microbial Dark Matter (Phase II) -... | ecosystem: Environmental > Aquatic > Freshwater > Ice >...
CAGCCGAGTGCGCGCCACGCGCTCGGCGTCGCTGCCCGTGTCCGGATCCTCGTCCACCTCGATATTGGACGAGGCCCAGATCGAATTGAACACCTTGTAGAGCCCCAGCCGGGGATCGACGTCGCGCGGGAAGCTCTCGGGCGCGGTCACGATCGCCTCCAGCGCCGCACGCACGAACGTGTCGCCATGCTGCTGCGTGCCCGTCAGCGCGCGCGCATAACGGCGCAGATATGGGAGATGCGGGGCGATATCGGCAGCGAGGGACATGGGGAGGCTTTCTTGTGGTTGCGTTCGCGCAATGCTGTATGCCGGGTCGCGCCTAGACGCGCGACGTGCACTGCTCAACCCCGACGAACAAGGTTCGTTTCATTGCTGCATCGGATTGTCGGCCACCAATATCCTGAGGGAACAAAAATGTCGCAGCGTCGCTTGGTCATGGACGGGTGCAATGTCGTTTGCGCCGACACGGGGGGGGCAATGACGAACGACGGCAACGCCCGGCCGGGTAAGCCTTGCATCTACCGCACCCCCGAGCCCGCCCGCACCACGCATGCTGTGGGGGATTCGCTGCGGCGTGCCTACCAGGAAACGGTGGACGAATCCGTGCCCGAGCAACTGCGCGAGCTTCTGAACCGTTTGGACCGATAACAGGACGCCCACTGCCTCAGGATCCGCCGTTGCCCACCGCGATAGTCTCACGCCTTGCCCAGGTTCCACTCGCTGCCAAGGTCGTGGCCGCGCTCTCGATTGCGCTGTTGCCGCTCGGCATCGTAGCGTTGTTGTCCGCTTGGAACAATTACGCCGCGCTCGTTGCCGTGAACCCGCACATCGGCGCGATGCACGCGCTCGGCGTCGCGCTGCCCGCGCTGATGTGGCTCGCAGCACTCGCGATCGCTGCGTTCGCGCTCGATCGCCTCGTCGTCCAACCGCTGCGCGATATGCGTATCGTCGTCGAACGCTATGCTTCGGGCAATCTGGATGCCCGCATGATCGATGGCGAAATGTCCAGCCCCGAACTGGCCGAGGTGGCGATCGCGTTCAACCGCATGGCGGACCGCGCCGCCAACGATGCAAGTGCGATGGAAAGCGCGCTCGCTACGCAAAAAGCCTTGACCCGGGAGGTGCATCACCGCGTCAAAAACAACCTCCAGATCGTCTCGAGCCTGCTCAGTCTCCAGGCCCGCGATGCCGCGAACAGCGAGGTCGCCGCCGCCTATGCGCTGATCCGCCAGCGCGTGAACGCGCTCGCGCTCGTACACCGCTGGATGTATCAGGACGATGGCGCGCACGGCGTCGAACTGCGCCCGCTGCTCGCCGATCTCAGCGCCAATCTGGAACATGGGTTCGAAGGGCGCGGCGGCGGCGGCCGCCATGTCGGATGCAAGGCCGAGCCGGTGAGCGTCGGTCAGGATACCGCGCTGCCGATCGCATTCCTCGTGACCGAGCTCGTCGCGGGTGCGCGCGCCACGACCACGGGGGAAGCCGCCGACGCCCGCATCGCTGCCCATCGCATCGGCGGCCGCGCGGTCCTCACCGTCACCAGCGCCGCGTTCGAAGGCGCGGACGGGCTGGACGGGTTCGAGGACAGCACACGCCGCATCCTCACCGGCCTCGCCCGCCAGCTCCGCAGCCCGCTATGCTACGATGCGGAAGCCCACGCCTTCCGCATCGAATTCCCGGCACTGGTGGCGTAAGTTCCGCTTCACAGCGACAGGGTCGCGCCCGGCCCCAGACCCCCTCCGCGCTTCGGGCACCTCTCCCGGAGGGGGAGGTAGACCCCTTACCTCCCCCTCCGGAGGAGGTGGCGGGCGAAGCCCGACGGTGGGGGCCGGGTCGCGCCCTCTTATTCGCCGCGGACCGCGTCCTTGATGCCGCCCACCGCATTTTGCGTCTTGCCCGCAAGCTGATCCGCCTTGCCTTCGGCTTCCAGCTTCGTGTCGCCCAAGACCTTGCCGACACCTTCCTTGATGTCGCCGCCGAGCTTGGTGGCCGAGCCTTCGATCCGGTCCTTGTCCATCGTCTGTCTCCTTCGGGTCGAGAAAGGCAGAACGCCGGACGACCGTTACGGTTGCGCCCCCGCCGCGCGCGCCAGCACCGAATCCGCCACATAGGGATTGCTCCGCCGTTCCGCCCCGAAACTGGACATCTGCCCATGCCCCGGAATAAACCGCGTCGCATCGCCCAGCGGCCACAGCTTGGCCGCAATCGATTCGATCAGGTCCGCATGGTTGCCGCGCGGAAAATCGGTCCGCCCGATCGATCCCGCGAACAGCACATCGCCCACCTGCGCAATCCCCGCCTCGCGCTGGTGAAAAATCACATGCCCCGGCGTGTGCCCCGGACAGTGCCGCACCCCGAACGCCACCTCTCCCACGCGCACCTCGTCCCCCTCGCTTAGCCACCGGTCGGGCACGAATGCGCGCGCGGTGTCGATGCCGTAGCCGCGCCCCACCTCCTCCAGGCTCTCCAGCCAGAACAGGTCGTCGCGGTGCGGCCCTTCGATGGGCACGCCCAGTTCGGCTGCGAACACCCCCGCCTCACCCGCATGATCGATATGCCCGTGCGTCAGCCAGATGCGCTCGATGGTCACGCCGCGCTCCGCCGCCGCCTCGCGCAGCACCGGTAGATCGCCGCCCGGATCGATCCACACGCCGCGCATCGTGGCCTTGCACCAGAACAAAGTCGCATTCTGCTCAAACGGCGTGACCACGTGGATCGAGGCACCCAATATCGTCGACATACCTATCGCCTCCCCCGCGTCACGCCCGCAAACCACAGGCTCGCCACGCCCGTCAGCGCAAGCACCGCAAGCGCCTCGCGCCCGGTGGCCTGCGCCCCCGCCCGCAGCATCAGCAGCACCGCCATCGTGTCGCTTTTGCTCATCGCCGAACGCTAGGGGCAGCCACGCCTACGCGCAAACCCCTCGTCTTCCGCTGAGGGAGGTGGCGCGCAGCGCCGGAGGGGGTGCCGGGCGTAGAACCCTTCGTCCGCTCGTGGCACTCCCCCAAAGGCGGGGAGAAGCACTTACCCCGCCCACCCCGTCTGCGCTGCGATCTCGCCCCACAGCGCCGCCGCCAGCCGCCGCGAGACCGGCCCTGGCGCGCCGTCCCCCACCGCCGCCCCGTCCACCCGCACCACCGGCACGCACGGGTTGGTCGTGCTCGTCAGAAACGCCTCGCGCGCGCCGCGCACCGCGTCCAGCGTAAACGCGCGCTCCTTCACCCCCACGCCGATCTCGCCCGCCACCCGCATCAGCGTCGCCCGCATCACGCCTGCCAGGATCGCCCCGTCCGCCGCACGCGTGCGCAGCACGCCGTCCGCGTCCACGATCCACGCATTCGTGGATCCCCCCTCGGTCACATGGCCGTCGCGCCCCACCATCCATGCCTCCATCGCGCCCGCCGCCCGCGCCGCCTCCTTCGCCAGCACATTGGGCAACAGCGAGACCGATTTGATATCGGGCCGCGCCCAGCGCTGGTCCGCCATCGTCACCACCGCCACGCCGCGAGCCACCGCCGCGCGCCGCGCCGCAAAATCGAACGGCCGCACCGTCATCGCCAGCGTGGGTGCCACACGCGGCACCGCATGATCGCGCTTGGCTTCCCCGCGCGAGACCTGCACATACAGCAGCGCCTCGCGCGCCCGGTTCGTAGCGAGCAACCGCCGCGCCACCAGATCGAGCGCCGCATCCCCCATCGGCGCGTGCATCGAAAGCTCCCGCAACGATCGCCCCAGCCGCGCCAGATGCGCCGCCCAGTCGAGCATCCGCCCGTTCAGCACGGCGGCCACCTCATACACGCCGTCCGAAAACTGGAAGCTGCGGTCCTCGATTCCCACCGCCGCGTCGGCAAGCGGAAGATAACGCCCGTTCACGTAAGCGATCCGCGACAAACCCACCCTCCCATTGCAGCCCGCACCGCGCCCGTGCGTATGCAGCGCGCATGGCAGAAGCTCAAATCCTGTGGTTCCGGCAAGACCTGCGGCTATCGGACCACCGCGCCCTGCGCGCCGCCGCGCACGCCGGACCCATCGCGCCCGTCTATGTGCTCGACGATGAAACGCCCGGCGCATGGCGCACCGGTGCCGCCGCCCGCTGGTGGCTGCACCATTCGCTCGCCCGCCTCGCCGAAGCGCTCGCGGCCAGGGGTTCGCGCCTCATCCTGCTTCGCGGTCGCCCCGAGATCGTCCTCCCCGCGCTCGCGCGGACGCTGGGCGACGCGCACGTCCACGCGACCGAACAGTTTGAGCCCGCCTCCAAGGCGCAGGCGCACGCGGTCGGCCTGCGCCTCCTGCTGACGCTCCACGCCGGCCAGACGCTCGCCGATCCGTCCGCGGTGCTCACCGGGCAGGGCGGCCGCTACAAGGTCTTCAGCCCCTTCTGGCGCGCGCTCCAGCAGCAAAGGCCGCCCCCCGCGCCGCGCCCCGAACCCGCGCATCTGACGATGGCCGCAAACGCGCCGCCCGGCGAGCGCCTCGAAGATTGGGACCTCCTTCCCACCCACCCCGACTGGGCCGCCGATTGGCACAAGGAATGGCAGCCCGGCGAGGCAGGCGCGCACACCGCGCTCATCGCCTTCGCCGAAATCGTCCACGGCTACCACGAGGGCCGCAACCTTCCCGCCACGGCCCGCACCTCGCGTCTCTCCCCGCACCTTCATCTGGGCGAACTCTCCCCCGCGCAGGTCTGGCATGCCACGCAAGCCGCCGCCGGAGACGCCGCCGAACCCTATCTGCGCGAGATCGCGTGGCGCGATTTCGCGCTCGGCATCCTCGATCAATATCCGCACAGCCCCGATGCCCCTATGCGCGCCCCCTTCGCGCACTTTCCGCACCGCCACGCCCCCGCCGACCTGCAGGCGTGGCAGCACGGCCGCACCGGCTACCCCATCGTGGACGCGGGGATGCGCCAGCTCTGGGCAACCGGCTGGATGCATAACCGCGTCCGCATGATCGCCAGCAGCTTCCTCGTAAAGCATCTGCTGATCGATTGGCGCGAGGGCGAGCGCTGGTTCTGGAACACACTCGTCGATGCAGACCTCGCCAACAACGCGCTCGGCTGGCAGTGGATCATGGGATCGGGCACCGACAGCCAGCCCTTCATCCGCATCTTCGAACCGGTCACGCAGGGCCGCCGCCACGATCCGGACGGCGATTACGTCCGCCGCTGGGTGCCCGAACTCGCGTCCCTTCCCGCCAGCGTCATCCACGCCCCGTGGGAAGCCTCCCCGCTCGAACTGCAAGCCGCAGGCGTGCGCCTCGGCGACACCTACCCCCGACGCATCGTCGATCACCCGGCCGCACGCGCGCGGGCACTGGCGGCGTTTGCGGGGTTGAAAAGTGGACGCTAACCCTCTCCCGCAACGCGGGAGAGGGACAGCCGCCGAAAGCGGCAGCGTGAGGGAGGGGCCGCTCGCCGGAACGGGGCCCTCCCTCACCCTCGCTCCGCTACGCTCCGCATTTCTTTCTCCCGCGTTCGCGGGAGAAGGTGAAAGTCCACCCTAGCCCTAGCCCTCAGCGCCGCCGCGCATTAACCACGCCCTCGCATGTTCCTTCTCGATCGCCTGCTGCGCCGCTTCGTCACCGTCGGCCCGCTCACCATCGTCGACGCGCGCGGCCGGACCTACACCTATGGCAACCCCGCCCCTGGCGTCGCCCCCGTGCGCCTGCGCTTCACCGATACCCGCCTTCCATGGGCGATGGTCCGCGATCTCTCGATGGGTGCGGGCGAAGGCTATATGGACGGTCGCCTGCTGATCGAGCACGGAGACGTCCGCGATCTGACCGAACTCGTCACGCTGAACGCCGCGCAGCACAGCGGCGGCGATACCGGGCGCATCATGCACGGTGCCACCAGCGCGCTCAGGTTCCTGCGCGAACATAATCCCGCTCGCCGCGCGCAGGCCAATGTCTCGCATCATTACGATCTGTCGGACCAGCTCTACGATGTCTTCCTCGATCCCGAGCGCCAATATAGCTGCGGCTACTGGCGCGCTCCGCACGTCGGCCTCGAACAGGCGCAGCAAGACAAGCTCGCGTTGATCGCCGCCAAGCTCTGCCTGCAACCCGGCATGCGCGTGCTCGATATCGGCTGCGGGTGGGGCGGCATGGCGATCCACCTCGCGCGCCACCACGGCGCGCACGTGCTCGGCATCACGCTCAGTCACGAACAGCTTGGCTACGCCCGCGCGCGCGCCGAACGCGAGGGCCTCGCCGACCGCGTATCCTTCGAGCTCCGCGATTACCGCGCGCTCGGCGGCACCTTCGATCGCATCGTCTCGGTCGGCATGTTCGAACATGTCGGCCGCCCGCATTACGCGCAATTCTTCGCCACGCTGGCCGCGCGCCTCGCCCCCGACGGTATCGCGCTCCTCCACACCATCGGCCGCGCCTTCGGCCCAGGCGCGACCGATCCCTGGACCGCCAAATATATCTTCCCCGGCGGCTACGTCCCCGCCGTCTCCGAAGTCATCCCCCACCTCGAAGCCAACCGGCTCTGGTTGGCCGATCTGGAGGTCTGGCGCCTCCATTACATGCACACGCTCGCCGCCTGGTACGATCGCTGCGTCGCCGCGCGCGAAGCTATCGTCGCGCTCAACGGCGAGCGTTTCTACCGCATGTGGACCTATTACCTCGCGGGCGCATGGGCCGCCTTCCGCAACGGCGGCCTGGTGGTGCACCACTACCAACTCGCCAAACGCCGCGACGCAGTGCCGATCACGCGGGGGTATCTGGGTAGCGCGATCTAGAGGCGGGCGCGCTCCCGGAGCGCATCATGGTCGCAAGCGACCAAAGGGCTTTTGGCCGGTCTTGCGGCGGGACCGATCTTTTCCGCCGACGCCAGCCGCGACAAATAAACCTTGACCCAGAGCAACCGCCCGATTAGACTTTTTGGTGTGTGAACAAGCGAATTCGACATGGTCCACAAGCATCTCATTGCGATTGCAGGGTTGGTCGGGGCAGCTGCCGCCACCGTGTCGCAGCCGGTATCGGCGACGCAGATCACCACGACGCTCGGCTTCAAGATCGGGAATTTTCTAGACGGTTTGGGCAACGTCGCGCCGCCGCTGAAAACGCTCTCTGGATCGTTCTCCGTCACCTTCGATCCCAGATTTTCGTATTCGACGACGACGACCGGGCTGTCGGTGCTTTCGTCGTCCTATCCCGCCATCGGCTCTCCCTATAGTTTCGCGTAAAATTCCGCGCTCTTCGTCCTGAGTGTCGGTGGATCGTACGGCAATGCCGGAAATATATACCCGGGCACGAAATGTTTTTGTGATCCAGTTCAACTTCTCAAACGTGAACGCGCCGCGCCTGAGCCTGTGTTCGGACCCGGGCTTCATTTGCGGCAACCTGCAAGGCAATTCCTCCTACGCCGCGTCGGGCTACTACTGTACGCTCTTCGGGCGACTTCTGGCTCGCGCTGGCGGGCACCACCGTGCCCGCGGACGAGCCCGGCGGAGCCCTGCTGCTTGCAGCAGGGATGGCATCAGTCGCCGCAGCCGCGCGCGCGCGCAAGACGGGCGGCGCGGATCGGCGCTAACGCAGGATAGACGGGACAGGCCGCCCACGCGCACCTGTCCCGTCCCTCGCAGCCATTGCGGGGGTCAGAGCGCATCGCGTCCGCAGCCACCCGGCGGGTCGCCCAGAATGGGCGCGCAATGCGTCCGCGACGCCCATCTCGCCAAACGCCGCGAGGCGGTGTCGGTCGCGCGCGGGTATCTGGGTAGCGCGATCTAACGGGCCACTCATATATCACTCCAAATTTCAAACCGGCGGAAAATCGAGCCGCTTCGCGATAGCGGCGAACCGCGGATCGGCGCGTAGCGGATCGAGCGCCGGGTCCGTGCGCAGCTCGATCAGGCCGGGGTCGCGCCTGGCGATCGCTTGCTCAAGTTGCGCAAACGCTAGATCGCGCTCGCCGCGCATGGCGTGAACTCCGGCGAACTGATAGGCCAGTCCGCCGGTATCGGCCGCCTCGAGCGCCGCCAGCGCCTTGTCGGACGCGACCGCGTTTCCGAGCCTCGCATAGGCGATCGCGAGCGATTACGCGCGCGGGAACGTTTCCTGCCCGCGCTCGGCAACCGCGACCGCCGCGGTCGGATCGCCGCCGTACGTGAGCGCTATCGCGTGCATGCTCGGCGAATATTCCTCCCCGGGATGAGCGGAGTTGTAGCTGGCAATGGCTGCGAGCGCGGCGGCGAACTGTCGGCTCGAAATCAGCGCGAGAATCCGCAGGAGAAGCGTCTTGGGATTGAGCGGATCGAGCGCGATTGCCCGGTCGAGCAACACAGCCGCCTTGTCGGCCCCGCGACATGAGGCTTTGAAATACCGCCGCATCGGCGAGTTCGCGACTGCCGATACCCGGCAGGGTCAGCGCTCGGGCAAACGCCGTGTCGGCCGCCCTGAAGTCCAGCCGGGCTTGCGCGATCACGGCCTGCGCGTCGTGCGCGATCGGCAGCGTCGGCACCAGCGCAACCGCGCGCGCCGCCGCCGCGTCCGCCTGCTGCAGCAGTCGCGCCGCCTCGCCCGGTTCCAGCCGGTTTGCGAGGCCGGTCGGTTGCAAGGCCCGGTTGGCATGTGCGGCCGCAAAGTCCGCATCCGCCGCAATCGCCTGATCGAAGGCCGCAATCCGGCTCCGGTATAACATGTTGTCCTCGGCAACGCTGCCCAGCCCGCGCAGATAGGCATCGTAGGCAGCGGGGTTCTTCGTCCCGCCAAGCATCGCCGCCGCCTTGCCGAGCGTGAGGCTGAGCGCATTGGCGACGCTTTCGGCGATCCCGGTTTGTACCGATAGCACGTCCTTCATCGCGCGGTCGTAACGCTCGGACCAGATCTCCAGCCCATCGCGGCCGTCCACCAGTTGCGCGGTCACCCGGACCGTGTCGCCGCCTTGCGCACGCTCCCGGTCAGCATGTGCGCCACGCCCAGCTTTTGCGCCGCTTCCTTGATATCGTCGTTGCGGACCTTCTCCGAGGATGTCCGCGCCGCGACTCTCAGCCCGGCAATTCGCGCCAGCGCACTGCGCAACTCCTCCGCGATCCCGTCCGAAAAATAGGACTGCGCCGGATCGCCCGACAGATTGGCGAAGGGCAGGACCGCGATGCTGTCGCTGGTCACGGTCTGTCCGTGTTTCAGCAGCCACCAGCCGCCCCCGGCGGCCGCTGCCGCGCCAAGCAGCACCCCGCCACTGATCGCCGCGCGCCGTCTGATCGAAGGGCCGCCCGCCGCTGCCGTCGCCCGCGTCGCGCGCCGCGTGCCCACGACAATCGCGCGCGCATCCGCCAGCACATCCTCATTGCGCGGGTCCGCACGGTCGCCCTTCCAGCCGATGAGCGGCAAAGCCTGCATCTCGCCGAACCCGAGCGGTGGCTCCACCGCGTCGATCAGCACGGGCAAATAAGCCTGCCGCCGCTTCGCCCGCGTCGCTTCCTCATGCACGAACTCGCCCTCGGGGCCGACCGAACGGCGGCTCCAAACCACGAGCACGCATTTCGCCGCCGCCAGCTCGGTCTCGATGCGCTGCCGCCAGCCGGTGCCCCCCTCGATCTGCGCGTCCCACCAGCCGCTCAGCCCATCGGTCTGCAGCGCCTCCACCAACGGCGTGACCCGCGCACGGTCCTCCGATTTGTAGCTGAGGAACAGATCGGCCACGCATCCCCCGTCGCGCCGTTACAGCGGTGACATAGGCGTAATTTGCAGCGCCCCGTCCCCCGCTCGTTTGCAATCCCCGCACCCGCCCGCTTGCGCTCCGCTGCCGCCGCCCGCTAACCCGCCCCCATGCAAGCCCCCGTCAAGAAAGTCGTCCTCGCCTTCTCGGGCGGCCTCGATACCTCGGTCATCCTCAGATGGCTCCAGGAAACCTACGCGTGCGAGGTCGTCACCTTCACCGCCGATCTGGGCCAGGGGGAAGAGCTCGAACCCGCGCGCGCCAAGGCGCAACTGATGGGTGCCAGCCAGATATTCGTCGAAGATCTGCGCGAGGAATTCGTCCGCGACTACGTCTTCCCGATGATGCGCGCCAACGCGCTCTACGAGGGCCAATATCTGCTCGGCACCAGCATCGCGCGGCCCCTCATCGCCAAACGCCAGATCGAAATCGCGCACGCGGTCGGCGCCGACGCCGTCAGCCACGGCGCGACCGGCAAGGGCAACGATCAGGTCCGCTTCGAACTCGGCTATTACGCGCTCAACCCCGATATCCGCGTCATCGCGCCGTGGCGCGAGTGGGATCTCACCAGCCGCACCAAACTCATCGAATACGCCGAAGCCCACCAGATCCCAGTGCCCACCGACAAGCGCGGCGAAGCCCCCTTCAGCACGGACGCAAACCTCCTCCACACCAGCTCGGAAGGCAAAATCCTCGAAGACCCGTGGGCCGAAGTGCCCGGCTACGTCTACAGCCGCACCGTCGATCCCGAATCCGCGCCCGACAAACCCGAATACATCGAAATCGATTTCGTAAGCGGCGATCCCACCGCCATCGACGGCGAGGCCCTCTCGCCCGCCACCCTGCTCGCGCGCCTCAACGATTACGGCCGCCGCCACGGCATCGGCCGCCTCGATCTGGTCGAGAACCGATTTGTCGGCATGAA
>Ga0123337_10007020_pt1 | contig 10592 bp, 9 predicted proteins | sample frozenSSSSmetaG_FD_89792 | JGI IMG/M metagenome (GOLD analysis project Ga0123337, IMG submission 89792) | Glacier valley bacterial and archeal communities from Borup Fiord, Nunavut, Canada, to study Microbial Dark Matter (Phase II) -... | ecosystem: Environmental > Aquatic > Freshwater > Ice >...
ATCAGATTTAGGGCGTTTAGACCCCGAAGGATATGAGGAGCTTCGAACTAATCACGGGGCATTCGGCGATGGAGGCAGTGGTAAATGCGAATGCGAAGCGATAATGATGTTTCGCCACGCCCAGGACATCGGCTGGATGCTCATCATTCGAAAGTCAGATATTTATGTCCGCCTAGGAATTATGCATTGTCTTAAGTGGCATCCTAAAGAGACTTGGGCACCCACACCGCTAGAGCAGACAACCATTGAGCTTCACTGAGCGAGGCGAATACTGCGAGCCTGCTTTTATGAGCATGACACTGTCAACAACTGATACAGACTACACTGCGACCATCTCCTTACGAAACAACCGCAATCTTAGATGTGATAGCAGAGAACGTTGACCATGAAACCATCTTCCCTCCTGAGATGTCAGAACCTTTGAGGCTGCAGCATCTTCCCCGAAATAATCATCATTCAGCAACGATAACTCATTAGCCTCTACGCTCAAGCCGCCTTCACTCTCTCAAAGCTGCTCAGCCCTTGGGAAAAACAGAAAAGCATCAAAATCGCCATCTAGGCCTCGGCTAGCTATATATGCGAACATGGTTGCGAGGAATTCTTCATCAGGCCCCGGCAAGCAAAGAAGACAAAGTCCCCCAACCTCCACAACTCCGATCATACGATTCCTCCGGAATGAGAAGGCGAGTGGAACGTGAGTGAAACACGAATATCGCGAAGCTCACTGGAGCGAGGTTTTCTTTCATTCATCTTCTTGAGCAGCGATGCGGGGAGGACAGGAGGGTACAGTAGTTAGCATGCAGCCTCTTCCGGCGATTTCCATGTTATCGGATGGAATGCAAGGACGGCAAGGGGAAGCCAGAAGACCTGGCGGCTTCCTCAAGGGATTGATTGATGTAAACGTATGGGGATTCGAGGTGATCGGTATACTACGGAATCAGAAGGAAAGTCAGGAAAGAGCAACATATCTCTGGTTTTGGGCTGAACACTGGACACGATTTCAACCAACCTCTTGCATTAGAAGGAGGATCCAATCCAAAGGATCACAGACAGGAGGGGGGGTTTTGGTTGGATATCCGCTTGACGATTTATCTGATTTAGGAGGATCCATGATACCCGTAGCTTCGTACCACATAGTAGTACTACTAGTACTAAGTCAAAATGAGTTCAAATACAGTCCAAATGTACTCCAAATGAACATGTCAGAGTGCGGTCTAAGTGCGTTCTAAGTGCGTTCAGAATAACCACCGTATATTCAATTAAATCAGCTTTGAAGGGTTTTGGAGTGTGTTGAAACGGGCTCAAGTAGTACTAAATAATTCGGAGCAAAGCACGAAACCACCCCCCCAGCGTACAACCACACCCCCCTAATTACTAGTACTAGTAGTCCTACCCACCTACCCCCCCGGCCCCTCCCCTCCTCTCCCCTAAAATCGCACCCAACCCAACCGCCCCCCTCTGCCCCCAGCCCCCCACTCCACCTACGACATCCGGGCGAACACGGAGATAGGAACGCCACGCGCGGCTGTCGAGGTCGTCATCGTTCCCTCTGCCGCCACCTCCACTTGCGTCTGCGTCTGCTGCTGCTACGGCCCAAGAGGAGAAGAGCAAGTCAAGGGATTGGAGGAGGTGGGATAGAGCTGCTGCTTGCGATGATGATGACGAGGCTTTTTGCCGGGGATGGGGTTTTGGGGGTGAGGAGGGTGAGGGTGGGAGTTTGGTTTGGGTAGAGGTGAGGGTGAAGGATTTGAGGAGGTAGGAGTGGGCGGATTGGGGGGTGTGGATTGGGAGGTGGGATGTTGGAGGATGACGGGTGGAGCGGGGGGGTGGAGGGGTGGGGGCTGTAGTGTGTAGGTTTTTGAGGGCTTCGAGGTCGAGGGCCCAGAGGGGGGTTTCGTGTTGGTGATGGTGTTCCTCGCTTTGGTTGGGGTGTGGGCTATTAGGGTTGGGGTCTTGCTTTTCGGCTGCTTCTCCTCCTTTTATACTGGGTTGGCGTCCAGCTGTGTCATCGTATGTTCCTTCGTTGGTATGACCACCACCACCACCACCACCAAGCCCCCGCTCTACACCCGCATCCACAAAATACCCACTCCGCCGCATCACCGGCACCTCTCTCCCCATCACCCTCACCTTCGGCTGTCCGTCGCCCCACCCCTCTTCCTCCGCGCTCTTACCACCCATCCCAGCCAATCCGATACTCCGCGCCTTGGTGCGACTGTTCATGCTGACCACTGCCTGAGCGAGGCTCAGCCGGCTGCTCAATGGCTGTTCTGGCATCGTGTATTTGAGGAGGGTGACGGCGAAGGCTAGGAGGAGTGGGGCGCGGTTGGTCTGTATGGTGATAGCTTGGAGCTCGGAGATGGAGAGCGTGGAGATGGGTAGGGCGAGCGATGCTTCCAGCTCGGCTGGTGATTGGATCTGTTGCAGGCCATATCCATCACCTCTAGTCTTGCGCTGCTGCCCGCCACGGGCTCGCTTGGATGCGCTAGCATCACCACCGTCGCCAGAGTCGGAGGCGCGCTTCTTGGAGTTGGGATTCGAGATTCGTTTTGCTGCGGCGAGGATTTGCTTGGCAAGTTTTTCGTCTCCGGAGAAAATGGGCTTCAAGTCTGCAAGGGCGTTTGATCTGGAAATGGCTTCGGGGGTGTTGAGTTGGGCCTTGCGGAGGTCGTTGATCTTGGAGAGGGCGGTGGCCAGGGGGACGCGAGCGTCTTGGGAGAGGAATCGGAGCAGGGTTTGGACTTCGCCTGCTGCTGTTTCCGCTGGGGTTGCAGTAGATGATGCCATGTTGGCCGACTGCTGTAACTATGGTCTTCCTCTGGTCTTTCTCTGATAAATTACTAGTATCGTTACTACTCAGTGACCGTGTGAACTCAGGTTCTCCAGCGATCTCCGCACCCCAATCGCCTCGGCCCGCTCGGACCGCTCGGAACAAATCTTGGCACGGAAACCCCCCTACTACTACAGGCGCCTTCCTTCATAACTAGTCCGAAGGCCCACCTCACGTAGTACTATGTAGGTTTATCATTATGATCATCATGATCACATGGGGAACGGGTACTTTACAACACAAGTCAAATAGATAAAGAATAGACCTCTACAACTAGTCTCATCTTGCCTGACACCAAACCAGGTCGAGCCGGTGCAATGCCGCAATATATTGAAGGGTGACCCCCCGCTGCGGGGAGGACAAGCCCGGAGTCCGACAGCCGTCATTTGTGTTACGTTGTACCACTGCCGAGCCCGAAGAACTAATAGTACTGAGCATGCAACCCTTCGCGTTGTTTACGAGAAAAATCCCTCAAAATCTTCTCAATGTCAATCTCAGTTGTGTGATTAATCCCCAAACAAAGGGTTGGAAATCATGGCTGCAGACCAGATTATCGACCTCACTCCCAGTCCAGAGGAGAAACGTCTGGAGGTTGGCATCATAGGTGCCGGTATCGCCGGATTGGGCGCTGCCATAGCTCTAGCTCAGGCCGGGCATAATGTCGAGGTAAGTTCTCTGCTGGCTGGCTGCGATGCTCCTGGAAGAGACAATGGGCCCAGCTCGTCGATTATATTCATATGCTAAACATATATCATCCCTGCATAGGTATTTGAGCGGTCTCGATTTGCAAATGAAGTCGGTGCCGCAATTAATTCCTGCCCAAATGCAACCCGCATACTTCAGAACTGGGGTTTCGATTTCGGAACTGCGAATGTAGACCTATTTGGTTCTGGTAGGGTCATGCGGGGAGACACGATGGAGTCGACATATTTCAACACATACGAGGATTGGGAATCCAAGTACGGCGCAAAGGGTTACTTCTTCCATCGGGTTGATCTTCATACCGGCTTGAAGGAGTTGGCTCAACGACCCGGCTCTAACCCAGGCTTTCGGCCTGCCAAAATCAGATTGTCGTCCGAGGTTGCAGACATCGACTGTGAAGCTGGCATCATCAAGCTCGCTGATGGAGACACTTTTCACAAAGACCTCGTTGTCATTGCCGATGGCGTTCATTCGGGCTTTGTGTACAAAATCTCCAACGATATTTCCCCCGCAAGCCGGATAGGCCAGTCAATCTTTCGATTCCTTGTGCCTACTGAGAAACTTCGAGCCCACCCTGTCACTGCCGCCATATTTCCCGAATCAGAGCCGTCCGGCATACATGTTGCAGTCCTGGGAAACAGGCGCATGGTTTGGTACCCGTGTCGAAATGGCACGCTACAGAACTGCGCCATGATCCACGCTGACGAGCGATATTCTGCCGGCGTAGAAGATTGGCACGCGGGGGCATCAAAAGAAGATCTCTTGAACACATACAAGGCATTCCACCCGGCTCTTGTCGAGTTATGCAACCAGGCGGATGACATCAGACTGTGGCCACTCTTGTTCCGGCGCCCGAACGCAACGTGGACCAAGGGAAGAGCTATTCTCATCGGTGATGCCGCCCACCCTATGCTTCCACATCAAGGACAGGGAGGAGCTCAAGGGTTGGAAGACGGTGCCGCTTTAGGTGTTTTGCTTTCGCATATTCCTGCGGTAGCATCTGCTCCTAATCCCAATGATGATATTCTGGCTTCATCAGAAAGCGAAAGCGAAAGCGAAAGCTCTGAATCCTCGGCTGCAAGAGCCGACCTCGATGCTGTGATTGCGGAACGCCTACACCTGTTCCAGGAGATTCGAAAGAACCGAACAGCAGCTGTCCAAATCTTTTCGAATGCCGGACAAGACGAAGCAGCCAAGATTGAAAGGGACGCAAAACCATTTGTGAATGGCAAGGTTCCCACAAATCCGGACGAATTTCACGACTATAGCTTCGGTTACGATGTGGTAGAGGATTGTTTGATGGCGTTGAAGAGGCTTCAGGATGCGAAAGGGTAATATCTAATTCCAGAAAAGAACACTCCGGCGGAAGGGGACCATTGCTGTCTTTAGCGTTCTTGGAATGCTATCATTCATTCACACATGGGCCGACACTTTGAAAGGGGTTTGGCCCCCGGATTCAGATGCTGGCTAAGGGTCTTGGGTGGCCTGGCGGACTTGTACTGCCTCGTCGTCTTGAATATCAAAAGTCCTGGCAACCGCCAAAGAGACTGGTGCCCATTTCATGATTGTGTTGTGACCTTCAATGTTGTTAGCAACTTGCTTGACTGTCTTGAAACCAACACTCAGATTCTATACCTCCATATCTCAGGATATCCTTGCGTATGATCTTGTCTCCGCTCTTCCACGAGTGTGTCCAGCCACCGTCACCAAGATCAATCACTTCTCTCCTTTGATCGATATCTTGGTTTGTCAACCCACCATCCTTGGTCGCGGCCACCGCAGCGTAGAAAAGTTGATCGGTCTGTGATGGTGGAACCGTCATGTCATTCGTGGCATGAACCAAGGTGAGACGGAGCCTGTCACTTTTCTTTACCAGATTACGTACTCGTTGAGAAGTGTTCCAGGGATCTGGAAATTGTCTCGAGAACCAGTTACGGAGCGGTGATAGCACACGTAGGGGCGCGAGCAGAGGTAAGATTCCCCCGATTGAGTAGTTTTGAAATGCGGTGGGCGCGTCAACGAAAGGAGCACAGAGCACGATGCCAGCAAATTCGGTCTTCGGACTCTGATTGATGAAATGGCTTGCCACTGCACTGGCGATCGCTGTTCCCAGTGACTGTGAAACAAAAACGATGCTACGAGGGAGAACTTGTAGCACATCAAGTGCCCATGTGACCACGGCAACGGCATCGTTGAGAACCCCCGCTTCAGTCGGAGCTCCTTTGGTCCTTCCAAATCCTCGGTAGTCGAAGGCCAGCACGAAGGTATGATCGGAGTCTATGGCGGAGAGCATTCGGTATGCATCGGTTCGTTTGGGCTGACCTACTGTCCCGGCATTCTGTTTCGTGAGCTATACGTACGCTGCGGCTGGGTGTGCGAGCAAACCTACACCATGAACTGCATTCGATGTCAGGCTGTGTCTCAGAGGTGTTTCTTGCTCGAAGCGCAATCTAGGGACCTACAGTAGATAATCAGACGGCTCTGTGGGTCCTCAGCGAGCATTCGAACAGCCAATGGGTTCTTGGGTTCGGTAGAGGAGGTCATCGAGCCCTGGCGGAATGCAGCTTCATGCTTGGCATAGAGCTTCAAAGGCGTAACAAGCCAGGCAAATATGTCGCTTCCACCTTCGACCGGGATCGAGAGCTGAGCTACTTGGTTGTCTGCGTGTGGATGGTGATAGGTTCCAGTTAGTAACTTGGTTTGCGCATAGATGGAGCGCGAATAGACGCACGGAGGAAGCCGAAGCTCTCGGGCTTGTCCAGATCTTGGCCCAGCCAAACGGGGAAGTTCTGAGCATACAGAATTCTACTTCCTGTCAGAACACTGCAGTGTTGCTCAGACGATTCCGAAGATGGGCTTACTGCCGCAGGATCCAGGAAGGCATTTTTGCTTTGCCTACGAGCAGAATCCACAGCGCAGCACCAGCACCGAGTGTCAGAGACACTTCGCGAATTGAAAAGGGAAGAGGAAGAATATATGACATCTTTGCATGACAACTAGTAGTACTAGCTAGATACTACTGTGGTGATTTAGACATTTTACTGGCGGTGTTTAGCAGTGGTGATCAATGAAGTGATCAATGAAGTGATCAATGAAGTTATGCGTTTGCGGTGATGTTTGTGGTGACAAGGCATAGTTTCCGATTGTGTGGTTGGAAAATTACTAGTCCGCCGAGGAAGTCGCGGGCCGGCCCCTATGACAGAATTCACGCCAGATTTCTAGCCCAGTTTCGCCCAGTACCTGTCACTTGTATCCATTCACCTACATCTCTTCTGTTGACGCACAACAAATTCTGCGGTCAATTTTGGCTTCAATGACACATTTCAAGGAGTGACTAGTATTGACTACCTAATAAGGGCTAGATAGTAGATTGCTGGGACCGAAGGACCCAATAATGGTTATCAGTAGGAGCCTGTCAGCCCTTGAAGATGAACTCCTCCCCAGATTCCTGCATTGCAGTAGTGGCACTCGGATCTGGCGTGAATCGACCATCTACTTCTTTGCTGCTCCGCTGTCGCTTGGAGGTGTATAGGTGGCACCGCCCTTGGCATCGCTGTGATATGTGCTTCCGTTGGGGTTGGAGTAATAGTAAGATCCATCGCTAATGAGTGACACGGGTTAGTAGCTGCAAGCTAGAACATCTAGAGTGCCAAGTGGAGAGCAGTGGGTAAGGATTGATGGTGGTATTGATGATGGCAGAACTCACGTGTTCGAGTAGTGGTAGGAGTTCGAGTTGGCTGCTGAGGACCCATGGTCGCGAGCGCAGTAATGGTTACCCTGTGGAATATGGAGTGAGTTAGGCATGAGAGAACTTGCACGATTCAAGAGTAGGATGGCGCTGCTCATACTGACCTGGGAGTTGTTACCAGTGCTGGTGATGTTGTAGCCTTTGTTGTCAGGCATCTTGGAGAGAGACTTCGATCAGATGCTGAGGAGGACAGAGAAGAGTTTTGAATGGGTGCAGGATGAGGAAATGAGACCAGGCTTGTATTGTTGAATCAAGGAGAAGGTGTAGGACAGAAAGAAGAAGTACTGTACATTGTGCCTGGCTAAATAGATCGTACCCCACCAAGCAAACATTAGAAGCTGGCCCCGCACTCAAACATGCCATGCCAAGCTACCCTTTCTAAGTAGATTCTCTGTGATAGCAAGCAAGGATTAGGTAACTACTCGCTGAAGCCTGTCAGCTGTCAATCACATGGAAGACGAAGCTTTGATTGGCATAGATGTGGCAACAGCTATTTTAGCGGCTGCGAACTGGGTCCAATCAGTTTGCCAAATTTGACAGGAGCGGCTCGTCTTGATAACATTGCCTGACCGCAATGTGGAGCGAGCAAGTCCCTTTCAATTCAAGATGTGTTTCCCATCCAACTGTGGCATGGGCCTTTTGGCTCATCCTGGAAGCTCATGTTGATACTTGGATAGTAGTAATCCAATATTCAGGGTACTATCCCAGTGGCTGCCAGGAGATTGTAAAAGATGATAAATAGTAGTAGTATGTAATTGGGAGGAAGTCCCCTGGTGAAGGGATCGCCAGGTACACCATGAGAGCTACGCTATGCCTGATATAGAATGATTTTCTCACTAATGCGGCCTCACTAGCTAAGAGCCGCACCAATCAGTAGTAGTTGTCATGTGATCGAACCTCACCGTTTTTTCACTCAGAGCTAGTAGCATCCCCAACTTACTTCCTTTCACACTTTCCATCGTCAGGTCTCGTTACTCGACGCACTTTTAGCTGATACAGGATCTTGTAGAATTGACACGACAATACTCACCCGCGGCAGGCAAGCATGTGGTTATTTCCCTGTGACACCAGCATCTCGATGAGTTCTACTCGGAACCTGGCCAACCATGAAATCCCTGAACTTGGTACGGGGTCACATTACGGACCTCTCGTCCCCATGGCTTTAGCTGTTGATCAAGTGCGACGGAAGAATTGATCGAGATCTACATAACTTTCACAAATCGACTGGCTAACTGACTAGCTTTCTTTCCTGTTTTCCTATTTCCCTGGGCTAGCTATGGGAAGTAATAATCAAAGGCAAGCAAGTAAGACCACGCATTGAAAATTCAATGAATGAAGCAATAATTTTTGAGGTTCATGCACCTTTTCTCACTCACTTCACGATCCTTCCTGGAGCGGAATCGTTTGCTATCCGGGCTGCATGCGTCTCCACCATGCATGCTGGATTGAATATTGTTCCGAAGCATTCGTGGTCACCAATCAGAAAACTCACGGGCATTGATATCAATGTTTGTGCAGCATGCATTCCGCTGGATCCAGGTCAACCAGCACAGTGCCAAATATATCGCCAGTGAGAACCGGATGGAGAGGATGGTATTACGCATACGTCGGCTAGGACTAGGCTACAGCGCTGGCTGCTCTGAGGTGAAGGAACCGAAAAGATCAGCATCGGAAACTTCTCCCTCAATCTATACCCAATGTCTTCTCGAGAGATACTCTTCTACCGGGCATTCCGGACAAGCAGGGAGAGCCTAGGCACCATTCAAAAATCCATCCTTCACATGTGGCTTAGCAGTAGGATGCGGTTCCTGGCACGCGAAAACCATCGCATCAAATCCCGTATCCGTATGCGGATCTAATTATGGACCATACCATTCAAGGTAATAGCTGCAAGGCAGCCTTCCATTCTTCCGCCTTCAATATCCCAAATGTTCGGGCATTGACCTAGGGGAGTTGATGCACGCCAGGGCTCATTCCTCGTTCATCTGGGCAGACTCGTTACTGAGAACTCCTGCTATACTCCCAGCACGTGCGCGCTGTCAAGTCTGGCCGAACATAGGCTTCTCGCTTGCTACACTGTCAAATGACTGGATAGTGGATACGTCGATTGTCCAATGAAATGTGGTACTTCGTGGGTCGGGAACTTTTATTGAGGGGAAGAGCGGATCCACCCGTAGATCGCCCGGGAGTGAAGGTGGCTGGCCGCTGCTCAAGACCCAATATTTCGAAAGTAAATACGACACTAATGAGGAGAAGGAAGAGTGGTCTGAACATTCGAACGACTCCCTTTGAGCACACACTCTCAGGCCGAACAACCCGAGATATTAGCCATTTCGGACCCTCTTCCCGGACCCATCAAACACCATGACCATACCCTCACAACCCACTTTCCCAATTCCCCTCCGCCCTCCACCGCAGTCGCTATCCTATTCGAAATCTCCTACGCCGTGCTCGCGTGACACGACTTGGCATCAACACTTATCCGTGCCTCCTCCAATACCATCACAAAACGCGAATAGCGCGAGCAGAAGCGGATGCAAGTCCACCATCCTGACCCTCTGTCTGCCTCCAGAAAGATCAACACCGATCTAAAACCCGAAACCTTTATCAGCAGCCTGACCATCCATCATCTTGCCTGTGTTTGCATGCGCAAAATGGAACCACACCATCGCCAACCTAGTTGATCACTGTGGTGATTAAGCATTACGAGAGCTCCAACTCCAACCAGAAACCGCACCCAAACCAGTATGAGCGAGAGCAATTTTGAGAAGAAAGCACAAAATTTCAAAGCGAACCGGGTCGACACTGGCAAGTCAAATCAGCGTCCCCTGCCGCATTCCCTCCTCCGAGTGCGTACATAAGAACGATCTGGGAAGGAGATTCCACCGGCCAGGAGATATCTATCGTACAGAGTAAGTAGTAAAATTACTAGGCGAGTGAGCCGTCCGTCTAATTATTCCTACACTTACACGACATGTATACTCGTACAAGACCACTAATTATCCAACAGCCAACTTACAAACCGAAAACACTATACAACACCTCACCCATCATTCACACCAATGAAGTAAATAAACCCACCCTCATCGCCTCTCCCGCTCGACCTTCCACAAACTCACCTTCACACTCCCCCCCCTCCCCACCAGAGGGGCGCCGCCGCCGCCGCTGCTGCTGCTGCTGTTGTCCTCGTCATCGTCGAATCCATAACTGGCGCACAGACGTGAACGGCGGACGGGCTATAGTTACCGCCTACGCCGCCGCGGCCGCGGTATGCCATGTGTGAGGTTGAATTTGAGACTGACGATGCGGCTG
>Ga0123337_10007022_pt1 | contig 10589 bp, 12 predicted proteins | sample frozenSSSSmetaG_FD_89792 | JGI IMG/M metagenome (GOLD analysis project Ga0123337, IMG submission 89792) | Glacier valley bacterial and archeal communities from Borup Fiord, Nunavut, Canada, to study Microbial Dark Matter (Phase II) -... | ecosystem: Environmental > Aquatic > Freshwater > Ice >...
GAGCGGCCGGCGGGTAAGGCTTTTGACATACCGAGCTTGTCGGCTCGCTCACGCTGTCAAGCTTTTATTGAAATTATTTGCGTTTAAATCGCTGAAAATCAGTCATTTATGCACTAAGCTGACACGAATGCCCACCTACCTTGACGATGAAGACAAGTCTTCCTGGAAGAAAACATATTCCACCTTCATCAACAGCGTTTTTGGTCATCCGACTGAGGCGGAGCGCAGCGCTTTTTTTGATTCCGTGGTTTTCGCTAACTTCCTTCAGGTTGCCGCAGGGGACAATCCTTACTCCAAGGTGAACGGAGATTACAATAATCCCGCCCATTTGAATGCATTTTATGCCTGCCTGGAACGCGTATTGCCAGATGTTGTTGTCAGTTGGGGAGGAGACGTGTGGGAAGCGATGCCGAATGATTGGGGCTATAGTGAAGCATTGAAAGCGCCTGTTGATGTTGAGGGACATGTTTTTGCGTCCCGCTACATCTACCCTCACAGAAACTCCCAGATTACGTTGCTTGGAGCGAATCATCCCTGCCGGGGATTTCCCAGCGATTTGCACCATCAGGTATTCAAGGCCGTAGGATTAGCCCCAAGAAATCCAAACAAAGCAGCTTCTGCACCAGTAACTGATCCACTCCTGACGCAAATATCACCCACTTTTTCCGTCTGAAGCCTGATGCCGAATACAGCCCAAACCTTTGATTCACAATTCAGTAGCCGAATCTACGGCCACGGTAGGGTTGTAGTTTCAGCTCCCAAGCACCTGCATACACTCGCGACGCACGATTCACCGACAGAGTGCATCGTGCTCGGCCAGTTTGAGACAACGGGCAAGCAGAGGCTTATCTACGGATTGATTGGCTTGGGAATCTGCCTCGTCCACTTGTTCGTTTTCGGTCTGATTTGGTTCTGGCTTTGGTCGGTATCGGCCGTGTTGCTGCTGTCCTCAATGTTCGGGGATTGGTAGCTACAAGTCGCATTCTCCTCGCAAGCCCCTGCTTCGCCCGCGCGATCGAACCGAACGGGAGGCAGGGAGCCATCAGCTCTCCGCAGGGCTGGACGCTTCCCGCGGAGTGCTTGAGAAAATGATAGATCACCTTCAGCGACGGCGGCGGCGCAGCATCATCAGCGCGGAAAGCGCGGCCAGGCCGGCGGTGCCGGGTTCCGGGATCACGTTCCAGGTGACGACGTCCTGGCGGGTCGGGTTGGCAAGATAGGTGATCGCCGCTGGTGTATAAGTGTAGATGTTCGCCAGATATTGGTTGGCGAGCGCCGCGGTGGACTGGCTGATCGGCGTGGAAATCCTGACGTTGCCATCCAACAGTGATGGGCTGGAAAGGGTTTCATTGGTGGTTTCCCAGATCGCCCATTGCACGGCGGCCGCATCCGCTGCCGACTGGGAGGACGCGAGGTAACCGCCAACGAGGCGGGAGATTTTGTCGTAGTTTCCGAGCGAACTCGGATCCTGGACTTGATAGACGAGCGCTTCGCCGTAGCTGAGCGTCTGGCTCGGTTCGATGCAGATGGCATCGAAGTCCGTGAAGTGCGACACGCCGGAAGGGTATTCCTGGATGAAGCTTCCGTTGTCGATGGTTCCGGTAACAGCAAGGCTGGGGCTGATATCGACAAAGTTTGCCGGGATATTCTGGCCTTGGGCGTTCACCGCTGCGAAGGCAGCAGCGACAGCTACCGCGCAAATCAGTAGTTTCGTAGTTTTCATGGGGGGAGGCCCGGAATTTAGGCGGCATGAACCATGAGATCAAGGAGTCCGAAAGATCGATGCGACACCCAATCGAATCAGAATCTCAAATCATTGATTTCAAACGATTTACACAGCACATAAGTTTCCGGGCTCCGTAATTGAAATCCACCTTAATTATAAAGCATACTGAAACAGTCTGAAAAAAGCCCCGAAAACCCGGCTGGAAAGCAGATCCGATGTCACCGTCAGGAACCGTTCAGCAGGGTGCCTACACTAGGGAGAAAGCACTGTGTAGGACGGGATTTTCATCACGGATCACTCGGATGATCACGGATAAGAGAGTCTGAATGGGAGTCTTTGGAGCCATTTTCACGGCGGCAAATTTCAAGATGAAAAAATCCAGCCAGCTTCATGAGTCTTCATCCGTGTAAATTCGAGTCATCCGTGGTTAAACCAGCTCCGGTTCTCCCTAATGTAGAGAGCCTGAACCGCTCACCCGGTGATTTCACTGGTCACCTCGCCATCCGCCAGCTTGGTGGTCAGCACCGCGCCTATTTTCAGGTCCTTCACGGAGCGCACGATTTTCCCATCCGCGCCGAGTGTGATCGAGAACCCCCGCTGGAATGCGGACTCGGGTCCCAACGCCCGCAACAGTTCGCGCAATCTCGCCAAGCGTTCGGAACGCCGGTCCAATGTTTCCACCGTGACCCGGCCGATCCGCCGTCGCATGTCGCTCAGGTATTCCATCCGGCGCTCCAGAATCCTGACCGGCTGCTGCGCCCGATGCCGCGACCGGGCTTCGTTCACGCGCAGCGCGGCGGAATCGAGCGACGCCTTGACTGCTTGGGAAAGCTGGCTGCGGGCGGATTCCAGCCGCATCGTCGGTTCCAGCAGGAGCCTCTCGCCAGCACGCCGGAGCACACCTCGCTTGAGAGCATCCAGTTCCATCCGGGCGCGCATCAGCCGGTCGCGGGTGAGGCGCTCCAAGCGACGGCGCATTTGGGAAAGCCTTGTCAGGAGCTCCGCCCCATCCGCCACCGCCAGTTCCGCGGCGGCGCTCGGAGTGGGAGCACGCAAGTCCGCAACGAAGTCCGCGATTGTGAAATCGATCTCATGCCCCACGGCGGAGATGATCGGAATCGGACACGCTGCGATCGCCCGCGCCACCACCTCCTCGTTGAAATTCCACAGATCTTCGATCGATCCGCCGCCGCGACCCACAATGAGCACATCGCAGCGCGGATAGCCAAATTTCTCGGGCTCTCCCATTTTCGCGATGGCCTGTGCGATTTCCATCTCCGCCCCCCTGCCCTGCACGCGCACCGGGAAAAGCACCGGCTGCACCCACGGCGCACGGCGGCCGAGCACGTTTAGAATATCCTGAAGCGCAGCGCCCGTTCCGGACGTAATGATGCCGATGGATTTCGGGAAACCCGGGATCGCCTGCTTGCGCTCCGCATCGAACAAACCTTCCGCCGCGAGCTTGCGTTTGAGCGCCTCGAACTTCGCCTGAAGATCTCCCGCCCCCGCCCGCTCGGCTTTCTGGACGATGATCTGGAGTTGTCCCCGCGCTTCGTAAACACTCGCTTCCGCGAAAACCCGCACCTTCGCCCCGTCTTCCAGCGCGTCCGATCCCTCGCGTTTCCTCGCGCCGAACATCGCGCAGGAAATCTGCGCTCCCGCATCTTTAAGCGAAAAATACCAATGCCCGATGCCCTGCTTTTTCAGATTGGAAACCTCCCCTTCCACCCACACCTCGCCCACCTGGATCTCCAACAAATTCTTCATCCGCCGTAGCAACTGCGTGACGGAAAGCGCTTTTTCTTCCGGTGTTCTAGGTTTCGAAAACAAATCCACGCCGCAATCTGGCAAGCATGCGGGAAAATTCGAGCGCAATCCTTGATGGTGCAAGGGCACCCTGCCGTCTTGCTTCAGCAACCCTTTCCTTTTACCTTGCGACCCTCCCTGTCACCCTTGACGACACCGCAGCCCCCCGAGCGGATGCGCATTCGCTCCGCGTGAAACAATCGTTTTAAGCAAACAGTCTGTTGCGGGGAAACCCCACGCGCTCAGGGCAGTGGGATGCTCAGCTTGAAGGGCACGGTGACCACGGATTTCGCGGTGAGCAGATAGATCTTGGCGATCACGTCAGCGGGGGCGTTATTGACCGTGACCGAGACGCTCTTCGACTTCTGGAAGCCCATGGAACTGGATCCGCTTGTTTTGAGGGGTTTGCCATCGGCGGCGCAGAACTCGACGGAGGCGATCTTGCCGCCCGGATCCTTGAGTTCGTAGGTAAACTCGTCGTCCTTCGGCGCTTTCAAGGTGATTTCCACACCGGCAGCTTTTAGCGCGGGATCGGCTAAGGCTTTGCCCGCGTCCTTGGCGACGTTGGCGGTGACAATGCTCGTGGGATCGGCGTTAGGGGACATCAATTCCACCTTGCCTACGAGCTCCACGCTCTTCGCGCTGCGGGGAGGATTCTCCAAATCAACGGATGTCTCGAATTCACCGGCGCGTTTCGGGCCCTGGCCAAATGGTTCTTCCAACGGCTTGAAATTGTCGTCACTTCCCATGTGATTCTTTGATTTACCTAGTTTTTTCCCGGTGTCATCGGTGGCGCTCTCCACTTTCACGCGCATCCCTTTGGCAGCGACAACTTCCGCGCCGCTGACGAGCAGCTTGATTTCTAGCCCGGCGAAAAATTGGCCGGTGGTGCGCTTGTCGGAGACCTCTCCCAAGCGGAGAACGGCTTCTGCTTGAGCCAGATTCGTGACAACAAATAACAGAGGTAAGATAAGTTTCATGAAACCATTGTGTTTATGGGGGAGAATCGACGCGGTCAAGATAAACGCCCGGCGTGAGTCCGTTGGACCGGAGAGGGTTTGAACATCGAACATCGAACATCGAACATCGAACATCGAACATCGAACGCCCAACACTGAACGTTGAAGAGAAGGAAGAAGCGTCGGCTGTTAGCGAACGTTGGTGACGGTGAGGGCGGGCATTTCCAGTGACTCGCCGGGGGTCATGCCGAGGAGCTTGCGGTAGAGGTCGCTGGAGGGGGTGAGGAGGGTGATTTCCCGGCCTTCGTGCTCGATTTCGAGGCCACCGGAGGCGGGGACGAGGAGGAAATGGACGGTTTCGCCACGCAGTTCGGCCTCGACGAGAGCACCGGCGTCGATGGGATCGGAGGAGGAGAAATCCGGGAGGGTGAGGGTTTCGAAGATGCGGACGGTTTCGGCGAGTTCGTCGATCTGGCGGGCTTGTCCGGCGGCGAGGTAGGAGGCTTCGAGGCTGCGGGTGTCGTATTTCCCCTCCGCCTTGCTGCCGGGATCGGTGGCGGCGGCGTGGGCCTCGTGGGCGGCGCGGGAGAGGAGTTCGAAGCGGCCGCGCAACTCCGCACGGATCATTTTAAGCAGGGAGTATTTCATCAACGGACGGACAGCCTTGCACAATCGCGCAGCGGAGGCAAGATCGGGGCATGTACCGACTTTACGCGTATCGAAGCTGTGAATCCTGCCGCAAGGCACTGAAGTGGATGGATGAAAACGGTGTCGCATACGAAGAACTGGCGATCCGCGAGACGCCGCCGACTCCGGACGAGCTGAGGGCGGCGATCAAGCTGCTGAGCGGCGACCTCCGGCCGCTTTTCAATTCCTCAGGCACGGACTACCGCCAGCTCGGGATCAAGGAGCGGATGTCGTCCCTGACGGACGAGGACGCCATCGCCCTGCTCTCGCAAAACGGCAATCTGGTGAAACGCCCTTTCCTGATCGGTGAAAACCGGCTGCTCACGGGCTTCAAGCCGGACGTCTGGAAACGCGCGCTGACGTGACATGACGGAATTCCTCCATCAGATCCGGTGGCGGCCGGAAATCGGTGATCCCACGGTGATGGGCTGGGTGACGGTCCTCATTTACGGACTGGCGGCGCTGGCTGCGGGACTGGCGATGTGGCGGGCGGCCAAAATCGAGGACCGCCGGATGTGGGCGCTGGTCGCCCTCCTGATGACCCTGCTCTGCCTCAACAAGCAGCTCGATCTGCAATCACTTTTCACTGACATCGGCCGGGTGATCGCCGGGCGTGAGGGCTGGTATGAGAAGCGCCGGGCGATTCAGAAGATCTTCGTGTTAGGCGTGCTCGGCACGTCCGCGGTGGTGACGGGGTTCATGGCGTGGCGGTTCCGGAGCTTTTGGAAAATGCACTTTCTGTTGGCCGCCGGGCTGGCGTTCCTGCTGACGTTCATCGTGGTGCGGGCGGTTTCGTTCCACCATGTGGACCTGTTCCTGAAGTCGGAGGTTTCAGGCTTTAGAATGAACTGGTTCCTCGAGCTGGGAGGAATCGCGCTGATCCTGGGCGCGGCGGTGATGGATCTTTTGAAACGGCGTGCGGGGAAATAGTTCCAGGCGTAGTTGAGAGTCTTTTGTTGAGAGTTGGGAGTTAGAGGTGCTCTTCTCTGCCTCTCAACCCTCAACCCTCAACCATCAACTCTCAACTTCCCTCTCCCCCGCCAGGCGTAGGTCAGGAAACAGGCGGCGAAGATGAACATGAACAGCGAGAAAAACTGACCTTTCGTCAGGAAGCCGACCATCGCCGCGTCCGGTTCGCGGAAATGCTCGCCGAAGATCCGGAAGATCGCGTAGAGCGCGAAAAACAGGCCGGTCAGCAGGCCGTGGGGCGCGTTTTTGAATCGCACGCGCACCACCCAGAGGATGATGAAAAGCAGCGCGCCTTCGAGCAAACCCTCGTAAATCTGCGAGGGATGGCGCGGCTGGAGGAACTCGGCGAGGGTGTTTCTGACTGCCGGATTCTCGCGGGAGGCGGTGATCAATGCGTCGAGGGACTGCGCGTCGGCGAGTTTCGGATCCACCTGGGTGCACGCCTGCCAAGCGGCGTTTTGGCTTTCCTGAGATTCATCACCGATGGAGAGAGGGAATTTCATCGCCCACGAGACTCCGTGCGCCACGCGGCCGTAGAGTTCGCCATTCACGAAATTCGCCGCACGGCCGAAGAATAGCCCCAGTGGCGCGACGACACACAGGCCGTCGCCCAGCCCGGTCCACGAGACGTTGTGCTTTTTGGCATAGAAATAAGTGAAGATCATGAGACCAAAAATCCCTCCATGGCTGGCCATTCCTCCCTGCCACACGCGGACAGGAAGCAAGGGATCACTGGCAATACCACTCAGCCATTCGTGATTGAGGAGAGGCGTCTGAAATATCTTCTGAGGATGTTGAAGCAAGGTCCCCATCCAATGCGAATTAAAAATTCCGTCTTTAAAATAGAGTAACACCCACCCGATCCGCCCGCCGAGGAAGACGCCGAACAGCGCCGAGGCCGCGATGAAATCCGCGGTTTTTTCCGGTTTCAGCACCCACAGCCCGCGCTGTGCGAGGTGCCGCAGGAGCAGGAAACCGCCGATGAAGCCAAAAAGATAAGCCAGGCCATACCAGCGGAGAGCGAGGCTGCCATAAATCGGCAGGGCCACCGGATTCAAATGATGCACGTAAATTGCCAACACGCGGGAAAGACACACGATCCCCGCGCGTCCGGCAAGCGGCGATCCATCGGAAAAGTAGTCCGGGACTTCAGTCCGTTCTTCGGGCGGATTGAAGAACGGACTGAAGTCCTGGACGACTTTTGACTTTGGGATTTTGCAAATCCCTACGTAAACTTCCCCCATGCCGAGCAAGAAGGAACTCCTTGACCTCCAATTCATCGACGCGCGCCACAAGCTCATCGACGTCGCCGCGTTTCTGGACCGGATCGACCGCCATCCGGGCGAGGAGGATTACCGCTACGAGGCGCTGAAAAAAGCCCTGCCCATCCTGCTCTCGGACCGCCCCGACCGCGCCCGCGCCGTGCTCGAATCGTTTTCCGACCACACCACGGAAGTTTCCGAAAGCGCCCCCTTCCAAGGTGCCTTCGGCGCGGCACTTCCTGAAAAAATGTTGAGAGTTGAAAGTTGAGGGTTGAGAGGCAGAAAATGAATGAACGCCTCTTTTCCTGACTCTTTCTCTCAACTCTCAACCATCAACTCTCAACTTCTTCCCTGAATGAAATACATCGAGCCACACGGCCACATGGTCAGCCGGACGACGGATGATTACGAAAAACTCGCGCTGTCCGGCTGCGAGGCGATCTGCGAGCCGGCGTTCTGGGCGGGATTTGACCGCTCGTCCGCCGATGGATTTTACGATTATTTCCGCCAGCTCACGGAATACGAACCGAAGCGCGCGGCGAAATACGGGATCAAACATTACTCGTGGCTCTGCATCAATCCGAAGGAAGCGGATGATCCGGGATTCGCCCGCGAGGTGATGGATTTGATCCCGCAGTTCATGGACAAGCCGGGCGTGCTCGGCATCGGGGAAATCGGACTGAACAAGAACACGCGCAACGAGCTGAGGATTTTCGAAGAGCACGTCCAGATCGCGGTGGACCGGGACCTGCCGATCCTCATCCACACGCCCCATCTGGAGGACAAACTCAAAGGCACGCGGTTGATTCTCGATTCACTCGCTTCGTTTTCCAAACTGGACCGCGCGAAAGTGATCATCGACCACGTCGAGGAGCACACGATTTCCCACGTATTGGACGCCGGCTATTGGGCGGGCATGACGCTCTATCCGGAAAGCAAGTGCTCGCCGAACCGGGCGATCGACATGTTGGAAATCTACGGCACCGAACGCCTGTGGATGAACTCCGCCTGCGATTGGGGTCACTCGGATCCGCTCGCCGTGCCGAAGTGCGCGCTGGAGATGAAACGCCGCCAGCACACCGCGGAACAGATCGACCAGATCATCTATCATAACCCGCGGCGTTTCCTGAGCCAGTCGCCGAAGTTTGTGCTTTAACGATGCAGCGTCTGATGGATCGCGGTGAGCAGGGATTTGGAGCCTTTTGCATCGGAATCGAGCGACCAGATCATCACGCCGGCGAGATCCTGATCGATGACGTGGCGGGTCTTCTCCTGAATGAGAGGAATTCCGTTGTACCAAATGGTGTTGCCCACCTTGCTCAGATTCTCCGCTCCGGGCCAGGTTTTGACGATTTCCTTATACGGATACTCTTCCTTGTGGAACGCCTCGCCGAAGCCGTAACCGTAAAATGGCAGGCCGAGCACCGCTTTCGACTTCGGCAGACCCCGGTCGAGCCAATACTTCACGCTGGATTTCGCGTAGCTGAGGGGTGAGTGCGGACCGGCGTTTTGCGGATCCCAGTAGCCGGTGGCGTCGTAGGCCATGATGTTGATGAAGTCGTTGAACTTGAAAACCGAGTCCGGCACCCGATCGCCGCCGTAACCTTTCGAGAGCGCGGAGGTGAGCAGTTTTTCCCTCGGCCTGAGAGAGTTTGATAGATCTCGGATGAAATCGCCATAATCCGCGTTGATCGAGGGACCTTCGATGTCCACGTCGATGCCGTCGAATTTGTGTTCGATGACGTAGGCCGTGAGTTTCGCGATGAAGCCGGGACGTTTTTCCTTGGTCAGCAGCGCGAAATAGCGGGGTTTCAACACCTCGTCGCCGGATGCGGAGCCACCACCGATGGAGATGAGCACTTTCACGCCATTCGCCCGGGCTTTGGTGATGACGAAGCGGTTGGCGGGATTGAATGAGAGATTGCCGGCGGCATCGACCGGGTTTTCGAACGCGATGTTGATGTGGGTGAGCTTGCCGTAGTCGATGCTCTTTGAAAACGCCTCCAGGTTGATCCAGTTAGGCACGTAGGCGACGACCTTTTTCTCCGCCCGGGCGGCGGGACTCAGGAAAAGCAGCAGAGCGAGGGCGGTGGCAGTTTTTGAAAATGGAGCATTCATGATCGCAGTCTGGCAGGACACCACAGACATCACCCTGCGGCGAGGGGGAATCTTGCAATTTCGGATCACTATTTCCTCTTTCCTATTGGCTGGTGCTTCCCTTAGCCTCGCCGGACATGAGCAAGATCGTTCTTCTGTTTTCAGGACAAGGCGCCCAGAAGGTGGGCATGGGCAAGGATTGGGCGGAGAGTTCCGCACTGGCCCGTAAAATGGTGCATCAGGCGGATGAGGCGCTGGGCTATTCCATTTCGGATATCATGTTCGATGGCCCCGAGGAGGAACTGACACGCACCGCCTACTGCCAACCGGCGCTTTATCTCCACGGCATGATCGCGCTCGCCTTGCTGAAAAAGCGTTTGCCGAATTTCGAACCGATCGCCGCGGCCGGGCTTTCGCTTGGTGAATTCACCGCGCACGCGGCAGCCGGGACGTTTTCGTTTGAAGACGGCCTGCGCCTCGTCGCCCGCCGCGGACAATTCATGGAAGAAGCCTGCCTCGCCACTCAGGGAGCGATGGCGGCCTTGATCGGCGGTGAAGAAAGCCAGGTCCGCGCCCTCGCCGCCGCCGCGGATGTGGATGTGGCGAATTTGAACGCTCCGGGGCAGATCGTGCTCTCGGGCACCGTCGCAGGCATCGATGCCGCCGTCGCGCAGGCGAAGGAATTCGGCATCCGCAAGGCGATCAAGTTGAACGTCGCCGGCGCCTACCACTCGCGGCTGATGCAAAGTGCCCAGAACAAGCTCGCCGCGGAGCTCGCCGGAGTTTCCCTTCAGTCCCCTACCATCCCGGTCGTCTGCAACTACGGCGCGTCCGTTGTTTCCGATCCAGCGGAAATCCGCTCGATGTTGGAAAAGCAGGTCACCGGTTCGGTCCGCTGGACGGAATCCATCCAGGCGCTCATCGCAATGGGCCACAAAACCTTCCTCGAACTCGGCCCCGGCAAGGTACTCGCCGGACTTGTTGGAAAAATCGACAAGGAAGCGACCGTCCATTCCGTCGAGGATTTGCACTCGTTGGAGGTGGTGATCGAGTCACTTTCGTAAGCATATCAGCGACTTGGAA
>Ga0123337_10007023_pt1 | contig 10589 bp, 8 predicted proteins | sample frozenSSSSmetaG_FD_89792 | JGI IMG/M metagenome (GOLD analysis project Ga0123337, IMG submission 89792) | Glacier valley bacterial and archeal communities from Borup Fiord, Nunavut, Canada, to study Microbial Dark Matter (Phase II) -... | ecosystem: Environmental > Aquatic > Freshwater > Ice >...
ATCAGGCGGCCCGACTGTCCCGGCGACCGCCGCTTCGGTTGCGACAAATCCACCAGCGCCAACCGCCGCGCCGCCGGTTGGCAATGCCCCGCCGGATACGCTGCGCTGGTCGCTCGAAGGCATCAGCGATCTGTCGTCGATCGATCCGGCCAAGCCAGGCGATGCACCGGCGATCACCGCGATCAGCTTGATCTTTGGCGGCCTGATTCGGCTGGATGACAAGCTCGAAGTGCAGCCCGACGCTGCTTCTAGCTGGCAGGTCAGCGCCGATGGCACGACCTACACGTTCACTATTCGCGACGGGTTGAAGTTCGCCGACGGCACGCCGGTCACGGCTGGCGATTTCGTGTATTCGATCAATCGCGCGCTGTTGCCGGATACGGCGTCGTATGGTGCGCCCTTCCAGCTCGGCCATATCGTCGGCGCGCAGGATGTTGTGGATGGCAAGGCCAAGCAGGTTAGCGGCGTGCGTGCTGTCGATGATAAGACATTGGAGATCAAGCTCGATGGGCCGCTGGCTTACTTTCTTTCGCAGCTTTCGTATCCGTTCACCTTTGCCGTACCGAAGAAATTGGTCGATAGCGGCGCGAAGTGGGAGGAGCAATCCTATGGCACTGGGCCGTACAAAGTCAAGGAATGGAAGCACGGCCAATCGCTGACGCTGGTGGCGAACGAGCAGTATTGGCGCGGCAAACCTGGCATTCCGATTATCACGCTGGTGTTCAATAAGGATAGCGAGACCGCCTACCAGCTATATCAAACTGGCGAATTGGACATCATGGGCAGCCAACAGAATCCGGTACCAGCCGGGCATATCGCCGAATTGCAAAGCTTGCCCGATTTCAAATCGGCTGCCTCGCTGGCTACCCGTTTCATTGGTTTCAATAACATGAAGCCGCCGTTTGATAATGTCGACGTGCGGCGAGCTTTCGCGCTGGCAGTCGATAAAAAGGCGCTGGCTGATCAGGTGCTGGCCGGTCAGGTGGTCGCGGCTGATCGCATTCTGCCGACCGGCCTGCTGGGGACGCAGCTGCCGATCACCGCGCTTACGCTCGACCCGACTGCCGCCAAGGCCGCGCTGGCGCAGGCGGGCTTTCCCGATGGCAAGGGCTTGCCTGAGATCACGCTGGCGTATGGCCAAGAGGGCGATAATGAGACCGTCGCTCAGGCCATCCAGAGCATGTGGGAGCAGAATCTAGGCGTGAAGGTCAAGCTCCAATCATTCGAGCTGGCGACATTCAGCAAGAATCTCGACACCACATTTAAGACGCCTGGGCAGGGCTTGCAGTTCTGGCTGAGTATCTGGGGTGCCGATTACCCCGACCCGCAGAACTTTCTGTCGCAGCAATTGCACAGCAATACCGCCAACAATAATGGCAATTTCGCCGACCCGCAGTTCGATAAGCTGGTCGATGAGGCCGACCGGCTCGGTGATCGCGCCCAGATCGAGCGACGCTTGCAGCTGTACAATCAGGCTGAACAGATCGCGATCAATAAGGTTGGCTGGCTGCCGCTGTATTATCCGAAGTTCAACATTCTGCTGCGACCGCGGATCGCTGGGCTGGTAGTGACGCCGAATGGGCTGGTCGCGCCGGATTGGACAAAAGTGTCGCTAAAATAGGTTATATGGTGCATGGCCGGCGCCCCAGGGTGTGGTAACCTACTAGGTAGTGCCGTGCGCTGATTTTTAGCCACAGCGGACACACAGGCGAAATAGGTACTGCTACTCGATGTGCTCGGTGTCCGCTGTGGCAGAGTTACAACCGCTCGGAGTATAGCATGCTGCGATTCTTTGTCCGGCGTGGCATTAGTATGGTCTTCGTGCTTTTCAGCCTGACGTTTCTGACCTTCATTATTGGTCACCTGGCACCGGGCGACCCAATTTTGGTGCTGATGGGCGCGCGCCAAGATCCGGCGATCTACGCGCGTCTGCGGCATTTGTATGGCTTTGATCAACCACTGTTTACGCAATATCTGAACTATGTCGTGCTGCTTGCGCGTGGCGATCTCGGCCTTTCGTTCAGCTATGAAGGCCGGCCGGTGCGCGAACTGATCGCGCAAGGGCTGCCGATCTCGTTTGGCGTAGGCGGGTTGGCGCTGCTGGTGAGCCTGATCGTGGGCGTGCCGCTGGGCCTGCTCGCGGCGCTGCGCGATGGCACATTCGCTGATCGCGGCCTGGTCGCGCTGGCGCTGGGGCTGTATTCGATCCCGAGCTTTGTGTTGATCCCGCTGATTTGGATGGTCAATCTGGCGATCTTTCGCGCTGGCTATCCGAATCTGCCGCAGGCTGGCTGGGGCACGCCGAGCCATATTGTGCTGCCGGTGCTGGTGCTGGCGGCTGCGAATATCGGCTATATTACGCAGCTCACGCGCGCTTCAATGCTCGAAGTGCTGCGCGATGATTATGTGCGGACGGCGCGCGCCAAGGGGTTATTCGAGCGCACCGTGATTCTTCGACACGTCCTTCGCAATGCACTGCTGCCGCTGATTACGCTGCTGGGGCCGACGACAGCATTCCTTGTGACCGGGGCGTTCATTGTCGAAGTGCTGTTCAACATCCCTGGCGTTGGGCGCATCGCGGTCGAGGCGGTTGGCCGACGCGATTACCCGGTGATCCAGGGCACGACGATCATTCTGGGAATCGCCGTGGTGATCATGAATTTGGTCAGCGATCTGCTCTATCATGTGTTCGACCCGCGCATTCAGCTGACAGAGTAGAATTAGAGGGTAGCGGGGACAGCACGATCTTTACGGCCTGAACCTTGAGCCCTGAACCCTGGGACGCTACACATGGCACAACACAGCCGGCCCACAGATCCTGTCGAAGCCGCCGTGCGCGATAATCGGCGCCCACCGGGCTTCTTCCAGCGCTTGGCGCGCGGCCGAACCGCGCTGATCAGCCTGGTTTTTGTTATTGTTATCACATTGGCAGCGCTGGTCGGCCCCGCGCTCTATGGTGTCGACCCGACGCATACCGATTTCGCAAGCAACAACGCGCCGCCAAGTCGGGCGCATGTGCTTGGCACCGACCGGCTGGGCCACGATACGCTGGCGCGCTTGCTGGCCGGGCTACGCGTCTCGCTGCTGGTGGCGGTGGTGGTTGAGGCGATCAACATTCTGCTCGGCGCACCGCTGGGCTTGCTGGCAGGCTACTTCGGCGGCTGGGTCGATATCGTGATCTCGCGGTTGGCGGATATGTTTTTCGCATTTCCTGGCCTGCTGCTGGCGATTCTGGTGGCGGCGGTGTTTGGGCAGGCGGTGACGGAACAGTACGGCAGCACGGCGCGATTGGTGCTGGTGGCTGGCTCGCTCAGTCTGGTCGGCTGGCCGCTGATGGCGCGCTATGTGCGCGGCCAGGTGCTGAGCCTGCGCGAGCGTGATTTTGTGCTGGCGGCCCAGGTGATTGGACAATCGAAGCGCGGCATTCTTCGGCGGCATATTTTGCCGAATGTCGCCGGTCTAGTGATCACCGCCGCCACGCTCGATGTGGTCAACGCAATCGTCGGCGAGGCGACTCTGAGCCTGCTGGGGCTGGGCATTCAGGCACCGGCCACCAGTATCGGCAAGATGATCGTCGAGGCGACGCCGTTTCTGGCGCAGAACCCGATCTTGATCTTCGTGCCATCGATCACGCTGACGCTGCTGGTGCTGGCGTTCTCGTTTCTGGGCGATGGAATGCGGCGGGCGTTCGATCCGACTGGGCGCTGACGTGGATTGCAGAGTGATACTTGATGCTTGATTCGCAGATTACGCATCAAGTATCAAGCATCTTCGCTATACGTCACAATACGAAATGGAACTCTATTGCTTCCTGATCCACAACAATACTTCGCGCGTGTGACGGCTGGCCTTGAGCAGCTGGTCTGGCAGGATATCGAGCGGCGCTGCGACGCGCAGCTGATTGGCTTCGGTCATCGGCGGATCGATTTCGCGTATGCCGGGCCGCCGGTCGCGCTGCTCGATCTGCGTGGCGTGGATGATATCTACGTGCGTGCCGTGCGCCTGACCGACCTTGACCACACGCGCGCCAGTCTGGCCCGCCTGACCGAGAAGATCGACCCGATGAAGCTGCTGCCAGCGGTTGAGGTCTGCGCCGCTGTCCGCCCAATCGGCACTGCGCCGACCTATCGCGTCACGGCCAGCCATCTCGGGCGGCGCAACTACTCGCGCTACGATGTCGAGAGCGCGGTTGCGACGGCGCTGACCGGCAATCTGCCCTGGCGCTTTGTGCTGAACGACGCCGAGGAGCAGGAGCCGGAGCTTGATCTGCGCGTGCTGCTTGAAGATGATTGGGCGCTGTTCGGCCTACGGCTGGGTATGCAGCCGCTGCACCGCCGCGCCTACAAAGTCGCTAGTCGGCCGGGATCGCTGAAGCCGCCGGTGGCCTATTGCCTGGCACTGCTGGCCGAACTTACGCCCGATGAGGTTGTGCTTGACCTGGCATGCGGCGCGGGCACGATCTTGGTCGAAGCTGCGGCGCTGGTTTCGTCCGGCGTCATCTGTGGCGGCGATCTCGATCCGTCCGCGCTTGAGACTGCCCAGGCGAACTTCCAGGCCGCCGGTATCAGTGTCGAATTGACCGAGCTTAGCGCCGAATTTGACCCGCGCCAGCTTGCTGTAGCGAGCAAGGCCGAAGCGCCAATCGCGCTGCTCTACCAAGGCGACGCGACCGATTTACGCTTGGCTGATCACACAGTCGATGCGGTGCTTTCAAACCTACCGTGGGGCAAGCAGGTCACAGCCGAAACTGATCTTGCGCCGCTGTACCGTGGCATCCTAACAACGATTGAGCGCGTGCTGGCACGCGGCGGTCGCGCGGTGCTGCTGACCGATCAGGTCGATTCGATGCTGGCGGCGTTGGAAGCCTGCCCGGCGCTGAATCTTACATCCACAGCGCAGATCAGCCTGTATGGTAGACACCCGACGATGTATGTTTTGCACACCAGCAGCGGCGCTGAATGAATTCGCCGCTGATACAGGAAAACACGTTAAAACGTGTTCGGGCAACGTGTTTCAACCCGTTTGGAATATCGCCATCGAATGAAATTCGATGCTGATCTAATCATGAGGCCAACATGCGTATCGGCGTGATCTCCGACACACACGGCTACCTCGACCCGCGCGCGGTCGTAGCGCTCCAAGGCGTCGCGCGTATCCTGCACGCTGGCGACATTGGCAGCCCGGCGATCATCGACGCGCTGGAGGCAATCGCGCCGGTGGACGCGGTGCAGGGCAATGTCGATCTCGGCACGCTGTTGGCGCGGCGCTACCCGGCCAGCCGACAAATGCTCGTCGAAGATGTGCTTATTCATATGACGCATATCGGCGGGCAGCCGACCGAGCTGGTGCATGCGCTGCCACAGCCAAAGCCGAATGTGTATATTTTCGGTCACAGCCACGTTGCGCTGCTGGAAACGCTGAGCGGTGTGCTGTTCCTGAATCCTGGCGCAGCAGGACGACCGCGCTTTGGCGGCGAGCTTTCGGTAGCGATCTTGGATGTCGAAGCCGGGCGGGCCACGGCGCGGATTGTGCGGTTGGGGTAATCGATGTAGGGGCGCAGCATGCGCATGATATTGGCATGCACCTGGGACTGCCTGGATGCAAATGCTTCGCCTATGTGCATGGCATCGGATAGCATCGAGCTAATGATTTCGTTGGCTAATTTAGAAGGCGCTCATGAGCGACGAACAACCTCCTGCGTCGAATCACACATCGCTGGGCCTTTCGAACGAGTACCTGCTCGCCGGGCTGCGCGGCATGATGCGCGCTCGCGCAGTGGACGACCGGCTGTGGCTGCTGAGCCGTCAGGGCAAAGCGCATTTTGTGATCACCTCGGCTGGTCACGAGGCGACTCAGTTCGGCTGCGCGTGGGCGGTCAATGTCGGGCGGGATTATGTGGTGCCGTACTATCGCGATATGGCGCTGGCGCTGGCGCTGGGCCAAACGCCGCTCGACATCTTTCTGCACGCGCTCGGTAAGGCCGGTGATCCGGCCAGCGGCGGACGTCAGATGTTCGGGCATTACAGTAGCCGCAATCTGCGGATCGTCAGCGGCTCCAGCTCGGTCGGTAGTCACCCGCTGCATGCAGTCGGCCTAGCGCTGGCGTTTCGCGTCACGGGCGAGACCGGACTGGCGGCGATCACCTTCTTTGGCGAGGGCGCGACTGCCGAGGGCGCATGGCACGAGGCCATGGGCTTCGCTGGCATTCACCAGCTGCCGGTGGTGTTTGTGTGCGAAAATAACCAGTACGCGATCTCGATGCATCAGCGTCGTGAGGTGCCGGTCGAGGATGTCGCGACCAAGGCGGCCGGCTATGGCATGCCCGGCGTGATTGTGGATGGCAACGACATCTTCGCTGTCTATGCGGCTGCGCACGCGGCGATGGAGCGCGCCCGATCCGGCGGCGGGCCGACGCTGCTGGAATGTAAGACCTACCGCCTGCGCCCGCATTCTAACGCCGATGATGATCGTAAATATCGTACTGAGGAAGAAGTCGAGCAATGGCGTGCGCGCGACCCAATAGCGCGGCTGGAACGCTACGTGATCGAGCGCGAGCTCGCCACTTCCGCTGACATTGCCAGCTACCGCCAAGCGATTGCCGCCGAGGTTGAGCAGGCGATCGACGAAGCCGAGCGTGCGCCGGGGCCGCCGGTTGACTCGCTCTACGCGCATCTGTACGCCGAATAGTGACAAGATGACAAGATGACAAGCCAGTTTTCGCATCTCTTGTTTAAGAAACCGAGACCCTTCGCTCCAGCGGCAGCTTCGACTTAGGATGACAGAAATGAATGCACACCAAATATACGATAATTTGCCGTAAGTCAATGTCATCTTGTCATCTTGTCATCTTGTCATCTTGTCATCTTGTCAAGGAATACTATGCCGCAGCTCAACATGGTCGAAGCTATTCGCAGTGCGCTGGCCGACGCGTTGGCCGAGGATGAGCGCGTGTTCGTGCTGGGCGAAGATGTGGCGGTCAAGGGCGGCGTGTTTCTGGCGACCGACGGTCTGCTGAAGCAATATGGCGAGCGGCGCGTGATCGACATGCCAATCGCCGAGGCGGCCATCGTCGGGATCGCGATTGGCGCAGCGCTGCATGGACTGCGGCCGGTGGCCGAGATTCAGTTTGCCGACTATATTCATCCCGCGATTGACCAGATTTTGAATGAGGCGGCGCGCTTTCGCTATCGCTCGAACGGCGACTGGTCATGCCCAATTGTCGTGCGCGCGCCGTTTGGTGCGGGCGTCCACGGCGGCTTCTATCACTCGCAGAGCGTCGAGGCGCTGTTCGCCAGCACGCCTGGCATCAAAGTTGTCGCGCCCTCAACACCTTATGACGCGAAAGGGTTGTTGATCGCCGCCATTCGTGACCCTGATCCGGTGGTGTTTTTCGAGCATAAGCAGCTGTATCGCAGGGAGCGCGCCGAGGTGCCCGCAGGCAGCTACAGCGTGCCACTGGGCCAAGCGGCGGTGCGGCGTGTCGGCGATGACATCAGCCTATACACCTACGGGCTGATGGCGCATTTCAGCCTAGCAGCGGCCGAGCTGGTGGCGGCCGAGGGTATCAGCGTCGAGGTGATCGATCTGCGCACACTGTATCCGCTCGATACAGCGGCGATCCTGGCATCGGTGAAGAAGACTGGTAAAGCGCTGATTGTGCATGAAGATAATTTGACCGGCGGGCTGGGCGGCGAGATCGGCGCGCTGATCGCCGAGCATGCGTTTGAATATCTCGACGGCCCAGTGCGCCGTCTGGCCGCGCCCGATCTGCCGGCGGTCGCCTTTAACGATGACCTAGAGGCGCATTTCATGCTCAACCCGGCCAAGATTGCGGCAGCCATTCGCGATCTGGCGGCGTTCTAGAAATTGCAAATTGCAGATTGCAGATTGCAGATTGGAGTAGCCTAATCTGCAATCTGCAATCTGCAATTCAGAGCAGGTGGCTTGCGCGCCAGGCTGCGCCGGCACAGCGGCCATGCGGATCGAGCGTTGCGACGTTGCGAAACTGCTCGCGGGCGCGCTCAACCTGACCTTGGGCGATCATCAATTCGCCCAGCCGCACACGTAGCGCGATTTGTCGTGGCGCGGCGCAGCGTGGAACCAGCGCCTCGGCACCGTGCAGTGTCAGCGTTGCTTCGGCGATGCGATGTTCTGCGAGTAGATGCGCGCCAAGTGCGCAGCGCAATGCGGCCTCGGATTCGGGTGCGCCTGCGCAATCCAAGCCGCTGCGTAGCTGATCCTCGATATCCTGCGCGGGTGCGCCACAAACACGCTCAGCCTCGGCCAGATAGAAATGCGCGATCGCACAACCTGATTCCAGCGCCAGCGCCGCGCGAGCGGCGCTGGCGGCTGCTTCGGGCCGACCGAGATCAAGGAGTGCGGCGCTCAACGCGGCATGCACATTTGCCCGATCTGGCAGCAGCGCGATTGATCGCCGCAGCGACGCCTCCGCACGCGCTGGCTGGTCGTTCGACAGCGCGATCACGCCACGCAGCGCCAGCGCATCAGGCGACCAGGGGTTGAGCACCAGCGCCAGTTGAATCAGCATCGCCCCAATCTCCGGCTGCTCCAGCTCAAGCGCTGCCCGCGCCGCAACCAGCGCGATCAGGCGCGCAATGAAGCTGATGATCACCAGCATGATCGCCAGGCCGATCTGTGCCAGCTCGCCCAAGCCCCAATACGCGCACAGCAGTGCCGTGATCAGGGCCGCTTCGGGCACCAGCAGCAGCGCGTGCGCGATCCACCCAAGCACACCAGGCCGACCGCGCCGCGATTGTGCGCCTATCTGCTCACTTGCCATCGGCGTTTCCTCTCCACAAACATCGGTTCTACAACCCAGTATAGCAGCAGGGTGTGACAAGTACTGTCACACCCTGCTGCTAATTTTGATGCAGTTTGATTGTATGCAGGACGCAGACGAACGCAGACGAACGCGGGTACTGGCTACTTGCCGCGTTTGTCTGCGTTCGTCCGCATTCTATTTCGGGAAAGCGGGTGGCTATTTCTCGTATGCTTTGCCGAGCGCCGCTGGTGGGCGCGCGCGACCGATAATACCGGCCAGCACAATGATCGTGATAATATACGGCAGCATCTGGATGAACTGCGACGGCAGATCGAAGTTGAAGCCCTGAATTTTGATCTGGAGCGCGTCGGCCGAGCTGAAGATCAGCGCGCCAGCCATGGCCCCAATCGGCGTCCACTTACCAAAGATCACTGCTGCTAGGGCGATAAATCCACGCCCATTGGTCATCAGATCATCGAAGTTGAAGGTGGCCTCAAGCGAGAACCATGCTCCAGCCAGCCCAGCGATCAGCCCGGCGAAGAACACATTCATATAACGCAGGCGGTTGACATTAATGCCCATCGTGTCGGCTGCGCGCGGGTGCTCGCCAATCGCGCGCGTGCGCAGGCCCCACGGCGTGCGGAAAAGTAGCACGCTCAGCAGTGGCACCATGAGCAGCATCATGTAGGCGATTGGCTGATGATTGAATAGGATTGGCCCGATCACCGGGATTTGCGAGAGTAGCGGTATCGGCAATACTGGCAGCGCGCTGCCGGTCATCCCGCGCTGTTGTAGGCCCAGAATCACATTATTGCGCAGAAAGCCAGTCACGCCCACCGCCAGGATATTAATCACCGTGCCGCTGATGATCTGGTCGGTCTTGAAATGGATCGACAGCAGCGCGTGCAGCATCACCGTCACACCGCCGCCGATAATTGCGGCCGCCACGCCAAGCCAAGCGCTGCCGGTTAGCAAGGCGACAATAAAGCCGATGCACGCGCCCATCAGCATCAGCCCCTCGATCGCGATATTGACCACCCCCGAGCGCTCGCACAGAATACCTGCCAGCGCCCCCAGCGCGATCGGCGTCGCGAGCCGCACCATACGTGCGAGCATATCGATCATGTCGACACGATTACCGGCGCTGGCCCAGATCAGAATGATTATGATTGTCGCAAAGATCAGCGCGCCCATATAGTAGGGCACCGTATGCGAGCGCTGCCAAACGATCAGATAGAGACCGCCGGCTATCACGAGCGCCACGATCACGCCGACGGTGATCACAGTTGGCAGCGGGATGTCGAGCAGCGGCGGGTCGGTAGGCTTGCCCCCCGGCCAGGTGATCCGCAGCGTCGAAATCTTGTTGAGCGCAACGCGGCTGCTGACCAGCCAGAACAAGATTCCTGCGATCACAATGCCGATCAGGCCGATGATCCGATGGCGACCGAAATGGAATGCGCCTGTCATAGTGTTCCTAGCTACGTTTGATTGACGGAAGACGGAAGACGGAGGACGTCAGTTTTCGTCTTCCGTCTTCCGTCTTCCGTCAACCTAGGAGTGAATATCTGTTTCGATGCCTGAAACCTGCTACAATCTACAACCCGCCTACCCGCCCCAGCCGCGCGTAAACACCACCTGACCAGCGCTGCGGTGGCGGATGCGGTAGATGCCGCGCACGATCTGATCGGCGGCGACAAACACAATTACCAGCGCCTGAATGATATTGATCAGGCTGATCGAAATGCCGCTTTGGAGCTGCATCAAGCCCGCGCCATTCCGCAGCGCGCCCCAAAAGATCGCGGCGGGA
>Ga0123337_10007024_pt1 | contig 10589 bp, 7 predicted proteins | sample frozenSSSSmetaG_FD_89792 | JGI IMG/M metagenome (GOLD analysis project Ga0123337, IMG submission 89792) | Glacier valley bacterial and archeal communities from Borup Fiord, Nunavut, Canada, to study Microbial Dark Matter (Phase II) -... | ecosystem: Environmental > Aquatic > Freshwater > Ice >...
CGGCCAACGACCAGCTCCCCTTCATCAGGGCGTGGACTGCCTGCGTAGAAACGTCCGGTGGGCCAACTCACCGTGGATCTGGACTGCGGGGATAAGGTTCGGGTCGGGCGGATGGTGCCAGGGTCGACGTGCCCGGTATCCGTTCAGGCGACGCCAACAACCCCGATCGGCCGGCGAGGCGAGAGCCTCATACAAATGCGGTCTACCCGCTGCGAGGATCAAGCCTCGCCGGCCCCGCTTCACCTGCCCCACCAACCCGAGGCATCAGCCGGCGGGGGCTTCGGCGCGTCCAACGCAAAGCGATGCTGCATGCAGATGTCCGACCGCCAGCGCCGACCAGAAAAATCCGGTCATACATTCCTCTATCCGGGCGCCGGCCCATCAATCGCCGCAGTTTTGAGCGCCTGTCACCTTGCACGGCAGGGGGCTTTCCCCCATGCTCGTCAACGCCACAATTCAACCAGCAACAGGGTAACACCCACCGGAGGTCCATCGCGATGCCCCACAGCACCCCCCTGATCTCCACGATCGTCGCGGGTCTGGTTCTAGCCTTCATTTTCGGGGCCATCGCCAATCGCTTCCGCATGCCGCCGCTGGTCGGCTACCTGATCGCCGGGGTGCTCGTCGGTCCGCATACGCCGGGTTTCGTCGCCGACGGCGACCTGGCGCTCGAACTCAGCGAGATCGGCGTCATCCTGCTGATGTTCGGCGTGGGGCTGCACTTCTCGCTCAAGGACCTGCTGAGCGTTCGCGCCCTCGCCATTCCCGGTGCGCTGGTGCAGATCGGCGGCGCCACCGTGCTCGGCCTCGGCCTCGCGCTGGTGCTCGGCTGGTCGATCGGTGCCGGCCTGATCTTCGGTCTGGCGCTGTCTGTCGCCTCCACCGTGGTGCTGCTCAAGGCGCTGCAGGACCGGCACATGGTCGAAAGCGAGAAGGGCAAGATCGCAGTCGGCTGGCTCATCGTCGAGGACATGGCGATGGTGCTGGCGCTGGTGCTGATCCCCGCGATCGCCTCGATCAACGGGGTGGAGGCGGCGACGCTGCACGACCCGTTCGTCGATTTTGTCGAGCGCTTCACCGGGCCGTTGGGGCTGTTCGGCATCGTCGGCGTCACCGTCGTCAAGCTGGCGGCCTTCGTCGGCTTCATGCTGGTGGTGGGGCGCCGGGTCATCCCGTTCGTGCTGCACTACACCGCCCATACCGGCAGCCGTGAACTGTTCCGGCTCGCCGTGCTGGCCATCGCCCTCGGCGTCGCGGCCGGCGCGGCCTACCTGTTCGGCGTGTCGCTGGCGCTCGGCGCGTTCTTTGCCGGCATGATCCTGTCCGAAAGCGAGTTGTCGCACCGCGCCGCGCAGGAAAGCCTGCCGCTTCGCGACGCGTTTGCGGTGCTGTTCTTCGTCTCGGTCGGCATGCTGTTCGATCCCGGCGTGCTGCTGCGCGACCCGATGCCGGTGATTGCCACGGTACTGATCATCGTGGTCGGCAAATCGATCATCTCGTTCCTCATCGTCTTGGCCTTCCGGCAGCCGATCTCGACGGCGCTGACCATCTCGGCGAGCCTCGCGCAGATCGGCGAGTTCTCGTTCATCCTCGCGGCGCTCGGCGTCGGCCTCGGCATCCTGCCGCCCGAAGGACGCGACCTGATCCTCGCCGGTGCGATCATCTCGATCATCCTCAACCCGCTGATCTTCATGGCGCTCGACGCGCTGCGGCCCCGGCTCGAGCAGAAGTTCGGCAAGGACACGCCCGAACCGGCCCTCGCGGCCGGCCGGACCGAGCCGGGGTTTGCCCCCGCGATGCCGGTGCCGGCGGAACTCGCGGCGGAAGACGAGCCCGAGCACGCCACAGTCAAGACCGGGCATATCGTGCTGGTCGGCTACGGCCGGGTCGGCACGGTGGTGGCCGAGGCGCTCAGCGAGCGGCAGGCGAGCTTCCTCGTGGTGGAAGACGCCGAGGCGCGGGTGAATTCGGCGCGGGCCAAGGGGTTCGAGGTGATCGTCGGCAACGCGGCGGGTTCGCGGGTGCTGAACCTCGCCAATGTCGACATGGCCGCGACGGTGATCGTCGCCATCCCCAATGCCTTCGAGGCCGGGCAGGCGGTGGAGCAGGCGAGAAAATCCAACCCCCAGGCGCTCATCGTGGTGCGGGCCCATTCCGACGAGGAAGAGGAACACCTCAAGACGCTGGGCGCCAACGTGGTGATCCTGGGCGAGCGCGAGATCGCGCTGGGCATGGTGGATGTGGTCAATCGCGACTCGAGCGCCATCGCCGAGATCACCGCCGCCGACGCAGTGGCATCGGCGCTCGGCCCGCTGGCGGCTGCCGCACCGGAGCGGAGGCTCACGCCGGACCCGAACCTGCTCGCCGAGGCGATCGAGGCGGCGCATATCCAGCACCTCGACAGCGGCCCGGCCGAGCCGCCCTATCTCGTCTCGTCGCTGGGCGAAGAGCCGGATCCGGAGCCAGGGGAGGAGCAGGCGATCTCGGAACTGGTCGAGATGACGTCCGAACAGCGCCTCGCGCCGCTGGTGCCTGCGGGCGCGCGGCCGGCATTGCCGGCAACCAGGGCAGGCGATCCGTTCAACCCCGAAGTTCTTCCGCCCGAAGTTCTTCCGCCGGTGGAAGAGAAGGCTTAAGGCCGTTCACCGCGTTGCCGATTGGCGATGGCGGGTGGGCGGTAGTCGTCCTATAGCAAGTTGAAGACGGGGCGATTGTGCGCCCCGAGTGCCTCGACCGATGATTTCGCAAAAAGCCAAATACGCGCTCCGGGCCCTGGTGGCGCTCTGCCGCATCCCGCCGGGAGAATCGCTGATGATCTCGGAGATTTCGAGGGAGCAGGCGATCCCCAAGAAGTTCCTCGAGCAGATCCTCTTGGAACTGAAGCGGGCCGGCATCGTGATGAGCCGGCGCGGGCGGCTCGGCGGCTATGGCCTGCTGCGCTCAGCCGACCAGGTAACCTTCGGCGAGGTGCTCCGGCTGATCGACGGCCCGATCGCGCCGCTGCCGTGCCTTTCCAAGATCGCTTATCGGCGCTGCACCGACTGCGCCGACGAAGGCACCTGCGAAATCCGCCACGTCTTCGCCCGCGTCACCTTGGCAACGCGCGAGGTGCTCGATCGCACTACGCTCGCCGATGCGATGAAAAGCCGGACCGAGGACGTGCTGCTCGCCTGAGCTCAATGGAAATTCCGGCCGCCCGGCAGCGCGGCCCGCGCCTGCCGCTGCAGCATCTCCTGCCGCCGCCGCTCGCTTTCGTCACGCGGTCGCGGCGGGCCGGACTTGCCTTCGTCGGCCCGCATCAGCATCTGGTCGCCGAGATCGATGCCCTGCGCGACTTCGATGAGGCGCGGGGTCAGGTCGTGGAAATCGTGCGAGATGATGTGCACCACGAGCCCCTCGCGCTGCAGTTTGCCGCGCACCGCCATGGCGCGCGAGCCAAGCACGATCTTGCGGTGCTTCTGGAAGGTCTTGGGCCAGACAATGATGTTGGCGATGCCGGTCTCGTCTTCGAGCGTGGCGAAGATGACGCCGCTTGCGGTGCCCGGCTGCTGGCGCACCAGCACGAGGCCGGCGGCCTCGACCCAGGCGCCGTCGCGCTGGTCGATCAGGTCGGCGCAACGCACCGTGCGGCGGCGGTCGAGTTCGGCGCGCATGAAGCTGAGCGGATGGCCTTTAAGCGACAGCGTCATGGTGCGGTAGTCGTGCACCACGCTCTCGCCGGCGGGCATCAGCGGCAGGTCGCCCTGCGCGTCGTCGGCCTGCCCGGGACGCTTGCCCACCGAGAACAGCGGCAGGCGCTCGGCACCGGCCGAGCCGCGCAGGCCACGGACGGTCCACAGCGCTTCGCGGCGGTTGAGGCCGAGCGAGCTGAAGGCATCGGCCTCGGCCAGCTTCTCCAGCGTTTCGACCGGAATGCCGGTCCTGAGCCAGACGTCGCGGATCGAGGCATAGCCTTCCCCACGGCGGGCGACGATCAGGTTGGCATGCGCCTCCCTGAGGCCGCTGACCTGCCGCAGCCCAAGGCGGATGGCGCGGTTCGACCAGATTTCGCCGGCCATCTCGGCATGCTGCCTGGCGATGCGGTGGCTGGCGGGAAACCCATGTTCAAGCACGTGGTGGTAGTCGGAGTGGTTGAGGTCGACATTGCGCACCTCCACCCCATGCTCGATGGCGTCGCGGACGATCTGCGCCGGGGCGTAAAAGCCCATCGGCTGGCTGTTGAGCAGGGCGCAGGCGAAGACGTCCGGGTAGTGGCACTTCATCCAGCACGAGGCGTAAACAAGGAGCGCGAAGCTCGCCGCGTGGCTTTCGGGAAAGCCGTAATCGCCGAAGCCTTCGATCTGGCTGAAGCAGCGCTCGGCGAACTCCCTGGGGTAGTTCTTGGCCAGCATGCCGGAGATGAAGCGGTCCTTGAGGGTGTGAATGGTACCGTTGCGGCGGAACGTCGCCATGGCGCGGCGCAGGCGGTCGGCCTCGCCGGGAGTGAAGCCGGCGGCGACGATGGCGATCTGCATCGCCTGCTCCTGAAACAGTGGAATGCCGTAAGTGCGCTCGAGCACGGCATGGAGATCGGGCGGCATGGGCTCGACCTTTTCGATCCCCTGCCGCCGCTTCAGATAGGGATGTACCATGCCGCCCTGGATCGGGCCGGGGCGGACGATCGCCACCTCTATGACGAGGTCGTAGAACTCGACCGGCTTTAGCCTGGGGAGCATCGACATCTGGGCCCGGCTTTCGATCTGGAACACGCCGATGGTGTCGGCGCGATGCGTCATGCGGTAGACGGGAGCCCTGATGTGCTCATGTTCCTCCTCTGCCATCAGGTCGCTGAGCTTGACGTCACGGCCATAATGCTGGTGCAGCAGTTCGAAGGAGCGGCGGAGCGCGGTCAGCATGCCAAGGGCGAGAATATCGACCTTGAGAATGCCGAGCGCGTCGATATCGTCTTTGTCCCACTCGATGATGGTGCGGCTTTCCATCGCGGTTTTCGAGATGGGGACGAGACTTTCGAGCGAGTCGCGGGTGATGACGAAACCGCCGACATGCTGGCTCAGGTGGCGCGGGAAGCTCTTCAGCGCCGAAACGACGTTGAACATCTGGGTCAGGGTCGGATCGTCAGGATCGAGCCCGACCATCCTGATGCCGGACAAGTCGGCGGCATTGCCCCAGCCCCAGTGCAACTGATTGATGGCGGCGATGGTGTCGTCGGAGAGGCCGAACACCTTGGCCGTCTCGCGCACCGCACTCTTTGAGCGATAGGAAATCACCGTGGCAGTGAGGCCGGTGCGCTCGCCGCCATACTTGGCATAGACGTATTGCATCACCTCCTCGCGCCGCTCGTGCTCGAAATCGACGTCGATATCGGGCGGCTCGTCGCGCTCGGTGGAGAGGAAGCGGCCGAAAACCAGGTTGACCTGGGTGGGATCGACCTCGGTGATGCCAAGGCAGTAGCAGACGGCGGAGTTGGCGGCGGAGCCGCGGCCCTGGCAAAGGATTTTCAGCTTTTCGCGGGCATGGCGCACCACGTCCTCAACGGTGAGGAAGTAGGAAGCGTAGCCCTTGTAGGCGATGAGGCAGAGCTCGCTCCAAAGCGAGCGTTTGATATCGTCGGGTAGCCCGTCGGGATGGCGTTTGCTGACCGGATAGCGTTTTGCCGCACCCTCCCAGGTGAGGCGCTCCAGCGTTTCCTGGGCGCTCTCACCATTGCCGATGGTTTCGGTGGGGTAGTTGTAGCGCAACTGGTCGAGGCTGAAGCCGATGCGGCCGATCAGCACCTGGGTTTGGCTCAGCGCGTTAGGGTGATCGGCGAAGAGGCGTGCCATTTCCTCCGCTGGCTTCAGGTGGCGTTCGGCGTTCTGCTCGAGCTTTCGCCCGGCAGTTTCGAGCGTCAGGTGCTCGCGGATGCAGGTGACCACGTCGTGGACCGTCCGGCGGCCTGGCTCGTGGTAGAGCACATCATTGACCGCCAGCAGGGGGACCCCGGCCTCGGCGGCCACATGAGCGAGACGGTTCAGCCGCGCCCGGTCATTGCCCTTGAAGGTCACGGCGGCGGCGAGCCAGACATTACCCGGGGCGAGATCGACGAGGCGCTGCAGATGCTCTGTCGAGGCCTCCCAACGTGCTTCGTCGAGATGGAAGACGAAGAGCTGGCCTTCGGCGAATTCGCTCAGGTCAGCGAAGTTGAGGATGCATTTGCCCTTCTCGCTTTCCGCCCGGAGGTTGGCGCGGCTCAACAGGCGGCAGAGCCGGCCATAGGCTTCACGGTTCGAGGGGTAAGCGATCACGTCGGGTGAGCCGTCGGCAAAGACGAGGCGAACGCCGACGACATAGCGGAAGTCGGGGTGCTGCGCCTTCAGGTCTCGATGCGCGACGTAGCCGCGGACGACGCCGGCAAAGCTGTTGCGATCGGCGATGCCGATGCCGTTGAGCCCCAGCGCCATGGCGGCGGAAACCAGCTCCTCGGGATGCGAGCCCGAGCGCAGGAAGGAGAAATTGCTGGTCACCATCAGTTCGGCATAGGCGGGCTCGCTCGCTCCGGTCTTCATGCAAAGAATCCGTGCAGGTACCAGCGTGGCGAGGCCTGCGCGCCATAGAGGCCAAGCCGGAAGACCCAGAAACGGCGACCGCCATCGTCCTCGACGACATAATAGTCGCAGACCGTGGCTTCCGCGTCGAAGGTCGGGAGCTGGCTCACATGCTCATCGAGCCGCGGGGCGATCACCTTCTTCTTGGTCTTGTCCAGGGGCGGCTCGTCCGGCCTGCCCGGATCGGGAGCAGGCCGGAGAAAGCTCAGGTTCCGGCCGGTTCGCCACCACTCGGCCTCGATGCGTTCGGGGCCCGATGCCTTCAGCACCCGGTAGGAGACGCGGCGCCACACCATGCGCAGCGGCGGGCCGTGCGGTACCTCGGCGATCACTTCGATCGGTTCGGGATTGGGCAGCAGGCGAAGCGGGCGCACGGGAGGAGCGGCGGGGGCGTTCGGATCGTCGGCGGTGCGGGCGACGACCGGTTCCAGCTTTACCGCGCGCTCGGGGATGTGGGTGTCGACGGGCTTGCTCCGCACCACGGCTAATGGACCCAGGCGGCTGGTCATGCGGTCGTAGAGCCGGGCGAGATCCTCTGCGCCGTCGTCGATCTCGAAGGCCCCGACCTGCACGTCGGCGGTGGGGGAGAGCGAGCCGGCGGCGAGGCGGATCATGTCGATGCCGAAGCCCGCATCGTATTCGCCCTCGAGCCGCTCGGAGCGGTTGACGAAGAGCTGCGCGATATGGCCGGGGTCGCGCGTGCCGCGGCCGGCGTTGACCGACAGGGTCATCACCTTGTGGTCCACCCGGTAGAGGAAGAGGTGAAAACTCTGCGCCCCGAGGGCTTCGGCCGCGAGCCGGACTCCAAGTTGGATGGCGAGGTCGCGCACCGTCATAAGCACGTCGTCGAGATACCCGATCGGCTCGGCAAAGCGGCGCTCGGCGTGGTACTCGGCGATGGGAATGCGCGGGATAACGCGCTCCTCGATCAGTCCGAGCGCCTGGTCGAGCCGCACGACGAGCGAAGCGCCGAAGCGGGCCTGCATCGCCTTGCGGTCGCGACCATAAAGCTGGCCGACGGTTTTCAGTCCCATCTGGTTAAGGCCGCCGACCTGGGTTTCACCGAGCCGCAGGGCATCGACCGGCAGGTCGGCGAGGGTGGCCTCCAATTCGCTCTCCGGCACGATCCGGCCGGGGTCGAAATGGGCGAAGGCCCAGGCGGCGCCCACCGTGTCGGCGATGGCGCCATTGGTGGTGTAGCCGAGCGAGCGCAGGCGGCCGGTCAGGCTCGCGAGCATCTGCGCCTCGCCGCCGAACAGGTGGGCGACGCCGGTGATGTCGAGGACCAGGTCACCGTATGGCGTCATAGCATCGTGGACAGCGACGATCGGGCTGGCGTTCGAGTGCCAGTCGGCGAACTCGGAGAAGACGTGGGCGGTGAACTCGGGGTCGTGCTCGAACACGAGCAGGTCCGGCACCAGCGCGCGGGCGTCCGACAGGTTCTGCCCGACCGTCAGGCCGGCCCGCGACGCGGCGGCATCGAGGGCGGCAACCCGCATGCCGCCCTTGATCTTCTCCCACAGCACCAGCGGGCGGTTGCGCGGGATTTTTTGGTCAGCCCGCCTGAGACAGTCGGTCGCCCAGCGCGGCAGGTTGAGGGCGAGGTGGCGCCGCCGGTCGGCGAAGCGGAGCGAGGGGATGCTTTCGAGGGTCGACTGAAACGAAGCCATTTTCTGTCCAGTCCAGGATCAGGTGACGCTGTTCGGTTTGCCGGACCTGCCCCAGCCGGAGCTTTTCGATCTCGATGGAAAAGCGTGGACTCCCGGGGGCGCCGGCATCGAAGGGTTGGCCGGCACTGACCCCGGGCTTCACGTGCCATCTGAGCCGGGCCGCGCTCGCCTCGCGTCCCGTGCCGTAGCGGATCAGGAAGGCCGAGGTGCCGGCGGCGGCGGCGCGCAGCGAGATGCGGCGCGAGACGGTGAAATCGAGCGCCTTGGGATGGCTGGCGAGATCGACGATCACCCCGGCAACGGCGCGGCAAGCCAACGACTCCTCGAGCGCCCAGAGCAGTTCGGGGATGGTGGCGATACGGCCGATCACCAGCGTATCCGGGGTGAGGCCGAAGCCGGAAAAGCCGAGGCCATAGGGCAGCCCGATCTCCTGCGCCTCGGCGCCCAGTTGCAGGTAGATCAACGCCTGCCGGCCATCGGCGATGAGCGAGCGGGCCAGCCCGAGGGTGAAGCCGAGCGCCGTGCCCGACTGCCGGTGCTCGTCGGCGAACACTTCATGCAGCAGGCCGGGAGGCGCCTTGAGCAGGCCGAGCAGTTCGTCCTCCCCGCCCGCCTGGCGTTGCGCCGCCATAACTGCGCCATCGGCCAGCACCGGCCGCCTTTCGAGGGCGGCGATCTGGGCGCGGAGCGCGTCGAGATCGGGTTTTGGACGGACCATCAGGGGATACTCGGCGGTTACAAGGTGTCGGGGATTAGAACAAATAGAGAACACCCGACTCCGCCAACGAGTCAAGCCGGACTTTGCCGGAAAGAATCTTCACCGTGTTTGCCCCGCGACCTTCCTGGCCCTTCCGCGTTCTCGAATGTGTCCCTATCTTCAAGATACAAACCCGAGGAAACCGGCATGTTCGAAGCCCTCCGCTCGATCTTCCAGAGACCTGATGCCACCGTGCTGTCGATGGAGCCGAAGCTGGCAACCGCGGCGCTGCTCGTCCATCTGGCGGCGATCGATGGCAATGTCAGCGACGCCGAGCGTGACGCCCTGCGCGGCACGCTGATGGATTACTACAGCCTCAGCGAACCCGAGGTGGACAAGCTGATCGTCGAGGCGACGCGGCGCGACCAGGAATCGGTCGATTTCTACCGCTTCACCTCGGCGCTCTCGTCGCTCGATGATTCCGAAAAGCTCGAGATCATCCGGATGATGTGGCAGGTGGTGTTCGCCGACAAAAAGAACCACGAGCTCGAAGACAACATGGTCTGGCGCATCGCCGAGCTGATCGGCGTGTCGTCGCGCGACCGCACGGTGCTGCGCGCTCAGATGGCCAGAGTTTGAGAATGAGGGCCTGAACCATGGTGATTCTTACGACCACGCCGACGCTCGAAGGCCGGCCGATCCGAGAATATCTCGGTATCGTCACCGGCGAGGTGATCGTGGGCGCCAACATCTTCAAGGATCTGTTCGCCGGCATCCGGGATATCGTCGGCGGTCGCGCCGGGGCGTATGAAGGCGCGCTGCGGGATGCGCGCCGCACGGCGTTCGACGAGTTGAGCTACGAGGCCGAAAAGCTGGGGGCGGACGCGGTGGTCGGAGTGGATATCGACTATGAGGTGGTCGGGCAGACCGGGTCGATGCTTATGGTTTCTGTCAGCGGGACCGCGGTGCGGTTGTAGCTGCCAAACACTCGATGTCATCCCGGGCGAAGACCCGGGACCCATTTTTCCAACTGTACCACTCGACAGTTGGGTCCCTGCTTTCGCAGGGATGACAGCCAGTAAGTGAGGAGGGCTACCCGGCCCTTCATCTAGCCTTGGTCTAGCTCAGCGCCTTCAACAATTTCCCCGACACATGCCCGTCCGGCAGCAGGCCCGAGCGGCCCTGCCAGTCGATCACGGCGGCCCGCGTCTTCGGGCCGATCACCCCGTCGGGGGTGCCGATCGGGTAGCCGCGGCGGGCGAGCAGCGCCTGCACCTGCTGGCGGTCGGACTTGTTGAGCGCCGTGTCCTTGGGCCAGGCGGAGGCGAAGCCCTTGGTGCCGAGAATGCGGTCGGCGAGGTGGCCGACGGCCAGCGCGTAGCTGTCCGAGCTGTTATAGCGCTTGATGACGTCGAAATTGGCGAGCACCGCGAAGACCGGGCCATTGCCGCCCATCGGCATGTAGAGCCGGGCGGTATCGCTGGCGCGCGGGAACGGCTTGCCGCTGGCCCGCGTGACACCCACGCCGGCCCAGTCGCCGAGCGTGGCGGTGATGCCGCCCCAGACGTTCTGGTAGTTGAAATCGGCCGGCAGTTTCACCTCGTAGCCCCAGGTTTCGCCGCTCCGCCAGCCGAACGA
>Ga0123337_10007028_pt1 | contig 10588 bp, 10 predicted proteins | sample frozenSSSSmetaG_FD_89792 | JGI IMG/M metagenome (GOLD analysis project Ga0123337, IMG submission 89792) | Glacier valley bacterial and archeal communities from Borup Fiord, Nunavut, Canada, to study Microbial Dark Matter (Phase II) -... | ecosystem: Environmental > Aquatic > Freshwater > Ice >...
AACCATGCACCGTACCGCAAGGTTTCTGCCAACCAGGTGGCCCGGCCTACAACCCGAACCTCCACCTGGCGATCCACTACGGCGAAACCGCCGACAGATGTGGCGATATCCGCGAGGTGACACCGGAGGAAATCCGCCGTGCCAAGATGCCGCCCAGCGGCCAACGCGAAGGCTAAGGAGGAAGGGATCATGCCACCTGTGCTAACCAAAGACAACGAGCAGCAGCCAAGCGAGGAGTTTGAGTATCCACGTCTCACCCCGGAGGAAGAAGCTGCCCAGCGCGGCACGGACTCCGCCAGCGTGCGCCCCAACCACAAACCGCAGGAGCCGCGCCCTGAAGAAGATGAGCGCGAACGGCAGCGACGAGCAGAGATCGAGCGGATGATCGAGCGGGAGCAGGATAAGCGTGGCCGGGTGCGGCAGGAAGGTCTCTGGCCCTACCTGCTGATCCGGGGCTACGCTGGCGATCACGGGGTGCGCCCGATCAGCAGTCAACCGTTCTGGTGCAGCCCCGACATTATTGTGGTGCCGGGTATCGTCCAGACCTACGACGGGTTGAGCGCGACCGTCACCCCACGCCCAGGCGTAGCCCACACCATCTTCGTCCACGTCTGGAACCTCGGCCACCTACCGGCCATCGGGGTCAGCCTACGGGTCTACTGGGCCAACCCTAGCTTCGACTTCAACAATCCGGCCACGCCACCCCAACAGATCGGGATGGAGTATATCAACAGCCTGGACGACAGCAACAACCCAACCTGCCACCGGCTCGTCCGCCTGAGCGCACCCTGGATACCAGAGTTCGTGAACGGTGGTCATGAGTGCTTGCTGGCGAAGGTTAGCTGCTTCGCCGACGGTGGTGGGTTGGGCTTTGATGCCAGCAGCAACCGCCACGTCGGGCAACTCAACCTCAACTTGCTCGCCCCTGACAGCAGTATGAACCTGCTGCTGGATCGCCTGCTGCTGGCTCTGCCGCGCACCGCCGACCTGCACCTGCTGCATGGCATGGGTGAGTTGACCCCCTTGCTTCAGGCCAACCAACCGCTCATGGCTCAACAACTGCGCCCACCCAGCGAACTCCCGAACATGGCTTACCGGCTGAAGGATGGGCGCGGTCACCTTGGGGCGATTATGCGTAGTGACGAAGGCTTCCACTATGTGCCACCGGAGGTAGCTGGTCCCCGCTACGGTACAGGCGGCCTTGAACGTGGCCTGCTAGCTAACCCAGCAGTGCGGCCTATCCCAGTGGGCTTGAACCCACTGCAGGCGATGCTGGGTCAGCTTGGCGCAGGGTTGAGTGGCCCGCCCGGCTGTGTCAGCATCAACATCCACCTGCCCACGTTCCTCAGCCGCCGAAGGGTGGGCGACAGTGGTGCTGGCAGCCAAGCTACGCTTGGTCAGCCTGGTGGCTGGCCGCTTGGCTTGACGGCACGTGACTTGGCCCGCAAGCTGGGGACACGGCCTGGCGAGGGCCACCTGTTGCATTTTGTCGCCACCGACAAAGATCAGGTAGTGGGTGGTTACAGCATCATCGTCACGATTTAGGTTAGTGCCGTCCGCTACCCCTGCGAAGCTCGATCTTTGCACGGATTAGCGGACGGCGAAACGAATACCCCCCCCGCTTGAGACATGACGCAACTATTGATCCTCAAAGTTAAACCTACTAATACATAATACCAGGAGGGAGCAAACAGTGAGTAACTTTGCACCGGGCGCGGGTCTTGGCCCCGCCACCATCATCTCGCGATCTACCGACCAGCTAGACATCTTCGCCGTTGGCCTGGACGGGCGGGTTTACACGGCAGCTTGGCAGCCGGGCGACACCACCTGGCGTGGTTGGTGGCCCATCGAGGGACTGGAGGTCGCCCCCTGCGCCCCAGTCACAGCCGTGTCCCGCGCCAAAGACAAGCTGGACATCTTCGCGGTCGGCCTGGACGGGCGGGTCTACACCGCAGCTTGGCAGCCGGGCGACCCCGCCTGGCGCGGCTGGTGGCCCATCGGTGAGCTAACGACCACCCTCCACGCTCCTATCGCGGCCATCTCCCGCGCTACCGACAAGCTGGACCTGTTCGTGCTCGGCCTCGACAGCCAGGTATACACGGCGGCTTGGGAACCGGGTGATGCCGACTGGCGCGGCTAGTGGCCGGTGCTGGATGGCCTGACCGCCCCACCGATGCAGGTGGGGGTTGTCTCACGGGCCACGGACAAGTTGGATTTGGTGATGCCGGGCCTGGACGGGCGCATCTGGACGGCAGCCTGGGAACCGGGTGATACCAACTGGCGCGGTTGGCAGCCGATTGGGGATTTGGTCACGGGTCAGACCGATCCGGGGGTTGGTGCCTGGCAGAAGGTCGGGATCGCCTTCCAGTCCGAAAACACCAACCACTCCAACGAGGCGCAGGGCGTAACCACCGACGGTGCAGCTTGGTACCTGGTTTCAAACGGGTCAAAGACGGTTCGCAAGTACGACAACGGCGCGAATCTGTTGGGCCAGATCAAGGTGCCGCATGGTGCTCACATCGGCGCGGCAGACTGCTACGCTGGCTGGATCTACGTCCCGACGCAGGGGCCGTTCGGCGTGTGGCGAACCCCGACCGATTTCTCCAGCCAGGAGTTCCTTCCAGCGGATGGTGGTAAAGATCGCTTCGCTTGGTGTGCTGTGAACCCTTTGAATGGGCGGCTCTACACCTGCGAGTTTGACATCTACAACAACGCGAACGGGGTGCTGTACGCTCATGATCGTGACACCTTGGTACGCTGTCCCGAAGACGACCTGCCGCTCGGCCCAACCCCGATCCACTTCGACCGGCTGCAAGGTGGAGTCTTCACCGCTCGTGGGCGGCTGCTGATCAGCCGCTCAGGGCCGAATGGGGTCTTCTGCTTCTCGGCGGTCACGGGCCAGTGCTTTGGTGGTCGTCACCTCGGTAACTTCGGCTCCACCGGCTCGGAAGGGGAGGGGATCACGGTGCGCCCCTGGCAGTTCGGTGCTCAATCCGCGTCCGTCCATGTACTTGAACTAGACAACGATGCTGGTACTGACGATTGCTACCTGCACAGCTACGCGGTGCCGGAGCCTGACCGGCTGTAGGCTAGGGTCGGTACGGCAGCAGCATTCGCCGCTCATCTTCACCCTATCGGCTAGCAAGGTGTGCGCGTAGGCGCAACTATACCACTTGCGCCTTGCTAGAGATTGCACCTGGCAGCACCTGGTCACGCCCCAACGGTGCTGACCAGGTGCCAGCTGCCCAGCTTGTCATCTTCAACGATAAGCGCATGGTAGTAGGCAGCGATGAGCAGGCAGCGGCAAGGTTGAGCTGAGGGAAGAGTCGGTGAAGAAGCTATACCAGACCACTCCATCTGGCGGTAAGCGGTTGCTCTCGCAGGCAATGCCGTCGCTGTCAAGGTCAAGGTCATGCGGATCGTAGCTCGGCCCGCCGCCTCGAAGAAGGCCTGGACTGCACGCTGAGTGCTGAAGTTACCACAGTCGTAGTTCGTAACCGTCGTTGGGGTCGCCCTCCAAGTCTGGCTTGCGGGCCGCTAGCTTAGCAGTCGGTTGGGCGGCGGCACGTACCGGCGGCTTGGTGGCAGCGGCACGCATTACGGGTGCTGTGGTTGGTGGTATGGCTGCTATCGCGGCATAGGCGGCGAGGGCAGCCTGACAACTGGGCTTCGTCGTCGCACCTTGCGCTGCACCGTTCAGCAGGTCGCTGACCTTGATCTTGAGGCCCGCCGCTTGCATCTGGCTGCGGGCCTCGACCACGTTGCTAGCGACAGCGCGGGTAGCTGAGGCGGTGCAGCGGCGGGCGAGTTCGACCAGCCCTTGCCGGAACAGGTCTTGAGTTGCCTTGTCCGAACGGTATGCTTCGGGCTGGGTGGCAAGCAGGGTTTGCAGGCCGTCAGCCAGGGTGGGGTCGGCGGCTGGGTCGGTCGGCGCGGTGGAGGTGGCCGGGACGACCGCCTAGCGTGGTTGCTGTCTAGTTGCAGTGGGGACTTGAGCAGCGCGGCGTACAGTGGTAGGTGGCCGGGTGGCGGCTGCTGATCGCTGGCTGCTGAGTGATTGGGTTGGCGGCGTGGCAGGCTGGCGGCCAGATGAGCCGATGGCGGCCAGTCCACCAATCACAACCACGAGGGAGAGCAACAGCGGGCCAGCCAGGCTCTTGCGCTTTGGCTTTGCCTCTGGCTCTTTAAGCGGCGGACTGGTTCTGGATCTGGAACGGCGGGGCATAATGGTCGCCTTTCTACTCACTACTGGCCGGGACGTAGTAGGAATCTAGCACAATTTAGCGAGAGAGTCAATAGATTTGCACCCTACCAAAACCTTACCGTTTGTGGACAGCCTCAACTTACCTTTGGAATTAGCCCGAAAATAATGACCAAAGGGTATTGACTACTTAAGTGCTTTGGAGCTATAGTAACAGAGTGCTAGTTGATGATGGGGCAGCCAGGTGTCGGTCACGAGGAGGAGCGGTGTAGAGCTACCAAGAGAAGATCGTGGGCGAGGGCTGGCCCAACTCCATCAGTGCAGCTGCCACAATAAACCTTACCAACTGTAATCCGGTTTTGCTCCCGCAAGCTAACAAGCCGCTTAGTGACCTGTAAGTCTTTGTGTTCAGCATCAAAATCTACTTTAATCATTTATGACTTGTTGGGGGTAATGAAGGTGACGAAGGCGAACCTGCATGAGGAGGAAGCTACCGTGCGAGATGCTAACGAGGGTGAGGATGCACAAGCAAGCGTCATCCTCCTGCCCCCACTCGCCGACCATGTTCGTGTGCTGTGTTCAACCGCAACCCACAACATAACAATCGCAAGTCCTTGGATTAAAGCCTCAGCCCTTCAGTACGTTCTAGGCAAGAATGATCTCAGCACAATTCGCCTCCAAGTGATTATGCGAGCTGATGTGGACGACTTCCTTTCAGAGTCCAGCGACCTTGACGCTGTTGAGTACCTACTGCAAAATGGTGCCGAGCTTCGCCGACTGCCCAGGCTTCATGCCAAGGTTTATATAGCTGATAATAAGCAGGCTATAGTTACTTCGGCCAATCTTACCCCCTCCGGTTTGCAGGAGAATGTTGAAGTTGGGATCATAACCAGCGACGAGCAGAACGTGATCGAGTTGCTCAACAGCACTGCGTCATGGTTTGAAATGGCTATACCTTTGGACAAGGCATGGCTACGCAAGACAACGGTCCAGGTTGAGAATAGGCGCGAGGAGTACAATGATGTGCGAGCAGCGCAAGCTGTACTCTACCAGGCAGATAGTTTGCGCGGCAACTTGGTTAAACTCGAACCACCCAGCCAATCTGTGCCGAAATCGCGGAGCCGCCGGGGGACAAGAAGCCGCAGCAGCGTAGATGTACTACCACTAGGTGCTTGGAGTGCGGCAGTGCAAGGCTGGTCACACGTAGCAGGACGGCCCAAACTGGCCGACCAATTCGTTGCCTTCTTCCAGACAGCCTTTGCACAGCTACCTCGCTGGAGTTGGGAATACATCTGTTTCGGTACTAACTCTCGACGTATTAGCCTCTCGGTGGGCAACCTTACCCTAGCTGCTGTCACTGCCAACGGGGAGTTGCGCGTGGTGGTAATGCAGCCAGACTACTACCTGGGCAAATACTTGCCAACCCGACGCACGCTGCTCGCGCCACAGCGCGGCTACTCAGTTTGTAAGTGGGATCAAGCATCTGAACTGACAACCACAGCACCAATCTGGCGTTCATACCGCCAGGCCGTAATCCAGGGTGCAACCGTAGCAAGAAGCCGCTCCACACCCCTCAAGGTCCCACTTGGCAAGCGGCGACTGGCCGATCTGGTCCAAGACATGGGAGAGCAGAAATGAGAGTCCTACCCTCACCGCTGGACAATGAATTGCAGCAGCTTACGGCTAGTGCCAAGAAGGAGCTAATCGTTGTTAGCCCTTGGCTCAAGCTAGACGCTCTACAACGGCTGAAGTTTGACCCCACCCTTAGCTGCGCCTTTTTGATCAAGGGCGACTTGGAAGACTTTCTGAGCGGGAGCAGCGACCTTGATGCCGTCAGAAACCTTTTCGATCTGGGAGTGCAAGTGCGGCTGGTCACCAACCTTCATGCCAAGCTTTACCTTGCTGACCGCCAACGAGCAATAGTGACCTCCTCCAACCTCACCCTTCGTGGCATGAAGCAGAACATCGAGATGGGTGTCTTGCTTGAAGATAAGATCGAGGTAGAACGGTTGGCGGTGGCCGTTGAAGGCTGGCTGGCAACTGGTCGTCTTGTAGATCGGCAGTGGCTCAATCAGATGCGCCTCTTGGTCAAGAAGCGTCATCATCTGGCTGACAAGTTGCGACGCAGCAGGCACGAACTCGCTGGTAAAAAGATGCGTACCCGATCCACACGAGTAGACACTACGATAGTGGAGCATCTACCTGCAATGGGCATAGAAGCTGCGTCGAAGGAAATAGTTATTCCTGAATCTGCGTCAGCGGAGCAGCTTGAGCAAGGTAACGATCCTACCCAGTCATTTGCACCTGCTGAAGGCTCAAGCCTTTTGTCTGTCCCCATTGCGCCTGAAGCCCCATATGAGCAGAGCATTCTTCATGGCTTTAGTGTGCCATCACGTCAGCAGACGATCTGGGCAGCCGATGAGAGTCAACCAGAACGAAGCTACCTCAGAGTGCCGTACCGTGACATTTCGCCACTGGGTAGCTGGGCCAACCAAATCTTGACCTGGAACATCTTCACTAAGAGCAACCCGGCTCAAGCACGTGCCTTCGTCCGACTTTTCAAACTGGCTTTTGACTGGCTTCCAGAGCAGGCTCTGACTCAAAGCTGGTTCTGCCGCGACCCAGAGAGGCTTCAACTCTTGCTCTACGGCATCCCCCTAGTCGGCATCAATGTCTATCGAACGACCGAAGCCGAGGGCCGGGCTATTATGTTGATGAGTACCGACGCATGGCAGCGTTTCTACGGCTTGAGTCGCCGTCCAACACTTAATGCCATTGCTAACCTGCCCTTGGAACAGGCGCAGTACGAATGGGAGTGGCACACACTGAGATCGGAACACTGGCTGCACGTCTTGCATGGGGAGACTGGTTATTGGGCTGCCTACGCTAGTGGTGTGCAGAAGCTGCTTAAGGAGCGGCCTTTGGCTTCAAATGAGCCTCTCTCTGTGGAAGCAGATAAGGTTTGGCTGCCACGCCTACTTGGGTTGGCAGAGAGCGAACAATTGTCGCTTTTCTGAGTTGAATGTCGTCTAGTCCAGCCACAAATTAGATCAACTGCTTTCTGGCCGACGTGGAACATAGCGCACTCTCTTTGCCTGTCGTCCGGCTACACTTGGGTGCACTGACGTGCTTAGGCTGACAACCGCCGCTTGTGCTCTGGCTATTGCCAACCGCAGATTGTAGCTGTCGGATTGGTTGGTCAGTGTGTGGCGGCAGCTGACGTTGTAGTTTAGCCACCCCTGTCGAGTCAGACCGTTGAAGAAGGCGATTTTGCGCTGTGGTCTGACTCGGCACGTGGGTTCGGTACACCTGTCGTAAACCAGCAGCGGGTGCAGGCTACAGATGGGGTCGTAACTGGCTGCGTGCTTACTTAGGTAAATCTCACCCTCGTGCGACTGTGTGCCAACCAGCTGGCTACCTCGGATCGTACGTGGCTGTTCGCCGGTCAGGTTAAGGATTGTTCCTTTGTAGTTATTGCCGCCAGCTGGTTGCGTCACGTTCTCAAGGTAGCCAAGTCGATAGCTGCCCAAGAAGTAAAGTTCGATCAGTAGCTCCTCCATTGCGCTCTCCAAGTAGGGTACGGCCTCCGCTGCTTCCTCAGGCTCCACTCTCAGGGGGTGGGCATAGGTGTTGCGGTACTCGTTGAAGAAGCGCAGAAATGCGCCGTTGGTCTGCGGTACGCTGTTGCTCACGTTCTTCAGCGGCGTGAATTGCTGGTGGCACTTCCGCATCTCGATCCCTGATGGAGACTTATAGAAGTCTAGCAGCTCTAGCGTTTGCAGCAGGCCAGGGTTGCCCTTGTAGAACTTGATCAGCGCACTTAGCATCGCCATCCACTTGCCGATCATGACGCTGTTGCCGCCGAACTCACTTAGTTACTTGTCCACCCCGGCATCAGGCCGCCCAGTATGTAGGTACTGTCCCAGCAACATCACCGTCAGGTACTTGATGATCGCTTCGGCAAGGTCAATCAGGCCGTGAAACCGGCTCGCCATGTCGTTCATGTCGTCAGGGTGGTAGGCTTTGTTGTACAACTCGACCAATGGATATGGGAAGGGTTGCGCTGCCGCACTGCCCACTCCCCGCAACACCATATCATCGAGGGCTTCGTCTAGGTAATCTAGCATGATTGCCGCTACCTCGGCCAGCGGCTTTGCACGTAGCTGACCATCGCACCTTCGCTCAGGTCGCTAGTGCCAGCCGTGTCGCGCAGGGGCAGTACCTTGTTTAGGTAGGTTGGTTGATCGGCAGGACTTACGTCTATGCGGCAGATCGTCTTGCCGCCTATCTGCACTGGGCTGATCTGCACGAAGCTGAGACAATTTGGCCCTAGCTTATCCTTAATGCTGTTGCGTAGGTAAAGTAGGTAGCCGTCCCAACTCTGCTTCTGCTGGTCGGCCTCCTTGTACTCGCGCTCGACCCCCACAATCAGTTTGCTCTCATCCGTCACTCCGATCAGCAAGGTGCCGCCCGCCTTGCTGTTGAGGAAGGCTGCCACCGCTCGCACCACGTTCTGCGTTACTTCCTTTCCCTTCTTGCTGGTTTGAGGGTCTATGCAGCCAACCTCCTTGAACTCGACCCGCTCATTCTCGCCACCGTCAATCATCTCCATCACTTGATGGTCGCCGACTAGCTTGCCATATTCAGCGAGTAGCAAAGCGCGACGGCTGTCAGTGATTTTGAAGCTGCTAAGGACGTGGGCGTACTCGTCCTCGGTCAGGCTGTAGAGGTGCGCCACCCGCGCATCAAGCTCGGCCCGCGCTTGTTCGCGCTCCGCCACCGCCGTGTATCCATAGACTGGCTGGCCGCTGGCATTGGTGGTTAGCGGTTGCAACCCGATCTCTTGCGCCAGCGCGTCATACTCCGGCGTGGTGCAGATCAGCCGCCCCGCCCGCGCGACGATAGCCTCGAAGTAGGGGTCGCCACTGCCATAGCGGGGTACGGGTAGCTGGTAGATGTAAAACATATTGATGTTGGTTGTTACCTTATTCCGTAGAAGGTAGTCCAACACATAGCTGTCTAGGAGGCCAGTGCAGAACACCATTGGTGAACCATGAAGCTGCTCTCCGTTTGGACTAAGCGTGGAGACAAGCAGCGAATTACCACAAAATACATTACGAGGAACAACCGTTGCAATAAGCGAACGGCGGTTTGTACTGGATGCAACGGCACGCAAACCTACTCGGTAGTCTTCATACGCTAGCTTTTGCCCCTCATCAGCACGTTTGCCGAGAATCGCTTGCCGCCCCGCATCCTCGTCCACCCAGTATTTGGGTTCGGCAAAGGTGTGGGTAAACTGCTCGATCATACCACCTTGATATAGTACCAGCCTTCCATCCGCCGGGCTGGTCTTGAACAGGTGGCTGTCGTTGGTCATGTGGAACTCGCTGGTTAGCTTCAGCTTCCACTTGCCAGCAAGGGCTGGATCATCAGTCTCGTCTGCACCAAGCAGCGGGAAGCGGACTAGCTTGTTGGCAATGGCAACGTCCTGCTCACCCTTGAGTTCCGGCACGGACAGGCTACCAGGGGCGAGCTTCTCGACCATCCCCACATCTACCTCTAGGTCGTCGTGGCTGGGGAAGCTAGCGAGTTCGCCCACATCGTGGCGCATGAAGGCGGCGGGGAAGCTGGTGGTCAGATTCGCCTCCTCATCGCTCACCAGCGGCGGCGCAAGGGGAGCATCAGCACCGGCTCGACGACCAGCAGGATGTCGGCGCGGCTGGTGTAGTGCGCGCCCAGTTGCGCCCGCTTGCCAGGGTCGAGCGACCGCTCGAACAAGGTGCCGAAGATCGCTGGCTCCACGCTGGCCCAGTCCAATGCCGCCGCCCGCTGGATGGTGTCCAGGTCGCCCGCAGTGAGGTTCGGCACAGCGGTCTCGGTCGCGCTGAACAGGCCACCGTCGAAATAGGCGATATCGTCGCTGCCAAACGAGCCGCCTGCCGCCATCGCCGCAAAGAGTTGTTGCAGCCGCTCGGCAAAGGCGGCGGGCCGCCCCCTGGTCGCCACGGTCAGGCGGGTAAACAGACCGCCGGGCAGCAGGCCGATATCCTCGGCAAAGAGGCAGAACAGCAGGCGCATCAGCAGCCGCGCCGCCACAGCGGGGGCGGTACCGAAGCGGCGCAGGTTCTCGGCCAAAGCTGCGAACTCCTTGGCCGCCGCCTCCGTCACCTGGGCGGTGGTGCGCGCTGGCCGCAGTCGCTCAGGATCGTCGAACATGGCGCGTAGCACATCCAGCGCGCTGAAGCTGCTACCCGCCAGCGGTGTGCTAGTCAGTAGGTCGTCCAGGGCAAAGCGGTAGACAGCTTTCTGGGTGCCGGTGAAGTTGGTGTGGACCTCCCAGGATGCCATATCACAGACCACGAGCAGCGGCGGGTTGCCCAGGTCTTC
>Ga0123337_10007030_pt1 | contig 10585 bp, 10 predicted proteins | sample frozenSSSSmetaG_FD_89792 | JGI IMG/M metagenome (GOLD analysis project Ga0123337, IMG submission 89792) | Glacier valley bacterial and archeal communities from Borup Fiord, Nunavut, Canada, to study Microbial Dark Matter (Phase II) -... | ecosystem: Environmental > Aquatic > Freshwater > Ice >...
CGCACATTTCTGCCTACCTCACGGCCTACAACCAGAACCCGGTGCCCTTCGCGTGGAAGAAGCGCGAGGTGCGGGGCACGCAGCTTCGCAATACCGCGAGGAACTTCACCAATTAAACACTAGCGTAACTTGACCAACTTATTTGTTAACGAAGCCTAATCGCCACCTATGCCTTGCTGCTGCTGTGCCAGGGCATCGTCAAGTTGGTTTGGGGCATCGATTTCTTGAGTGTCCCGCCGCCGCCGGCGCTGAGTGGCGCAGTGTCAATGGGTGGCTTCATCGCCCCAAGCTTCGTGCTGTTCGTCATTGGCAGTGGAGCGGTGGTCTTTATGCTGCTCGAATTCGTGATCAACCGCACCGACGTGGGCAAGCGCATCCAGGCGGTCGCCATCGATCCTTGGATGGCCAACGTGGTCGGCATCAACGTGAATGCGTCGCTCTCCTGGACCGTCGTCATTGGCTTCGCGCTGGCAGGGCTGGCTGGAAGTCTGCTGTCTGTCAACCAGAGCCTGTCGCCGACGATGGGCAGTTCGCTCATCATCCAGGCCTTCGGCGCGCTGATCGTCGGTGGGCTGGGCAACATCCGCGGCGCCTTCGTCGCGTCCCTGTTGCTCGGATTGGTGACCGCGCTGGGCGACAGCGTTTTTCCGGAATTACCGGGCATCTTCTTCTTCGTGGCACTCGTTGCGATTCTGCTGGTCCGTCCTCAGGGCCTGATGAAAGGACTGCGATGAACTCTCCGCTTCAACCAACCGGCCTTTGGGTCACCCATCGGCGCGACATGGCCCTAGTAGCGCTGCTGATTGTCGCCTTCGCCACGATTCCGCTCTGGGCCGATGGCGGCCTGCGTTTCCTTGCGGGGATGGCTTTGGTGCAGATCGTATTCGCGCTCAGTTTCAATGTGATCTTTGGGCTCGCCGGCCTGGTCAGCTTCGGTCACGCCGCCTACTTCGCGGCCGGGGCCTATACGGCCGGGCTGCTGCTGCAGAAAGGCGTCCCGATCCCGTTGCCGTTGATCCTTGTAATCGGCGCACTGGTGGGCGGCGCGCTGGCTCTGTTCGTCGCAGCGCTGGCCCTTCGCCGCTCGAGCGGAAACTACTTCGCGATCCTCACGCTCGCGTTAGCCGAACTGCTGCACATTGTGATCTCAAAGTCGACGGTGCTCGGCCGCGAAGACGGGCTGACTGGACTCAAGCCGCCCCGGCTCGATCTGGGCATCACGACGGTGGACCTGAGTCAAGGCCATGCGCTATATTTCCTGCTGCTGGTCGTGACGCTGGTGGCCGGGTTTTGCGCCTGGTTGCTGTGGCGCGGTCCGCTCGGCAGGCGGCTGGCTGCCACGCGGCTGGAACCCGATCGCGCGGCTTTCCTCGGGATCAATGTGCACCGTGCGCGCATGCAGGCCTTCGCACTCAGTGGTGTAGGTGCAGGGCTAGCAGGCGCCATGTATGCGCCGCTGGCTCAGATCCTCACGCCGGAAGTCGCGCACTGGAGCTTCTCCGCGCTGCCGATCCTGTTCTGCCTGCTGGGTGGCGCGGCTTCGTTCTGGGGGCCGGTGGCGGGTGTGGTTGTGTTCCTAGGCGTCGAGCATGCGACCCGGACCGTCGTTGGCCTGTCGGAAATCATGATCGGCGTAACGCTGCTGACGGTGGTGTTGGTCTTCCCGGGCGGCTTGGCCGGCGGCGTTCAGCGCCTGGTGCATTCGCTCAGCGCATCGAGGCGGGCGTCGACTGCGCTCACGCAAGGAAAGGCCCAGGCATGACCGGCGCACTCACAGCCAAGGGCATTTACAAGAGCTACGGGGAGATCCCGGTACTGAAGAACGTTGACATCGACATCTCGCCAGGCACCACGCACGCCGTGATCGGGCCTAACGGCGCAGGCAAGACAACGCTCTTCAAGGTCCTGAGCGGCGAGGTCTTCGCCGATGCAGGCAGCGTGGATTTCTTCGGCCGCGACGTCAGCCAGATGCAGGGTTACGAGCGTGTCCGTCTCGGTATCGGTCGCACCTTCCAGGTGGCACGCGTCTTTGGTGAGATGTCGGTGCTGGAGAACCTGGTGATCGCGCTCGAGTCGCGCGCGTGCTTTGCGCGCGAGTCCTGGGCGCGGCACTTCGGCGTGTCGCCGTCGCCGGCCACCCAGGCCGAAGCGCTGCGCATCCTCGAGACTGTGGAACTGGGCAGGCGGGCGGGCAATATCGCCGCCGTGCTGGCCTACGGCGAGCGCAAGCGCCTCGAGCTCGCGTTGGCTCTGGCGCTACGACCGCGCATGCTGCTGCTCGACGAGCCAATGGCGGGCATGTCGCCTGGTGACCGGCTCACTGCGGTGGCGCTGCTGAAAAAGATCGCGAAGGCGCAGGACATGGCTATCCTTTTGACAGAGCACGACATGAGCGTAGTGTTCGCGCTGGCCGATCAGGTGACGGTACTGAACTATGGCGAGGTGATCGCCTCGGGTACGCCCGAGCAGGTGCGGTCGTCGGCAGTGGTGCGTGAAATCTACCTGGGGCACGAGCATGCTTGAATTGCGAAACATGGACGCGTTCTACGACGACAGCATCGCGCTGCGCAACATTAACCTGGAAGTCCGACCGGGGCAGCGCGTCGCGCTGCTGGGGCGAAACGGTGCAGGAAAGAGCAGCCTACTCAAGAGCATTGTAGGGGGTGGTCCGAGCGTCAAGGGCGGCGTTAGCTTCGACGGCGCATCGCTCGAGCGCATGCCTACGCACTTGCGAATTCGTCGTGGCCTGGCACTGGTGCCGGAGGACCGGCGCATCTTTCCGCACATCACGGTGGAGGAGAACCTGCTTTTGGCCCACCAAGGCGCACGTGCGGGAAAGACCTGCCGAACGTTTGACGAAATCTGCAAGCTGTTTCCTGTGCTCGGTGCGCTGCGCGAGCGCAAGGGCACGCAACTCAGCGGCGGCCAGCAACAGATCCTGGCCGTCGCACGCGGTTTGGTGGCCCGTCCGGATTGCCTCTTGCTCGACGAGCCGACCGAAGGCGTAGCGCCGCTGATCGTGGCGCAGATGGCCATCCAAGTCGCCGATGCCTGCCGTGCGGAGGGCACGGCTATGCTGGTCGCCGAACAGAACGTATGGTTCGCCCGTCAGTGCAGCGACTACGTGTACGTGATGGACACCGGCAGTATTGTGTTTCACGGCCCCTGGGCGGCTTACGACGCGCAACCTGAGATTGCGGAGCGCTACCTTGCAATCTAAGCCGACCACCGTGCGCCGTCTCGTGCTGGCACAGCGCCGCACACCGGCTGCCGCCACGCGGCCGACTCGCGCCGAGCGTGTGGCGCAGCTGCGGCTCAGGATCGTCGTTGCAGCAGCCGCGTTGGTCGAGGAGTTCGGCTACGCGGGCACGACGATCACACGCATTGTCGAAAAGGCGAACATCGCGCAGGGCACGTTCTACCTCTACTTCGCTTCGCGCCAGGCGCTGTTCAACCAGCTACTGCCACATTTCGGCGAGCAGATGATCGCCGCCGTCAGCAAGCAGGTCAGCGGTGCCACAAACTTCCTGAAAGTTGACAAACGCGGCTTCGTTGCGACGATCGATTTCCCCCGCGCCAACCGAGGTTCTTACAGCTTGCTCAACGACGCGCAAATGGCGGCCCCGATCGCACACCGCAAACACACGAGCGTCATCACTGCGCACTACGCCCGGTTGATAAAACGCGACGTGGAGTGTGGTCGCTTCAAGCCGCTCAAAAAAGCCGAACTGGAGGTGATGGTGCACGTCTTCGAAAGCGCACGTACGTACCTTTACATGCGCCATCTCAATGACGCACCGGCCAGCCGCAAGCTGCCGGCCGGCGTAGTCCGTACCTACATGACGTTGGTGCGCAGCAGACTGCAGGCGCAGGCAGGCACCTGTTTCCCTGACGCATCCATCCAGTGACGAGAGGTCATCTATGACAAGCAGCTACAGCCACCACCCGGCCCCAGCCCTTCAGGCACAGCTGTCCGCCGTGCCCAGCGTGAACGCATTGCTGGACCGCTGGGCCGATTGTGCCGGCGACCGTGTCGCGATCGACATGCCCAGCATCGACGGCGAGCGCCTGCGTCGGACCTATTCGGAGCTGCGCGATAGCACAGTCCGCATGGCGGAGGGCCTGCATGAGCTCGGCCTGCGGCGCGGGGATCGCATTGCAATCCTGGCCGAAGGCCAGGCCTATGCGCAGTGCGTGTTGGGCTACCTTTCGCTGCTGCGCCTGGGCTGCATCATGGTACCGGTCAACCCGCGCTATGTCGACGAGGAAATCGATCATGCACTGGCGCTGACCGGCTGCATCGGCATCCTTGCTTCGCCGGCATTTGCCAGCCGTGTCGATCGGATGCACGCCGCACGCGCGTTGCGTTTTCGCATCGGTATGCGCGACGCGGTCGCGCCGGCGTGGGTCGACTGGTCGGCACTGGGACAGGGGGGGGCGCTGCAGGACGTGCCCGACGTTGACCCGACCACGCCGGCCAACATCATCTTCACCTCGGGCACCACCGGCAAGCCCAAGGGCGTGCTGCACACGCACGGTACCGCGCTGGCGTGCGGCGCCATCTATGCGTCTGCACTGACCCTGTGCGCCGGAGATGTCTACCACCACCCCATTCCGTTCTGCACGAGTTCGGGCACCCAGTTCACGCTGATGGCGTCTCTCTGGGCCGGTGCGACGCTGGTGACCGAGCCGGCCTTCAAAGCGCCGGACGTGCTGGCGCGCATGCGCGAGGTCGGCACCACCGTTTTCCTCGGAGTGCCCTCACATCTGTTGTTCTTGCTGGATGAACTGCGGCGCACCGGGGGGGCTGAACTGCCGGCACTCCGTGTATGGAACTACGGCGGCGCGGTGATGCCGCACGAAGCCATCGAGGCGTTGCGCGATGCTTTCCCCAAGGTGGCGCAGCGACAGAACTACGGCATGACCGAGACCGGTCCCACTGGCGCGCTGCTCGGGCCCGACGACATGGATGCGCGCCCGGGCTCGACGGGGCGTCCCATGCCGCTGTGCGAGATCCGCATCCTTGACGAGGCCGGCACGGTAACCGCCACTGGGGAGGCCGGCGAGATCTGCGTGCGGAGTCCGGCCTGCATGAAGGGCTACGATGGCAATGCTGCGGCTACGGAGGAGACGCTGGAAGATGGCTGGGTGCGCACCGGCGACGTGGGCTACCTCGATGTGGACGGTTTTCTCTATTATACGGACCGGCGCAAGGACATCATCAATCGGGGGGGGCTCAAGGTCGGCAGCATCGAGATCGAGGAGGTGCTCTATCGCTCCGATCAGATTCTGGAGGCCGCCGTGATCGCCGTCCCGCATCCGCGCCTTGGCGAGGACATCGCCGCCTTCGTGGTGCCGCGGCCTGGTGCCGAGCTCGACCGGCCTACGCTGGACCGACTGCTCCAAGGCGCGCTGGCCTCCTTCAAGGTGCCGCGGTCGATTTATGTGGTCGCGGCGCTGCCGCGCAACGCGATGGGTAAAGTGCTCAAGACTGAGCTGCGCGAGCTTGTGGCCGGCGGGATGCTGCGCGACGATGGCGGAATCGGGCCATGAGCGCGACGCAGGCTGCGGGCGAGCGGCGCATTCCCCGTCTTTTTGAACCAATGACCTTACGCGAGGTGAAGTTGAAAAACCGCATCGTGGTCTCGCCCATGTCGACCTACAGCGCGCGAGACGGTATCTGCGACGACTTTCACCTCGTGCATCTGGGGCGCTTTGCCCTGGGTGGGGCGGGCTTGGTGATGATGGAGGCGAGCGCCGTCGAGAAACGAGGCCGCGGGACGCATGGATGCATAGGGCTCTGGTCCGACGCGCAAGTTCCCGCGCTCGCGCGCATCGCCGCGTTCATCGCGAGCGCTGGCGCGGTGGCAGGGCTTCAGCTGGGGCACTGCGGAGCCAAGGGTGCGACACAGCGTCCGTGGCACGGCGGTGCGCCACTCGGCGCGGATGAGGCGGGCCGCGGCGAGCCGGCTTGGCCGCTGGTGTCGTCCTCTGCCCAGCCTTTCGACGACGGCTGGGCGGTACCCGAGGCATTAAGCGAGGATGCGATGGACCGAATTGTCGAGGCCTATAAGGCGGCTGCGCGCCGCGCCAGCCAGGCGGGCTTCGGTGTGCTCGAACTGCATTGCGCGCACGGTTACCTGCTACACGCCTTCCTGTCGCCGCTGCTCAACGGGCGCACAGATGGTCACGGTGGCAGTATCGAGAACCGCATGCGCTTCCCCCTGCGCGTGGTCGAGGCCGTGCGGCGCCAATGGCCTGACGCGCGACCGCTGTTCGTACGGGTTTCATCGGTCGATGGCGTCGATGTCGGATGGTCGATGGACGACACCGTGCGCTTCGCCACAGAACTCCGCCTGCGAGGGGTCGATGCGGTGGTCTGTTCCTCGGGCGGGCCAAAGCTGCCACGGGGTGCGGCGCTGGTAGGTCGGACACCCGGCTTCCAGGTGCCATTCGCTGCCCGCGTGCGGGCCGAGGCCGGCATGCCTTCGGTCGCCGTCGGCCTGATTCGCACCGCCGCACAGGCCGAAGAAATCCTGCAAGCCGGCGCTGCCGACCTGATCGCGCTGGGCCGGGAACTACTGATCGACCCTAACTGGCCGCTGCAGGCCGCACTTGCATTGGAGGGCGTGCGCGGCTGGCAACGCTGGCCGGAAGCGTTCGGTTGGTGGCTCGAGCGGCGCGAGCGCAGCTTGCTGCCGCGCTCGCCAAGTTGAGTGCGCGGCGCCCTCCTTTCGGTCCTGGCACCTAATCACGGAGAAAAGATGTTCAAGCTTGTGTTCCTTCTGAAGCGCCGTCCTGACTTGACGGTGCAAGCCTTTCACGCGCACCTGCGCGAAGTTCACGGTCCGCGCGTCTGCGAGCAGCCCGCAGTGCGTCGTTACGTCCAGTCGTACACGCTGCTGCAGGGTTATTCCAAGAGCGAACTGCTGTTCGACGGCATCGAGGAACTCTGGTTCGACAGCGGCGAAGCGCGGGATCGTTTTGTCTATCGCGGTACGGCCGGGGGCGCACCGAATGGGGATTTTTTTGATGCCAGCCGGACCGTGATCATGCCGGTCGACCTGCATGTGATGAAAGCCGGTGCCCCAGTGGAAGGCGGCGTTAAGAGCATCGAGTTCGTCAATCGACGCGCAGACATGCCGATCGAGCGCTTCGGACGCTATTGGCTCGAGCATCATGGCCCGCTGGCCTGTCACATCGAGGGATTCCGACGGTACGAGCAAAACCACCTTTGCGCCGAGGGCTATGCGGCCGACCCCGCACCGGCTTTCGACGGCCTGGCCGTCACGTGGTTCGATTCGACCGACGCGATGAAGCGCACGGTGGGCACGCCGGCCTACAAAGCCACGCGCGAGGACGAGTCGCGTTTCCTGCGGCCTGGGCATCTGCCCTTCATCATTACCCGCGAAGCGCGGTTGAAGGCGTGAGTCGGCCATGAATGCAGCGCCCGCGACCGTCGAAGCCACCGATTGGCTTGCGCGACTTTCTAGCGCGCTTTCCCTGAACGACCTCGACGGTGCCGTCTCTCTCTTCGATGGCGACGAGTGCTTCTGGCGCGACTTTGTCGCGTTCACCTGGAACATCCATACGTTGGAAGGGCGCGCGCAGATACGCGACATGCTGCGCCACAGGCTCGCACAGGCCGCACCCGCGGTCTGGCAGCTCGACGGAGAGGCCCAGTCCGACGGCACCGTGACGCAGGCCTGGTTCACGTTCGAGACCGCAGTCGGTCGGGGCAAGGGGCATCTGCGCCTGCGTGGAGGGCGTTGCTGGACCTTCTTCACGACGCTGCGCGAACTCAAGGGCCACGAGGAGCGAAGTGGCCGCCGCCGATGGCTGGGCACCGAGCATCGCTACGGTCCCGGGCGTCAAACCTGGCTCGACGCACGTGCCGAGGAGGCTGCCACTCTAGGCATCACCCGGCAGCCGTACTGCCTGATTATTGGGGGAGGACAGGGTGGCATCGCGCTCGCAGCACGTCTGCGGCGACTTGACGTGCCGACGCTGGTGATTGAGCGCAACGCGCGGGCCGGGGACTCCTGGCGCCGGCGCTACAAGTCGCTCTGCCTGCACGACCCTGTCTGGTACGACCATCTGCCGTATCTGCCCTTTCCCGACGACTGGCCGGTGTTCACGCCGAAGGACAAGCTGGGCGACTGGCTCGAGGCCTACGTCCAGCTCATGGAACTCAATTACTGGACGTCGACCGAGTGCCATGGTGCGCGCTTCGACGAAGCCACCCAGCAATGGGCAGTGACGGTGGAACGCGCCGGCCAGACGATGGTGCTGCGCCCTTCTCAGCTGGTGTTCGCGCTGGGCGTTTCGGGCTATCCGAACGTGCCGGAGTTGCCCGGCCAGCAGGATTTTCGGGGTTTGCAGTACCACTCAAGCGCGCATCCCGGGGGCGAGGCCTATCGCGGAAAACGGTGCGTCGTGCTGGGCGCCAACAATTCCGCACATGACATCTGCGCCGACCTTTGGGAGCACGGGGCCGAAGTGACCATGGTCCAGCGCTCGTCGACGCTGATCGTAAAGTCTGATACGCTGATGGAGTGCGTGATCGGCAGGCTCTATTCGGAAAGTGCGCTGGAAGCTGGCATAGATACCGATCAGGCGGACTTAATGACCGCCTCGGTGCCATTGAAGGTCTCGCCCATGCTGGCCCGACCGGTGTTCGAGGACATCGCGCGGCGTGACGCTGTTTTCTACGACCGCCTGCGTGCCGTCGGTTTCATGCTCGACTTCGGCGAAGACGGATCTGGACTGCACACCAAGTACTTGCGGCGGGGCTCAGGCTACTACATCGATGTCGGTGCTTCGGAACTGGTAGCTGGCGGACAGATTGGCTTGCGCAGCGGTGTCGGCATCGAGCGCGTCGAGGCGGAGGGAGTGGTGCTGACCAGCGGAGAAAGACTGCCGGCGGACCTGATCGTCTATGCCACAGGCTACGGCTCGATGAGCCACTGGGTGGCCGACCTAGTGTCGCCGAAGGTCGCCGAGCGGGTGGGGAGCTGCTGGGGCGTCGGTTCGGGAACTGCTCACGATCCGGGACCCTGGGAGGGAGAGCTTCGCAACATGTGGAAGCCAACCCACCAGCAGGGCCTGTGGTTTCACGGCGGCAACCTGAGTCAATCCCGCCACTACTCGCTCTACCTGGCGTTGCAGATCAAGGCGCGCGCACTCGGACTGGCGACACCGGTCTACGGATGTCCTCCTGCGCAGAAGCCGTGATACACCTCACTTCACTCAGTCAAATCTAAAGGAATCCCATGCCTCATTTTCAATACCTAGATGTTGAACCCGTCGACAACGGAGTCTATATCATTCGGCTCGCCCGGCCGCCTGCCAACGCTGTACACCGCGAGATGTACATCGAACTGAAGCAGTTGTTCGGCGATGTTGACCAACTCGGCAACGACGTGCGCGCTATCGTGCTCGGCGGGCGGGGGAAGCATTTCTGCGCAGGCAACGATCTGGAGGAGTTCGGCACCATGACCCCTGAGAACGCGGTCGAGCGCATGTGGCGCGTGCGGGAAGCCTTCTTCGCCATCTCCGGTTGCCGCGTCCCGGTGATCGGCGCGGTGCACGGCGCAGCGCTGGGCACTGGCTTGGCGCTCGCCGGCTCCTGCGATTTCGTAGTGGCAGCACGCAGCAGCCGCTTCGGACTGCCGGAGCTCACCGTCGGCGTCATGGGCGGCGCGAGACACCTGTCCCGGATGGCGCCCCAGCCCCTAGTGCGGCGTATGTACTTCACCGGGCAGCCGATGCCAGCCGAAGAGTTCGCCGCTGCGGGCGGTGCCGTCTTCGTCTGCGACGACGAGCAGCTGATGACCGAGGCTACGCGCCTTGCACAGCGCATCGCGTCGTTCAGTCCGACGGCAGTGCGCGTTAGCAAACGGGTGCTCGACCGCATCGAGTGGATGGATCTGACGTCGGGCTACGAGTTCGAGCAAGGCGCTACGGTGCGCATGAGCGGACATACCGACGCGAAGGAGGCGCTCGCCGGCTTCAGGGAGCAGCGCGATCCGGTTTATGAGCCGCGCAGCGACGACAGGCATTGGTTCGGCATGTGAGCGCGCGTGCTGCGGCGAGGCGCAGAGCCTGCGACGGCGCGTTGCTCAGTGGCCGCCGGCGCGCAGCAGGACCCAGTCGCGCATGAATGCGTTGGACTTTGACTCCACATTCCAGCCACTATCAGCACCTCAACTCCAGTCTGAGCTTGGAGCCATGCGGATTCCCGGGCAGGCCTTCTCTGTGGACCGGAGTGGGACGCCAAGCGGCCCACCATCTCTTGCTCACTGGGTCCGAGCGCACAACCTGGGACAAGCCTGGCGATGCTGGCCCAGGAAAAAGTGAAATGAAGCAACGTAAACGCTTCCTGCCACCCTTCCATGGCGACAGTCGGCTGGGAGGCCCACGTCATCGCCTCTGGCGGTTCCCGGTGGCGGCCTCACGCCGCCTCAGAGCAGCGCCACCCGAATGACATGTCGCTGCAGCCGGGTCAGGACATCCGCATCCGTCAGGCCGCAGCGGCGCAGGACCTCAGCCAAGGGAACGCCTGGTTGATCCACAGGCTGATGCA